>Ga0078972_1001646_pt1 | contig 81417 bp, 76 predicted proteins | sample YelNatPaOPGAMG01_FD_67568 | JGI IMG/M metagenome (GOLD analysis project Ga0078972, IMG submission 67568) | Hot spring thermophilic microbial communities from Obsidian Pool, Yellowstone National Park, USA - OP-RAMG-01 (SPADES assembly) (version 2) | ecosystem: Environmental > Aquatic > Thermal...
AGAAGAAGCCTTCCTCAAGGGCCCGGTCATAGATCCCGCGCCAACGGCCGTCTCCTCCCAGAAAGGCGTCCACCAGGACCAGAAGGGTGGAGCGGGGGGTGTGGGGGCCGCCACCGATCCGGGAACCCGGGAATAGACCGTCTGGTAGCGCTCCCGGTCGAAGGCGTCCGCCGGGCGCATTCTCGCGATGTAGGGGGGAAGGGGCATCTCCCCCTCCGCCAAAAGCTCGTCTGTGAGCCCCCTCTCCCCCGGGACTCCCCGGAGAAGCTCCCTTCCGACTCGTCGAAGATGATCTCCCCGATCTCTCCCCGGCCGGAAAAGAGAGAAAGACGGGAGGCCTTTTGAGGCCTTTGATCCGGTCGACCAGGTCGGGGCCGGGGGGCTCGGAGGGGTGTGGGGAGAATTGAGGGGCTCATGACAGGACTCCCTTTCTTCAGTCTAACACCTGGCAGGGAGGGCCCAAGAAAGAAGGGAGGTCAGGACCGCCATCCTGACCTCCCTCTTCTTCGACATCTTCGGGATCCTTCTCATGGCGGACCGGAATACCCGGATCCTGGGGCAGACCCACTCCTCCGCCGTGGGGAAGATCTTCTCCCTCATCCTCGCCGCCATCGCCATCCACCTGATCCACCGGGGAATCAACGGCCTCATGGGCATCCCGGGGAGCTAGGGCGAGAAGGGGCCTTTGGCAAAGAGGTCACACAGCAGGAGTTCTCCGGCGGAGTCGGCCGACCCTGAATCCGGATCAAGAACCCCATCCCCCTCATAGCCAGGACCCGATTGAACATTCGCCCGCGCATTCCCCATCCTGGGACGTAGGCCAGGAGGGGGTTAAGGGGGCTGTTTGGGCTTGCGGGGTTTTTCCTTGGTTCCTTGGCTCTCCACATAACGTCGCACGGTTTCCATCGTGGCGCCGCCGAAGCTGCCCACGTAATAAGCCCGATGCCAAAAATACGGTTTCCAGTAAAACGGTTGCAGGTGCTCAGCAAAGCGGTTTCTCGCTCTCCGGGCACTGGCGGTTTTCAAATTGTTGATCAGCGTGGAAATGTTGAGAGCCGGATGGATTTCGACCAGCCAATGTCCATGGTCCGCTTCACCCCCGAACTCCAGGAGGGTGCAACGTCCCCCTTCCAGGATTTCCCCGAAGGCTTCGCGCAGGTAATCCCGTATTTCCGGCTTCAGCGTTTTGCGCCGATACCTGGTCACGAACACGAGATGTAGCCTGAGCGAATAGACGGCATGGGAGCTTGACTTGTTGGGTTTACTTTCCATGTTCATAAAGATATTCTGCTCCCATGCAGACGGGCAAACGCTTTCGCGCCTATCCCACCCCCGCCCAGGAGAAAATCCTGCTCCAGTGGATCGGACACCAGCGGTTCATCTATAACGCCAAGGTCTCCGAAGACCGGTATTACCGGGCCTTCGCCAAAAAAGCGGTCTCCCTTTCGGGAACGCCTGTTCCCGTCGACTGCGAATACGCCCGGTTCATCGGCCCGGAGACCCCCTGGCTCCGGGAGGTTCCCTCTCCGATCCTTCGGAACGGGGCGGTACGCTGGAAACAGGCGATGGGACGATTCTTCGCGGGTCTGGCCAAAAGACCCGTCTTCCAGAGAAAGGACGGACGACAGTCGGTCTGGATCACCTCCGAACTCTTCGCCTTCCGGACCAACGGGACGACCCACGCAAGCGAGCTGGTTCTGGGAACGAAGAAGTTTCCGGTGGGGGTGCTGAAATTCACGGCCCATACTCCGTACTCCCGTCCCGCCTCGATCCATCTCTCCGTCGAGGCCGGCAAGTGGTACGTCTCCTTCTCCTCGGACGACGGCCTTCCCGAGCCGAAGGAGGAGGACACGATCGCGTGGCTTCGGATGTTTTCGGAGGAGGAACTCCCGAGGAAAACGCTCGGCTTCGACCGGGGCGTGGCGGTTCCGGTGATGGCCAGCTCCGGGCGGAGGATCGACTTTTCTTCTGTCCAGAAGATTCGGATGGAGAAGAAGGAGCGGGCCCGGAAACGCTGGCAACGAAAACTCGCCCGGCAGCAAAAAGGGTCGAAGAACCGGAAGAAGACGAAACAACGCCTGGCCCGGTCCTTCGAATATGCGAAGAATGTGAGAAAGGACGTGATCCACAAGGCCACCCATAACCTCGTGTCCGATCCGGCCCGGAGCCTCTTCGTCGTCGAGGATCTCAAGGTCGGGAACATGACGAAAAAGCCGGAACCCAAACGGGACGATTCGGGACGGCATCTCCGAAACGGAGCCCGGGCCAAGGCCGGTCTCAACCGGGCGATCCTCTCGTCCTGCTGGGGGCTGTTCGTCCTCTTTCTTTCGTACAAGTCAAAAAGAAACGGGAAACTGGTTCTCAAGGTCTCACCGCAATTCAGTTCGCAGGAATGCGCCCGGTGCGGGCACGTTCATCCGGACAACCGGCCGTCCCAGGCCGAGTTCGTCTGCCAGCGCTGCGGACTCACGGACAACGCCGATCACAATGCCAGCCGCGTCATCGCCGGAAGGGGGATCCGGCTTCTTCGGGAAGGGAAAGTCCAGAAGAAGCCGATTCGGCGCTGCGGGATCGGAAAACGCAAACACCTAGGGCGGGAACCGTCCGAAGTCAACGCCTCCGGAGAGGACGATAAGACGCGAAGGCCCACACGCCTTCTCGCAGCCTCGGCGAAAGAGGAACATCTGGCCGCGAGACCGGAAACCCCTCCGACAGCGCAAAGCGCTTAGGAGCGGGAGAGTTCATGTTTCTAGGAGGAGGGGTTCCCGCTCCCAAGCTCGGTATCCTTCTTCAAAAACCGCCCCAATCCGCTTCCTCCCAGGATGGTCGCAACTCCGATCCCGTATTTTTCCGGATCAAATCGGGCATTGTTGTGGATCAGGTCGTAGCCCGCAAATCCGACCATCCCCATCATGGCGAGAAGCGTCAGAACGGAGATCAGCTCGAAGGTTTCGTTGTCGCGTTCCGTCAGGATATTTTTCAGGATCTTTACCATCTTCCACTCTCCCTGGAGGGGAGGATCCCGAGCCTCGGGATCCCCTATTGTCCGGGCGGGGAGACCCGGGTCCCTCCCTGTCTTTTCCGAAAGCTCTCCAGTTGATGAGCCACATGAGCGGCTCCATCGCCTTCTGTCTGGAGATTCAACTGGTTGGACAATTCGATCAGGCTCTTTTGAAAGGGGGTATAGGATCCCGGCCCAGGGGAGGAAGGGGGAAGGGAAGAGGAATAAAGCGACGCACTCCCGTCGGCATATTCGGAGAGATCGGGCATCTCCTCCTGGCTACGGAGAACTCCCGCAACGAAATGATGGTCGAAGGTAAGGGCTGAGGCATCCCTTCTGGTCAGGAAGCGCGGAAGGACGAAGAGCTTTTTCACAGTGGCGAGAAGGGAGGTGTGGTCGTAAACGGCATGGTCGATCACCCCCTTTCCCACAAGAGGGGAGACAAGGACCGCCGGAACCCGCACGCCCAGACGGTCGAAGCCGAACGGGGGCTGGTCGGTCGAAACCCGGCCGTCCGGATTGATCGCCGATGGAGGGGGCAGGTGGTCGAAATACCCCCCATGCTCGTCATAAAGGACGACCAGGAGAGTCTGGCAAAAGAGCCCAAAGTTCGACCGGAGGGCCTCATAGACCGTCGCGATCAGACGTTCTCCCTCCCGGACATCATGGGGAGGGTGCTGGTCGTTGGCCTTCTGTCCGATCCCCTCGAAGTAGCGGGGTTCGATAAAGGAATAGGCCGGGAGGGATCCCTCCCCGGCATCCGAGAGAAAGGCCCCGAATTCCTTGAACTGGTCCAGGCGGGAATGGAGGTTGGTCAAGGCGAGGGACTGGGGAAAATCATGGTAGTAAATGCTCCAGGTGAGATTCTTGTCCGAGAGATTTTCATAGATCGTGCGCATGCCATAGGTCGAGAAGCCCAGTTCGTCCTTGACGGCCGAGAGACTTGTGGGACTGTTCGTATGGCCGTTGGAGGTGGCGGCATGGACGAAAAATCGGTTGGGCCATGTCGGACCCGGAACCGAGGCGAACCAGTGGTCGCAGAGGACAAACTCCCTGGCGAGAGTGCTGAGTACGGGCAGCTGTTTCGACGGGTCGAAGGACTGCATGATGGATTTTCCCACCGCCATCCCCACCGGAATCCCGTTGGAGTCCGGCACGCCGGAATAACTCAGTACGAAGCCGTCATTTCTTGGAATGGAGGGCGAGGGAGGGGGTGTCTGGCCAAAAATCTGCACATTCACATCCGGGTATTCGTGCGCCGGGTCGGGATTCGTCACATATCCGTCCGTCCCGGACATTTTGCCCACCCGGACCTGTTCGACGGGACCCTGATCGGACAGGGCGGGGTCGGTCGGATTGGATTCGGTCCCCGAAAGCCCTTCGACATCGGGGTTCTGATCCTTGAGAAAACCCAGCATATGGTCGAAGGATCGGTTTTCGAGCATCAAGACGACAAGGTGACGGACCCCATTCGATGACGCCACGGCAGCCCTCCTTCTTATCCAGTCTCCTTGAACGAAAATTCACGGAAGCTCTCCGGAAGACGCCTATCGGGCGGCGATTCCGGAAACTTCCGTGCAGAATTTCGAATAAAGTCCGAGATAGGTCCGGGTCCTTTGGTCGACCCGGACGTCGTAGAGAAGGGTGGCGCCTCCCGCTCGCTTCAGGGCGTCCTGGAGGGCCGCGTCGATCCCCCCGTCCCCCGTGGCGACCAGTCCCAGGACATTCGAGGAACAGGCCTCCCCCCGGGCGGGACCGATGAGCGTGATCCGGGTGAGGTCGAGATCGCCGTGAACCCAGGGGCGGGGATAGGACTCTCCCCGGACGACCTGGGTGTACAGAAGGCCATAAGGCTGCAGGGCGCACCCGGATAGGCCCAGGAAGAACAAAAGGAAAAGGATGACCGATTTCTCCAAAGGGGGATCCCTCCTCCCCTTCTCAAAGTCCCGGCTCTCCCCTCGGCCGCCTTCCCGGAACCGAAGGTCCCTGACCCTCATCTTCCCCTTTCGGACAAGAGTCACAAAATCCCCCCTCCATGGAGGCGCCGGCAATCCGGTCCCTTCCAGGGAAACAATCATACATAGAGGCAGTTCCAGTCCGCCTTGCTTGACCCTTCGGAAACCGTATTTCCCGAATCGTCGGTCATGTTCACAGGCTTAGCCTGGTCGGCCCCCGTCCCTCCGGTTGCAGAACACGCCAGTCCATTCGAGAACGCGACCTGGCCATATTCCGGAAGGGTCGCAAGAGAGCCATTGATTTGGGGCCGTTCCAGGATCCATTCCGCGCAATTTCCTTGAAGGGTCGTCCCGGTGGGGGCCTGGAAGGACAGGGTCGTCGACTGGCCCGTAATCAGGTTTGAAAGAGTGGCCAGTCCCTGCCCTAAGTTGTTCTGAAGACCAAGATATTGCACGCTGACTGCCACCGTGTCCCCCGGACGGATCGGGAAATTCGTGATTTCGATCCAATTATCCGGAAACCATTCGTACCAGGCGAAATATTCGGTCGTGAGGTTCCAGTTATTCAGGGAAACATGCTGGGCCGTGCCGGCCTGGAGGACATCCCCCGAATTCCAGCCGTCTATCCCGACCCAGGCCACCGACCACCACTCCCCATTTCCCGAAGAGGGATTGGGCCAGCCGGGCGGAGTGACACTGGGAACCGTCCATTCTCCATAAACGAAGTCGAAAGGCCCTCCGTTGAACAGGACCCCCTGCTCCAGTTGGAGGAGGTGTCCGTTGCGGAGCCCTTGACCGGAGGCCTATAGAGACTGCGTTTTACTTCGGGACGAGGCTTCAGGACAGGAACAACCATCTGGTGGGCACGGGAGAGAATGCGGTCCCATATCTTGGCCCCTTTGGGAAATTTCGCCGGATCGGGCCGGGCCGGAATCCCGTACTTCATCAGGTCTGACAATGTCGCTTTGCGGGGATCAAAACCCGGGGGCGGGGCTTCCACCGTCTTGACCCCCGCAAGATTGGTCGGGATCAATCGAAGATTTTGTCCCATGACCTGTCGCTGGCTGACTGTGTCCATGATTGTCTCCTTTTTACCTCTTCAAGAATGGATGAGCCGATTGTCGCCATCTACCCGCTCGACTCCCCGACCAACAGGGGGCTGCCGGGCAAGGAGAGCCGCCATTCACAGACAGGATTCCGGTCGATCGGGGTGACCCAAAGCAAGGGTGACAATCTCCCCATAGACTCTCACCATCCCCCGAAGTCGCCAGAAACCGGCATCATTAATGGGGGACGGTCTCCCCGTGGGCCCGAAGAATGGTTTCCCCCTCAGGGAAGAAAAGGACCCGTTTTACACGGGGAGATGGCCGGACCCCTCCTTTGCGATCTATTCCGGATCTTTCATGTTCCTTATTTTCCTGCCTCCCGGTCATCCCGGAACCCTTCTCCCCCCCTTCCGGAATTTCCGGCGCCCGGCAAATGCGGCCCCCAGAAGTCCCGTGCCTAGCAGAAGTTCTGACGGAGGCTCGGGAGTGGCAGAGATGGGAGCATAGGTCGCTCCGCTTGCGGAGGTGAAGGATCCCCCGTTCAGGGGAACGATGAAGAGCTGGGAGGTGTCGGCGAAATCGGCGGTCGAGGTGGCGGCATAGTTTGTATAGCAATTGTTTGACCCGCAGGGATAGGAAATCGTGCTTCCCCCGGAGGTCGTCTCTCCCGTCAGGAGGCCATTGAGAATGATCGTGGCCCCGGGGTCGGTGGTAAAGACCGTGGTGTAGCTCTTCGGGGCCGACTCCCACCCCGTTCCGCAGGAGACCCCCTTTCCGGCCATGCTCCTGTTGCAGATATACTGCACGTTGCTGGCGCTGTGTCCGTAGTTGTCCGAGATGGAAAAATTCGATTGGGAGAAGGCGACGGCACTGCTCCCGCCCCCTTGTCCGTTCCCGCTGCTCTGCGCAAGGTCCGACCCGGAGAGATCCAGGGTCACCTGAAACTCGAGAGGGGTATTCGACGGGAACCCGTTTCCGATCGTCAGGGTGTCCGTCCAGAATTCCTCGTTGAGACCGGACGACCCGATACCCCCGTCCGCCTTGGAGACGACGGAAAGATGCAGGTCTCCGATGCCGGCCGTCCCGCTCGTGGTGGTCGAGGCGCTGGACGTGACATTGGTTCCCGGCAAGGTGGAGGTGGCGGATTCGCTGAGGGAATGCGAAAGGGTTGTCAGCCCCGAATCGACGCCGCCACAGGTGGGTCCATTGGGGGAACACCACTCGGTGGATTTTCCTCCGGCGGTGGCCCCTACGAGGATCATGACTCCGTAATCATAGACCGTAGCCCCGGCATCATCGGGGGAACCTCTCAAAAGGAGGGCCAGAAGACCCATGGCCAGGGTTGTCCCGAAGACTCTTCCAGAATTTGCGAGACTCAAACAAGACCCCACGACACCCTCCTTGGACAAGAGACATTTATTGGGAAACAGGTCGGAGGCGGCTCCCTGGGTCCTCTGTCCGGCCCGCTCCCAGGATCATCGGACGGCCGGACACTCCGGATTTTCCTTCCGGCCTCCCCTCTGGACCCTTTTTCTCGCAGGTCCCCAAACTCTTTTCCCCCGAATTTCGTCCTTTCGCCTCGATGGCTTCCCTGAGCTCCCGGACCAGGTGCCGTCTCAGATCCTCCTGCTTCAGCCTCTGGACCATGTCCAGAAGGACCCGAAGAAGGGCGCCGTCTTCGTCGAGGCTTCCGGGGGAGAGACGGACGAATCCCGCCTCCGACCCCTCCATGACCGCCCAGAGTTCTTCATGAAGGGCGTCTCCGGGGCATTTCATCTCCTCTCCCGCCGGACTGGGGCTCCGAAGGAAAAAAGCCTCCCTGGGCCAAATGCCAGAAAACCGAGACAACCCGAGAGGAAAAGGAGTGCCGAGGGAGGCTCGGGCGTTGCCGAAATTCCCCCTGACCCTCCGGACTGTCCCGAATAGATCGTTCCGCTGGCCGAGGTGTAGAAGGCTCCCGGGGTCAGGGGCGTCAGGGTGACGAGGGCGGTGTCCAAAAACAGGGCCTCCGCAGAGGATTGGCCGAGCGCGACACACGGGTTGGTCGAAGAGGGGAGGCAGCCGGTTATCGCCTGGACCATTCCATAGGAATAGACATCCAATGACAGAGAGTCCTGCACCTTAAGGGTCTCGCCGGAATAGGCGGTCAGGACCGAGGAAAACGTTGTGGGGGTAGGAGAGTCTCCCGGGCAGGTCGCACCGTTTTTTCCGGGGACGCTCGCCACGCAGACAAACTGCTGGTTCTCCATTGCCGGGGATTGTCCATAAACATCCGGAGTGATCGAGAGGGTCGAGGTGACATTGGCGTAGGACTGGTCTCCCCCTGTTACCGTGAGGGGTCCGGCGGTGGCCGATACCGAACCGGTCAGACCAAGAGAAACGCCAAAGTCGAGCGGGATTCCGGCCGGGCCCCCGATCGTCACCGAGTCCACCCATTCGGCCCAACTGTCGGCAGTCGCCCCGCCTGAACCCGAAGCCGAGGATGTTGACGAAAGATGGATCGCTCCCATCGTGATATTTCCGGTATTGCCGGATGTCCCGCTTCCATAGATATTTTGAGAGCTGTCTCCCGACAGGGACTCCGTCTGGGAATGATTCGCGCTCGTTTTTCCGTTGAAAATGGCCCCGGCCCCATTGCAGGCTCCGATCGATCCCGCGCTGCAATAATTGGCCGAGGCCTGTGTGTTTCCCCCGGTGACAGAATAGGTTTGATATAAAAGGGTCCCGTATTCGTAAGATGTCGCCAAGGCGGGCCGGCTCCCAAAACCCGGCCCGACCAAGGCCAGAAAAAGCAGTCCTCCGGCAGGAAATAGTCTCAGCCTTCGTTTCATGGGTCCTCCATGGCCTGGTTGATTTTTGAAATCCGATTTCTCCATTCCGGACCCGGCCTGGAAAGCCAAGTCCTGGACATTGGGAATTTCCTGATGGCAGAACAAGTCTATCGAAACCCCTCGGGCGCACAATCCCCCGAAAGGGGGATTTAGGGGGAGACTTGGACTAAGGGATGGGAGAATTCAGAGAGAAAGGCGAAAAGGGCTCCGGTCGGGACAATGCGGGGCATGATTCATCGGACGCCGAAATTTGACCACAGGAAAAAAACTCAGGAAGGCCGGGCTACTTCTGTCCTGCCCCGGGAGAATAGACCCTGGCTGTCAGCTGGGCCCGGTTTCTGACCCCCACCTTGTCGTAGATGGCCTTCAGGTGGTCCTTGACTGTCTGCTCGGTCAGGGACAGGTGGTCGGCGATTTCCCGGTTCGAGGCTCCCCGGATCAGGTAAAGGACGATTTCGCGTTGCCTGTCCGTCAGATCCCAGGAAGAGAGCCTTTCAGGAAGGGATTCTGAATGGGGAAGCGGCTCGAAAAGGATGATGCGGCCCTTTCCCGGACCCCCCAGGGTGGTCCGGACCCGGTAGGGGATGCCGGAACTTCTGAGAACGACGGTCGCGGGAGACGCCGGGATCCCTGAGGAGAGAAATTCGGGATTTTCCGAAAGCACCCTCATGGCTACGGTGTTGAGGGAGACCTTTCCATCGGCCTCTTTCGCAAGGAGCCCTGAATCGGAGGAAATCTCTCCGGACCGGATCTGCTCCAGAAGATCGAAGTGCTGGAGAACCCGGGCCAGATGGGGGGCCAGGGAGTCGACGACCAAGAGGTCCCGTTCGGAAAAATCCCTGTCCGGCTTCTGCCGGTGCAGGCAGAGGGCCCCCACAGGGTCGCCCTGGGCCTGAAGGATGACCCCCGTTTCCCACGAAAACGGCCCCCTCGTCATGAAATCCCTTCCGTACTCCGTGTCGGGGATCCGGGAGGCCGGAACAAAGTCGGTGATCCGGGCCGCGGCGTTGGAATGATGAATCCACCCGGACCGTGTAAAGGGATGGAGGGCGGCATAATAGCCGGTAAAGGCCTCAAGTTCCTTGACACCCACCCCCAGAAGGAGGTGCCCTTCCTCCCGGAACCCCACCGTATTCATCGCCAGATAGACCGCGCTGGAATAGGGAACAAGGGTCCTGAGGGTCTCGGAGACGGCTCCGAGGACCTGCTCCCGGTCGGGAAGGGAATAGATCAGGTTGGTCAAGGAAAGAAGCGCCCGGCTGTCCCGGGCAGACAGGTAGGTCCTCATAGCCCGACTCCCTTTTTGGAAGGGATTTTCAGGACGGGAACGAATAACCCGTTGACTGTTTTTCCATTCCCTGTCCCGGATCATGTCTCAGGTTTTTTACACTATCATGATTTCAAAACAGATAAAATCCTACAAAAGTTTAAAATAATTGTCCGATTCCCTCCAGGTTCCGGAAGAGCGGCGACCTTGTGGCTTTTTGGTTTCGGCTTCCCGGGCAGAGAGACAGAGGAAGGATTTTTCCTTTTGGCCTTCCCCTGTCCGGGAAAGGAGAGACCTCCCGCAAGGGTCTTGCCGGATCGGCCTCGAAGCTCTCCTCCGAAGGGATGCCCATAAGGGGGATCCCACGACTGAAGGGGGAAATACCGGTCGGGATAACGACGGCCGCAGGACGAAGGAAAGAAAATGGGAGCTTCCACGATCAGAAAACCCGGAGATTTTTCCCGGAGACAATACCGATCTCCGTTTTTACAACCTCAGGGATGCCCACCCGGGGGGTTCTCTTAGGGGGCCTTCCGGCCGTCCTCTGGGACGGGGAGGCCCTACAGGATCAGCATGGCATCCCCGTAGCTCAGGAAGAAGAAGCCTTCCTCAAGGGCCCGGTCATAGATCCCGCGCCAACGGCCGTCTCCTCCCAGAAAGGCGTCCACCAGGACCAGAAGGGTGGAGCGGGGGGTATGGAAGTTCGTGAGAAGGCCGTCCACCGGTCCAAAGACATGGCCCGGGCGGATGAAGAGATCGGTCCACCCCGAGCCGGCCGAAATTTTCCCGTCCTCCCCCGCCCTCCTGTGGGCCGATTCCAGGGTCCGGAGGGCCGTCGTCCCCACCGCCACGATCCGGCCTCCCGCCGATCGCGTTTCGGCGATCTCCTTGGCGGTGCGCTCGGGAACCTCGAACCACTCCGAATGCATCCGGTGGCCCGACAGGGGACCGGGGGAGAGGGGCCGGAAGGTCCCGAGACCGACGTGAAGGGTCACGGCCGAGATCCCGATCCCCCGGTCCTCCAGGCATTTTAAAAGTCCCGCTCCCAGATGGAGTCCGGCGGTGGGGGCCGCCACCGATCCGGGAACCCGGGAATAGACCGTCTGGTAGCGCTCCCGGTCGGAGGCGTCCGCCGGGCGCATTCTCGCGATGTAGGGGGGAAGGGGCATCTCCCCCTCCGCCAAAAGCTCGCCTGTGAGCCCCCTCTCCCCCCGGTACTCCCCGGAGAAGCTCCCTTCCGACTCGTCGAAGACGATCTCCCCGATCTCTCCCCGGCCGGAAAAGAGAGAAAGACGGGAGGCCTTTTTGAGCCCCTTCGAAAGAAAGCGGAGCCGATGGGGGGGGAGAGAATCGAAGGGTCCCAGGATGAGGAGCCCGACCTTTCGGCCCGAGGGGGTCCGGGCCTCTACCCGGGCCGGAACCACCCGTGAGTCGTTCACCACCAGCCGGTCTCCCGGAGTGAGGATCTCCGGAAGGTCTGAGACCCGCCGGAAGGAGAGCTCCCGGAGATCCCCGGGATCCCTGGGCGAAACAAGAAGGCGGCTCTCCTCCCTTTGTCCTGGCGGAACGAGCCGGATCCGTCCGGACGGGAGGGTGTAGTCGTAGGAGTCGTCGGAGAGGTCGAAAGATTCGGCCACGGGATCTCTCTATCTTCGGAAGAGGGAAAAAAGGACCGAGAGGAGGAGGGAGAGGACCACCGAAAGGACCAGGCCCGAGACGATCGGAAAGGAGAAGACGAAGCCCGGCTTTTTGATCACGATGTCCCCGGGGAGGTGGCCGAACCGCGAGAGAAGTCCCCGCCCTCCCGACCGCTCGAGGAGGTAGAGGATCCCCGCCAAAAGGAGAAAGACGAGACCGATGGTGGCCAGGGTCCGGGAGAGCACGGATCCTTACCCTTTGGCGAGCATGCGTTCGAGGGCCCCTCTCGCCCCCTCGATTACCTCGGGAGAGAGGGTGATCTCGGGAGCCATGTCTTCCAGGGCCCAGAGGATCTTTTCAAGCGAGTTCACCTTCATGTTGGCGCAATCGCAGCTTTGGCAGGCCGGAATGAAGGTCTTCTCCGGATTTTCCCGGGAAAGCCGGTGGATCATGCCGAGCTCGGTTCCCACGATGACCTCCTTCTTGCCGGAGGCCTTCACCTCCGAGGCCATCCGGCTGGTGCTGGCCACCACGTCGGCGCATTCGGCCACCGGCGCCGGGCATTCGGGATGGGCGATCACCAGGGCGTCAGGATGGGCCTTGCGCTCCCGATAGATATCCGAGGCCATGATGCGCACATGGGTCGGGCAGAAGCCTGAATAGAGGATCAGGGACCGGCCGGTCTTTCGTTGGACGAACTCGCCCAGGAACTGGTCCGGAAGAAAGATGATCTTCTTGTGGGCGGGGATCGACTCGACGATCCGGACGGCGTTGGCCGAGGTGCAGCAGATGTCGGATTCGGCCTTGACCGCGGCCGAGGAGTTCACGTACGTCACGACCACCGCCCCCGGATGGAGGGACCGGAGGCGCCGGACCTCCTCGGGCGTGATCATGTCGGACATGGGACACCCCGCGGCAAGATCGGGCACGAGAACGGTCTTGGAGGGAGAGAGGACCTTGGCGGTCTCGGCCATGAAGTGAACCCCGCAGAAGACGATCACGGGATGCTTCGTGGCGGCGGCATGGCGCGAGAGCTCAAGCGAGTCTCCCACGAAATCCGCCACGTCCTGGACCTCCCCGATCTGGTAGTTGTGGGCCAGGATGAGGGCGTCGTGACGCCTTTTGAGTTCGTTGATCCGGTCGACCAGGTCGTGGCCGTGGGCCCGGAGGGGTGTGGGGAGAATTGAGGCGCTCATGACAGGACTCCCTTTTGGAGAAGAAGCTCGGCGATCTGGATCGCATTGGTCGCCGCGCCCTTTCTCAAGTTGTCGCCCGTGAGCCAGAGGTTGATCCCGTGGGCCACGGAGGGGTCGCGCCGGATGCGGCCCACCAGGACCTCATCACGACCCGCGACGCTCCGGGGGACCGGATAGAGCTCCCGGGCGGGATCGTCCCAGACCTCGACCCCCGGGGCCCGGGAGAGACGCTCCCGGACGGCCTCGGGAGTGACCGGACGGGCAAAGGAGAGGTTCACCGACTCCGAATGGCCGACCATGACCGGCACCCGGACGCAGGTCGCAGAGACGGGAAGATCGGGGATCTCCAGCATCTTCCGGCTCTCCCGGACCATCTTTTCCTCCTCCTTGGTGGAGCCGTCGGGAAGGAAGGCATCGATTCTGGGAAGACAGTTGAAGGCGATCTGGTAGGGGGCGTAGACCTTCGGTACGATGGTGTCCCCCTCTCCGTTTAAAATCTGGGCCAGTTGACCGGCCAACTCGTCCATCGCCTCCCGGCCGGTCCCCGAGACGGACTGGAAGGTGGTGACCACGAGCCGTTCGAGAGGAGACAGGTCCAGAAGGGGCCGGAGGACCACCAGGAGAAGGATGGTGGCGCAGTTCGGATTGGCGACCAGGCAGGGCCCCTTCCGGGTCGGAAGATGATGGGGATTGACCTCCGGCACCACAAGGGGAATCTCGGGCACCATCCGGAAGGCGGAGCTGTTGTCCACCACCGAGGTCCCCTGGGCCACCAGGGCCGGGGAGAGGGTCCGGCTCACCTCGGCCCCCGCGGAAAAAAGGGCCAGGGGAATGCCGGCGAGCTGGGAGGGTTTCTCCAGCCGCTTCACCGGCAGATTTTTCCCCCGGAAGGAGATCCGCTCCCCGGCCGAGCGCTCCGAGGCGAAGAGATGGAGCTCGGTTACGGGAAAGTCCCGCTCCTCGAGGATGGCCACCATTTCCCGGCCCACCGCTCCTGTGGCGCCAACAATTGCGACTTTCACCGGCTCGCACCTTCCTTGTCCAGAAGGGCCCAGAAGGCCCCCGAAATTTTCTCCCCCATCTCCCGGCAACCCACCACACGGCTCCCCGGCTCTGCGATGTCCCGGGTCCGGATGCCCTCGCCCAGGACGGTCTCCACCGCCTTCTCAAGGGTCCGGGCGAGCCGTCCCTCCTCCAGGGAATGGTCGAGGAGCATGGCGAGCGAGAGGAACATGGCGGAGGGGTTGGCCAGATCCTTTCCCGCGATGTCCGGGGCGCTTCCGTGGATCGGCTCGTAGAGGCCGGTCCGGCCGCCTACGGAGGCCGAGGCCAGCATCCCGATCGAGCCGGTCAGCTGGGAGGCCTCGTCGGAGAGGATGTCGCCGAAGATGTTCCCGGTCACGATCACGTCGAACTGGCCAGGGTTTCTCACAAGCTGCATGGCGGCATTGTCCACGTACATGTGGTCGAGGGCCACCTCCGGGAACTCCCGGCCGACCCGTGTCACGACCTCCCGCCAGAGGACGGAGGACTCGAGGACGTTGGCCTTGTCGACCGAGGTGACCTTCCTCCGCCGGCCTTTGGCCACCGTGAAGGCCACCCGGGCGATGCGCTCGATCTCCGGCTCCGAATAGCGCTCGGTGTTGATTCCCACCCGGATCCCGTTCTCGGTCACGATCCCCCGGGGAGAGCCGAAATAGATGCCTCCGGTCAGCTCCCGCACTACCAGGAGATCGAGCCCCGCGATCACCTCGGGCTTGAGGGTGGAGGCGTTCGCCAGCTCCCGGAAGAGACGGGCGGGACGAAGGTTTGCGAAGGCCCCGAGCTTCTCCCGGATCCCGAGAAGGGCCCGTTCCGGACGATGTTCGTAGGGAAGGGTATCGTAGCGGGGACCTCCGACGGCGGCCAGGAGAACCGCCTCCGAGTCAAGGGCCAGGGCCACCGTCTCCGGAGGAAGCGGATGGCCGGTCCGGTCGTAGGCTGCCCCCCCGATCAGGGCCTCCCGGACCTCGAGGGAGAGAACCTTTCGGGAGGCCATCGTCCGGAGAAGTTCCGCCACCGGTTTTATGACCTCGGGGCCGATTCCGTCCCCGGGGAGAAGCAGGATCTTTCGCGGGTTGCCTGTGGTCACGCTCTGTCCTTTCATGGGTTTTGTCGGGTTCCTGGGGAATACTTCGGGCTAGAGGACGGGCTGGGGGGTGATCTTGGCCCTCCGGTCCCGCTCCTTCTTCCGCTCGAGCCGGTTCAGCGCCTCGAGATAAGCCCGCGCCGAGGCCACGAGGATATCGGTGTCGGCCCCGTGGCCTGCCGCCACCCGCCCCTCCTCCTCGAGCCGGACCGTCACCTCGCCCAGGGCATCGCTTCCCCCCGTGATCCCCTTGACGGTAAAGGAGTGGAGTCGGGCGGTCGACCCGGTGAGCTTGGAGAGGGTGCGGTAGATCGCATCCACGGGCCCGGAGCCCAGGCCCGCCATCTGGCGCTCCTCCCCGTCGACGGTGAGGACGATGGTGGCGGTGGGGGGAACCAGGGTTCCGCCGCTCACGGCCAGCCTCTCGAGACGGAAGCGGTCCTTGCCCTGTTCGGCCGTGCCCTCGGAGAGGAGGGTTTCGAGATCCTCGTCGTAGATCTCCTTCTTCTGGTCCGCGAGCTTCTTGAAGCGGGCGAAGGCCAGGGAGAGCTCCTCTTCCGGGAGGCGGTAGCCCAGGGTTTCGAGGCGGCTCCGGAAGGCGTGCCGCCCCGAATGCTTGCCCAGGACCAGGGCCCCTTCAGAGAGCCCCACCTGCTCGGGACGCATGATTTCGTAGGTGCGCTTGTCCTTCAGGAGGCCGTCCTGGTGGATCCCCGATTCGTGGGCGAAGGCGTTGGCCCCGACGATCGCCTTGTTGGGCTGGACCAGCATCCCGGTGATGGTCTGGACCAGGCGGGAGGCCCGGATGAACTCCTCGCTCCTGATCCGGGTGTCGAGGCCGAAAAAGGCCCGCCGGACCTTCAGGGCCATCACCACCTCCTCCATCGCGGCATTTCCCGCCCGCTCCCCGATGCCGTTGATCGTGCACTCGATCTGGCGGGCGCCCCCCTCGATGGCCGCCAGGGAGTTGGCAACGGCAAGCCCCAGGTCGTTGTGGCAGTGGGCGGAGAAGACCACGCCGGAGGCGCCGGGAACCGTCCCGACGAGGAAGGCCACGAGCTCACGGAACTCCGAAGGAAGGGCGTACCCCACCGTGTCGGGAATGTTGATGGTCCGGGCCCCGGCCGCGACCGCCACCCCCACCGCCCGGGCGAGGAAGTCCCGGTCGCTTCTCGTGGCGTCTTCCGCCGAGAATTCGACATCGCCCGAAAGCTCTGACGCCCGGCGCACCGACCGGTCGATCGTCGCGAGCACCTCCTCCGGGGAGAGCCCCAGCTTCTTTTCCATGTGAAGGGCGGAGGTGGCGATGAAGAGGTGGATCCGGGGGGAAGCGGCTCCCTCGAGGGCCCGGGCGGCGGCCTCGATATCCTCCGGTCGGCAGCGGGAGAGGGCGCAGACCGAGGCGCCACGGATTTCGGAGGCAATGGCCGCCACCGCGGCAAAGTCATCGGGGGAGGCGACGGGAAATCCCGCCTCGATGACGTCTGCGCCCATCTTTTCGAGCTGGCGCGCGATCTGGAGCTTCTCTTCCTTCTGCATGGAGGCTCCCGGGCTCTGCTCCCCGTCCCGGAGGGTCGTATCGAAGATGCGGATCGTTTTCTGGTCCATCGGAGGTGCTCCTTCCTGTCTTTCCTTATTCCGGACCGGATCAGGGATTTCTGGGAGATCCCGGACGCCTGAACCGGATGACCCGGCCCCGACGCTTCACCGTTCCGCCCATCCATCCCAGCACCGGATCGCCGGGATCCCCCACCGCCTTCTTGACGCCCATCCGGTAGAGGAGGTACTCGAGGGGACCCAGGAGGGCGTAGAGAAGGATCACCACGAAGAAGCTCGAGCTGGGGTAGAGGAAAAAGGAGAGGGCGACGATCATCACCGTGACGAAGGTCGGCATGGGCTTTCTCAGAAGGTGGACCTCCTTGAAGCTCCGGTACCTGAGGGGGCTCACCATGAGGATCGACACGAGGTAGGTCGCAAGCAGGAAGAATCCCGGAGGAAAGGAGAAGAGATGGGAGAGCGGACCGGTCCGGGCGAGTTCGGCGGAGACCAGGACCAGGGCGCCGGCCGGAATGGGAAGTCCCAGGAAATATTTGGAGGAGATCTTGGTCGTCATGACGTTGAAGCGGGCGAGCCGAAGGGCCCCGCAGGCCAGGAAGAGAAAGGCCGCCGCCATGCCGAGCCGATGGTAGGCAAAGAGGTCGGAGTTGTAGACCAGAAGGGCGGGCGCCGCCCCGAAGCTCACAAGGTCGGCCAGGCTGTCGAATTCGACCCCGAAGGCGCTGGTGGCCCGGGCAAGTCTCGCCACCTTGCCGTCGAGGTTGTCGAAGACGGCGGCAATCAGGATGGCCAGGGCGGCATCTCTCCACCGGTGCTGGAAGCCCGCAAGAATGGAGTAGAAGCCGAAGAAGAGATTCCCGGCCGTGAAGAGATTGGGAAGAATATAGATCCCCCGGCCCCTGTGGCGTTCCGGGGCGGGAGCCTCGTCATTTCGGTAGGATTCCAAGGACTGTCTCCCCTCCTTTGACCGTCTCACCCAGACGAACGGACAGGGTCGTCCCGACCGGAAGGTCGAGATCGACGCGGGACCCGAAACGGATGAGACCAAAAATTGTTCCTGCCGAAAGAGTGTCGCCTGCCTCGGCATAGCAGAGGATCCGGCGGGCAATCAGTCCCGCCACCTGAACCATTATAACCTGCTCCCCCCCCTTCGTGCGAATCTCGACCCGGTTTCGCTCGTTCTGCTCGGAGGCCTTGTCGAAGGAGGCGTTCAGGAAGGCTCCCGGAAAATAGGTGATCCCGGTGACCGTGCCGTCCACGGGAATCCGGTTCAGGTGGACGTTCAGGACATTCATGAAGATCGAGACCCTGACCCGGCCCGAGACCGGGTCGGGGCCGGCCACGACGATCTTGCCGTCGGCTGGGGAGACCACCTGCCCGGACGGTCCCGGGGGGAGCCTTCGGGCGGGATTCCGGAAAAAGTTCACCACGAAGGCCGGAAGCAAAAGGGAGACCCATCCGAGCGGGGCCCAGGCCCAGAACAGGAGCGCCGACAGCCCCGCGGCCGCCAGGATGAAGGGAGCTCCCTCCCGGGCCACGGGAGTCCGGAAATGATCGGGACCGACCTTCACAGCCTTATTGCCCCGCCATTCAATTGCGGCTTCGGTCGACGATGCGCGTGCTCTTCATCCAGGGCATCATGGACCGGATCTCCTCTCCGACCCCTTCGATCGGGTGCTCCCGTCCCTGCCGTTCCAGGGCCTGGAAGACCGGCTTTCCGGCCTTGTTCTCCAGGACAAACTCCCGGGCGAAGACCCCGGTCCGGATTTCCTCCAGAATCTTCTTCATCTCGGCGCGGACCGACTCGTTCACGATCCTCTTTCCCCGGGTGAGGTCGCCGTACCGGGCGGTGGTGCTGATGGAGTAGCGCATGTTGGAGATCCCGCCCTCGTAGATCAGGTCCACGATGAGCTTCACTTCGTGGAGGCATTCGAAATAGGCCATCTCCGGCGCGTATCCGGCCTCGACCAGCGTCTCGAAGCCGGCGGTGATGAGGGCGGACAGCCCGCCGCACAACACGGCCTGCTCCCCGAAGAGGTCGGTCTCGGTCTCCTCCCGGAAGGAGGTTTCGAAGATTCCCGCCCGGCCTCCGCCGATGGCGCCCGCATAGGACAGGGCCGTTTCCTTGGCCGATCCGGAGGCATCCTGGTGGACGGCGATGAGACAGGGAACGCCCGAACCCTTCTGGTATTCCGACCGGACCAGGTGGCCGGGTCCCTTGGGGGCGACCAGCATTACGTCCACATCGGCCGGGGGCTGGATCTGGCCGAAATGAATATTGAAGCCGTGGCCGAAGGCTAAGGTCTGGCCAGGCCTTAAATTCGGGGCGATCTCGTTTTGGTAGACCTCGGCCTGCTTCTCGTCGGGAAGGAGGATCATGATGAGGTCGGCCTTCCGCACGGCGTCGGAGACAGAGGCCGGAACGAAGCCGAAGCCCTCGGCCTTCTTCTTGGAGCTTCCCGACCGGATCCCGATCGTGACGTCGACCCCGGATTCCTTGAGATTCAGGGCGTGGGCATGGCCCTGGCTTCCGAAGCCGATGATGGCCACTTTCTTGGAACGGATCCGCTCGATGTTCGTGTCGGCTTCATAATAGATCGAGGATTTCAAGGACGACTCCATGGATAAAGTGTTTTTTTGTCGGGGAATAAGAGACCGGCAATCAGGCGGGGAGCTCCCCGTCGTGCTTCTGGGTCCGGGTCGCATGGCGGGGCTCCTCCCGGGCGATCGCGATCGCTCCGGACCGGACGAGCTCCTTGATCCCGAGCGGCCGGAGAAGGCCGATCATGGCCTCGATCTTTTCCTCCTCCCCGGTCACCATCAGGGTGTAGGTGGAGGGGGAGGTATCGACGATATGGGCCCGGAATATCTCCGCGATGCGGAAGGCCTCCTGCCGGTCTTCCGGACGGGTGGTGGTGTTGACCTTGACCATGACCGTCTCCCGGGAGACGAAGGAGGACTCGGAGAGGTCGACCACCTTGATGGTGTCGATCAGCTTGTTGAGCTGTTTGGTGATCTGCTCCACCACCCGGTCGTCTCCCACCGTGACGATGGTCATCTGGGCCACCGAAGGATCGATCCCCTGCCCCACCGAGAGGCTTTCGATGTTGTAGCCCCGGGCGCTGAAGAGGCCCGCCACCCGGGTAAGGACCCCGAAGCGGTTCTCGACCAGGATCTGGATGTGATGCTTCTTCTGGGGAGAGTCGGGGGTCATGCCGTGATCACCGCGTCCTTCTCCTTGCGGCCGGTCTTTCCTCCCTTCGCCGGTGCCGGGGGAGGAGCCTCGAAGATCATCTCGATGTTCGAACCGCCGGCCGGGACCATGGGGAAGACGTTCTCCTCGGGGTCGACCATGAACTCCATCAGGACGGGGCCCTTGGTCGAAAGTCCCTTCAGGAGCACCTCCTCGACCTGGTCGGCCCGGGTGGCCCGGAAACCGGCCACCCCGAAGGCCTCCGCGAGCTTCACGAAGTCCGGGCTCTGTCCGATGAAGGAAGAGGAATAACGGCTTCCGTAGAAGAACTCCTGCCACTGCCGGACCATGCCCAGGTACTTGTTGTTCAAGACGATGATCTTCACGGGGATCTCAAGGGAGGCGACCGTCGCCATCTCCTGGATGTTCATCATGAAGCTCCCCTCCCCCGTGACGGCGATGACCCGCCTCTTCGGGAAGGCCCGCTGGGCTCCGATGGCGGCAGGAAAGCCGTATCCCATCGTCCCGAGGCCGCCCGAGGTCAGCCAGGTCCGGGGAGTGAGGAACTTGAAGAACTGGGCGGTCCACATCTGGTGCTGGCCCACATCGGTCGAGACGATGCAGTCGCCGCCGGTCAGGTCGAAGGTCTTCTCGATCACGAACTGGGGCTTGATCACCTCCGGATCCTTCTTGTAGGTCAGGGGATGCTCCTCCTTCCAGCCCTCGATCTGCTGGTGCCAGGGCTCGAGGGGCGTGAGCCCCTCCTCGTCGCGGATTTTCCGGAGGTCTTCGAGAAGGTCGGAGAGAATCAGCCGGGCATCTCCCACGACAGGAACGTCGACCCGGAAGTTCTTTCTGATCGAGGTCGGGTCGATGTCGATGTGGATGACCTTAGAGTGGGGAGAGAATTCGGCGATCTTCCCGGTCACCCGGTCGTCGAAGCGGGCTCCGACGGCGATCAGGAGGTCACAGTGGTGGACGGCCATGTTGGCGGCATAGGTCCCGTGCATTCCCAGCATTCCCATGAAGAGGGGGTGGGTCCCCGGAAAGGCCCCGAGACCCATGAGCGTGAGCGTCACAGGGATCCGGGAGAGGGAGACCAGTTCAGAGAGCTCCTCGTGGGAATCGGAGGCGATGACCCCCCCTCCGACGTATAGGACAGGCTTTTTCGCCTTGGCCATCAGCTGGGCGGCCTTCCGGATCTGCCAGCGGTTGCCCTGGACGGTCGGATTGTAACCGCGCAGGGTCAGGGTCTCGGGATAGCGGAAATCCCCCCTGTCGGTGATCACGTCCTTGGGAATGTCGACCAGGACGGGGCCGGGGCGTCCGGACCTCGCGATATAGAAGGCCTCCTTGACGATTCTCGGAAGCTCGGAGATGGAGCGGACAAGAAAGTTGTGCTTGGTGCAGGAGCGGCTGATGCCTACGATGTCCGCCTCCTGAAAGGCGTCGTTTCCGATCATCTTCGTGGGAACCTGGCCTGTGATGACGACGAGGGGAATGGAGTCCATATTGGCGTCGGCCAGTCCCGTCACGGTGTTTGTGGCGCCGGGACCCGAGGTCACGAGGACCACGCCGACCTCCCCCGTGGTTCTTGCGTACCCTTCGGCCGCGTGAACCGCTCCCTGCTCGTGGCGGGTGAGGACGACGGAGAGGGAGGGATCCTTGTAGAGAGCATCGAAGACCGGGAGCACCACCCCTCCCGGATATCCAAATATCTGGGAGACCCGCTCCTTCTTCAAGCACTCGAGGAGCATCTCCGCGCCAGTCATTTTCACCATCTGGGAATCTCCTAGGGGGACCTTTTTTTGAGGTTCAAAATTAAATTGTAGGAAATAGAGGGAAAGGCGGTCAAGTTTTTCATGGAGAAATGGAAATCCGGAAGGGCCCGGGGAGGGATTCCCGGCGCCCCTTGGAGGGCTTTTGGAAGGGAGAGACAGGGGATCTGCCCTCAGGGAGCCGTTTTTCCTCTTCTCTTTTTTGGCCCTTTTTCGCAAAGGACCGGTTCGGTCTCTATCTTTTGGGTTTTTGTTTTATTTTTTTAATTTGGAGGAGATTTTTAGTTGCCCCATTAGGAATGTTCCTTTTTTGGGAATTTTTGACCAATCCCTTTTGTTATCGATCTCTTGAGGATAGGGAAAGATTGTGGAAAGAGATGATCAAAATCACGTGAATTGATTCTTCGGGTCATCTTTGATAGGATCATCACCGCCCACGAAAGATCCCAGATCCGCCTCATCAGGATATGATTTAATCGTTTCGATTCAAATATTTAATTTGTAAGGTCTTGTGCCTTTCGGGAAAAATTTTCTCCCGGATTTTGAGCTCTCATTCAACAGTTTTTCCACAGACTGTTAAAAACTTTTCCTGACCAGTGGTTCGGGTCTTCGATCGAGAGATTCTTCATGCGGGATTTATGGCAGAACACACTCAAGCACATCGACGACTGCGAAGGACCCAGCGTTCTCGATGGGGTTCGGGAGATCTACCGGGAATGCCGCCTGGAACAGGAAGACAACCGGCTCACACTCGTGGTCCCCAACGGCTTTGTCAGCCGCCTTGTCTCCGGACGGCACCAGGAATCCATCCTCAAGGCCTGCAGGACGCTCCTTGACCGTGACAACCTGGACTTCTCCATCCGGGTCTCCGAGGAAAAAAAGGCAAAAAAATCCCGGGAATCCGGCCGGAAGGCCGGTCTCCCCATGAAGGAGATCTCCCCGAAGGTCCCGGAGCCGGAGTGGGACAACCATCTCATCACCCGGTATCTCTTTGAGAACTACGTGGTGGGGGAGAGCAACCGCTTCGCCCACGCCGCGGCCTACCAGGTTTCTGAGAATCCCGGCAAGGCCTACAACCCCTTCTATATCTACGGGGGAGTCGGACTTGGAAAGACCCACCTGGTCAATGCCGTGGGGAACGCCATCTTCCGAAGGTCCCCGGAGAAGAAGATTCTCTACCTGACCACCGAGTCCTTCCTGAACGAGATGGTCAACGCGATCAAGTTCAACAAGATGAGCGAGTTTCGGGAACGCTACCGTTCCATCGAAGTCCTGATCGTCGACGACATCCAGTTTCTTTCCAACAAGGAGCGGACCCAGGAGGAGTTCTTCCATACCTTCAACTCCCTCTTCGAGAGCGGACGGCAGATCATCCTGACCAGTGACTGCGCTCCCAATGAAATCATGACCCTCGAGGAACGTCTCCGGTCCCGCTTCTCCTCCGGGCTGATCGCCGACATCCAGATTCCGGACTTCGAGACCAAGGTCGCGATTCTTACCGAAAAGATGAAGCAGGAGGGCATCAATCTCTCCGAGGATGTGATCTACTTCCTCGCCACCAGCATAAAGTCGAATATCCGCGAGCTCGAAGGGGCGATGATCCGTCTCGGGGCCTATCAGACCCTCATGGGAAAGCCGGTGACGATCGATGTCACCCGGAGGCTCCTTTCGAACATCATCCAGAATACCTCGATGCCCCTTCACACCGAGCTGATCGTCAACGAGGTGTCGGCCTTCTACAAGGTCTCCCCCAAGGAAATCCGGTCGAAAAAGCGTAACAGGTCGATCTCGCTTGCCCGCCAGGTTGCGATCTATCTGCTTAGGGACCTGACGCAGATGTCCTTTCCCGAGATCGGCCGGGAGATGGGGGGCCGGGATCATTCCACCGCCATCTATGCCTTCAGGACGGTGGACGAGAACCGGGATTCCGATGCGATCCTCTCCCGGGACATCGAGATTCTCAGACGGAAACTCCTGCAATCCCTGTGATACGGACCATGGATTCACGACACACGCCCTACCAAGGAGCCGGTTTGTGGAATTTTCAATAGAACAGAGCGTCTTTCTCGAAGGACTGGAAAAGGTCTCCATCCTGTCCGATCGCAAAAACATCGCCCTCCTGGCCTCCCACATCCTGATCGAGGCCGGGGAGGGCGAGATCACCCTGGTCTCCTTCGACCAGTCCGCCGGGGGGCGCCTGAGGCTCCCTGCCACCGTCACCGTCCCCGGCCAGACGACCGTTCTGGGAAAGAAGCTCTTCCAGATCGTCCGGGAACTCTCCCCCGGTCCGGTCCGTCTCTCCAAGGATCCCTCCGACAGAAAAGCCATGACCACCCTTGAAAAGGACAGGGCCCTCTTTCATCTGAAGGGGATCGATCCCCGGGACTTTGCCTCCTTCCCGGAAATCGCCCCCGAATATTCCTTCGGCCTTCCCCTCCGGGAGCTTCTCCGGCTCCTCCAGCGGACGCTTCCCTTTGTCGAGGACGAGGAGAAGGACTACATGAACGGGGTCCTCTTCCAGAGGGAACGGGAGCCGGGAGGGCGGACCACCCTGAATGTGGTGGGGACGGACGGGAGCGGCCTTCATCACGGCCAGGTTCCCCTGGGGGAGGAGGGGGGGATCGATCTCTCGGAACAGGGACAGAAGCGATTTCTGGTCAAGAGGCGCCACATCGCCGATCTCGTCCGGATCCTCGAGACCGACGCGAAGGATGAAAAGCTGACCGTCGACATCTCGGTCAACCCCCGGTATGCCCTCTTCCGGTGGCTCGGATTCTATTTCTTCGTCCGGCTTCTCGATCTCAGGTTTCCGAACTACCGGGACGTCTTTCCCGACACCCACAGCGTGACGATCGACATGTCCCGGGACTCCTTTGCCGCCATGCTGAAACGGGCCTCCCTCATCTCCGACCGGAACCTCGAAGTCGAGATGCTCTGGAACGACAGGACGGTGACGGTCAAGTCCCAGAACCTCGACATCGGGGATTCCCGGGAGGAGTCCCCGGCGATCGTGAATGGTCCGGGGAGCTCCTTCTTCTTCAGCCTGGAATCCCTGTCCAAGCTTCTGGGGGTCGTGGGCGGCGTGACCCTCCGGATGGAGGCCATCATCTCCGAGGACCCGGAGGAACACAACCGGGTTCCCGTCATCTGGAGCTCCCTCGAGGAACCCCAGTCGCGGTATGTTATCATGCCTTTGGGGGCCGAAAGCTGAGAGAAACGGTCCGCACCCCCCAGTCGGCCAATGTCGCGAGAATCCCCCCCACCTGAAACGGAGCGTGTCCCCTTGAATTCATCGGCCGAGCCAGTCTACGGAGAACAGCAGATCCGGGTCCTCGAAGGACTCGAGGCAGTCCGGGTCCGTCCCGGCATGTATATCGGAAGCACCGGAATCGACGGGCTTCACCATCTGGTCTACGAGCTCGTCGACAACAGCGTCGACGAATCCCTCGCCGGCTTCTGCTCGGAGATCAATGTCATCCTCCATGCCGACCGGTCGGTGACTGTCCGGGACAACGGACGGGGAATTCCGACCGGCCTGCACCCCGAACAGAACCGCTCCGCGGCGGAGGTGGTCCTGACCGTCCTCCACGCCGGGGGAAAGTTCGACAACAATACCTACAAGGTGTCAGGTGGACTCCACGGAGTGGGTGTCTCGGTCGTCAATGCCCTCTCCGAGACCCTCATTCTCGATATCGACCAGAAGGGACAGCACTTCCGGCAGATCTACCACAAGGGGGTGCCCGAGGCGCCCCTTTCTGTCACCGGCCCCTCCGACCGCACCGGAACAGCCATCCGCTTCTATCCCGATCTCACCATCATGGAGACCGACCAGTTCGCCTTCGACGTCCTGGCCCACCGCTTCCGGGAGCTCTCTTACCTGAACCCCTCCCTGACCATCACCCTGGCCGAGGAGGAGACCCTTCGGGAGTCGGTCTTCCATGACGAAGGGGGTATCCGGTCCTTTCTGGCCTTCGTGAACGAGAACAAGCGCACCATCCACGACCCCCTCTTCTTCCGCAAAGGTCTCGACAACGGGTCGACCTTCGAGATCTCCTTCCAGTACCAGGACACCACCGATGCCGAAACTCTCCTGAGCTACGTGAACAACATCCCGACCCGGGAGGGCGGCTCCCACGTCCGGGGCTTCCGGTCGGCCCTCACGAAGGTCGTCAACCGCTTCATCCGGGAAAAGAACCTGAACAAGGGGGAGGAGGTGAAGGGGGAGGATATCCGGGAGGGACTCTCCGCCATCATCAGCATCAAGATCCCCAATCCCCAGTTCGAAGGGCAGACCAAGGCCAAGCTGGGATCGAGCTGGGTCGCGGGCGCGATGGAAACCTTCCTGTCGGAATCCCTCGAGGACGCCTTCGAGAAGCAGGGAGCGGTGGCCCGGGCGATCGCCGACAAGGCGATCCTTTCGGCCCAGGCCCGGGAGGCGGCAAGAAAGGCCCGGGAGCTCACCAAGCGCAAGAATGTCCTCGAGGGCTCGAACCTTCCCGGCAAGCTCGCGGACTGCCAGGAGAACGATCCGGCCCGCTCCGAGCTTTACATCGTGGAAGGAGATTCGGCCGGCGGCTCGGCCAAGCAGGGCCGGGACCGGCGCTTCCAGGCCATCCTGCCCCTCAAGGGAAAGATCCTGAACGTGGAAAAGACCAAGGGGGTGGAGAAGTTCATCACCCACGACGAGGTCCGGGCCCTGATCACCGCCGTGGGCTGCGGGCTGGGGGACGAGGAGTTTTCTCTCAAGAACCTCCGCTACCACAAGATCATCATCATGACCGACGCCGACGTGGACGGGGCCCATATCCGGACCCTCCTGCTCACCTTCTTCTTCCGCCACATGAACCGGCTGATCGACGGATCCTACGTCTATATTGCCCAGCCCCCCCTCTACAAGGTCGTCTACCAGAAGCAGGAGCGCTACCTCCTGAACGACCAGGCGCTGGAGGCCTTCGTCCTCGAAAAGTCTGTCGAGCGGATCTCCTTTGCCAACGGACAAAACGGAGCGTGGACCGACGGCGCCGAGGCGGTCCGCCGCCTGCTCGTCCTTTCCCGCTACGAGCAGGAGGTCCGCTACTGGGGAAACCGGGTGGGACACCCGGCCCTCCTTCGCCTCTTCGGCCTCTATCCGGGTCTCTCGGGGGAGATCCTTCACCGGGAGGAGGAGGCCCGGGCCTTCATCGAGTTCTGCCGGAGCCGCTACCAGGAGACGACCGGTGGCGGCGAGCTCACCGGAAGGGTCGAAGCTGTTCCCCATTCCGAGACCCCGCTCTTTCGCCTGGTCTTCGAGACCCGCCAGCTCGGGTATGAATCGACCCTGGTCCTGGATCCCGGCCTCTTCGGAGGGATGGTCGGCGGTGCCCGGTCTCTCAGGAGCCTCAAGGCGGAGTCCCTCCAGGGTCCCTACCGGGTCCGCCAGAAGGAGTCGGGGGAGGAGACGGTCTACGAGACTCCCGACCGGGCCCTTTCGGCGATCACGGGCCAGGTCCGCGCCAAGATCACCCTCCAGCGCTACAAGGGGCTGGGGGAGATGAACCCCGAACAGCTCTGGGAGACGACGATGGATCCGGCCAAGCGGACGCTCCTCAAGGTCTCCATTCCGGACTACATCGAGGCCGACCGGATCTTCACCATCCTGATGGGTGACCAGGTCGCCCCCCGGCGCGAGTTCATCGAACAGAACGCCCTCGACGTCTCCAACCTCGATATCTGACACCCTGGAGGTCCTTTTTGGAACAGCTTCCCTTTGAAACAACGGTCTCGATCGATGAGGAAATCCGGACAGCCTACCTGAACTACTCCATGAGCGTCATCGTGGGCCGGGCCCTTCCCGATGCCCGGGACGGCCTGAAGCCGGTCCAGCGCCGGGTCCTCTATGCCATGCACGAGATGGGAGTCCGTCCCGGCACGGCCTACCGGAAATCGGCCCGCATCGTCGGCGACGTCATCGGAAAATACCATCCCCACGGGGATACCGCGGTCTACGACACCGCGGTCCGCCTGGTCCAGCCCTTTACCCTCCGCTACCCCCTGATCGACGGCCAGGGAAATTTCGGCTCGGTGGACGGGGATGCCCCGGCCGCCATGAGATACACCGAAATCCGCCTCACCCGCCTGGCCGAGGAGATGATGACCGAGCTCGACGAGGAGACGGTGGACTGGGCGCCGAACTACGACGAGTCCATGGAGGAGCCCCGGGTCCTGCCGGCCTCCCTGCCCCTCCTCCTCCTGAACGGGTCGTCCGGCATCGCGGTGGGAATGGCCACCAACATCCCTCCCCACAACCTGACCGAGGTCCTCACCGCCCTTCTCCACCTCATCGACCATCCCGACGCCACAAGCGAGGACCTCATGGCCTTCGTCACCGGTCCGGACTTTCCCACGGGCGGGATCATCCTCGGCCGCTCCGGGATCGAATCCGCCTTCCGCACCGGCCGGGGCTCCATCGTGATGCGGGGAGTGGTCGACGTGGAGGACAGCACCCGGGGCGACCGGCAGAGCCTGGTCATCCGGGAGATTCCCTACCTGGTGAACAAGGCCCGCCTGATCGAAAAGGTCGCCGAGCTCGTCCGGGAGAAGAAGCTCGAACACATCTCCGACATCCGCGACGAGTCGGACCGGGACGGGATGCGCATCGTGATCGATCTCAAACGGGAGGCCATCCCCCGCATCATCATGAACCAGCTCTTCCTCCTGACCCCGCTCCAGAGCTCCTTCGGATACAACGCCGTCTCGATCGTCAACGGCCGTCCCGAGACCCTGTCGCTGGCCGAATCCCTCCGGGTCTTTCTCCACTTCCGCCAGGATGTCGTAACGCGGCGGACCCTCTTCCGCCTCAAGAAGGCCCGGGAGCGCTTCCATATTCTCGAAGGCCTCCGGCGGGCCATAGACCTGATCGACGAGATCATCACCCTGATCCGGGCCTCGGGCTCTCCCGAGGAGGCCCGGACCGGACTGGTCGCAAACTTCCAGTTCTCCGAAATCCAGGCCCAGGCCATTCTCGATCTTCGTCTCCAGAGGCTCACCGGCCTCGAGCGGGAGAAGATCGAGGCCGAGTACAGGGAGGTCGAAGCCCTCATCGCCTCCCTCGAGCTGATCCTCTCCTCCCGCCAGAACCTTCTCGAGGTGATCCGCACCGAGACCCGGGCCCTGCTCGAACGGTTCGGGGACGCCCGAAGGACCCGCATCGTCCCGGACGAGGGGGAACTGACGCCCGAAGCCCTGATCCCCGACGACCCCTATCTCGTCACCCTCTCCTACGAGGGCTATATCAAGCGGATGCCGGATGCCGTCCTGCCCACCCAGCGGCGGGGAGGCAAGGGACGGATCGGGGTGACGCTCAAGGAGGACGACTGCCTGATCGCGACCCTCACCGCCCATGCCCATGACACCCTGCTCTTCTTCACCGACCTGGGCAAGGTTTACCGGCTCAAGGCCTACGAGCTTCCGGAAGCCCAGCGGACCGCCCGGGGGAAGCACCTCCTCTCCCTTCTCTCCCTCTCTCCCGACGAGCGGGTGGCGGCGATCCTTCCCGTCCGCTCCTTCGAAGGGGAGAACCTTCTCCTTTTTGGCACCGCCCGGGGCTACTTCAAGCGTACAAAGCTCTCGGAATACGCCAATATCCGCCAGGGGGGCCTCATCGCCACCGTTCTCGAGGAGGGGGACCGTCTGGCCCGGGTGCTGGTGGCCCATCCCGACCGGCGGATCGTCGTCGCCACCCGGAACGGGATGTCGATCCGGTTCGATTGCCAGGAGGTGCGGGTGACCGGCCGGGCCACCCGGGGGGTCCGGGCGATCCGCCTGGCCCCCGAGGATTCGGTGGTCAGCTTCGAGGAGGTCGGGGAGAGCGACTTCCTTCTGGTCACGACCGAGCAGGGGTACGGCAAGCGGGTGGACAGCAACGTCTTCCGCCTCCAGAAGCGGGGAGGAAAGGGAGTCCGGATCGCCCGGGTCACCCCGAAGACGGGGGCTGTCGTGGCCATCCTCAAGGTGACCGAACGGGACGACATCGATGTGGTGACCAACACCGGCCGCGTGATCCGCATCCCCTCCGACCAGGTCCGGATGACCGGCCGCATGGCCCAGGGCGTCCGGCTTGTCAATCTCTCGGACACGCCGGGGGAGACGATCGTCTGCGCGGCGGTGAACCCCAAGCGGGAGCCGACTCCGATCGAGAACTTCATGGAAAGGGAATCGGGGGATTAGCGCGAAATCTCTGGCCGCCTTTCTGGTCCTCTTCCTCTGTCTTCCCCTTGCGGGGTGTTCAAAGTCCCAGTCCCGGATCCTCTATCACGAAGGGATGAAGGCGCTCCGGGACTTCCGGATCGCCGATGCCGAGAGGGATTTCAGAAATGCCATCCGGATTGCGCCCCGCTCCGGGATCGCCGGCCTCTCCTATTACCGGCTGGGGGAGATCGAGGACCGCTTCGAAAACCGCCCGGACCGGGCGGGGGAGGACTACATCCGGGCCCTCGAGAATCTCTCCGATTCCGAGATCCGGCAGAAGGCCTCCTTTTACCTGGCCCGGGATCTCGTGAGCCAGGGACAACTGGCCAACGCCTTCTCTGTCCTGGGAAAGCTCGAGGACGGACACCCGTCGCGGAGGATCCTCCTCCGGGCCACCGACCTCTCCGCCGGCATCCTCGAGCGTGAGGAGCATTACCGCCAGGCGCTCGTCCTCTACCGGAAGCTTCAGGAAAAGGCGAAGGGGGAGCCGGTGGGTCGCCACGCCTGGCTCAAGGTGGGCCTCCTCGAGGGAAATCTGGGGGATCATGCCGGCGCCGCCCGGGACCTGAAGGAATTTTTGCGGGCCAATCCCCATGGCCCGTCCGCGGCGATCGCCGAGTTCAACCTGGCCCGGGACCTTTCGGCCCTGGGCCATGACCGGCAGGCGCTGGCCCTCCTCTCGGACGTCATGGGCCGCTATCCCAACCCCGACCAGGTGAACGCCCAGATCGCGGCGGTCAGGAAGAAGATGAAGGAGGCGGAGAGCCATCGGGAGGAGACGAACTCCGCTCCCCCGCCGGCGCCGAAGAAATGATGCGCATCAACGAGACCTTTTTTTCCATCCAGGGAGAATCGACATGGGCGGGCTGGCCGTGTTTCTTCATCCGCACCACGGGCTGTCCCCTGCGGTGCCGGTGGTGCGACACCGCCTATGCCTTCTATGAAGGAGAGGAGCGCACCGTCTCCTCCCTTGTGGAGGAGGCGGCCGGATATCCGGCTCCTTTGGTCGAGATCACCGGGGGAGAGCCCTTCGTTGCCCCCGGACTTCCGGAGCTTGTCTTGGAACTTTTAAATCTGGGAAAGACCGTCCTGATCGAGACCTCCGGGGCCTTTCCCGTCCCGGCTTCACTTGACCGGAGATGCCGTATTATCATGGATGTCAAGCCTCCCGGATCGGAGATGTCCCATACGATGCGGGAGGAGACCTTCCGGGACCTTCGCCCGGGGGACGAAGTCAAGGCGGTGGTGGCCGGACGGGAAGACTTCGACTGGACCCTGGATTTCCTCTCCCGGGCGGGCTTGCCCCCGGAAATCCCCGTGACCTTCTCCCCGGTCTTCGGAGAGTGCCGGCCGGAGGATCTGGCCCAATGGGTTCTCGCCTCAGGCCAAAATCTCCGGGTCCAGGTCCAGCTTCACAAGATCCTGTTCGATCCGCAAAGGAGGGGTGTCTAGGTGTCGGAAAAGACCGGGGGCCGGGGAGTGGTCCTGGTGAGCGGAGGAATGGACAGCGCGGTGACCGCGGCCCTGGCCCGGACGGAGTGCGCCTTTCTGGGCTTCCTCCATGTCCGGTACGGGGGCCGGACCCAGCGCCGGGAGGAGCGGGCCTTTCGGAGCCTGGTCGGCCGGATGGCTCCGGAGCGCCACCTGGTGACCGACTGCCCGGCACTCGGGGAGATCGGGGGCTCGGCCCTGACCGACCGGTCGATCGCGATCCCCGAAGGGGAGCTCGGCCGGGAGGGGATCCCCGTGACCTACGTCCCCTTCCGGAACGCCCACTTCCTCTCGGTGGCCGTCTCCTGGGCCGAGGTCCTCTCCTGCGACCGGATCTATATCGGGGCGGTGGAGGAGGACAGCTCGGGCTATCCGGACTGCCGGAGGATCTTCTACGACGCCTTCGAGCAGGCGGCCCGCCTGGGGACCTCCCCCCAGGCCTCCTCCCTCTCCATCCAAACTCCGGTGATCCGGATGGACAAGGGGCAGATCGTGCGCGAAGGGCTCCGTCTGGGGGTCCCCTTCGAACTCACCTGGTCCTGCTATCGCGAGGGCGACAAGGCCTGCGGCCGGTGCGACAGCTGTCTTTTGAGGCTCCGGGGCTTTGCCCGGGCCGGGGTGGCCGATCCCCTCGACTACGAAATCGACAAAAACGGCTCCTCCGGGAGCTTTCAGATATCCTGACCGTTCCGGGACGAGGATCCCGGAACCCTGACCCTTCGCCGAAAGGATGTTCCATGACGAAAACTGAACTTTTAACCACCGATCCTCTCAAGAAGAAGACCGCCGCCCTCATCCTCGGTCTCTTCGAGGAGGAAAAGACCCTCTCTCCCCTTCTGGGAGCCGTCGACAGCGCCCTGGGAGGCGAGATCGTCCGAATGCGCAAGAACGGGGAAATCCGGGGCAAGGCCGGCGAGACCACGCTTCTTCCGACCTATGGCCGACTTCCCGCCCGATTCGTCCTCCTTGCGGGGCTGGGACGGGCCGAGGCCGTGACCTCCGAATCCCTCCGGAAGGCCTCGGGCACGGCGGCAGGGGTGCTGAGAGGCCGGAACCTTCCGGAGGCCGTCACCACCCTGGCCCTGGAAAGCCGGGATCCCTCGGCCGACACGGAGGCGGTCGTGGAGGGGACCCTCCTCGCCCTCTATCGCTTCGAGACCTACAAGAGCGACCGGGAAGAGGAGGCACCCTACGAGCTCAAAACCCTGGGGGTGGCCGTCGACAGGAAAAACCTGAAAGGGGCCGAGGCCGGACGCCAATGGGGAGAGGTCATCTCCAAAAACACCCTCCTGGCCCGGGATCTGGGCAACCATCCCGCCAATGTGGCGACTCCGACCATGATCGCACGGACGGCCGAGGAGGAGGCCCGGAAGCGGGGAATCACCTTCCTCTCCTACGACCGGGAGAAGCTCGAGCGGATGGGACTCAATGCCCTGGTGGGCGTGGCCAAGGGTTCGGATGAGCCTCCCCGTCTGATCGTCCTTGAATACCGCCCGGAAAAGCCCGTAAACGACCGGCCCATTCTTCTGGTCGGCAAGACCCTCACCTTCGACAGCGGGGGGATCTCGCTCAAGCCCGCCGACAAGATGGAGCTCATGAAGGGGGACATGAGCGGCGGGGCCGCCGTTCTGGGGACCATCCTCTCCGTGGCCGACCTGGGCCTTCCCGTCCATGTGGTGGCGGTGATGCCGGCCACCGAGAATATGCCCTCCGGCCGGGCCAACAAGCCGGGGGACGTGGTCAGGGCCTACAACGGCAAGACCATCGAGATCATCAACACCGACGCGGAGGGACGGCTGATCCTGGCCGACGCCCTCTCCTTCGGGATCCGGACCTACCATCCCCGGCTCGTGGTGGATGTGGCGACGCTCACGGGCGCGGTGGTGGTGGCCCTGGGCGGACAGGCCCTGGGGATCCTGGGGAACAACGAGGAGCTCATCGAGCGCACCCGGAAGGTCGGGGAGGAGACCGGAGAGCGGGGATGGCCCCTGCCCCTCTTCGAGGAGTATTTCGAGCAGATCAAGTCCGACGTGGCCGACATCCGGAACACGGGCTCCAAGGGCGGGGCGGGAACCATCACCGGCGCGGCCTTTCTCCACCACTTTGTCGACGAGACCCCCTGGGTCCATCTCGACATTGCCGGCACGGCCTGGGTCGATTCAAACGAGCCCTACAAGCCCAAGGGCAATGTGGGAATGGGGGTTCGTCTCATGACCCACCTGGTGAAGGATCTGGGGGAGCATCCCCTGTCCGGATCCGGAAAGCCTCAGTCGAAGGGAGCGCGAAAGGCGCGCCGGGCCTAGTCCCCCGCGCCCGAGCCGTCCATGGCGAAGAAGAAAGACGAGAAGGAGACGGGGGAGCCCGCCCGGAGTCGGGCGGTCGCCACCAACCGCAAGGCCCTCTTCCGCTACGAGATTCTCGAGAAGGTCGAAGCCGGGCTCGTCCTTCTGGGGACCGAAGTGAAGGCCCTCCGGGAAGGCCAGGTCAATCTGGCCGACGCCTTCGTCCGCTTCGAGGGGGAACAGGCTTACCTCTACCAGATGCACATCGGCCCCTACCGGGGAGGAAACCGGGAAAACCACGAACCCTTCCGGGTGAGAAAGCTTCTCCTTCACAAGAAGGAAATCCTGCGCCTCTACGGGCTCACTCTCCAGAAGGGCTTGACGGTTGTTCCCCTTGGGATATATTGTAATAACAGAAAGCGTTACAAGGTCACCCTGGCCCTTGTCAAAGGAAAAAGCCAGGTGGACAAGCGGGAGACCATCAAACGTCGTGAGGCCGACCGCGAAATTTCCCGGGTGTCCCGTTCAAATCAGAAGTTTTCCAAACGGGACGCCTGACAACATCCTCATGGGGGCGACCTGGATTCGACGGGGACAGGAAAGCCCAGATTGCATGCCGAGGTACCTGGAGCCTCGTAAATCACCTAGGAAAATCCAAATGCCAACGAACCTATGGCACTCGCAGCTTAACCTAAAAAGCTAAGACTGCGCGCCGGAGAAGCAGCGCCAACCTGACTTCCGAGGCGTCGACGAAGTTGGCTGGCCGAAAGGGTTTGTCCCTGCCCGATTGGCGAGACCTTGGGGACTCGCGGATTGTCCGGTGTGCCTTTTCCCCGGAAGTCTGCTAAAACCAAAAAAAGGCTAAGCATGTAGTAATCTGGCGTGGACCGTTTCCGGACGCGGGTTCAATTCCCGCCGCCTCCACCATTTGATGATTTTGTACAAACCGAGAAAGTCCAGTAAAGTGAAAAAGCCCGCGTAAAACCGGGCTTTTTTCATGTCTTCATGTTCTGTATAGTCCGACAACATCCGTTGACAGCCGAAAAAATTGTGGGTAGATTCGTGGGGTGTTACCCACGAGTTGGGAGAAGGTACCCAGATGACACTGACAGAATCCTTGATACGCAAGGCTAAACCCATAGAAAAACCATACAAGCTTAGTGATGGAAAGGGCCTTTAACTTTTCGTGAATCCTACAGGCTCTTTGTGGTGGCGGTTCAGGTATCGATTCTGGGAGTCTATCCGGACGTTTCCCTGAATGAAGCGCGAAAGGGGCGGGATAAAGCTTGCGCAAAAATTAAAGCAGGGATCGACCCATCGGAAGAGAGGCGGGAAGCGAAACGCAATGCCTACCAGAAACCAACAGGGTCACTCTCCAGATGACTCTTTACGAATCCGGAGCTTTGACGATCACAACAAACACCAGGCGGATGGTTTTGATCCCGGCACAGACAGAAGCGCTGAGGTTCTTTCTGATTGCGTCCCCGACCGACGACAAGGAAAATACATGCTGACCGATACATCAATCAAGAATGCCAAGCCAGGGGAAAAAGCCCGGAAACTCTCAGATGAAAATGGTTTGGTTCTTCTGGTCAATCCCAACGGATCCAAGTGGTGGAGGTTTTGTGCTGTGTCAACGAAAATGGCACTTTCCTGGTTTGCACCGCTCAGGCTGACCGGGTCTCCTGACGAAGCCGGGCCTGTCTTTGGCGGCGGTCCTCCCTGGCCTCTTCGAGAGCGATTCTTCGCGTCTCCAAACGCTGTTTAATATTCTCTTCCCCTTTGAGGTAGTCGGCTGGGGTCAGGTCATTGAGAGCGGAATGAAGCCGTTCGTGGTTGTACTCGTGGACGTAGGCCGCGAGGATTGGCTTGGCTTCCTCAAATCCCCCCAAGGCCTGAGTCCGGACGCATTCCGATTTGAGGGTCTTAGGGAACCGTTCGATCTTTCCGTTGGATTGAGGATGCCCCACCCGGATCCGGGAATGGACCACCTCCTGGTCCCGCAGGGTGGAGCGGAACTCGGTGGAGAGATATTGGGGGCCGTTGTCGGAGAGGGTGCGGGGTTTACTCATCCCCTTGGGAAGAGTCTCCAACGCCCTCTGGATGACGAGCTCGACATCGGCGGTCGTCATGGACAGGCAAAGATCCCAGAAGATGATGGCCCGGGAATAGCCGTCCAGGACACGGATGAAGAAATAATGCGTACCCCGCAGGTTGATATAAGAAATGTCGCTGTGCCATTGCTCATGAGGCCTCTTGGGTTGATGAAAGCCTTGCCAGGAGGCTTTTCGTCCGTCCGGGAGAGTCCACTTGGCTTCACAGACCGGCCTCTCTGAGCACCCGGAAGACTGTGGAGGGCGAGACGGCCACAACCCCCTGGTCCAGCATCATGTACGCCAGCCGGACGCCGCCCACCGTGGGGAGCTGACGTTTGAAGGCCATGATCTTTTCCCGCTCTTCCGGCAGGATCCCGTGTCCCTTGGGCACAACGCCCTCCGGACGGGGTTTCTTGCCAGAAAGGCGGGTCCAACGGTGATAGGTTCGGGCGGGAAGGCTCAAGATGACCAGGGATTTCTTGATGGGAAATCCCGCCCGTTCCTTCAGATGTGTCACGGTCTTTATGACCTCTTTCGCCGTCTCCGGCGCAACATGGGTCCCGGTGAGGGGTCCCCACGGCTTTTTTTTAGCAACAGGTTCTCGGTGGAGAGCTCTGAAACAACCGATTCCAGCCTCCGGATCCGGTCGTCCTTTTCCAGGATCTCCCGATGCAGAACCTTTCTCTGCTGCTGCATCTCCCGGGAGAAGGTTTGCTCGATCCCTTCCAGAGCCTGTTTGGCCCACCCCAGAATCAGCCCGGGGGTACTGCCTGTTTCCTCGGCCAGATCGGCCAGCCCTACATGGTCTTTCAGGTATCGACGGACAATCTGAGATTTCTCCTCAACGGTCCAGCGTTTTTTCTTCCCATTTTCCGGGAGAGGGGGATTTTCCATGGACACATCCTTTCTGGTAAGGGTTATTGCGTAAAATCCTACCAGAAAAAGTGCCATTTCATCTTACACGGGACAGGAGGCACTCAAGAAAGCCTGCTGGGCCGAATACCGGGCGAGAGAGAGAACTCTTGATGCAGGACTTGGGTATTGAGGGAAAAATTCGTCCTGGGGTGGACTCTCCCAGACTTCTCGAAACTCCGTTCCCGCCCGAAATCAGGCCACAGAAGCCAGGACGATATGAGATTCGATCTGATCGAACGGGACCCAGACCCCGTTTTCGTGATCTTCGATCAGACCGATTTCCTTAAGTGCCTGAATATCGGAATGAACATTTTTAACGTCCCGACCCAGAAGACGGGCCAAGGGCCGAATGCCCATCGGGCCGTTCTTTTGCAGAACGCGCAAGAGTTCCCATCGTTTGGTGGTGATCGTTTTCAAGAGAACCTCCACCGAATCGAAGGTCAAGAACTCCCCCTGGGGCTCTCCGGTTTCCCAAGCGGTCTTGAACCGATTCAATCCTTTTTCAAGATTTTCTACCTGAATGACGACTTTTCTCATTGTTCTTCCTCCCGCTTCACATCGGTATTGAAGTCCTCAATGAGGAGATCCACCGTTGTGAACACATACGGTTCTTCCCGATCCCGGTAATGTCGATGATCCCCTTTTCCCTTCTCGTTGTCGTAACCGACGATTCTCTGGCCCTTCCTTCCGTAGAAGAGTCGATATTTGAACCCATGGCTCCGGTCCGGATCCGGACGATCAAGTTTCCAGATGACTATTTCGATAATCGCTCCATTCGAAAGGACTTTCCGGTTCCGGTAAAGAAGATGCGCTTCATTCATGTTGGTTATTATACCAACAGTTTTAGAAAAAGCAATCCGTGGTTTGGCAAGAGACGCAACGCAAACTACACAGACAGACACCGGCCTGATTCTCTTCTGAAAGTGTCTCCCGGCCACGGAGCCAGTTCGAGACGTTCGAGGGATGAAACCCGCAGACGCTGGCCCAATAGAGCACAGGACGGTCGGATAATTCGATCAGGATCCCGGCAAGCCGTCTATATTCGTTCGTGATCAACGACGCCCCTTTATTGATGGTATAGCTGATTACCATTCAGTTTCGCAGGTAACGGTACCGGAAACCGGGTTCTTTTTCAATTTTCAGACGACCGGGACTTTCCGATCCGAAGGGGAGCGTTTATCCTCAAAAGAACTTGAACAGTAATATAACGGGGATGCAGACTTTCTTCGTAGTTATTGCGTACCTTTTTTCGCTCGTAAAATGGCTACAGTTGGCTTTTCCCCCTTAATTCGTCTAATTCGTAGTTATAGATACATAGATGAAGGAGAAAAAGAAAATTCTGGACCCATTAGAATCTCCAAAAAGACACGGACCGGAAAAACGGAAGAGCAGCCAAGCGCTCTTCCAGCCGGTTCCGCAAAGGCGATCCCCATCGAAGTAAAGATCACGACAAAACCTTCCCCCAGACGACGATTCGCTTTCTCCCGGTGATTCCCAGGAAGACCGAGCGAGGGGCGGACGCGACCAACGGGAGCGGTTCCGAACGCAGGTGAGGAACGGTCCGGAGCCCGCCGCCCGAGCGTGTGCGTTCTCAGATGAACATTCGGTCCGGACGGACTGGTCAAGTCACTCGTTTCGAGGGGTGGCAAATAAAATTTTTGGGTAACTTTGGGGGTAACATTAAAAATGTAATTCTACTAAAACATTGTTGGAAGACGATATGGAATGATTGTTCGATTGACGCCGCCCCACTACCAGATCCAAAGACATCCAAGACAATTGCCTTGTGAACCATAAAATGTCCGAAGAGGACATTTTATGGTTTTTTTTATGCGGACATTTTATTGTTCGGACAAGTTATCCTTCCCAAAAATCCTTTCAAATCTCAAACATCGAAACTAGCCCAACTTTCGATTTTTGTGTTTTAAGTACAGAATAAATAAGGAATGTGTTTTTTAAAATCTGGGTTTAGGTCACTCTAAATCAGGGGAGTTTTTCAGGGAGCGGCCGTCGGCAGGGCCTTTCTCGTTTTGATTTTGGGGAGGGGATCCTTGACCCCAGGGTCTTGTAGAGCGCCTTTTGCTCCGGCTCCGGAGTCGAAGACAGACGGCTCTCGTGCAAAAAAACGCGTGTGGGGATCGGTTCCAGTCACGGTTTGGCGGACATGGGTCGACAGGACCTCTCTGACTCTCGCCCACGATCGGGTGTCTCCCTTGGCCTGCAAGCGGGCCTCGATGTCGGAGAGCAGGAAGTAGGCCAAGACGGAGAGGAAGAGATGGGCCCGGGAGCGGTCGGCGTTCTGATGATGCACCGGACGCAGGCCCAGATCGATCTTCAGGGAGCGGAACGCGTCTTCCAAATGGGTTAGGGAGGTGTAGAGGGACCAGATGCCGGAAGGAGAGAGCTCCGTGTGCGAGGTCTCGATGACATACACGCCGGTGGTCTTATTCCGGGTCTCCCGCTCCGGCTTTTTCTCCCACTCGATCCGGTCCACACGAACGGGGGCCGGAGGCTTTTCCCGGCCGCGCCTGGAGGGTTTTGCCGGAGAGGGCGGGGCCTCCTCCGGCATTTGATGCACCAGGATCTTGTAATACTTGGCCACGGAGGGAAAGCGCCCTTCCAGGCGGTCCAGACGATGAAGTGTCAGTGGGAAGTGTAAAATCCCCCCTCCCAACCGAGGAGGGAGACATGGACCAAGAGGGTCAACAGAGAGAAAAAAGAGATATTCTTCTTTCCGGAACACTGTTCGGAAAAGAGGAGCTCTTGCTTGGAAAACAGAGGCATGAACGGATTGCCGAGATGTATCGCTCGGGACGAAAGAAAAAGGAAATCGCTCGGCTTCTCGGTGTGGACATCAAGACGGTGCGGAAGATCACGCGGGGAGAGCCCTGGAGGCCGTATGAACGGACCTTGGTGCCCGTGGGAGTCCTGGATCCCTGGAAGGAGTGGGTGACGAAGCGGGCTCCGGAGGTCAATTACAACGCGCGGGTCCTGTTCCGGGAACTACGGGAGCAGGGATATCAGGGGAGCGACAACACGGTGAAGGTCTTTGTCCGGCCGCTTCGGATTCCTCCGCCCTGAATGACATGACGATGCGTTTTGAGACTGGGCCGGGAGAACAGGCCCAGGTGGATTGGGGATCAAGTAACGTTTGGTTCGGGGAGAGTCGGGTTCGGGTGCATTTTTTCGTCATGACCCTGGGGTATTCCCGACGCATGTTTGTGCGGGCGTATTCCAACGAGCGGCTGGGCTTTCTTCTGGCCGGACATGAGGAGGCCTTTGCCTTCTTTGGCGGGGTGACGGACACGATCCTTTATGACAATCCGAAGACGATGGTGATCCGGCGGCAGAGCGGGACGGTGGTGATGAAGACCGTCTTCGAGGACTTTGCCCGTCATTGAGGCTATCAGCCCCGGTTTTGCCGACCTTATCGGGCCCGGACCAAAGGGAAGGTCGAAAGCGGTGTGAAGTATGTCAAAAGAAACTTTCTGGCGGGCCGACGGTTTCGAGACAGGACGCACCTGAACGAGGAGCTGGACCGGTGGGACCGGGAGGGGACCAATGTCCGGATCCATGGGACCACCATATTCTACGACCCTGATCACAATGACGATGAGGACAGGGAGTTGTTTATCGCTCATTTCGATCAAGGTCGCGTGTTGATAATCAGCTATACTATGAGAACTGATGTGATCCGAATTATCTCGGCTCGAAAGGCAACAAAATCAGAGGAGATCGGCTATGCGCAAGGAATATGATCTCACAAAATTGAAGGTCAAGCGTCGTGGTCCACTGGAAGGTCTGCACGGCGTGCCAGAAGCTCCCCAGATCAAAACAGTGCAAAATTTCACCGATGGGAGCCACCCAATTTCCTGGGATGGGAGCCACCTGATTTCGTCGTAGGGATCCACCCGATTTCCTGATCGGGATCCACCCCGGAGCGTCAGCGACGGATTTTATCTTGTTTTTTCTTCTCCTGCCAATATTTTCTTGCCCCGATACTTGCGATAGCTCTCTCCCGTGATCCGGAGAGTCAGGGCCGGTCCTTCCAGACGGTCGATGATGGCCTCCGAGAGAACGGGATCGGGAATGACTTCCGACCAATGGTCAAAGGGAAGCTGGGTGGTCAGAAGCAGGGATTTTCCGAAGGAGCGTTCCTCCAGGAGCTCCCGGAAGTCCTCCGACTCTTCGGCGGTGAACTTCTTGAGTCCAAAATCATCCAGGACGAGGAGGTCGGGCTTGATCATCCGTTTCCGGAACTTCAGGACCTGACCGGTCCGGTGGGCCTCCTGGCGCTCATCGAGCCATTCCGTGACGGAGAAGTGGAGAACGGTCTTGCCGATGTGACAGGCCTGGGCTCCGGCGGACTGGGCCAGAAAAGACTTGCCGACTCCCGTCTGGCCAATCAGGACCAGCGGACGTCCGGAGTGGAGCCAGGAGAGACTGGAGATCTCCTTGAACTGGGCCTTGGTCAGGGAACGGGGAGCGGTGAAGTCATAGTCCTCAAAGCGGGCCTGGCCCTTGATGCGGGAAGCCCGGAGACGGGTGCGGATGCCCCGCTGCTTTCTGAAGTCGCTCTCGGCCTGGAGCAGGGCATCGAGCGCTTCTTCAATAGTCCAGTTGTGCCGGCGGACCTCATCAAGCACCCAGTCGAGCCGGGCGTTCATGCCGGAAAGTTTGAGGTCAGCCAGCAGGGATCGGGTACGGGACAGGGTCATCGGACAGTCTCCTGGATAGGGGTAGAGGAGGTGGAGCGCAGCATGGGATTGCCGGGACGGCGATGGGGCGTCCGGTCCGGAAGAGGGGAAGGCTGGGTCCGAAGGCTTTGGAGAAGAGCCTGAAAGAGACGGACCCGGATGCTTCCCCGGGAGCGAAGAAGGGTGACGGCCTGCTGAAGGACGGCGTCGGCCCGCTCGGGGCCCAGAAGATCCCGTTCGGTTCGGGCCGTCCGAAGAAGCCCTTGGACGCGCCGGAGGTGGGCCAGGCTGTCGTCCTGGAACAGGTCTTCGACCAGGGCGCCCAAGGCGGGGGACAATCCCCGGGCCTGGGAGAGGAGGAGTTGGGGGGTGGCCTCCCGATAGGCCTGGGCATTGGGGGGAAGATGCGCCGGATCCACGATCCGTTGGCCGGAATGGCCGAAATAGCGCCCATGGAGGGCGACCCGTTCGGTCTCGACGAAGACCTCGATCTGACGGGAGGTGAGCCGCACCCGGACCTCCTTGCCCCGATGGAGAAAGGGAACGGAGTAATAGGCGCCCTCGAGCGCGATGGTCGAGTCTGGATGGACGCGGCACACCTTCCAGTCGATCAGACTGTAGGGTTCCTCAGGAAGGGGCTTCAGGGCGGCTTTCTCGGTCCTCTCGAACCGTTCCCGGCGGGAGATCCGGAATCGGGTGTGCGGACGGTCGTTGATCCGGGCGATCAGGACCGAGAGCGCCTCGTTGATCTCGGACAGGCTTCGGAAGCGGCGGTTCCGAAAGCTCCAGCGGAGGTGTCGCTGAAGAATGCCAATCGCGCCTTCAACGAAGGATTTGTCGCGGGGACGACCCGCCCGAGCCGGAACCACGGCCGTTCCATAATGAATAGCCAGATCCAGATAGGCGGGGTTCAGATCCGGATCGTAGAGATGGGCTTTCAGGACTCCGGTCTTGGTGTTGTCCGGAACAGTAACCCGGCTCACTCCTCCAAAAAACGCCTACATCTTCTGGTGGGCCAGGAGCCAGCTCGCCTTTTTCTGGTCGACGGTCGCCACCGCAAACAGAAGTTGGCTGTGGCAGAGAATCCCGACAAAGATCTGGGCCTTCTGGGGGCGGGTCCGTTCATCCCACCAAATGACCGGATCGCCGGAATAATCGACTTCGCAATGGCCCCCGGGCTCAAACTCCCGGAGCGTGACCGTCTCCTTGAGAAGCGGAGCAAATCGCCGGTTCAGGTACTTCCAGAAGTTCGGATAGCTGGTCCGTTCGGCCGCCCGTTCTTCCCAGATCCGCTTGAGCTCATGGCCGTCCCGGATCTCCCGGTCCACCGCCTCCCAGTCCACCCCGTCCGTCCAGAGGGGTTCAGGGACAGCGGCTGTCCCCAGAACGGTTGGCGCCTCGTTCCCCAACCCCCGGATCTCGGCCACCCGGCTTCGCCTGAGAGACAGGGAGCGGGCGATCTGCCGATCGGACAAGCCTTCCTGAATCAGACGCAACACCTCGTGAATCCTTACCATCGTCAGTCCTTTCCTGGGCATCGTGTCTCCTTCTTTTTGAAAGGGAATCAAAGAAGACACGATTATGACTGACGCTCACGGGGTGGATCCCGATCAGGAAATCAGGTGGATCCCTACGGTGAAATCGGGTGGATCCCAAAAAGGAAATTTTGCAAAAACAGGCCAGGATCCAGGTAACGATGATGTTGGACAAAGATGTCACGCAGTTTTACGAAGAAAAATCCATGACTCAGGAAGAACGGTCGTTCACCGAAGTCATCAACCGGATCTTGAGAGAACACATGCAAACCCACTAACGTTGTCGAGGTCATAGATCGTGAAGATCAAATACTTTGGCGATACGGACACCCTTTACATTGAGTTCAGGGAAGCAGACGTGGGGGAAACACGCGACCTGGACGAAAACACGCTGATCGATATCGACCGTGAAGGGCAAATATGTGCCATGACCATAGAACATGCCAGCATTCGGGCGGATATCCCTCATTTTTCTTTCGAACAGATTCCTGCTCCGGATTTGGCAAAAGCTTGATTGGCTTTAGAAGCCACATCTTTCTGGTTTCACTGTTCTCTTTTCGAAGAATCCCCCTTCCCAGCGAGACAAGTTTGGGGGTATTTTTGGGGGTATGATCGAAATTTGAAATCTATGCAATCGTCTGAAATAGACCATTTTAGATGATTATTCGATTCCCGCCGCTTCCGAGAAAGTTCAATATATGAATGGAGCCCGCGTAAAACCGGGCTTTTTTCATGTCTTCTTGTCGGTGCGGAGCTTGTGCCCTTCAGACAGAAGACGGGAAACGAATGAACTTCATCAGTGAGTAAGGAGGAGAAAATCCATGAAACCGGCACTGCATCCTCACTACATTACGGATGAGACAGGAAAAAATGTCTGTTGTACTATCCGTCGACGAATATGAAGCCTTGATCGAAGAGATTGAACGAGGCACCATTCCGAATTGTGCGGCTCGATCCTGCGCATGATAGAGCCGCATTCGACTGCGGTTTGGACCCATTGAACCGTTACCTACTGGAACAAGTTACCCAGGATGTTCGCCGCCACGGCATCGGCGAGTTTCCTGATGACTGCTCTTCCAGACAGCATCAGCCAGAAATTGCCGCGCTTTCCGACCGTGCCCGCTGTTCGCATAGGCCGTCTGGCCGTCGATAACTCCTTTAAGGGGCAAGGTCTGGGTGACACCTTGCTTGCCGATGCCCTCACCCGTGCCGTCCATTCGGATATTGGTTCCTATGTCCTGATCATGGAAGCGAAGGACACTGAGGCCGCTGCTTTTTACCGGCATTACGGCTTCATCGCATTTCCCGACAAGCCGCTCATCCTATTCTTACCCCTGGCGACAGTCCAGTCTTTGTGATTGTCCTTAAAATGTTTGGTAAGATTAATTTTGAGAGTCATCGTCCAGTTCGATCAAGGTACGCCTCTGAGGAAGGAAGGACAATGAAAAAGGTGGGGATCGCGCTCCTCGTGTTTCTGATCATTCTGGCAGCCGGTATTTTTTGGCTGCACAACAACATGGACCGTCTGGTGAAAGAGGCCATCGAAAAATACGGAAGCCAGATGACCGGGACCAAGGTATTGGTTTCCTCCGTCAAAATCCGGGCGGCGAAGGGACAAGGGATCGTGCGCGGCCTCATGGTGGGCAATCCTTCCGGTTTCAAGACGCCTTACGCCCTGAAGGTGGGCCGGATCGAGATCGATCTCGATGTCTCCTCCATCGCCAAGCCCGTGGTTCTGATCCGCAAGATCGCCGTGGCCTCTCCCGATGTCATCTATGAACGAGCCAACGGAACCACGAATTTCGATGCCATCCAGAAGCACCTCGAGGATCAGGTCGGCTCGTCGGGAGGGGGCAAGAGCCAGGAGGAAGGCGGCAAGAAGCTCATCGTCGACCGGCTTTCCATCAGGGGTGCGAAGGCCCAGGCGAGCGCCGGATTCATGCAAGGCAAGACCGTGACGGTGGGCCTTCCGGACATCACCTTAAACAACATCGGCAAGGCCGAAGGGGGGGTTCCCCCGGGAAAACTCGGGCAGCAAATAGGAAATGCCCTGAAAGAGAAGCTCGAGGCGGCGGTGAATTTCGACTCTCTGGCGAAGTCCATGGGAACGACCCTTAAAAATGCGGGAAACGAGATCGGGGGAAAGGCCAAAAATGTCCTCAAGGGATTTTTCGGACAATGACCGGGAAGGACCGATCCTTTGTGTTTTCCTGACACGGGCCGGGGATCCGCCGGATTGGGCCCTCCACTCCTGAGCCGGTCCGGGATGTCAGGCGAAGACGACCGTCTTGTTCCCGTGGATCACGACCCGGTCCTCCACATGGTAGCGGAGCCCCCGTGCCAGGACCATCTTTTCGACATCCCGCCCCAGCCGGGCCATCTCCTCGGGAGAATCTCCGTGGTCGACCCGGATCACGTCCTGGTCGATGATCGGACCGGCATCGAGTTCGGCGCTCACATAGTGGCAGGTGGCCCCGATGAGCTTCACTCCGCGCTCGTAGGCCTGGTGGTAGGGGCGGGAGCCCACGAAGGAGGGCAGGAAGCTGTGGTGGATGTTGATGATCTGTCCGGGGTAGCGTTCGCAGAGGAAGGGAGGGAGGATCCGCATGTAGCGGGCCAGGACCATGACCTCCCCCCGGACCTCGTCGGTGATTCTTGCAATTTCTTCGAAGGGGGCCAGGCCCGCCTCCGGTAAAACCGGAACGAGGTGGAACGGCACCCCGTGCCAGGCGACGAAGGATTCCAGGTCGGGGTGGTTCGAGATGACCGCCACGATCTCGATGTTCAGCTCCCCCGTCCGCCATCGGTGAAAGAGATCGGAGAGGCAGTGGTCCTGCCGACTCACGAGAATGACCGTCCTCTTTTTGACCCGGCTCTCGGAGAGGGACCAGACAAGGCCGAACCTCTCCTCAAGGGGCCGGATGAGCCGGGGAAAGTCGTCGATCGAAAAGTCGAGGGACCGGGAGAGTATCGCCTGCCGCATGAAAAACCATCCCGATCCGGCGTCGGCGTGGTAGTTCGCCTCGGTGATCCAGCCGCCGTGGTTCGCGAGAAAACCCGTCACGGCGGCGATGATCCCGACCTTGTCGGGGCAGGACATGGTGAGGATCAGGGTGTCGGCCACGGAAGACCTCCTTGGGGTGGGGAGAGGGGTGGGATCCTGCCCTCTCCCTCTGGCAGGCCGCCCCGATCCCGCGTATTATCCAACAAACGGGGCCCGGATGATACGGCGGGTCCCGGAAGGACAGTTGCCCTGAGGGCCCGGAGGAAGGTCCGTCGGTCCCAGGAGACGGAGGGAGGAGAGAATGAGCGTCACAGTCTACGGGTGCGGCCATGTCGCCATCGAGGTCGACGACCTCGACCGGGCCGTCGCCTTCTATCAGGATGTCTTCGGTCTCGAACGGCTCCGGGAAGGGGAGGGAGACGCCTTCTTCAAGCTGGGGGAGCACCAGTTCCTGGCCGTCTTCCGGGTCGACCAGCTCCGGCCCGACCGGATGAAGCATTTTTCCCTGATCGTCCGGGATGAAAAAGAGCTTCATGAGGTCCGGGAGAAGGTCACGAAAAAATACGGGCTGACGCTTGAGCCCCGCTTCCGGTGCGACTTCCGGGATCCCTTCGGAAACCGGATCCAGGTGGTGGACCTCCACGACGAATCGATGGTCTGGCTTCTGCCCTACCGGGAGGTCCAGGACGCCGGCATCTCCTTTTCCGGATGATCCGTCCCGGAAGCAAAAAAAGGCCCCCGAAAAGGGGGCCTGAAACTGGGCCGTAAGGGTCTGGCCCTTTTCTCCCCGAAGAAACCCCGCTTCTCTCCGGGGGCCATGCATCCCCCGGGAGGATCCCGGTTTCGTCTGGGGCTCAACTTTTCAAAGGGAGCGGGAGGTGGCATTCACCCCCGCCCGGACTCCCAGGGTCCCCGGCCTTCCTCGATTTGGGCGCCGGGGACGCTCCCTCTTTTCCAGGGCCCGTCCGTCAGGAGGGCCGGAGAAGAGAGATATGCCCAATGAAAAGCAATCCCCGTGCCATACCTCGCCCATCAAGACTGGTGGCCACTTCGCGGCCCGGAGAGAGGGGGGACCCCTCCGGATTCGTGTCTATTTTCTTTACACTTGTTAAGGTTTTTTGACAGGAATTCCGGACAAGGAAAGGGAGATCACCGGGAGGCGGAAAGTTTGGCAAGACCGTTTGCCACGGCCTCCTGGCAGGCGCCGGCCATGGTTCTTCTGTCCTTCCCCTCGGGGAAGACGGGGGGCGAGAGATAGACGCGGGCCACCACCCGGGGTTCCCGGAGGGTCCGTCCGAAGGAGCGGAAGAAAGGCTCGTCTCCCGTGTAGGCAATCGAGGTGATCTGGAGGCCGCCGGGGGTTTCGTAGCGGATCGAGACCGGAAGGGCGGGGCTTCCGGTCTCGGTGCAGAGGTCGAAGACCCCGGTCTTGAAGGGGAGAAGACGGTCTCCCGTCGTGGTCGTCCCTTCCGGGAAGACCGTGATGGGGATTTTTTTGTCGAGGGATTTTCGGGAGGCGGCCAGGGTCTCCCGGAAGGAGGAGAGAGAGTTCCGGCCGATGAAGATCGTGCCCGCCTCCCGGGCCATCGGCCCCACCACCGGCCAATGGGTGATCTCCTCCTTGGCAATGAAGCAGGTGGAGAAGAGGCTCCGGAGAACCATGATGTCGAGCCAGGAGATATGGTTTGCCACGATCAGGAAGGCGGAGGCCGGGGGAGGCTCCCCCAGCGCCCTGACCTCGACTCCCAGGATCCCGAGGAAGGTCTCGAACCACCGGGAGAGGGGGTCCTTCCGTTGGGGGTCGGGGACCTTGTCGAGGGAGAAGATGTGGCGGATGTGCCAGAGGGAGCGGAGGACCCGGGCGGCCCGGACGGGGAGCCCTGTCGCGTGGGAAGAGGCTGTGAGGGAGGGGATGTTGTCGCGGGACGTGGCGGTCATGGCCTCTCCTTTTGAGCCGGGTCCGGGGCGGATTCCTGGGGAGAGAACCGAACCCGTTCTCTCCCCTCCTCTCTTTTCGGAGGAAAACTTCTGCCGCTCAAGGGGGTCAGTACTCCAGCGTCACACCCGTCTCGGCCCCGAAGTAGCTGGTGATGGAGGAGGGCTCCAGAAACTGCCGGGTTCCCGCCGTGAGGGTGTTGGTCGACTGGGCAAAGGCCCAGTAGCTGTAGTTTCCCGTCAGATAGACCCCCAGATGGGGGGTGAAGAGATACCGGACCCCCGCCAGGCCGTGGAGGTTCCAGGCCGATCCCAGGTTGAAGGTTCCGGCGGGGATCGGCTCGCCCGCCGAGGGAGTGACCGCCATGGAAGGAGAGAGTCCGCTCCGGTATCCCCCTTCCTCGAAGACGGTCCACCCCGTTCCCGCAAGGGGGGTCTGGTTGTAGAAGGAGCCTCCCAGGTAGGGAATCTGGTAGTTCTCCTCGTAGCCCCCGGACTGGGCAGGGGTCATCCAGATCTGCTGGTGGTATCCCCAGGAGGCCCAGACCCCCAGGGAGTCGGAGGCGGTGTTCAGGATCAGGAGTCCCAGGTGGACCGAGCTCTGGAAGACCGTCTCGGCCATGGGGATCTGGACGGGGGAGCCCGTGATGATGTCGGAGCCGGTGTAGCGCCCGGTATAGGAGGCCATGTAGGAGAGGTCGGCCCCCAGGATCACCGGCCCCCAGTAGGAGAGGGTCCGGAGATGGCCCGTGAGGAGGCCCGCGTTGTCCCCGTCCCCCGCCGTCTCCCGGTAGTACCAGTCCTGGGTTCCGATCCCCAGGTCAAGCTCGTTCGGGACGGTCTGGGGGTTGTCGGAGATCAGGGCCGGCGTTGCGGCCAGGGCCTCCTCCGGGCCGGAGCCCAAGAGACAATGGGCGGAAAACAGAAGACCCAGGACAAGAAGGCTCCCTGTGAGCCGGCCTCCCGTCTTTCCTTTCGGGATGGGGGAGCCTTTCACCGGTTACGCCCCCGGGCCATCGGAGGGAGCTAAAATCGTCCGGAGGGTTGAAAGAAGCGCCTCGCACTCCTCCTCCGAGCCTACGGTGATCCGCAAAAACTCCGAAATTCTTGGCCGGTCGAAATGGCGCACCAGGATTCCCCGCTCCCGGAGCTGTGCAAGAAGGGTTTTGGCGGGGCGTTCCCGATGGCGGACGAAGAGGAAGTTCGCGGCCGAGGGAAGGACCTCGAAGCCCAGGGAGGAGAGGCCCTTGGCCAGGGTCTCCCGGCTTTTTATGATCCGGCTCCGCATCCTGTCAAAATGCTCCCGGTCGGAGAGGGCGGCGGCGGCCCCCGCGATGGCCAGGCGGTCGAGAGGGTAGCTGTTGAAGCTGTTCCGGACCCGCTCCAGGGCCTCGACCAGGTCGGGGTGTCCCACGGCAAAGCCCACCCTGAGGCCGGCCAGCGCCCGGGACTTGGAGAGGGTCTGGACCACCAGGAGATTTTTATGGCGTGCGGTCAGCGGGATCGCGCTCTCCCCTCCGAAGTCGATGTAGGCCTCGTCGACCACCACCACCGCGTCGGGAGTGTGCCGGGTGAGCCAGTCGATCTCCTCCGGGGAGAGAAGACAGCCGGTGGGGGCATTGGGGTTGGGGAGGATCACCCCTCCGTTGGGAGCCCGGTAGTCCTCGACCCGGATCGCAAAATTCTCCGTCAGGGGGACGGTCTGGTAGGAGATGCCGTACAGGCCGCAGTACACCGGGTAGAAGCTGTAGGTCACGTCGGGAAAGAGGAGGGGCCGGTCGTGTTTTAGAAGGGCCAGGAAGGCGTGGGCCAGGACCTCGTCGGAGCCGTTACCGGCAAAGACGCCGGAGACCGGAACCCCGAAGTTTTCGGCCACGGCCGCCTTGAAGAGGCCCATTTCGGGGTCGGGGTAAAGCCTGAGTCTCCCCGAGACCTCCCGGGAGATCGCCTCGAGGACCCGGGGGGAAGGCGGATAGGGATTTTCGTTGGTGTTGAGCTTGATGAACCGTCCGGTCTTGGGCTGTTCGCCCGGCACGTAGGGGGTCAGGCCCCGGGCGGTCTCACTCCAGAATCGCTGCCGTTCGTCCAAGGACTCCACTCCTCATCCGTCCTGTCGCGGTCCTGCCAAACGGGACACTCATCCCGTGCGAAGGCGTCCCCATAGGATCTCACTGCCCAATGACGATTTCAAGGGGGTTTGACCTGTGTCACAAAAGGGGGTAGACTTCAAACGGTTAAAAAGGGATATTTTCCCTTGATTCTTTTGTAATTCTGCTTATTTATCCTGACTCTGACACATTTGTGATTATCATGGTCAGATCGGATCTTAAGCCGCAAGGCTGATGTCGGGCTTCCGCTTCGAGCCTCCCGGTGGGGGGCCTAGCTTTTTGCACTCTTACATCGAGAGACAACGATGAGACAGTTCGACCGATATGCGGTGAACGCCGGCGTGTCCTACCGCTCTCCCGCCCTGGGCCAGGTGGCCCTCCGGGGGGAACTCCGGGATCTCTCCCTTTCGGGGGGGCGGATTGCCACCACCCATCCCCTTTCTCCCAATTCCTGGCTCAGCCTTGAAATCGAGCATGCCGGCCTGGGCCTTCTCCAGACCAGCGCCCGGGTCGTCCGTCCCGCGGAGGAAGGGGTCGGCGTCCATTTCTTCTGGACCGACCGGAAAAGCCTCCATGCCCTCCGGGACTTTCTCTCCCCCCTCTCGGGGTTGAACAGTTCCGAGCGGGAGGACTCCACCCTCCGGATGATCTGGGGAACCCTTCTCAGGACCTCTCCCGACTCCCTCGTGAACACGATGATCAGCTGGTGCAACAGCACCTTTGCCCTCGAAGAGGAGATCGTCGGGAAGGAGGGAGAGGAGTTCTACGAGGGGACGAGTCCGGCCATCCGGAAGGTCTACGAGAAGATCCGCCTTTTTGCCCCCACCGCCCTTCCCGTCCTTCTGGAGGGGGAGACCGGAACCGGAAAAGAGGTCTTCTCCCGGACCGTCCACAGTCTGAGCCAGAATGCCGGCGGCCCCTATGTTCCGGTCAACTGCGGGGCGATTCCTCCGACCCTGGCCGAGAGCCTTCTCTTCGGCCACGAGAAGGGGAGCTTCACCGGGGCCAACACCCGGCAGAAGGGCCACTTCGAGGAGGCGGAGGGGGGAACGATCTTTCTCGACGAGATCGGGGATCTTCCCCTCCAGATCCAGGTGAAGCTTCTCCGGGTTCTCCAGGAGAGGGCCTTCTCCCGGGTCGGCTCCCACGAAGAGATTCCCCTCTCCTGCCGGATCGTCGCGGCCTCCAACAAGGATCTCAAGCGCGAGGTCCGGGAAGGCCGCTTCCGGCAGGATCTCTACTACCGGCTCGAGGGGGTCGCCGTCTCCATTCCGCCGCTCCGGGAGCGGACGGAGGACATCCTTCCCCTGGCCCGCTTCCTCTCCCGGAAGATTTCCCGGCGCATGGGCCTGATCGCGAAGGTCTTCTCCCCGGCGGCCGAACGCCTGATCCAGAGCCATCCCTGGACCGGAAATGTCCGGGAGCTCTCCAATGCCGTCCACCGCTCGGTGGTAGTCTCCCGCCACATCGAGATCCTCCCCGAGGATCTGGGGGTGGGCCTCTCTTCCGACGGGCGGGGAGGCGGAACCCTCCGGGAACGGCGGGAGCGCCATGAGCGGGAGGTCCTCTATTCCTGTCTCTGCCGGAACGGGGGCAACGTGGGGCGGGTGGCCGACGAACTCGGCATCTCCCGGCCCTCCGTCTACAACCTCATGAAGAAGTACGCCCTCGACAGCCTCTAGCAGCATCTAGGGGCCTCTAGCGCCCTCCCCTGCCCTCGCCCGGGGGCTTGGGAGGGCTGATCTCCCTTTCCTATTTCGACCGTCCCCACCTTGAGAGAAACCACTCGGCCGTTCGCTCGAGTCCTTCCCGGAAGTAGACCCGCGGCTCGAATCCCAGGAGGGATTTGGCCTTGGAGATGTCGGCCTGGGAGGCCGCCGGATCCCCCGCCCGGGGAGGATTGAACCGGATCTCGGGAGAAATCCCCAGGATCTCGGAGAGGTTCTTCACAAGATCGAGGATGCTGTAGCTTGCTCCGCATCCCACATTGATGGCCTCGCCGATTCCGGAGGTCGTCTCCATGGCCAGAAGATTGGCCAGGACCGCGTTTTCGACATAGGTGAAGTCCCGGGACTGCGTCCCCGTGCCGTTGATCGTGACCGGCTCCCCCGCGAGGATCGCGCGGATGAACCGGGGAATGACCGCGGCATATTCGGAGTCGGGGTCCTGGTAGGGCCCGAAGATGTTGAAGTAGCGGAGCGTCACCGTCTCGAGGCCATAGGTCTTGGTGAAGATCTTTCCGAAGAGCTCCTGGGAGAGCTTGCTCAGGGCGTAGGGAGAGAGGGGGGAGGGCATCAGCGTCTCGACTCTCGGCATGCCGGGGGTGTCCCCGTAGACCGAGGAGGAGCCGGCGATGACCACCCGCCGCACCCCCGCCTCCCGGGCCTTCCACAGGAGGTTCAGGGTCCCGTTTACATTGGCGGTCTGGGTTTCGAAGGGATCGGCGATCGAGCGGGGAACGGAGCCCACCGCCGCCTCGTGGTAGACGTGGGTCACCCCGGCGAGGGCGCTCTCCAGGATCTTCAGGTCCCGGAGATCTCCCCGGATCACCTCCACCCGGCCGGCCAGGTCCTCGAGGTTCTCCTCTTTTCCGGTCGAAAAATTGTCGAAGATCCTGACGCTCTTTCCCTGGGCTGAGAGAGTCCGGGCGATATGGCTTCCGATGAAGCCCGCCCCTCCCGTCACGAGAATGGACATGCGCTCCCCTTGTCTGTGGTGATGAATGGGTTTGGGCCGGGTCTAGACGGCGTGGACCATGGCCGGATAGGAGGCTTCGGGACCCGGGAAGTCGGGTTCGACCGGAGCCATGGCGGCCCAGTCGAAGACCCGGGGGTCCGTGGCGATGAGATGGGTCATATTGTGCGACATCAGAAGGGGTTTGAGAAGGTAGGGAGGAACAGGATTTCCGAAGGCCCTCCAGGAGCCGTTCCGGTTCCCGTTCATCCTGAGCCATTTCACAGGAAGGCCCCATTTCCTGTGAAATGCCTGCGACTCCTCCTCCCCGAGAAAACGCAGGCATTCCGACTCGTAGTAGACGGCGTTGATGACAAGAAGGCCGCTCGTGATCTTCCGGATGCTCTCCAGCATTTCGGCCGACGCTAGGTCGGAGGAGAGGGCGAAGACGAGGTTCATCGACCCCACATCGGAGAGGGCGCCCAGAAAGAAGCTCTCGAAGGAGGTCCCGGGCTCGGGGGCGAGGCAGCGGATGGAAGGGGCGTTATTCATGGTCGTCACTCCTTGACTAAAACAGCCCCCGGACCGGAGGCCGAAAAACATCCTGGTGGAAAAATAAAAAAATAAGAGTTCTGTCAAATCCCTGGAGGGTGATCGGTAAAGGATCCGGCCAGCAAGCCAAATCCCTCCGGGAAGAGAATTGCATTTGTCGTGCCAAAGATCGTAAGGCTTTAGCCGATTTTCCGAGGAAGATCCCTTAGCCCTTGAAGGGAGAGGATTTTTAAAACAGGACAATCTAAAGCTTGGTCTCCGACTTTGATAGGGGAAAATTCAGAAACTTAGACTTTTGAAGGGTTCCGGTCTGTCAGCCTTTTTTACATCCTGGGGGAGATTTTGCGGAAGATGTTTTGAATCAAGAATTAAATCATTTTATTTTTTTGCGCATCCCCTTCCGGAATTCTGATTTCTCCCCGAGAGGGGGAAGAGGGGTTCGCCCCCTTCCTCCCTGAGGGGGCCCCACCTCGGGGCCCGGAGTTTATTTTCGTAGGGAGGCGGACCCTGAAAGACGGAAGGACCCGAAAAGAAGGAGAAGCCCCGTAGCCAGGATTAAGACCGACGGAGGCTCGGGGGTCGGTGAGATATCGAGCGACTGGCCTGGGCCAAGAACCGTCCCGTCGTAGCCCGACAGAAGGACAAAGGGAGCGCTGTTGGGGGGAGTGCCGTTGAAGTTCAGGGAGCTTAAGGCGATCTGGGTGTCGCTCACGAAATACTGGATGTCGCTCAGGGTCAGGCTCTGGGTCGACCCGTTCGTGATCTGAAAGGAGAACGGTCCGGTAAAGGGAATTTCCTCCCAGATCCCACCGGTCGTGGTGGTTCCTGCGATCGTTTCATCGAGATAGATGATGGCCCAGGGATCGGGTAAGGTGGGATTGACCCCGTTCAGACCGCTGATGGTCGCGGACGGGAGGTTCTGGATGTCCGTTCCGTTTGAACTCCAGAACTCATTGGTGAGGACCAGGGGGGTTGAGGGCTGGAGTCCGGCATCGAGCCCAAAGTGGGGGTCGAGGGTGTTTCCGAAAGGATAGGCGAATCCGTTGTTTCCGGAAAAGGTGACCGTGGTGGTGTTGGAGGAGGCGCTGTAGCTGACGGTGATAGGGTTCGGGTCAAGAAAGGCGTCGGTATAATTGGAAAGAGGCTGTGTAGGAATGACCGAGGTGACGTTTCCCTGGAAGACCATTTCGAAATTGTTGGGAGTGGCTCCTCCGGAAGGAAGGGGGTCGAACTGGTTGAAAAGGTCGTCGGCGGTTCCTCCCTGGACGGGAGTCAGATTGAGCGTTCCGCAATTTGTGCAAACGGTGGCCTGGGCATAGTGTTTGGGCAGGAGAAGTGTTCCGAGAAGCCCCAGGGTCAGGACCAGGTATTTCAGACAATTCTTCCGAATATTCGTTTTGGGCATGGCGGCTCCCGATGGGTGTGAGATTTCCGGGACTCCGATCTCGTCCCGGACCGGGAAGAATCTGTCGCAATTTTTATTCCAAATATAAAATTGTTTAATGGAAATAGCTTGCAATATTTAAAAAACAGGTCGCAAGAAATAAAAGCCTGAAATCCGGCAAGGATTCTGACGGAGGTGTCGGAGCCTTTGACAGGGCAGGAGCCGGATGGCCCGGAGAGGGCAAGGGTCCCGGAAAGGGGGAGTCTCCCGGTCGGGCCCTCCGAATGGATCCGGAAGGCCCCGGGAGAGGCGGTCAGAGGGAGACGATGGAGGGGTGATTTAAGCCCTTGAAGACGTTCCGGGTGTCCACGATGAGGGGAACGGCCCCGAGGAGCGCCTTGTAGTCCACCTTGGTGTGGTTGGTGATCACCACGGCGCAGTCGAAGGCCGAAAGGGCTCCGGGCTTGGAGATGTCGACCGATGAGAGGCTCTCTGTCCCCCACTTGAGGGTCGGGAAGTACGGGTCGGAATAGGAGAGGACCGCCCCGGATTTCTCGAGAAGGGCCATCACGTCCAGGGCCGGGGACTCCCGAAGGTCGTTCACGTCTTTTTTGTAGGCCACCCCGACCACGAGGATCTTTGCCTTCTTCAGGCACTTGGTCTGTTCGTTGAGACCGTAGGCCACCCGGTTCACCACATGGTGGGGCATGGAGCCGTTGACCACCCCGGCAAGTTCGATGAATCGGGCCTCGAATCCGGTCTGCCGGGCCTTCCAGGAGAGGTAGTGGGGGTCGATGGGAATGCAGTGGCCTCCGAGACCGGGCCCCGGATAGAAGGGCATGAAGCCGAAGGGCTTGGTCGCCGCCGCCTCGATGATCTCCCAGATGTTGAGGTTCAGATTGTGGCTCATGAGGGCGAGCTCGTTCACCAGGCCGATGTTGACGCTCCGGAAGGTGTTCTCGAGGAGCTTCACCATCTCCGCCGACTCGGTGGAGGTGACCGGCATCACCCGGTCCACGATCGATCCGTAGAGAAGGGAGGCAAGCCGGGTGCATTCCGGGGTGATGCCCCCCACGACCTTGGGGGTGTTCACGATGTTGAAGACGGGATTGCCCGGGTCGACCCGTTCGGGGGAGAAGGCCAGGAAGAAGTCCTTCCCGACCGTGAACTCTCCCTCCGCCGAAAGGGCCGGAAGCATCACCTCCCTGGTCGTTCCCGGGTAGGTCGTGCTCTCAAGGATGATCAGCTGTCCGTTCTTGTTTCTATGGGCCACCAGGTTGTCGAGGGCCGCCACGATGTAGGAGATGTCCGGATCCTTGGTCTTTCGAAGGGGCGTGGGGACGCAGATCGAGACCGTGTCGCAGCTAGCGAGTTTTGAGAAATCGGTGGTCGCCTCGAGGGTTCCCTTCGTGACGCAATGGGCTAGCTCGGGGGTCGGGACATCGGGGATGTAGGAGATCCCCCGGTTGATCTGGTCGACCCGGGGGGCATCGAGATCGAAGGCCACCACCCTAAATCCCTTTTTCGCGAACTCGAGCGCCAGGGGAAGGCCCACGTAACCGCATCCGATGATGCCCACCACCGCCTCGCGGCCATGAATTTTCTTTTCGAGAGACATGAAGGACTCCACTTTTAAAATGTCAGGGTTATTCGACCGTCACGGACTTGGCGAGATTTCTCGGGCGGTCCACATTTTGTCCCCGGGCGCAGGCCGTGTGGTAGGCCAGAAGCTGGAGGGGAACGGACGACAGGATCGGAAAAAAGACCGGAGAACAGTCCGGAAGGGAGAGCTCGGTCGAGACGACCGGGGCCATCTCGGAGAAGGCGCTCTCGGAGGAGATCCCCGTGAGGCGCGCGCCCCGGGCCAGGGTTTCCTGCATGTTGCTCACCATCTTGGGGAGGAGGCGCGGATCGGGGGAGATGAGGGAGATCACCGGGGTGCCCTTTTCGACGAGGGCCAGGGGGCCGTGCTTGAGCTCGCCCCCGGGGTAGCCTTCGGCGTGGATGTAGGTGATCTCCTTGAACTTGAGCGCCCCCTCGAGAGCCAGGGGAAAGTCCGCTCCCCGTCCCAAAAAGAGCACGATGGGGGCCGAGGCCAGGTCTTCTGCCATCCCCATGATGGAGGAGGCGAGCGAGAGGCTCTTGTCGAGAAGCCGGGGAAGCCCCAGAAACTCCGAAAGGAGCTCCTGGTAGGAGAGGCCGGTCTTCTCCCGGAGGCGCTCCTCGGGCGCCAGGTGGATCGCCATGAGGGTCAGGAGCGCGATCTGGGAGAGGAAGGTCTTGGTGGCGGCCACCCCGAACTCGGGCCCCGCCTCGAGGAAGAGGACGGCGTCGGCCTCCCGGGCGATGGTGCTCCCCGGGACGTTGACCAGGGCCAGGGTCGGAACCCCGGCCTCCCGGGCCATGCGCACCGCCGCCAGGGTGTCGGCCGTCTCCCCCGACTGGGTGAGGGCCACCAGAAGGTCCGATTCCGGATCCATCAGGGGATCCCTGTAGCGGAACTCGGAGGCGATCTCGACCTCGACGGGAAGGCCAGCCAGGCCCTCGATCCGGTACTTTCCGAGAAGGCCTGCGTGATACGAGGTGCCGCACCCCACGATCCGGAGGCGCCGGGCACCGGAGAGGACCTTCGTGACCTTGGGCGGAAGATGGACCGAGAGGCCCCCGGGGCCCGAGGCGATCTTCCCGGCCAAAAGCTCGGCCAGGACCCGGGGCTGCTCGCAGATCTCCTTGACCATGTAGTGGGGGTAGTCCCCCTTGCCGTGCTCCTCGGTCCGGCTCCGGCCGATCCGGCAGGCCTCCCTCTTCCGGCCGCTCGAGAGGCAGAGGATCTCGTAGGTGCCGGAGGGATCGGCCGTCAGAAGATCGTCCGGCTCAAGGAAAACGGTGGAGACCACTTCGGCGGGAAAGGCGGTGACATCGGAGGCTATGAAGAGGCCGTGGTCGCAGAGGCCGATGACAAGCGGCGCGCCCCGGTGGACGGCGACCAGGGGATGGGCGGGATCGGAATGGAGGATCAGGAAGGAGTAGGAGCCTTCCAGCCGGTGGAGGACCGAGCGGACGGCATCGGACAGAGAGAGGCCGCCGGTCTCAAGGGCCCGGTTGACCAGACGGACGATCGTCTCGGTGTCGGTATCGGAGGAGAAGGTCTCACCCAAGGCCTCGAGCTCCTCTTTAAGGATCCGGGAGTTTTCGACGATTCCGTTGTGGACGATCAGGAGGGGCCCTGCGGTATGGGGATGGGCGTTTCTCTCGGAGGGAATCCCGTGGGTCGCCCACCGGGTATGGCCAAGGCCCGTGGTCCCCTTGAGAGGACGGCTCCCGATCCGCTCCCGGAGCTCCTTCGTCGCCCCCACCGATTTGACGACGGCGGGGCCGGAAGTTCCCAGGACGGCGACTCCGGCAGAGTCGTAGCCCCGGTATTCGAGCTTTTCGAGGCCGTCCAGTAGAAAGGGAAGGGCCGGCTTCTTTCCCGTGTATCCCACGATACCGCACATAGGCTGCTCCTCCTTGTTGGATGTGCCGAACCTATCCTATGCATTTGTCATGCCAGAAAGATTGGATAAACCGTCATCCTTCGGGAGAAAAACGGCCGCTTTATAAAGAAGGAGGGAAAACGGGGAAATTCCTGTATTTAAAAATGCAAAAAAGGGACGAGGGAAGACCAGGATAAATGGGGAGGATTGGGTGTCAGGGGATTTTACAGTCTTAAGCCTCCAAATGAACAAGTGGCTGTGGACAAAGAGATCGTGCGTTTTATTTTTTGGAGCGTCCCCGGAGCCTCCTGGACCGTATTTTTTATTCAACATTACGTTATTTAAGGAAAAATGGCAGGATCTAGAGGGAGGGGAAGACCGTGACTCACCCGGTGAGGGGGGTGCCCGGATATTGGGAGGGAAGACGAGGCCTCCCCCAAATGTCCTGGCATCGGGGGCCTTTTTTACCAATCCTGGTTTCTTCCCCTCCGGCAGGCACGCTCCGGCCGATGGGCCGGGGGCCTGACCGATGAAAGGGCTCCCCCCCTCCCGGAAAAAGAGGAGGGGACTTCCCGGACGGGGTTTCCCAAAGGGAGCCTCAGCCCAGGGGGGATTCCTCCTCCCCCTTGGGAAGGGAGGTGAACTTTCCCGAGAGCTTGTGCTTCTTGATGAAGAGGTAGACCGAGGGCTTGGAGATGTCGAGTTCGTGGGCGACGGCCGCCACGTTTCCGTTGTGGCGCACCAGGCTCTCCAGCACCACCTCCTTTTCGAAGATCTCCCGGATCTCCTTGAGGGTGGGCTTTTGCTGGGCGCTTTTCTCGAGCGGAAGCCCCACATCCTCCTCCCGGATCTCCGGGCCGTCGGCGATGACCGCCGCCCGGTAGATGACGTTGTGGAGCTCCCGGGCGTTGCCCGGCCAGGAGTAGTTCTGGAGTGCCGCGGCGGCCGCCTCTCCGATCGATTTTTCCGGGAGCTTGTTCGCCTGGCAGATCTTTTTGAGGAAGTATTCCGCCATCGGCAGGATATCGGAGATCCGGTTTCGAAGCGGGGGGATCTCGAGGGTCAGGCCGTTGATGCGGTAGTAGAGATCCTCCCGGAAATGGCCTTTCCGGACCTCTTCCAGAAGGTTCCGGTTGGTGGCGCAGACCACCCGGGCCTCGAAGGGAAGCTCCCGGCTCGATCCGACCCGAATGAAGGTCCGCTCCTGGAGGACCCGGAGGAGCTTCACCTGGAGGGCTTGGGAGAGCTCTCCGATCTCGTCTAAAAAGACCGTTCCCTTTCCGGCGGCCTCGAGGTAGCCTGCCGCCTGGGCCACCGCCCCGGAGAAGGAGCCCTTCTCGTGGCCGAAGAAGAGGCTCTCGGCAAGATCCAGGGGGATCGCCCCGCAGTTGACCGGCACGAAGGGGGCCGCCGGCCGGCCGCCCACCTCGTGGCAGAGCCGGGCGTACATCTCCTTCCCCACCCCCGTCTCCCCCAGAAGGAGGATGGGGAGCCCCGAGGGCGCCACCATCCGGAGCTTTCTCACGATCTCCGCGATCTCGGGGCTTTTGCTGGGAAAGAACCAGTCCGGAAATCTGGCGTCCTGGGTCTTTTCGGGTTTTTCCTTGCCGTCCAACGCATCCGAGAACCAGTCGATCATTCCGTCGAAGAACTCGGCCGGGGCGAATTCGATGAAGGAGGACCAGCTGTTTCTGAGAAGCCGCTCGACCACCTGGTTGTCCAGGGAAACCGGCCCACTCGGAAGCTCTGTGGACGTTCCGGAGGGGGTGGGGCCCAGAAAGGGGGAGGGCTGGTTGAGCTCGAGCATCTTGCGGACGACGGGATGGTCGGGGGCGAACCGGAGCAGGAACTCGGCAAACCGCCGGAGGTTCTCCCGCTCGATCCAGTTGAAGGCGATGGCGAATCCGGTCTCGTCTTTTCTGGCCACCAGCCCCCAGGTCTCGACCGGTTCGATTCCCGAGATGCGCTGGTCCTCGTCCCCGTCGATCCGGAGACGCACCCATCCCGTAAAATCCGCCCGGCGAACAGGCTCGATAAAGCAGCCGGTCAGGGAGAGGTTTTTGAGGACCCCCTTTCGGAACCCGCCGGTCGAGGCCCGGAAGAGAACCGCGACATCCAGCGGCAAACGGTCGTATCGTCTCATGATTTTTGGCCCATCCTTTTCTCCCCTCCCGACTCCGTCCCGGAGCGCGGCCCCTGCGGTCTCAACCCTTTTGGAGAACCAATTATATGGGGTTGATCCGATAATTTCCATATAATTTGACCGGCGGCTCTGCATCAAGAAACCCTAAGGTCTGGCCCGTATCTTGCTTGGCTGACATCAGGTGTTTTGGGAGACTCCCGGACCGGCTTTTGGATCCGGGACATCACTCATCCTGGGGATATAACGATGGCGGTCGATGTACTGGTCGTTGGGGCAGGGTTTGCCGGATCGGTTGTGGCGGAGCGGATGGCGGCGGCGGGCCGGAAGGTTCTGGTGATGGACCGGAGAGACCACATCGGCGGCAATGCCTATGACGAGCTGGACAGCCGGGGGATCCTGATCCACCGGTACGGCCCCCACATTTTCCACACCAACTCGAAGGAGGTCTTCGACTACCTCTCCCGCTTCACCGGGTGGCGTCCCTACGAGCACCGGGTGCTGGCCCAGGTCGACGGCCAGCTCCTTCCGATTCCCATCAACCTCGATACGGTGAACCGGCTCTATGGCCTCTCATTGGATGAGGAAGGGCTCAAGGCCTATTTCGAGAAGGTCCGGGATAAAAGAGACGAGATCAAGACGAGCGAGGACGTGATCGTGAATACGGTGGGATGGGACCTCTACCGGAAGTTCTACCAGGGCTACACGCGAAAGCAGTGGGGGCTCGATCCCTCCCAGCTCTTTGCCTCGGTGGCCTCGCGGGTTCCGGTGCGGACCAACCGGGACGACCGGTACTTCACCGACACCTACCAGGCGATGCCGGCTGAAGGCTACACGGCGATGTTCGCCCGGATGCTGGAGAGTCCCAGAATCACCCTGGCCCTGGGGGAGGACTTCCGGGAGACGAGGGAGAAGGTCAAGGCCCGGCACATCGTCTATACGGGACCGATCGACGAGTACTTCGACTGCTGCTTTGGAAAGCTTCCCTACCGGAGCCTCACCTTCGAGCACGAGCAGCGTCCCGGAGTAGAGCGGTTCCAGGCGGTGGGGACGGTGAACTATCCGAACGACCACGCCTATACCCGGATCACGGAGTTCAAACACCTCACGGGACAAATCCACCCGGATACCGCCATCGTCCGGGAATACCCGCAGGCCTCGGGGGATCCCTACTACCCCATTCCCCGGCCGGAGAACGACGCATTGTACAAAAAATACCGGGAGCTCTCCGAGAAGGAAAAAGGGGTGAGCTTCGTGGGACGCCTCGCCCAGTACCGCTACTACAACATGGACCAGGTGGTGGGGGCGGCGCTGTCGACGGCCCGGGGGATTTTGGAGGGGATCGCCTGAAGGAGCGGACATCTGATCCCGGGAAAGAAATAATAACAGGACCTATCCTCAAAAAAGGACTTTGACCATGCTGGCGCTCTCACCCGAAGACCACAAAGACGATCCGCTCCTGGACCGATTCCTGATGCTTCTGGTCCGGGACAGCTCCGGCCGTCCGGCCGAAATCCTTCCCCCCAATCCGGAGGAAGGGCCTATCGGGAATTTTCCCCTCGACCGGGACAGGGAAGAGAGGTTCGGGGTCCTCCGGGAGGATCCCTGACCAAGGAATCCCGTTTGGAAACAGAGTGGGACGGGAGGGGTCGTAAAATCCCCGCCGGGGGGTTTTCAGAAAAAGGCTCCGACCGGAAGGGCGGTGAACCCCGGGCCCAGGGGAATCGTCTCTCGTCCGGTATAGATCACGTACCCCTGCCGGAAGCGCTCAGGGAGCATCTCCTTGAGCTGGCGGAGGCCCCCCCAGTCCCTGGAGGTCAGCGAGGAGGCCGCCTTGACCTCGATTCCGACGATCTCTCCCCGCCTGTTTTCGAGAATGAAATCGACCTCCGTTCCCGGGAAGGTCCGGAAATGGGAGAGCCGGGCTCCCGGAGCGAAGGCGGCCAGATGTCGGATCAGTTCTCCGTGGACGAAGGTTTCGAAGAGGGAGCCCGGTAGCCCCGTTCCTTCCTCGATCCGGGAGGTCTCATGGCCCAGAAGGTCGGCCATGAGACCGGAATCGTTCAGAAAGATTTTTGGCGCCTTGACGAAGCGTTTCCCGAGATGAGGACTCCATGCGGGAAGGGGTGTGATCAGGAAGGTGGTCTCCAGAAGGGTCAGATAGCGCCTGAGCGTCGTCAGGGGGATTCCCAGGGACCGGGACAGATCGGAGACATTCAGAAGGCCGGCGCTTCGGGTCGCGAGAGTGGCCAGGAGGTGGGGCATCTCGGTCAGTCCTTCGATCCTCGCAAGATCCCGGACGTCGCGGTCCAGAAGCGTGGTGATGTACGAAGAGAACCAGGCGTGGCGCCTTTCCTCGTTCGAGCGCGCCTGGGCCTCGGGATAGCCTCCCCGGATCATGGCCCCGATCAGGTGCCCCCGGGAGACGGGGGAAAGGCTCCATTGTCCGATCGTTCCTGAAAACAGCGCCTCCACGGGGTTTCTCAGTCTCCCGCCCAGCTCCTGCTGGGACAAGGGCCAGAGGGTCAGAATCTCCATTCGCCCCGCAAGCGATTCGGAAAGTCCGGGAAGAAGAAGGACATTGGCCGATCCGGTCAGGAGGAAACGGCCCGGTGTCCTCTTTCGGTCCACAAAGGCCTTGATCGCCGGAAACAGCTCCGGAACCTTCTGAATCTCGTCGATGACGCAGGGACCGTCAAGAGCCTCGATGAACCCCTGAGGATCCCGTTTTGCGGCGGAAAGAGCCGTGGCGTCGTCCAGTGTGACGTAACGCCTTTTCTCCCGTTTTTCCGGAAGGGCCCGGGCGAGAGTGCTTTTGCCGGTCTGGCGCGCCCCGTTCAGGAGCACCACCGGCGTGTCGGAGAGAGCTTCGAGAAGTCTCGGAAGGATCTGTCGCTCGTACATGGTTTAATTTTATCCAATGGATGGTCAATTTTCAACCATGCAGGAAGGCCGGACCGGTCAACGGTCCGGGAGTCGTTCCCGGGACCGGAGACGGCGACCTTTTCCGGCAGGAGAGGAAGAGGCACAACGCCTTCGGTTTAGGGAGCCTTCCTCCTATTTTGATGGGTCGATAGAGACGGACTCCCTCCGGAGCGCAATACGCCGAGATGGCCTCCAGGCGCGGGCGCCGGGTCGGAGGACCAAAGTGGACCCGGGGGTCGGGAGTGCTTTTGTGTTCGAGGATGACTACCTCAAAGGAGAAGAACCCATCAAGCAGCGTTTTGAAAAACAAAAAAACGCTCTGGAAGAAGCCAGGAAGGACCGCCGTCAGAGACAGGCCCGGCTTCGTCAACAGGGTCAGCCTGACCGGTGCAAACCAGGAATGTGCCATTTTCGTTGACACAGCACAACTTGAAAAAGGAATCATGCGGGGACGGAGAGAGGCTCATGATTCTTCCGGAATCAGGGATAGGGTCCAATATTATCGGCGGCCCCCATGGGTGAGAAACGCGGGCCTAAGTCAACATTGCCTGCGGTCAAAGTGATTTGAGGAACAACGGGAAGGGAAAAAGGCCTCAGGACGGGGCCCCGGATCTCGTCTCAAAGAGGCATGTTCGTCCAATCATGGCATATCTTTTGCGAAAGATTTACAGCTGGAATTACTAACCGGTCCCTTCCGGAAAAGCGCGATCGTGGTCTTCAGGGTCCGCATCTTGGCTCTTCCATTTCGTCTCGCATTCGAAGGCGTCGGGGGGAAGACGCAATGATGATCTTTGTGATAGGGGAACGATGAGAACGACCGACGTGCTGGTGGTGGGGGCGGGGTTTTCCGGATCGGTGGTGGCGGAGCGGATGGCGGCGGCGGGCCGGAAGGTTCTGGTGATGGACCGGAGAGACCACATCGGCGGCAATGCCTATGACGAGCTGGACAGCCGGGGGATCCTGATCCACCGGTACGGCCCCCACATTTTCCACACCAACTCGAAGGAGGTCTTCGACTACCTCTCCCGCTTCACCGGGTGGCGTCCCTACGAGCACCGGGTGCTGGCCCAGGTCGACGGCCAGCTCCTTCCGATTCCCATCAACCTCGATACGGTGAACCGGCTCTATGGCCTCTCATTGGATGAGGAAGGGCTCAAGGCCTATTTCGAGAAGGTCCGGGATAAAAGAGACGAGATCAAGACGAGCGAGGACGTGATCGTGAATACGGTGGGATGGGACCTCTACCGGAAGTTCTACCAGGGCTACACGCGAAAGCAGTGGGGGCTCGATCCCTCCCAGCTCTTTGCCTCGGTGGCCTCGCGGGTTCCGGTGCGGACCAACCGGGACGACCGGTACTTCACCGACACCTACCAGGCGATGCCGGCTGAAGGCTACACGGCGATGTTCGCCCGGATGCTGGAGAGTCCCAGAATCACCCTGGCCCTGGGGGAGGACTTCCGGGAGACGAGGGAGAAGGTCAAGGCCCGGCACATCGTCTATACGGGACCGATCGACGAGTACTTCGACTGCTGCTTTGGAAAGCTTCCCTACCGGAGCCTCACCTTCGAGCACGAGCAGCGTCCCGGAGTAGAGCGGTTCCAGGCGGTGGGGACGGTGAACTATCCGAACGACCACGCCTATACCCGGATCACGGAGTTCAAACACCTCACGGGACAAATCCACCCGGATACCGCCATCGTCCGGGAATACCCGCAGGCCTCGGGGGATCCCTACTACCCCATTCCCCGGCCGGAGAACGACGCATTGTACAAAAAATACCGGGAGCTCTCCGAGAAGGAAAAAGGGGTGAGCTTCGTGGGACGCCTCGCCCAGTACCGCTACTACAACATGGACCAGGTGGTGGGGGCGGCGCTGTCGACGGCCCGGGGGATTTTGGAGGGGATCGCCTGAAGGAGCGGACATCTGATCCCGGGAAAGAAATAATAACAGGACCTATCCTCAAAAAAGGACTTTGACCATGCTGGCGCTCTCACCCGAAGACCACAAAGACGATCCGCTCCTGGACCGATTCCTGATGCTTCTGGTCCGGGACAGCTCCGGCCGTCCGGCCGAAATCCTTCCCCCCAATCCGGAGGAAGGGCCTATCGGGAATTTTCCCCTCGACCGGGACAGGGAAGAGAGGTTCGGGGTCCTCCGGGAGGATCCCTGACCAAGGAATCCCGTTTGGAAACAGAGTGGGACGGGAGGAGTCGTGAAATCCAGGCCCGACGGGAACCTGTCCTAACCCGATCTGATCACATTACCGAACCGGACGCGTCTATATCTCTTTTAGTTGGAAAAGTCCCTCCAGTCCGGGGAGTTGATTTTCACCGTTTCCACCTTTATTTCGGTCATATAACTGGCTAAAAATTCGAATTGACATTCTCCTTAGTTTCATTCATGGGGGCCGGCCTTTCCTGTCTTAAGTTTAGGGTGCTACAGGGATTATGATTTAATTGAAATCCTTTCCTTCTTTTTGTTCTTGTTCTATTCTGAAAGTCTTGAATGATCTGGAGCGGTCCTTCGACTTTTGCCCCCCAGACATTTCCTTCTCCTGTCGAAAGGAGTGACGGGGATATTCGGTCTCCGGCGGAATGAAGATTCATACTTTGCTTCCTGTCCTTTCGATTGCCGCCACAATTCTGACCTTCCTGGTCACCGCCATGGTCAGGCGCAGGTCGGCCTCGACCCTCTCTGTTCTTTCGGTTCTGGGGGCTGTCCTTCTTCCATCGGTGGCCGATCTCTATGTTCTTCACCTTCGGGAACTCTCCCGAATCGCCATGTCGTTTCGACTTGCCTTTGCGGGAGAATTTGTCGCCGCCTATGCCATCCTTCTTTTTTCTGTTCTTTATGGACGGAAGAATCCCCTGGAGGAGCTCAAAAAGGCGGGTTTCCTATTGGGATTGGTGGGGATCGGGGTTCTTTCGGTAGGCTACCTTTTCCTTAGCCAGCCTGATCTGGTCCGTCTTCTTCTGGTTCCGCCAAGCCAAGTGCTCTTGATCGGAAACTCCGCCCTTTCCGCCGCAGCCTTTTTTCTGGCAGGGATTTTCTTTTTGTCTTTCTTTCAGATGGGCAAGACCTATACCGCCGCCTCAGGGATTGAAGGCTGGAATCTCAAGTATCCTCTGATCGGGGTGGCCCTGTGGTCCGGATCGGTTCTGGCGATCCATGCCAATGTGTTGGCAAACGGAGGCTTCGACCGCTCCTTTCTCTACCTGGGCGAGGTAGGACTTCTTTTGATGGACGGCTTTTTTTTGTACGCCTACCTGATCCAGCGTCCTCCGGAAGTGGCCTTGGCCTTGTCCCGAAGCACCATCAACCGCTCCCTCCTCCTTCTTCTGGGCGGAGTAGGCATCGCTCTTGTAGGAGGGATGGCAGACGTTCTGGGGGTCCTGGGGCCCCTCTGGGGGCGCCTAGCCTTCAGCCTGACCCTTCTTCTGGGAGCGGGAGCCTTCGTGGTGGTATTCTCCTCCTCGCGCCTTCGCCGGGAGCTCGAGGAATTTCTGGGGGTCCATTTCTACTCGAGCCGTTATGACTACCGGCAAGCCTGGATGACACTCACCCGGTCATTGTCGGAGGCGGGGCGTCCTGAGGAACTTCTTCCGGTACTCATGGAGCAGACCCGGGAGGTGACCCTTGCCCAGACCCTGACTTACGGGCCCCTGGAGGAAGGCTCGTCCACCCTGACCCTTCGAGAGACGCTGGGGTGGTCCGCCCCCAGAGACCGACGTCGGGTCGACCTTTCCCCTCCGCTCCTCTCCTCCCTTTCAGACGGCCTTCCCCGGTTCAATTCCCGGGAGGAGGACCTTGACCTCCCTCCCCTGTTTTCCGCCATGAACGCAACCTGGATTCTTCCCCTTGTCTTCAGAAAGCGTTTGATTGGCCTCCTGGGGCTTGGAATAAAAAGTCCTCCCGTCTCAATCCTCGAGGAACGGCTTTTTCTCCAGGCTTTGTCCATTCAGTGGACCAGCCTCCTGATAGGGGTTTCGGCCTCCCGCGAAGCGGCAGAGAGACGTGAGGTCGAGCTCTTGTCAGGCCTTCGGGCCTTTACTTTCCACGATCTCAAGAATGCTGGAGCGGGTCTTAGGCTTCTCCTTCACAATGCAAAGCGCAACATGGAAGATCCGGAATTCAGGGAGGAACTCCTCTTTTCCCTCGACAGCATTTCGAAGCAGATGGACAGCTCCCTAGAGCAGCTCCTGTCCCCCTACCACCATGACTACGCCCGTCTTTCTGACTTTGCTCCGGGGGAGAGGATCCGAGAGGTGGTGAGGGCCTTGGGGTGGGAGGCGACGCCTTCCCTCGTCCTCACTGTTTTTCCCGCTCCGGAGGTCCTTGTCCGGGGGAATCCCCGGGCTTTTGACACCACACTCCGGAACCTTCTTTTGAACGCCCGGGAAATTCTTGAAGCGCAAAGGGGTCGTCAGGGATCGGGGGAGATCCGGGTCGAGGTCCGGGAGGAAGGGGATGTAGTTTCGGTTGTGGTTTCTGACAACGGACCGGGAATGTCCCGTGAATTCATCGAGACCCGTCTCTTTCGTCCATTTCAGACTACCAAGAAAAATGGCACAGGTCTTGGCCTTTTCAGCTGTCGGCTCCTTCTTGAGCAAAGCGGAGGACGAATTGGGGTCTCATCTCGGGAAGGCGAAGGGTCTGAATTTTGGATTATCTACCCCAGAGGAAATCCTGAGCATTCTCCGGTAAATTTGCCTGAACTATAAAATTATTTGTTAATTCTTTTGAAGTGGCTCGAGAGAAAAATGAAAATGGGAACCGTAGGGTAGTTAGGCGGTTGGACGAATGAGACGGATTAAAAACTCTTCCATGTTTTTCCCAGCCGGTATCCTGTTTAGTGTCGTCATCCTATTTGAGGACGAAACAAAACCTTCGTTTGTTGATACTGCAATCGAATAATATTGTTCGACAATCTTTACCACTTTTTCAGAGTAACTCCCATTCGGGTAACAAAAGCTGAGAACAGGTTTTTTGATCAACTTTTCAAGACGATAACGGCTTTCTTTAATTTCTGTAATTAATTGTTTATCCGAGATGGATGTCAAGATCGGATGGGTGAGCGTATGTGATCCCACCTCAATCATAGGGGAGAGATTCGTTAAATCCCCAACACTCATCAGCTGAAATTCTTCCAGCATCCATGGGCGAAATTCCTTCGTTCTTTTTTTTTTTCTCAAAGAATCCTGAATCATTTTGCGATCTTTTATGTCAAGAGCTTTGAGATTTTCAAGATATGTCGAAACTTCAGTGGATTTTATCGTAATGTTTTCCGAAAAAGGTCCGATCCCTTCAGGAAGGTCATCGTTTCCAAGCAGCATTAAAATACAGCGCATTTCGTGGTTCCAAAGCATTTCCTGATTTTCCACCAAGCTCACGGGGATATAGAATGTCCCTTTAACCCCATATTTATCGAGAAGGGGCATGGCATTGACAACATGATTCTTTAGACCATCGTCAAATGTGACTACCACTTGAGGCTTAGATCCTGGACCTTTTTCTAGAAGTTTCGGAATCTCGCTGACCCAAAACGTGTCAAAGTTTTTACTTATAAATTGAAGCTGTTTTTCAAACGCCTCTTTTTGAAGTGCTAAAGGGGATATCCCATGATACGTGAGAATGCGGAGATTCTTCTTAGTAATGACGGATAACGTGCTAAAGAAGGGGAATCTCGTTGCAATCATGCGTTTTATCCCTGAGAATTTAATCATTGTGTATGGCCCACATAATCTTTTGAGCGTTGAGTAAGGTTTTTATGAGCATTGATCTTTCTCTCTATGGCAACTGGTTCTAAACAAATCAGTTTTAACATAAGAAGCATTCAATGCTAAATTTTTTCTCCATAGTTTCTTTTCAAGAGGTAATTTTTTGAAGTTTTCTCTTGATCGAAAGTGCCTTCAAGATGAACGAGTAAGGCACGAATGTTAAAATTGCCAATAAATAAGGTTTTACTTGCGTTGGTGCATTTTTAATTATTTTCTTTAAGTAAAATCGAGATTTTTTTAAATCTCCAGCGCTTAATGAATAATATGCAATTTTTTGATAAATTTGATCGAACCGGTTGCTGATAGAATTTTTATCCAGAATCTCTTTCTTACTTGATCTGTTGATGGCTTGAGTAACGATCTGAAGGTTGTTTTCCCAAAATTTTATTCTCGTCGACTCATCATTGCTCCTTGTCTTTGGGGAAAGTCTAACTTTGACGGTATCAATGTCAACATAACCTATCTCGTATTTCTCGCCGATCTTCAAACAAACATCGTAGTCTTCGTTATCGGATAAGGATTCATTATAGAAACCTATCTCCTCAACGATATTTTTTTTCGTGAGAATAGAAACTTGATGAATCAATGATCCTTGAATTATAGTGGGAAAGATATCTCCCCAGTAAAAGTTAAATTCTTTGTCATTAAAAAAAATACGTTTATTCTGTTTGAAAATAGTATCAAAATCGAGGTTCGTTCTTTTAAAAAGACCAAAGTATTCTTTTATTCCGGAAGGACGTTCCTCCTTATCGTTAAAAATTGAAAAGTTTGTGCATATAATTCCTATCTCTTTGTGTTTATTAAAAATTTCCATTTGGAGCTCTAACTTCCAAGGAAGCCATATATCATCATCATCAATAAAAGCAATATATTCACCTTTTGCCGCTTTTATTCCCTCATTTCTTGCTTTTCCGGATCCACTGTTTTCTTGGTGGATATAGTTAATATCCCTTAAATACGGTTTTATAACTTCTTCAGTTTCATCTGTGGAGCCGTCATTAATGACGATAAGCTCGATATCTTTATAAGTCTGGTTGAGGACACTTTGAATCGCATAAGGAATATAGTGCGCTCTATTATGTGTTGGTAGAATAACGCTTACCATGATTTAAGTATTCTCCTTCATAATTCAACCTTAACTTGTAAAATCGTTAAATCTAATAAAGAGAAGTTAAAAAATTTTCAAACAAATCTTAAGATCTCTTAATTGTCATGGTTTTTGGTTAAGGGAATTTTTCCTGAAATTAAATTTAACGAAATCATCGGTTTTAACTTTGAAAGAATCCAGGATTTTGAAGGAACCTCCCAGATTTTGTAAATATAAAGAGAGGAAATGATCATCAACAAAATAACAAAAAAAGGGATCAATAAAATATTAAAAATATTTTTGAAGTTAAACAAATTTCCAAGTGCAGCGATGATCGTTATACCTAAATCTTGGTGTAATAAATAAAGACTGTAACTGGCGGCACCGATCATAGTCATGGGTTTCCATGAAAAAGGAGAGAGCCATGGCCTTCTGAAAATAAAGAGATAGAACAGCAGATAAAAAAGGAGATAGAAAAAAAGTTCAATGAAATTAATACTGGAATTTATTGAGCTGTTAATAATAATAAAAAATATAGATGTAAATATTATTGAATTATATAAAAGTTTTATTCTATCAAAAAATAAAAAATAAAAACCCACCCCTCCGGCAAAAAATGGAAGGTATTTAATAAAAAAAAGTAAATTTATCAATTTATTCAGTTTAATGAGTCCAAGCAAAGAGGTTACAAAATATCCCAATTCAACCGATATAAATAAAAGGAAAAAATACCATGAAAAATTGTTTCTTTTTGATAAAAAGTAAAGTACTGACATAATAAAATAAAATTTAACTTCTATAAATAATGACCAATAAGATCCATCAACTCCATGAAAATCTGAACCGAAGATTTTTGAAAAAATAATCGGATCAACAAAAGTTAAGCTTGGTAATAAAGAGTTCAGATGTATTTGGAACAATTTGATTGGTACCAGGGATTCGATCGAAATAGTGATCAAGGAACATAGGAGCATTGTTGGAAAGAGTCTTGAAAAACGTTTCCAATAAAATTCTGATATTTTATTGGACTGAAAAAGGGTAAGACAAATAACAAATCCAGATATTATAAAAAAAAGTTCAACACCAACATATCCATATTTAAATAAAGGAAATTTTGCGAAGATATTGCCATATGGATAAAGATTGACAGGATTGATGGTCGGAGTCCAGCGGCTAAAATAGTGAAACCCTATCACTAGAATTATCGCCACGGCTCTAAATCCGTCCAATTCTTCTAATCTCTTAGTTTGAACCATATTATTCAATATTTTACCAAGCGCCTTTCATATATAGGATTAATCCTGAAATCCTAAAATAAGTCTGTTTTGGTTCTAATATTAAGGATGGCGATCTCCCTTGTGATCCGTGAAAAATGGTTTGGATAATGAATACTTTCCTTAGGATCGATAATTTTTCGATTTAACCCTGGTGGCCTGCAAAGTTGTTGAGCGGTAGAACTAATAATTCGACTTTTTCCGATTCAGAGAAATTCAAAAGTATCAAATTTCATTGAGATTTGTTTCGCAAATCATATGCCAAAAATGCATTTTTTCGAAAAATTTATGATATTTATATGATCATTCTTTGATCCAAATCGGATTTAAGGGACAGAAATAAGACGATTGTTTTCATCCTCTGAAAAAAAGGGGTTAACTTGATATTAAGATAGGATCAGGCTGTTCGCCTAAAGGGCTTTCAGGCAGCGTCCAACTTGTTCCTCATTTGAATGGGAGAAAGGTGATTGATGGCCGTGATGCGGCGGGATGTGAATGAGCCTTTCCGGATCGACAAAAATCAACGTTTTGGATCCCATCAGGTTATCATCGACGGGATTGAAATCCGCTCGTTCTATAAGGGACGAATGTCCGAATCCAGTGACAGGATGTTGAGAAAATGAGGATCTTTGATTTTTTGTAATACTAATTTAGGCATAGTTATTGCTTTAGAATTTTTCGTGTGTTCCGTTTCTAAGAATATTGTTTTGGAAAATTTTGAGGACCCTATGAATGATTCAAGAAAAGGTTTTTTTAAAGGGTTATTTGTAGGGATTATGCTTTCACTATTCATGGGCGTATTTGCTGTTGGTCTAGGAGTCTTTATTCTTAAAAATCCCCACGGTCGACTTGCCACCATCGTTTTTGGAAAATCAAACCAATTTGGTCTCTTGACCCCAGTATTTTCTGCAAAGAAATTGGCCATTAATACGCTTAAAGACTTAAAGACTCCTGAGTTAAAGGTTCGATTTCCATTGGCATTTCAAGAGGTTCCCTTTGCAGGGACCCGTGTTGAAAAGTCTGGGTCATTGACATCCTGGATCGCGTACACTTCCGACCGAGTCCAAATTGATTCATCTCCCCCTCCTGAAAAAGTTAAAGGCAAAAATCTTTCTAGGCCAATTGTTTTGCGTGGGCTTAAGGGAGAGACATTATCCTTCCAATTGGTCCTTAGGTCAAAAAGGGATCTTGACGATGTTCATGTTTCAATTGTGCAGGGTGCCGATTCTCAAACGTCATGCATTCAATTTCATCGATTTAAAGAGATTTTTCTTAAGGTCATGCTCCAAAATAATGGAAACCTGAAAAAAATTATCAATCCGGACCCTCTTGTCCCTTTTTCCGATCCTTATACTCCTGGGAGAAGACTGATTAAGGATTTAAAACTTACAGAAGATCAAAACCAACCTGTTTGGATTGATGTTCATTATTCAAGAACATGCAGGAGTGGAGATTATTCAGGGAAGATCCAAATTGTCAGAGAAGGAAAAATCCTCAGATCTTCAAAATTGATTTTTCATATTTCGCCCCAGACTCTGCCAAACCACCTTCAATTAAGTCGGTGGATGCAGCTCTACATTGGAAGATTCAATTATGGAGAAGGCCAATCTTCGAGTGAAGCCCAATTTGCCAACCTGTTTTCTCGCTATTATGCATTGGGCAACAAATATGGATTTGCGACGGGAGACTGCGGAACCCTTGGCCCTACCTTTCATTGGGATGACAAAGGTTCCCTAGTGTCTGTCGATTGGTCCAGCTATGACTATATTGAAGGACCAGTGTTATCCGGAAATCTCACAGGAAGTCCCCCGAATGCCTGGTGCTTTCCTTTAAAAACTTATTCATTGGGAAACTTTAACGGATTTACTTATCAGGGAAGGACACCTTCGGACATCAATGATTGGAAAGGGATTCCAGAAAGATCTGTCGAACAATTGGCAAAAGCCGTTGTTCAGCATTGGAAAGAAAAAGGGTGGTCATTGTCAAAAGGATTCGACTACATTTGGGACGAGCCCGATCATCAATTATATTATCCATATATATATGATCTCATCGCAAATATTTCAGTGGCTCTTCATAAAGGGTCAGATAATCAGATTAAAACAATGGTGACCGATACTCCATATATTTGGAATCGTCATCAGGTTGGTCACCATAAACATGTTATGTATAATAAAATTGATATATGGGCTCCTGGAGCAGCTGTCTACATTCCCGATAAGATTCAGAAGTATAAGGATGACGGAAAGAAGACCTGGTTTTATACCGCAGGGCCACCTTTTTTAGGTCAATCTGATTTGACGGGAAAAGGCCCGGGATTTCGAATGTGGTTTTGGACCGCCTGGAAATATAATGTGAATGGAGTTTTCTATTGGGCCTCGGATTTCTGGAGTGGAAATACGGTTATGGATTCTCCCTACACTAAGGGAGGATCAGAAGATGGCGTTGTGTTTTATCCGGGGCATCAATTGCACTTTTTAGGAATTCCAGATATCGATGGTCCCGTTCCCTCTGTGAGAATGGCTCAGTGGAGAAGAGGCGTTGAAGATTATAAGTATTTTTTATTACTTAAAATGGATGGGCAAGAAAAGTATATTGACTCGCTTATTTCCGCTCTCATTCCTAACGCTTTGAATGTTGGAGGGTATTTACCAGCATGGAAACATCCTTTAGGAGGTAGAGAGGGGGACTGGAATCATGATCCCAAAGTTTGGCACATGACAAGAATAGAAATGCTCAGAAAAATCGAAAACAAATAAAGTGGTCCTGATTTGCGGACGTTACGATTTTTTGCCTGAAACCCTCCTAAGAATCTCGAATGAATGATGCCTCTTTTCTCAGCTAAGGAGGCAGGTCTTATTGGCTGACTCAATATAGGGAATTTAAAGGAACGATAAATTAGGAGAGTTGTTTTTGAATAATGATCAAATTTCTAATTACAAAGGACAGGCGCCTCTTATATCAGTTCTTATGCCTTTTTATAAAGGTGGAAAATTCATCGAATATGCCTTGAATTCAATATTGAATCAAACCTTTCAGGATTTTGAAATTGTATTGGTCGATAACAATGCTACTCCTGAATCAAAAGAAGTTGTCTCGAGGTTCTCTAGGCTTTATCCAGATAAAATCAAATTATTTTATGAAAAAAATCCTGGAGCATGTTATGCAAGGAATACAGGGATTATACATTGCACAGGAAAATACATAGCTCTCTTGGATGATGATGATTATATGTATTCGGACCGTCTTGAAAAACAATTGAAAATCATGGAAGAAAACAAAGATTTAGCGATGGTGAGTTGTGGGATTGATTTTTTTGAGTCCCCGTCGACTCCTGATAAGGGGCGCTTTCTGAGAAAAAATGTAATGGGCGCCATTGGCAACACAAGAATCACTCGTGATTTATTGATATCGAAGATATATTCTCTGAATCCGACTCACAAGAAACCCGAGTCGTTCTTTTTTGCTATCCCCTCTACATGGTTTTTTAAAAAAGACAATGCTCTTGATATTGGGTTGTTTGATATTCGGATGAATCCTCATTGGGCGGATGACCTAGAATTCCTGACGCGGCTGTTTGAGAAGGGTCCGTTTTACATGGTTCCAGAACCATTGGCCGGTTTTCGAAATCTCTCTCCGTCTTCTGGATCGTTTGAGTACAAAACCTCCTCAGAGATAGATTTCAAAAAGGCGCGTCAAGATTCCAAATTCCTTTCGATCTTTTTTGAACGATATAAAGAATCAAATCCAGAAACATTAATTGCCTTTAAAAAATTGTTCTCCTTCCACTTAAAAATGCACGGAATAGAGTTTTTGGAGTTTTTTCATGCGGTTCCCATTGGAAGGAAATTTCTTTTGAGGGCATTCTTGCTTGATCCATTTAATTTTGACAATGCTAAACAGATGATTAAATCAAGGTTTCCAAAGTTTGTTTTGCCGAAGCTTTTTTGGTTTGACCGATTTTCCATGAAGAAACTTCCCGAGGGGGTTGATAGTTCGGTAGCATTCAATCTGTTTTTTTTTCCCCCTAATCGGGTTTCTAAAAATAAGGTTTTAAATCATAATTAAATTAATTGGTTTCTTCATTCGTATTCAAAGGCAACCTGATGGGCAAGGACTCAGATCTCGATTACTTCCGGCAACCAATCAGTCTCGAATGAGACAAAGCCCGATTGTAGTCTCCCACCACATTCGGATAAAACCATTCAGATTTAAACTTATGGGTCATCCATATGGAGTTGCCCCGTTAACCGGACAATGTTTATACCTAGGTGAGTCCCCGAAACTTTCTGGAGGGAGAGAGTCTTAGGACCATTGTGGAGATGGTTCTCGCTATAGTTGTTGCCCCACAGGGGGGAGAACCTGGACCCACAGTCTGGCCATTTTTGAAATCTGAGGGATGAACATAGGCCCTTTTGAAAGATTTTACAATCGCTTAGGCTTGGCCGTTGCTTTCCTAACTTCTCACGGGGGTGGTACAAACGACCAGGTCAACGATCTTGGCATACTCTCGGGGCTCCTTGGCCGTGTAGTAGAAACCATTATCGGAGAGCCATTCGATAAGATGGGGAAGACGATTTGAGGTTCCGGACCGGCCTTCCAGACTTTTCACCATCAGATCACGGATAGTGTGCCTGGAAACCCTCCGAGGGTGGCCGTATATCCCAGGACTTCTCGATCGCAGCAGTCCAGGGAAAACGCCACACGGACACCCTCCCCCTTGGGGCAAGTGATCTCGAAGACATTGGAAGACCACCGCGCTGGTTGGACTCCACAGTTCAGATCGTTTCCTCATGAACTCTGGGCACCCTGACTCCCGAATGACGGGGGAGGAGCAGAGGGTGTTGTTCCATGATCCGGTAAACCCGCTTGTGGTTCCCTGGTTCTTTCCCCTCCCGGGTCAGCATCCGGATCAAGAGAAGATGGATCCAGCGATACTCGTTACTGGGAGGTTCACCGACTAAGGAACGAATCTTGGGAAGAAGCTTGAGATCCTCCTCTTTCCGATAGGGGCCTTTCTTGGAACTCTGTTGATTCTTTCGATCTGAAAGAATTGATCGGGTGTCAGCAAGGTTTCATAGACAGGCATTACCGGGAATACTACTTCGGCAAGAAGGCACCGTGATATCAGTTTTTGTGTGGACGAGGGCTACAGCCTCTTTCAGGATCTCCGCTTCCAGTGCCTTTTGTCTCAGGAGGCGTTCCAGTTCCCGAATCTGGTTCTTGAGATGTTTAAGTTCCGATGTCCCTACGACCGGCTCATTAGCTGAGATGACTAAGAGACCTCCGGCCTCCTTGAACTTTCTCCATCGGAACAAAACATTGAGGGCAATTTCATACAAGCGAGCCACCGCCTAAACACCCATATTAGGCTCTTAGGCTTTTTCGACCATTCGCGCTTTCTCAGACGCCGTCCAACATCTTCTCCGGATGGGACCTGAGGTTTTGTCAATAATCTCCGGATCAAGAGTCCTATGACTGGTCATATGACTTCCTCCTAGTGCTTATTCTAAGCACAGAGGTGTCCGGTTCAAATGGAGGGCACTACACTATGAGTCTTCGTTCTTTGATTCGGCGTATTATTGGACCAGGATTGTGGAATTCGTTAGCCAGACTTCGTGATGAATTAAAGTTAGCTTCAATCCATATGAGGTCCTATCCCAAAGCATCTCGATTAGGATCGTCAGGTTTACGCCTCAATTGCGGTTGTGGACCGAATCTAAAACCCGGATGGATAAATATCGATGCATTTAATCCTAATGCCACCATTCATTTAGATTTACGTAGACCATTTCCCTTCCAAAATGATTCCGTTGCTGAAATTTATAGTGAACACTTTTTCGAGCACCTAGAATACCCTAGAGATACAAGGGTATTTTTAGCAGAATCTCTTCGTGTTTTGACAACTGGCGGAATATTTCGCGTTGGAGTACCTGATATTGAATGTCCGATAATATCTTATGCATCAGGTGATGACCTTTATTATAAACGTGCAATGGAATTATGGCATCCATCCAATTGCAGCACCCGCATGGATCTTATTAATTATCTTTTTCGTCTTGGTCATGAGCATAAGTATGCATATGATTACGAGACCTTATATAAAGTTCTTACAGAAGCAGGTTTTTCTGAAGTTAAGCGTGTTGAGTTTGATCCATCTATAGACTGCGAAAAACGAAGATTTGGAACTCTTTATGTCGAAGCTCGCAAGTAAAATTCGGTCAAAACAAAAAGTTGCTGTAAATTTTCTTCCCGAGAAAGGGAATTTCTGGATCATTCGACGACCGAAAAGAGGGAAGGGGTTTTGAGAGGTTCCTGCTTCTTCCACTCCCAGTAATCGGCCATGTCGAAATACTTCTTCCCCGTGCTCCATTGCTCGTGGAACTCCGAGAGAAGGGCTCCAATGAGTCGGATCGCCGAGTCTTCGTTGGGGAAGATCCGGATCACCCGTTCCCGTCTTCGGACCTCTTCATTCAGTCGTTCCTGGGAGTTCGTGCTTCTGAGCCTGACCCGATATTTCCGGGGAAAGGTCAAAATCGTGAGCGATTCCTCAAAGCCTTCCTCGAGACACTCCATCGACTTGGGAGCTTTCTTCTCAAAGGTGACCATGATCTCGTTCTTGATAGCTCGGGCTTCCTCTTTCGTGTCCGCCCGGAACAGCCGTCCCAGAGCCAGGGCCAGAGGCCCTCGTTGGGAGGCCGGCGCATGACCCAGAATGTTCCGGAGAAAGTGCACCTGACATCGTTGCCAGCGGACTCCCTGAAAATGTCTCTGAACCGCTTTTTTCAGCCCTTTGTGGTCATCGGAGACCACCAGGTCCACCCCACAAAGTCCCCGACTTTTGAGGTCCCGCAGCATGTCGTCCCAAGACGCCTCGTTTTCGCTGTCTCCCAGGGTGAGTCCCAGGATCTCCCGTTGTCCTTCTTCCGAAACTCCCGTCGCGATCAAGGCGGCGACCGGAACCACGCTGTCCTCCTTTCTCACCTGGATCACCAGGGCATCGAGCAGAAGAAAGGGATACGGGCCCTTCAGCCGACGGTTTCGCCAATGGTTGACCCGGGCCGAAAGACCCGTGGCCAAGGAACTCACCGTGGACTTCGAAAACTGCGCGCCACACAACTCTTCCGTGATGTGCGTGACCTTGCGGGTCGAAACTCCCTGGACCACCATCTCCATCAGCGCCAGAACCAGGGCTTGCTCAGAGCGCTGAAAGCGTCGGAACAGCTCCGTCGAAAAACTTCCGTCCCGGGTTTGGGGAACCCGAAGGATCAGCGTTCCCACCCGGGTTGTCAGCTGTCGTTCCCGATACCCGTTTCGATATCCCGTCCGATCGCTCGAGCGTTCATGACGCTCCGCCCCCAGATGCTCGACCATCTGGGCTTCCAGAACCTGGTTCAACACCGACTCGACCAGATTTTTCAGTCCTTCTCCTTCATCGGTCAGAAGGTTTTGCAAGTGTTTGGAATTCAAGGTAACGTTGAGTTTGGCCATCGATTCCTCCAGGTTGAGAACGGTTTGTGTCGGCAACGACCATTCTCAGGAAGATCGATGGCTTTTTCAGTCTTCAGCCACAACCGATTTACAGCATTTTACGGACTCAACCGGGAAAGGCTCTCGATACCGTCCGAAAGCAGGAAGTTCGGGAGGGACGCGTTCCAGAACTGATAGGATCCAAATACCTTTGGCTGTATTCGAAAGACAACCTGCCCGAATCCCAACGACAGCGTTTTGAGGCCCTCCGGGCCATGAACCTGAAAGTGGGACGGGCGTGGGCGATGAAAGAGGAACTCCGTACCCTGTGGCATGCGACCTCTCTGGAAGATGCCCGAGCCTTCTGGAACCGCTGGTTCGGATGGGCGATTCGAAGTCGGCTCACACCCATGAAAGACGTCGCTCATCTGATCAAGCGCCATCTGGACAATGTTTTGACGTACATCGCACCTCCGATCACCAATGCCGTGAGTGAAGGATTGAACTCCAAGATCCAGACCATCAAGAAACGGGCGTATGGATTTCGAAACAAGGACCGATTCAAGACAGCGATTACCTCTCATTGTGGCGGGCTGAACCTCTATCCCGCCTGATCCGGATCCATCCAAGTGGCATCTTTTTTGCCCCCATGCGATTTCCGGAAGAACCAAAATTTTTTTATAGTTTATGGATGGAACCAACTTCAGAATTAAGCAAAAAAGTGGAGGAAGATTTCTTGACAAGTCTTCAAAATTTTCTTTGGAGGATCATAGGAATTTCTGTACAGGATCTTTTTTTCCGGTCCTCTGGACAGTGGGACATTTTCGAAGAAAATCGGAACTCAGAGCTTTTTCTTCGTGTTCCAGATGATGAGTTGGCTTTTATTGGATTCGATGGGATCGCCAATGCCTTTCCAATCGAAACCTTTTCCCGTCACACCTCGATTTCCAGAATCCATTTGGAAGGTGAGTTCTCAGGGAATCTTTTGATTCAAATCTGGCATTCGGAACACGGTAACAAAAATCTTATTTATGAAGATCCGTTCAAATTCCGATCGGGTGTCTGGAAGTCGCCGTCGTTGTCGCTTCATCCTGGGATGGGAGGACGGTTTTTTTTATCGGTAAAAACTAAAGGACCTTGTAGTTTCAAAAACCTCAGTTGGCATTCAGAAAATCCGTTTAGTTCACCTTCATTTCTTGCTGGATTTACGATTTATCGGCCAGAAGAGGTTTTTTTCTCCCTGATTCAGGAAATCTCTCAATATTTACCTTTGACAACGGTCAATCTTTCCGTGCGAATCATCAATCAATCAGGGATTGATTATAGGAAGAAATTGCCGAATGATCCTCGTTTTAAAATGATTGACCAGCCCAATCTTGGTTCTACAGGCGGCTACATGCGAGGCAGGTGGGAAGCGGCTGGAATCGCTGATTTCTATTTTGGAATGACCGAAGACGATCTAATCACACATCCTGAAATGCTTTACCGGATGGCGATAATTCAATCTGTTGCACATTCTCAGGTCGCGATCGGATGCATGATGTGTGATTTAAATAATCCGGCGGTTCTGATAGAACAAGGGACAAAGATACACATTAATGCGGGAATAGGGCCTCGTTGGGATATCATTGGAAATGGGGCAGACCTAAGATCAGAGAAGACTCTTGATTTTCTCTTTTCCGAAAAACCCTGTACCTACCAGGGATGGTGGGGGATTATGACTTCTACCGAGCATACTCCCTATCTTCCAAGCTTCTTCCTTCATTACAACGATATGCTGCAAGGAGTTCTCATGGAAAGGAATGGGATTCCTTGTATTGTTCCGCCTCATCTTTTTATTTGGCAATCGATGGGGGAGAATCTTATTGGTTGGAGGGCCTATGAAGAAGTGAGCAATAAGATTGCTTTTAATTTTATTTTAGATTTTCCTGTCGATCTTAAAATTGTCGCTCGATGGGAATATGAAAAAATTTTTCGGTGTCTCCAGAACTTCGATTATGATTTGGCAGAAATTTATCTTATGAGTTTTAAAAATACCATTCAGTCTGCTAAATGGACGATTGAACCCGAATTTATCGGGCGCCATTTGACCCTTTGCAGTTCACTGACTCCTCGCTTTCAGGATCTCTCTGAAAAATTATCTGAAGATTTAAATAAGAGATCTTTTGGAGATGGGTTGAGAAAAAAATTAAGGATTATTCTTTTCTATCTGACAGGGTGGGGATATTTGAATCCGTTTGCCAAAGACTTTGATTTAAATGGAAAATATGTTTATCGAAAGCAAGAAGTGTTTCAAGGCTGGAAATATATGGGATTTAAATCGATAGCTGTTGTAGATCATCAAAAGAGGGGCTACATCTGTAAAAGATCTTTTAAAAAAATGATTCCTTTGCTAATTTCAACGATTTTGACCACAGCCACTTTTCTAATATTTGGCAACCGGATACGTAAAAACTATCTCTCTTTATCGGGAGAGTATGAAAAATCATGGACTCAATTTTTTAAAAAATTAACTGCCAAGGAAGCACCTTCATTACAGGACATAAATGAAGAAAATTTTAATCAGAGAAAATACCACTAGATTCTGTTAGTCAATCTTGTGCATATATGGTCCCTCCCCCGGTTGCAAGAGGTTTTTCCCGTTTTGAGGACGATCGCTGGTCGGGTAGGGACAGCCCATTGCTGAGCCATCCCCCCCTCGGAACCCGGCGTACGAGTTTCCTCGTACCGGGCTCGAGCCGTCACGAAGCCCTGGATTCCACCAGAGCCGGCTGTTTTCC
>Ga0078972_1001647_pt1 | contig 81395 bp, 52 predicted proteins | sample YelNatPaOPGAMG01_FD_67568 | JGI IMG/M metagenome (GOLD analysis project Ga0078972, IMG submission 67568) | Hot spring thermophilic microbial communities from Obsidian Pool, Yellowstone National Park, USA - OP-RAMG-01 (SPADES assembly) (version 2) | ecosystem: Environmental > Aquatic > Thermal...
ATTTGCTGTTGCCGCTGATTTTTCTCCAATGACAAAACGTTTACATTGTACTTGGATTCCAGATAGCGAGATGGATGGGTATTGGCGATCGAAAAAGTGTCCATCATGATGCACTCTACCTCCATGCTCCGTTCCTTATACTTCCTTTCGGATGTACAGATCGTTTTGTGCGTTCTGTAGTGCGACCGAGTGCCTGCTTTGGGCACCCGCCTTAGCGCCTATACCACTGGGACGGATGCATCATGGAGATAGAACAGCGTTGCCATACCACTGAGGGCGACGGATCGAGGAACGCTTTACCTGATACAGCGTTGGAGTCCAGAATAATTCTGGGAGCCTGTAGGCTAAACAGACAGAACTACTGCCTGCGAAAGCGCGAACCGAATATATTAGGAGTCTACTGCGATCAGGGCGACGACCAAACACAGCATCCCGCATCTAGTCCCAGAATGAACCGCGTTGCGGACGAACTGCTCAGGTCTCGCCACAGCGCCCGCTACTGGGTGGAGCACGAAGCACGAGTCTGGGAGACTCGTCCGGCTCGCGGGACTTTTCGCCTAGAGGGAGGACTCTTCAGAATATGGAAACCTTTTCCCCGTTTTCAACGTTTATCGTAGAACGGGAGAGAAATTGCTGTATCGTTGCTCGCTAGTCGTGAGTCTCTGTTCTTTGTTCTACATAGCGCTATCGATTTGCGCACCAGGGAGATCTGTTAGTTTTCGAGTCACGACGCGCATCCCGCAGCTGAAGGGAAACGCGATCCTGATCAATAGCGTGCTGCTCTAATATAAAAGTTGTACTTGCGTTAAAGTTGTAGCAAAGTACAGTTTTTCCGTTCATTTGTGTCTCAAACCTCAAACAAGTGTATTCTCGTGTTTTTTTCGCGGTTTATAGCAGAAGCGTTCAAAGTGCGTTACGAAAAAAATAAAAGAGGAAAGTTATGGAAAAGGAAGTGGAGGATCCTGGAGGGGCAGCGTCGCCGGCTAGCGGAAAAAGCGAAAAAGAATACCGACCGAAGAGAAACAAGACACGACGATGACGCAAAACAAGGGGGGCCCGACGCCAAATGCAACTCGAAAGACGACCCTACTTCAAGATTGTAAAGAAATCATGCCATCTAGGCCATATTCAGGATCCGCACAAGCAAAATCTGCGAGAGGCCATCAGAAATTGTGTTGATTCGTACTTCACGAGGGTTCGTATGGACTGTATAGGACTGATGCATTTGGTGAAGGAGATGTATCGCGACGTGACGCACATGGAAACAGTCGAGATTCCGGAAGAATTCTTCGACACGACGTTTATTCGTCACCTGATGCTTGGTACAGCGAAAGCGCGGAGGGAAAATGAGCAGTGCATGTCCTCCACGAAACCTTCCCGGAATTCCGCTTCGAGGGTACTCGGTACAGGGGTGACCGGGATATTTAGGACTATGGGGCCATGAAATACCTCACGAATCTGAAGAACCATTTGACAATGAACCTCGAACGTTTCATGATACGTGCCGTGTTTGCACGCTACCCGCGCATCTCTCGCAATGGAGTATAGGCGGACCTCAATGGCACCACGAACGATCGTAAGCATGAAGATGAGATCGAATTCGTCGACAAGAAGGCGTCAAACCAGAGCATGAATGAGGACTCCGTCATCCGTGCGGTAATACAAGAGCACCGTGCAGTCTTGGAGCTGGCGAATCCAACAGAAAAGATATCAGAGTTGAAAAAAAGTTAAGGAAAGATACTATCGCCTCGTCCTGCGCTATTCTGTGGTTCTGGACCGAGAACTCGAACGCTAGGCAGAGAGGAAGCTGAGTGAGGAGACAAATAAAGAGTGGGAGAGGCGGAAGTCGGCCCTAATGGGGAAGCGCTTCAACATGGTTCCAATTTGCAATATCAAGTCACATTTTGTGACTATCGACTCGAGAATCCTTCATGGCATCTTGAAGGAGATCTGTCCGGAGTTCGATGTTCGCAGGGAGGAGTTCACCGACGAAAACCGGGAGATGCACTGGAAGAATATCTTCGATTTCAAACGTCTGAAAGTAAGCAGACAAAAGGTATTCACTGGGATGATCGAAACCGATGGAGTAGCCATGTGCATACACTATCGGCGGTTGAGTGTGGATCGGCCCGTTCCGCCCTCGGAGAACCATGAAGATGAGAAGAAGGCGGGTCCTGCGACACAGAAGATGCACGAGAACGACTTTGTCGTTGGCGCGGACGCTGGAAACACAAGTATCATAACCATCGCAGCACCGAAGCGTGGGGAAGATGGTACTGACGGTACCTTGCATCAGAAAGATATGCGTCTTTTGAGGTTCTCGAGAGCGAGATACCATCGAGAATCGGGAATCATGAATACGAGGAAGAAAATCGAGAAATGGAATGCAGGAATGAAAGAGCATCTGGAAGCTGTGAGCGAGGTGACGAGCCGAGGAGCGGACTTTAAAGCTTTTCGGAAATTCATGGAAGTTCGCGTTGCTCATTGGAATGCATTGTGGGAGGAGTATACCAAGCCCCGGTGGGCTCGTTTGCGAATGAATCTATACTGTGGTAAGCAGCGTGCGTTCGAGAGTTTTTTCAATCAGTAGAGTGCCCTGAAGGAGGATAAAAGTCAGAGGCTCGTAGCAGGGTACGGAGCAGGGCGCTGGAAGACCCAAAAAGGGACTACTCCAGCTCCAACGACAAGAACGTACAAGGAGTGCGCGAGGCGTTTCGTTACGATACCAATGGATGAGTTTCGAACATCGTATACACACCATGAACTGGGGTGTACACTTCAGAGGGTGGAGATGGAAAAGTGCCAGCGGAGCCCTGAGGATACGAAAAAGTACGGAGCGCTGACGGAAGAGCAAATGGAAAGGAGAGCGAAAGTTCGAGGATTGCTTGCATCAGTAAGTACAACCAATGATGGCAAGAAACGTATGGAGTTTGCGAACCGAGACTTTAACGCCGCCATCAATATAAGGAGATGTGCGGTGCTCGAGAAAAGACCTCCAGAGTTGACAAGAGAGAACGTTGTTGGAAAACCTCCCAAAGTGGAATTATATGAAAAAAAGTTGGAATCAGTAGTAGGTTGCCGGTCCAAAAAGACGGGGAGGCGACTGCACGTCAGCTGGAGACGTTCTGACTCGGGCGCGCTGCGCGCCATTTCTGTACACCGCAGGCTGCATCGTTTTTCTTTTGAAAGACGTTTGTTTCCAGGGGTTTGCACTTTTGCCACGGAGCCCGAAGCATGGGGTCTAGTGAGCACGCTCTCGGTTCAGTCGAAGACTCAGAGGATGTGGTGACCTTGGAGGACCTAGTCAGTGCTGCGTGTCCAGAGCACAACTGGCAGTGTGCTCGCGAGCGCTCTCAAGCAGAACGTGCAATAGCAGTGTGTGTCTGTCGGACGTGCACGACGCGGGCAGCGCTGCCCGAGGGCCCCAGTTTACCGTCCATCGTATGCCAGGCGTGTGCGGATGCCTGCCACGCAGACCACGACACGTTTGCGCTGGGAAACAAGCACGGACTCGTATGCCAGTGTGCGCCTCCGCACTGTGCGCTAAGCGACGTTGCCGCTGCGCCGTTGCCGACCTCTCAGGTGTGGTGGCTGCGAGAGCATCACAACGCTCGAAACAGGTTCTGTGTATGTGACGCCGAGTATCAAGGCGAGAAAGACGACACCATGCACCAGTGTATTGGTTGTGAGGACTGGTTCCACGTCAAGTGCCTCGGTGGCCTGGACGCGACGACGGGCTCCACGGACGGGCTGCTTGTGTGCACTGCGTGCCGGCGGAGCTGCAGCCCCTTGGCGCTATGGGTGCGTGCTGCCAAGGCAGCGGGCAGCGTGTCGAAACCGCTTTGCATTGCGCAAGCGGTACTTGACAGCGACACGTCGACGCAGTCGGAGCAAATGGCTCCGATATTTGTGACTGTGGAGGAACTGGAGGCGGTAGTCTGTCCATGTGACGCCTGCAGCTCACAACGAAGCGCTGCGCATCTGGAATGGCTTTTTGATGAGGAACAGGCTGCGGATGGTGCCGTCGACGTGGAAATGTCTCCGTTTCCGCCTTCGATTCAGGGCAAGCGGGTGCTGGAGCTGGAGTACGCATATGCCTGGGGCGCCGCCAAAAGGCGGTTGTACAGCCTCTTCCAAGAGTGTGCACGAGAAAACAGGGTGGTAACAGAGCGGGACGTGCGCCTGGCGCTTGCTGAGATTCAACGGGAGATCCAGCAAACGCACTAACGCAGCGGGCACGCAGCCAGTGTTCGTAGAGACCGGCGAACGCCTCGTTTTCTGAATAGTCTCATCTTGCAAGTGATCGGGGGAAAAGGCTGTCCGTCCTGTTTATAATACCGCTAAAAGTGGTTACCGTTCCAACTGGTTCGTTTCCGAGGTCAAAGTTGTGCCCTCCGAGTTCGTAGCTTCAACTCACCCGTCTAGAGAAGAAGAGGCGGCAAATACTTTGTGTCGCAATTTATGACAACGACAACGACGACTCTCAGCTTAAAAGAGTCGCCCCAACACGTAAACCGGCAACACAGCCGCGAGCTCGTTCATGAACTGGCGCCCCGAGTGCCTGTCGTGCACGTTGCGAGCCAAGCTGCCAACATTTATGGAGACGAAAAGAGCAGCCTTACTTACTACGTTGTCTCATCCTTCGTCGCTTTCGCTTTAAGCGGCGCATACGCTTCTTCTTCCACTTGGCCCTCATATGCCACCTGGTTTTTGCTCTTCAAGAGCGTACAGCGCGAAAACAGATGTGCTCGCAGATGGTGCGCGATGTGTGCCGTCCGTGAAGCGCGGCGGTGATGTCACGAATTCGATCGTGACAGCGCAACGTGCTGCTGCTGCTGCTGCTGCTGCTGCTTTTCAGCCGCCGAACGAGCAGACTCTTGTTCATCGAGCTCGTCGCCGTGGTCTGTAGCTCTTTTAGGGGTTATCCTTGCTGTCCGGGACAAAACTAGCGAGCGGCATGATGCACGAGAACCTTTTCAATAAGACTGTCACCCTTTTGAGTCTGAACAGCGGGATATCTGGGGACGCATCCAAAAAGGACCTCCATCATCAACGCACTCCGCCTTCCAGGGACTGTGCGCATGGACAAAAGCGCACGGGCAATCGGTCCCTTTCTTCGACCCGGCATCAACACTGCACGAACGACTTGAGGCCCAGATGATACGATGACACCTCCGACTTTCGTGCGAAATGCAGTCCCTGTCAACGCGGTCGATCGTTATTGCCAGATGCAGTCCCATGCAACGCATTTGAGCATCGTTGCACACCCAGATGACACCATAACACCTCCGACGTCACTGCCAGATGCAGTCCCATTCAACGCAGTCGATCCAGAACGCCGAACGGGCGACAATGCACTCATCGAGCGGCTGTGCAGGCAGGCCCGCAGGATCGCCCTCGGCAGCGGAAGCGCTCGCCCGAACCAATGTGGCGTTGCGCTGGTGCAGACTTTTGGGGACGACGTGTCTGCTGACACCGTGGACAGGTTTTGCAAAGGCTCGGCAGCTGCGATCGACCTCGACTGTCTGAGGTCTACGTCTCCAGTGTGTGGTGGAGAAATCGGCAGCTTTCTTCAAGGAGCGCTGCACTGGTACGCACCCGCGGATGGTTTCCGGATCTGAGCAAGCTACTGCCTCAGCGCAAAATCTTGAAGCACCAGTTCGCGACATCTTGCGTGAAACAGTTCGTCTGCGGCGGGTCATTATTCGCGGCGTCGAACGAACTCGCATCGACTTTGTCCAGAGCCTCCTAGATGCATCTTTGTCGGAGGAGCAGAACCGAGACTCGTTGCCTCCTGAGTCTAGCCGCCGCTCGTTGACACTCGAGGAGCTCCTCGAACGAGCGTCACTCGCAACCGAGCGACTCCGTCTGACCGAGTGTTTCCGTGCAGTGGACATTCTCATCGATGAATCGGCGGTCCCTGCGAACGGTGAGCCAACTGCAGAGTCTGTGCCCTGCGATGCACTCGTTACTGTGCGTGAGGCGCCACCTTTTTCACTCCGTATTGGGACCTCTACCGACACGCGCACCGGCGAGACCGCTCTCGAGCTTGATGGAGGCTTCATAAACTTTACTGGGACGGGAGATGCTTTGCATTGCCAACTTGGTGCGGGCGTCGGCGGGTCCGGATTCGCGCTCTCGAGTTTGAGTAGCCTCGCCGCACTGGTGCACCCGAACCGCTACCTATTTGCAAAACAAACAGCCACGAATCATCTTGTTTGCGGTTGGCGAAAACCACATCCCTGGGGGTTACTGGACGCATTGGCGACGGCAAGTGCCGAGAGCGCCCTGCTGAATCGCATGGACACAAGTTCGTATAGTGAGTTTCAGCGCAGCTTTGAAGCCGGCCTCCAGACGCGGTTCGGACGTTTCGCTTATGAGTGCAGCTGGCGCGAGCTGGGGCAAGTCGCACCGCACGCAAGCATCAGGGTTCGTGAACAAGCTGGGCACTCAGTGAAGAGCTCATTCAAATACACCTGGACCCGGGATGGTCGCGACGATCCGCTGGCGCCTCGTCAGGGTACGAATGCTCAGTGGAACTGTGAACTAGCGGGACTCGGTGGCGATCCCGCAACGAGATTTATTCGAAGCGAGCTCTCGTGGCAGTGGAATGTGCCACTGACGGGAGCCGACGGCAGCGAACTCGTGCGCAATGTGGACGATTCACTTGCAGCTGGTGACGCTGCCCCGTCACCACCCGAGCGTCTGATGCCTCCTATCGTGTTCTCAGTTGGCTTCCAGGGGGGAATGATCATTCCCTTCCACCAAGTGCTCGCTGCGATGAAAGACCGGAAAAGCGAGCACCGTGCCGGCCCCCGGCATGCGTTGCGTCAGACGAGGATCTGCGATCGATTTTTCGTCGGCGGCAGTGCGAATGCATTCCGAGGCTTCCGGAATCGGGGCCTAGGGCCCAGCGCCGATGGAGACAGCATCGGTGGAGATGTCTACTACAAACTAGGTTTACATCTAGGCGTCCCGATCGTTACCAGTGCAGTGGCACGCTCCCTCGGCTTACAGTTCCACACGTTCTGTGCAATAGGTGACTGTCGGGAATGGTCGGACGCTGTCGCGTGGCGCCAGAGTTGGCGCATGTCAGCGGGTCTTGGACTCGCCTGCTGTACGAGCCTCGGTCGGTTTGAAGTCAACTGGGCACGTATTCTGCGACGTGGCGATGGCGACCGGTTTGACGAGGGTTTTTCGATTTCCTTCTTCCAGAGCTTTTCCCCGTAGCCGGTTGGAGATTGAGCATTGTATGAGCGTGTGATGACCTGATGCCGTCAGTCGGAAGAGGCCTCCCGATAACGACGCGTGGCAGCGGCTGCGCACCGGAGCCGCGTGCGGATCCCATCGCTCTGCGGGGCGGGCGCTCTCTCGTCCTTGGGTGAATGTGGAGCGTCGTTTGGGTTCCACAATCTATGGATCTGATCTGCGAAGGACGCGCACATCGTACTAGTGTCTTGTGCCTGCAGAGCGTGTTGCCCTGCGAGTGTCCCGTGCAGGCGAATGAGCAGCGCCTGGAACGCTTGATGCATGTGATTGACTTTGAATGGAAACGCACATTGCCTGCGGGAGCGGTCCGCCGAGCGAGACGGCTCATCGGGAGACAACCAGTTCCAATGAAGGCTACCTGAACGGCATCGGAGGCGTAACCCTGGCAGGCCAGCGCGGAGACGCGATTTGCTCCCGAATAACAATATTCAAGTTTTGTTGCGATTTGGATGGCATCTCAAGTGCTGGGACTGTGAACTTCGTCCAAGACCGTTGAAGTTCGACTGGTATCCTCGGGTTCTCAGCTGTTTTCGATGGGTCGACTCTATCGAGTCTTCCATACTTTGAGCGCGCATTGCCGTTTCGTCCTGACTCGCGTTTCACGCCCAGCGTTTCGAAATAATGTATTGGAACGCGTTTTGGCCAAGGTTCCGGACGCCGCATCGCTCGTTCGCGCAGGAGGCACAAGCAAACGACTCCAACGTTCCAAATGGCGTACGAGCCTACCAGATCAGAACAGCATGCAGGTGACTGCTCAGCTTTTGCGGAATTTCACTGTGCATGCTGCTTAACACAGTGTACTAGTTGCTGGTGGCCGTACGAGCGAGCTCGAGAATGAACGTCTGTAGTCAGTAAAACGATAGGCATTTCGCGCCCATGGAGGTTAAACTGGTGCCCGCGTGCAGAAGCCTCCCATTTTTTCTGACCAGCCACCTGCTGGCAGCTTCAGTGTATCCAGGCACGCGTCGAGCCTGAGCGCATGCCCTACGAAGTTGGATCGTCATAGCTCCTCGGGTATCGTTTCCTTCACCGCGCATCGTCTGATATTGATGGTGACAGTGAAGTCTCGGTTCACGAGCTACATGCGAGCATCGTCGACGGTTGAACGCACGATTGCCAGGATTGCTAGAACTCGCGCCGTCAGTGCTAATAAAGAATCGCCAGCGTCTCGTCGGGCATCCATCTTTTCTCGCCTATCTATTCTCTTTTTCTTCGTCATCATCTTCGCTTGGTCTTCTTCGCTCACTGGTCGACGAGGAGAGCAATATATCCATTTTTCCGGCGCCTGGCAATGACGACCCTCTGGGATCCCTAACTTTCATGTCCATACGTTTCGCATGGATTTTCTATTTCGACAAATGCACGTACTTCTGAATGCCCGTAGTCGACGACCTGCCCCGAGGGAGAAAGACTTGCTGAAAAACGACGATATATGCTCCATTGTGATTGTGCAGAACGCTTCAGCGATTCGCCCAGTGCTGCGATCATTACGTTTCACACTAGAAAACACGTCTTTGATGGGCTTGAATCACAGAGTGCAAGGAAGAATAAAAAGCAGGTCTGCTTCCCGATGGAATCGACAAAAAGCTCGAACGCAAGCGCTAAACCAACTCGAACAGGCGCGCCTCGAACCTGAAATAAAGAGGCATTACTACGGGAAGACACTCATGAACATCGAATTCGCATTCCGAAATGATTCGCAAACGGATCGCTCTCGCCTAGCCCGTGTCATGCACCGTACCTGAAAGCGACGTTCCTGCTGACTTTTCGTAAGGTACTCTAGCCGGCCCCGAGCATAGCACTGTTCTCGTGCAGCAAAGCAGTGTATAATGTCCAGCGCGCTCGCTTCGAGTACCGATCGTGAGCATATGCACTGTTCGTGGCATGGAACTCCGAGCCTTAGGCCGCAGTTCCCAGATTTGCATTCTATATGCAAGACGCTCGGTGATAGCCGCCAGCATCACTCTGTGGATCACATATTGGATCATAAGGGAACGCGCGTGAGAGCGCATCGTTCTTACGGTGCTGAAGCAGCATGCTCCGCCCGCACATCATGAGGTATCTGTGCTGTGGAGCCGCCAGCACCCCGATGCCAGGGCAGCAGCGCGAACTCGCGGCTTTTATGGAGTCAGCGCACTCCGGGACACGCCTGCGGGACCATGGACACGGCAAAAACAGCCACCGTGTCTGGCGGAAAGCCACAACACCACTTTTATGGCTTGTCGAGGAGAATTTCGTTTCCGGTTTACAGCGACTCGGAATGAGCGTACAAGGATTGCGCACGATGTTTCGTCACAATACCGATATATGAGTTCCGAACATCCAACATACGCCACGAGCTGTGGTGTACGCTCCATAGGGTCAAGATGGAGCAGTGTCAGCCGAGCCTTGAGGGTGTAAAAAAGTACAAAGCGCTGGCGGAAGTGCAAATGGAAACTAAGGCGAAAATTCGCGGACTACTCGCACTAATGAATACAACTACCAATGGCAGGAAACGCATGGAGTTTGTGAATCGAGACTTTAATGCCACTATCAATATCAGGAGATGTGCGGTGATGGACAAGAGGCCTCCAGAGATGACAAGAGAAATTTTTGCAGGGCAACATCTCAAGGTTAGATTATATGAGAAAAAAATGGAACCAGTAGTCGGTGGCCAGTCCAAAAATACTGGGAGGCGTCTGCACGTCATTCGGACGTGTCTCGTCTAGGGCAGGTCATTCGCAACTACTGTGCACTGCTGGCGACTTTCGACTGTTGAACGGCGTTCGCTGCCGCTTCCGTGGGAAAATGCGTTTCTTCTGGTGGGGTTCTAATAACGATCAGGGGCAGACCCCAAAAGCGGCACAAACATTTTTCATGCGCTGTCACTACGAAGTTCTTGGTGTTCCACGGGACGCCACCGCGGAGGAGATCACGCGAGCGTTTCGCAGAGCAGCGCTTCGCCTGCACCCTGACAAGAATCCCGACCGACCAGAAGAGGCAGCGGAGGCTTTCAAGGAGCTTCGGAGAGCCTACGAAGTGCTTTCAGACCCACATGAACGAAAATGGTATGATGACCACCGAGAGGATATCCTGCGCGGCCGGGATCCGCTGGAGGCGACTCAAGCGCCTGGGACGGACACCGGTGCCGCTTCTCGTACAGAGCGTACGGTGAACCGGGCGACAGAACTCAATATATATGAATATTTCCGATCTTCTGCTTATAATGGCTACGAAGACGGAGAACGAGGTTTCTATCACGTATACGGAGCAGCGTTCGAGCAGCTTGCGAGAGAAGAGGTGGCAGCCGGAGGCGCACAGCCGCCCCCGTTCGGCAGTGCCACAGCGGACTGGCCCAGTGTACGTCGCTTCTATAACTTCTGGGAGAACTTTGTATCAGCGAAGACATTCGCGTTTGCGGACTCCTGGAACCCAAGCGAGGCGCCGAACCGGGAGATTCGACGGGCCATAGAACGCGACAACCGCCGCGAGCGGGAGCGTGCTCGCAGAGAGTTCCAAGCGCTCGTGCGAGAGCTCGTTGCCTTTGTGAAAAAGCGGGATCGTCGAGTATTGAAACACAAGGAAGAAGAAGCACGAAAAGAAGCTGAGAAGCTAGAACGACAAGTCCAGGAAAGAGAACAGTGGGAACGCCTTCGGTCTCTGCATGCGGCGAGGCTTGCTGCGCAGCTTGAAGAGGATATACCGAATCTTGAGGAGCTACTGGAGCATTTGGAGTACGCTGGCATCAGCGAGGAGGCACCTGATGTGAACCAGCCTCACGGAACAAGTGATGCGGTTCAACCAACGATCGAAGGTGTTCAATGCCTTGCGTGTAAGAAGTATTTCAAAACGTTTGCCCAGTGGGAAAATCATGAACATAGCAAGAAGCATCGGGATTGCGTACGACGCTTTCGCAAGGATCTTTGTCTTGCCAAAGGCGAAGAAGTGCAGGTATTCCGGATTATGGGTCAGGTGGAAGCAACAGGAGACGAGGATCACGTCTACGACGTGGTGAATGGAGACGCGCACCCCAACGAGACGATGCGACAACGTGCATCCAGCGAGAGACAAAAAAAGCTGCCTGACGGGGACGGCTCGCACTGCGAGGGTCAATGTTCAGAAGACGAACAACCCGGTGTGCGTCCTGCAAGCTCCGTCGAGGCTTCTTCTGAATCGGAACAGAGCGTTTCTAGGCGCCACCATGCCGATGATGATGATGATGATGAGATCGAAGACGACCTCGCCGTTCCAGTCGGCACCAGAAATGCAGATTCTGAAAGTGATCCCAAGAGCGCCACAAAAGAGGCTGAACGCACTCGCTCCATGCAAGACGCCCACATGAACGGCAAATCAACGAACGCGGGCCGAGATATCGAAGCAGGCACGCACGCTGCAGCCCATACGGACGAGCTGCGGGCCCTGGGAGATCGCGAGCGCAGCCGACCACACCGTCGACGTGCGGAAACAGCGAAGGATCGTCGTCGTCGTCGTCATCTCGCAGCAGCAACGGCAGCGCAAAATGCAGGCGCTGCTGCCGCTGGTGCTCCTGCCGCGTACAAGTGCCAGACGTGCAGCGAGTTATTCACTTCGAGGAACGCGCTCTTCCGCCATATACGCGAACAGAACCATGCCCAATACCGATGACAACACCCAGGATGTTCGAATCTGCCTACACTGCGTCTTGAGAACGCATGCTTTAGGATGCTTGGGCCAGAATACGTCAAGCGTTAAGCCTATGCGTTTTGGACAGCGTGCGTCAAGCGACACCATCCATGCAGGCGGTCAGTGCATGCACCCGGACGCTCTCTCGTGGCGTAGCGATCGCCGAGCGGTAGGCAGGCGCGCACCTGTGTGCCGTTCGTGATCGATGCTGGCGGCCGGCCAGCAAGGCACCGCATCGCGGGACACGTCAGGAGCTGCTGCGTGCGTGCGTGCGTGCGTGCGTGCGTGCGTGCGCAGCGGCAATTTCGCCTGGGATCGATGCGTGCATCGCATTGGGATCCTCCGCCAGATGTGTTTTGATGGATGGCAACAAGCAGAGCAGCTGCCACCAACAGACGTGTGGTCACTTTTACAACCCCACAAACATGTCGCTAGGTTGAACCGACGCGAGGTCAGACCTGGTGAGATCCTTTGGTTACAGGAATCCGACGATTGTTGCGTGCTGGGTAGGGCGTCGCGTGCGTGCCTGCTGTGACGCGAGATGCGCTGCTGCGGTCGCTTTGCAGGGACAGGACGGTACGGTGGCGTGTCGAAGGGCGTCCGCTCGAGGACGGTGCAGCGATGATGTCACACGAGCGAGTGCGCTGTTGGTCGTTTTCCCGTTTTGTCGGCCGCAGTCGTCCACCTGGCAGGGTACTGGTTCGCAGCATCGATGTGACACCAGGAAACAAAAATTCCCTGTTAGCGCTATGATGCAACCGCGGGGTGCAAGAGATCGGCTTTGTCGGCGAGACCGTCATACACCAGTATCGTCGTCAAGGGTTCGAATAATTGAATGACGAGTTTCATGGCCTCCTGTGCCGCAAGTGAGCCGAGCATTATGGGCACGGAGGGATGCTCCTCCTCGGCAAACAGCTCCGCGAGATGACGCAGACGCACGGAATCAATCAGGTCGGGCGGCCAGCTCCAGAGCCTGGCAATTCGCTGGGCTTCCTCGAGCAGCACAGCATCCGCACCGTGACGTCGCACAAGCTGCTGGGTCCGGTCCAGCTCTTGGCAGCACTCATGAGCAATCAGGGCGAGAAACAACGATGCTGCTCTGCGTTGTGCTGCTGTCGTCGGTGGAGCCAGCTGCGGTTTCTCCACCGCCGCGTCTTCAAATAGACAGTAAAACGGTTGCGTGCGCCATGTCTTCATGAAAAACAAGTTCGAGCAAACCTCTCGAACAAGCTCCTTCGAAATGGAGTCCGGCGCTTCGGCCTCCATCGGGTCTGCCCGCACGAGCCGCCAGATAGTCTCGATGTCGTGTTCCGCCTGCTCCCAATAGAGGCGTCGTAATTCGTGGACGCTCTCTGGATCGCCGTGGAGTTCGCCAAGATCGCTGAATACCGGCCAGCCGTGCTGGGTGGCAAAGGCTCTGGTCGCCTCCAGTATTCGCACAAGCTGACGATTACGCAAGGAGCAGGATTCTCGAATGATCCTCGGATCCGGATCTGTGCTCGCAGTACGCAATTTCTGCAGAGCCGCGACCGCCATATTCCAGTTCGCTGACGTCAGCTCGCTTGGTTCCCATTTTCGCAGCAATATCAATGCCCGTTCGATTCGACTAGATACGGCTTCGGACGCGGAACCTCCAGATACTGCGGAAAAACAGCCGGGTACCAGGAGCGCGCCCGCGCCCCGACTCTGGCGTTCACGCGGCAGTGCGGCCTGGGTTAGCGCCCCACCGGCTTCGGTCGGCTCGTGACGGTGTTCGCGCTCCTCTGCTTCCGTACACCGACATCCATCACTTGTAGTTGCACGGTCGGTGTTTGTGGATTGCCTGGGATCGCGGTTTTCCGGCCGCATACTACGATTGGCCTGTTGCAGCGCTAAAACCACGAGCACCGGCCAGGGGATAGCTGCGAGCTGCGATGGACTCCATTGCTGCAGAGGCCAGAAACGTTTCGTACACCACTCCGCTAAGGCATTGAAAGGATTCATCACACGAATGGCTTGCAAATATTCTATTGTGTGCACCGCCGGACGCAATCCTGTCGACCGGAAAAAGACACGCTCTGGGAACTGGGGTATCAAGGAGCCACCGAAACCGTGAACGCTGACAATGAATAGAGGTATCGCTGAATACCAACAAAATTTTGCAAGCTGTTGCTTCTCTGCGGTGGTTCCCTCCGTCAGAATAACCATGGAAAGAGGCTGGAGTGTCGTCCACTCGTTCACTAGAGTTTGAGCAGTGCCCAGTCGTGCCGTGAACCGCGTCGTCGGGCTCAGCTTCACCAAAGATCGCAACAGAGCAGTCGCACGCCACTCGCCCACCGTCCAAGGTGGTAAGAAAAAGTTGCCCTCCGTGTCTGCGGGCGTGATCCGAGCACTGTCTACAAGAAGAATCGAGCCGACCCCGCCTAGTGCCAAGCACTTGATCGCCTCCGCTGCGGAGCTTGTTCCACCGATGACAACAACACGCGCTCGCTGTAGCAGGCGCTGGGCGTAGTCGCCCCAGATGGGCAACTGTCGCGCAAAACGTTCTGAAGTAGAATCCGCCTGCATCGACATGGGTGTCGAGCTCGAGTTTTTTACCCGGAGGTTCTGCAGACACCAACCTGCGTGCGGCAGCGGCAGGGTGAGCTCGGCAGGTGCCGCTTTCGTCGACAACTGGTGCCGCTGCGTTCCACCTCTATGCTGGGCGCCCGACGCCACGCACTATGCACCATTAGCGGCGTTGCAGTCGAATGAAATGCCGCCCGCGGCTTCGTGTGAGCCACTGCTGGGCAGCTCAAAGGCACCGCTCCAGACCAAGTAGCCGCCTCCGTTCTAGGTTGCGTGTGCTGAACGCCCTGAGCGACAGCTCTACTAGAGCAGAGACTCGACGCCATTCGTCGCTGCAGCGCATCCGAGCGCTCATCGAAACGTATCGTACGCTGCATATCTGTGAGACGTCATGTGATTTCCGCCATGAAGCCATGCGCTGGAGCGAGCGTGACACGAGTGCACGTGGACTTGCATTCAACGAGCCAGCACTATAAACTTCGCTGCTGGAAAAAAACTCGAGTTTGCGGCTCGTTTCCTCTGAAGGGCGCAAGATCACAATCTGCCATTCTACATCATCATTCAGTATTTGCCGAATACGGTTCAGACACGAAGCCAAGCATATGCATATCCGCTACCAAAGCGCGTGCCTGGCACCAGCTGTACAGCGAGAAAAACGCGTGCTGCACTATGTCCGTCGCTGATATGCTGCAATACCGCAACGGTCTCCTTTTTCCGCAGCGTGCGCAGCAACTCTTTCGTATCATCAATCTGAACATGTGCAGATTGCGGTCATAGGGAACGGTGCTGGGCACTAGACCAGGGAATCGCACCCCTGTTCCGTTCATCAATACATCCAGTGCAGTCTCGCTTGGAGGCGTACACGTGAGGTGCGCTCTGCGGCGCCGTCGACCTTCCGCACTGTGTAGTGTCTCGATTGCAAGACACGATCGATTCCCTGCTCATGTTTGCAGACGGGTGCATCCAACGTTACTGGGCATCGTTTGAAAGCAGCGTCGCACACTAGCGCCATCATTCGCCGCACCAGCCGCGAACGTCTGACGTCTCCGTGTAGATTACACGCATTTATACGCTTGTCGCCGAAAACTTCTGCGAAATCAAAATTACCAGCACCATGAGATATGCACGTACGCTCGGGTAGCTGCAGGCCGTGCCAGTTCGAAGCGGCGCTGCCATCATGGATACAACCAGATTGCGATGTCGCCAACCAGACACGAATACTAACTCGAGCACTGGAAAACTACTGCCCCGAACACTCTACTGCTTTCCGGACAACTGGAGCACGTTACAGACAACGCCGTCACGCGTCCCTAGTATTCGCATCCAGATCATCACGTTTCTTCTGGAGGTCTCGGATGCGCTGCACATAAGCACGCGTACAACCAAACACATACATGAACACGTACACAAACAAGTATACCTCGAATGTCTGAAAACCTGCGCGTATACAAACGTCGTCAGTGAAACAAAATGTCCGACGGCCCTGTAGGGGAAATGGATATCCATCGGCAGAGGCCTTTCAGCATTTTTTGACCGGCTTCCTGCTAAAGGTTTCATTTTTTATCCGAACACCCTTCGAGCCTGAGAGGCTGCCCCAGAAAGTTGGATCGCGTCAGCTCCGGGGGTCTCGTCTTTGGCACCGCATATCATCTGATCTTGGTGGCGACGTTGCAGTCTCGGTTCGCGACCTCCTTGCATGCTCTACCGCTAGTGGAACTTACCAGCGCAAGGAGTCCTCGAGGCCGTGCCCTCATTACCATTTGGTGGTCTATCAGCTTTCCGTACTTTTCTATCGCAGAAGCGCTCGGCTGCCTTGTTTCGAGCTCGACCTGCTGAAGTTTACAACTCAGCTCATGCCTTGAACATTTTTTCTTCAAAATGAAAGCACTTCTTTATGTCCCTAGCTGAGGACCTTGCAGGAGCGAGATAGATTTGCGGAAGGACGGCGAAATATGTCCCTGTGAGTCACCGTGAGCAGAACGATTCATGGATTCGTGCAGTGGAGGGATCATTACGCTTCACGATGGCAAACACTTGTTTCATGGGGATGAATCTCTGAGGGTATGGAGGAATGAAAAGCAGCTCTGCCCCGATAGAATCGAAGAAAAGCACGAACGGATGTGGAATGGTGAAATGGTATGTTGTCCAATGGAAGGCCTTCGCCAGACATTCGGGAAGATCTTCAATGGTTCAACCAAGTGGGTGCTTTGGTAAGCGCCTTCTCGAGGAGCGACGCTGAGGCTGCCAAATGAATCCACTGCGCCTAGAGCAGATGATGTCGCCGTTCTCTTCGAATTCAATCGTACACAAAACTGGTGCCCTGCTCCGCGCGTACCGATAGACGTTCCGATCGTTTCCTCAGAAGGAACTCACATCTTCTGCAGAAACAAATTGACGTTCGTCTACTTCATACCGATCTTGACGTTCCAGGAATTCCGTAGTTGCGATTTCCGTGGAAGATGGCTGTGCGTGAACTCGTACTTTTTCTGCGATTGGATCCCAGAGATTTCACGTCCACATGAACTACCTGTTGAGAAACAGAGACGCCGCTGGTGTCTATTATTATCGCTTTTACCTTCCGCAAAAGGCGATCAACTGGTCGTTTTCTACCATAGACCGCAAGCAGTATTAGAGAATACCAGTTTTTGGTACGGAGTACATCTGCACGTTTCTTTCAATATTCCTCAGCCATTTGAGTACGACCCTATGAGAGACCCGAAGGCGGAATGCAGTCCTCTTTGCCCTGTTCAGTAAAGAATCCATATCCGACATCCAACTGATCTACGATCGATACGGTACATTGTATCGTGAATTCCATCCCCTGTTGTACCCTGCGAAAAAGCATTCGTTGCAACGCACCCGCGGATGAAACACACTTGAGTTGACAGCCGACAGACGCATGCTGCACGGCGCTCGTGTCCGCCTACACGATCGCGCCTGTGGATGGACGTCGGCGCGGCTGCCAGTTCGGCGGCAGCGGCACAACGCAGACGTCGAAGCCGCGCTGCTGTGCACTCGTGCTCTGGGCAGCGTCGCAGTTAGCCCGGGGTGTTGTTTGGAAGAGGTTAGACGCCGCTCTGCGAGGCGCTTTCTTGCAGAAAGGGTGAGATCCATTGGCAGGTTCTCAGCGGTGTAGCAAAGCTGAGGCTCTGAACCTGATTCATCCGTGGACAGATCGCGTGAACCTCTTAGCCCGCACGCCAGGTAACGCGCCGTTTTCATGAGTCAGCTCGCGCCTCTGCTGTTACAGGCGCAATCACCAGATCATCAAGCTCGAGAGGCCGCCGAAGCAGAGTTATTTCGTCTGGAAAACGATGAATACGTACGATTCGTGCTTGATCTAGTTGGGCTGTTGGCTGATGGGACGGCGCCGATTCAAGCGCGACAGTTGGCGGGTATCCTGCTCAAAAACTCGCTCAGTGGGCGTTTTGGCTCCGCAAAAGAGGGCGCTACAGAGCGCTGGCTTGCTCAGATTGGTGCTGCAGAGCGAAAGCAAGTACACTGTGTGCTTATTCAGGCGCTGGGTACTGTACAGGGGGGAGCCTCAGTCCGACGACAGGCTGCGCAAGCGCTCGCTCAGGTTGCGGTGGTGGAGCTTCCGCACGGCCAGTGGCCCCAACTGATCGAGCAGCTGGTCCAACCGCTGACCCAGGCTGGTTCTAGCGATGCTCTGAAACACGGCTGTGTCGAGGCACTGGGCTACATTTGCGAGGAACCGTCCGTCGCGGGGGTTATCGCCCACCAGTCGAACCTGATTCTAACGGCGCTGGTTCAAGGCATGCGCGGCGATCATGAGACCACGCCCACCGAGCCGCCCGTTCCGAAGGAGAATACGCTCGTTCGACGGGCTGCAACGACTGCGCTCTTCAACGCCTTGGCTTTCGTCGCACAGAATATGGAGAACGAAGTCGAGCGCGATATGATCATGCGCACCGTGATGATGGCGGCGGCTGAGCCTGCCGATGCCGAGCTCCGACGCAGCGCCTACGAGTGCCTGGTTGGTATAGCGAGCCAGTATTATGAGAAACTTGCCTGTCCGAGCCCCTCTAATCCACCACTCACTTTTATCGAGATGGCTTTTCAGCTCACATGTCATGCGATTCAGTACGATCAGGAGGATGTTGCGGTGCAAGCGATAGAGTTCTGGTCATCCGTGGCCGATGTCGAGATCAAGCGTCTGGAAGAGCATCAACTCTTACAGAATGGCACGCTAGAGACAGCGTACTTGGGGATCGTGGAGCAGGCAGCGCCAGCGCTAATTCCGCTCCTCACTCAGTGTCTGATCCGGCGCGACGAGGACGAGGACGTCGAAGGCGAGAACTGGAATCGAGTCCTAGCTGCAAGTGCATGCGTTTCTCTGTTTGCGCAGGTCGCTCCGAAAGCAACACTGGAGGCTGCTGTGCCATTTATTCGAGAGCATCTGGATGTTCAACGGGATTGGCGATCCCACGAGGCGGCACTGGTCGCTGTCGGCTCCATCGCAGTGACGTTTACGAGCGCCAACGACGAGCAGACCACACTGGAAGTTTTCGCGCTTCCCCTGCGGATGCTGGAAACCGCGCAGAACGAGGCAGTCCGCGATACAGCAGCATGGAGCCTCGGTCGCTTGATTGCCCATCTGGTAACGCACCTCAATGCGAATGTCATAGAAGCGGCACTGACCGCACTGATGAGAGCGCTTGCGGATACTCCTCGGGTTGCACGAAGTGCCTGTTACGCCCTCACCTCCTTGATAGAAACACAACACGAGTCGGCGGAAGCGCTGGCAAGTATTTCGGCGGCTACGTTGACGCTGGCGAACGCCTTGTGGCAGACGGCGCAACGCGATGATGCGGATGAATGGAACTTGTTGGCATCGTCGTACGAAACGCTGATTGCTTTGGTGCAGCAGAGCTCACCTGAAAATGCCAGGTCACTAGCCCGAGAGTATTTACCGCTCACCATGCACAGCCTGGAAAGGGCGTTACAGGAATCTGATGCGATGCTTGCAGCGTCTGCAAATCAGCCAGCGTTCCAGATAGAAATTCAAGGCCTCTTATGCGGACTCATTCAGGTATTCGTCCAGCATCTTGATCCACCGCTACTGGAGGGTACTACCTCTCGCCTAGTGGAGATGATTCTGCAAGTGCTCAATCGAAATCGTTCCGTTGCAGTGCACGAGGACGCCTTGATGGCCCTTGGTTCGATTGCCTCCGCAGTGGAACACGCATTTGCGTCGTATGCAGCTCACGCTATGCCATTTGTCCTCGCAAGTGTGCGCAATTGGGAGGCCTACCATGTTTGCGCGGTTGCAATTGGCACAATAAGCGATATCTGTAGGGCGCTGGAGAAGCGCTTCGAGCCCTTCGCAGCTGAAACCGTCCAAGTGCTGCTTGCGGCGCTCGAGAACACTCTCCTGAACCGGACAGTGAAGCCTCCAATCCTCTGTTGTATTGGGGATATTGCGCTGGCCCTGGAGGGAGCTTTCGAGCCTTACCTGGACCCCTGCATTGCCGCTTTGCAACACGCAGCCTGGTCGACGTTGCAAACACCCGTGCTTGACGATGAGACCAATGATTGGATCCTGGAAATGCGGCAGTGTATTCTGGACGCTTACACGGGGATTATCAACGGATTGAATGCTGCTCAGAAAGCCGGGCTTCTTATCGATCGCCAGCAAGTTGAGTGGGTCATCCGGTTCTGCGAGCAGGTCAGCCAAGAGGTTGTGGACGATGAGGATATGCTGCGCGCAGTTGTGGGTGTCATGGGTGATATCGGACAGACCTTTGGCCCGGCCGCGGTGTCCGCACTCCGTGAGCTCGGTTGGCTGCGCCCCATTGTAGAAAAACTATGTATCAGTGGCCGTCGAAAGTCGACTCGAGAGACTGCCACCTGGGCGTTTGGGGTCCTGTTCAGCTGATGGGCCGCGAAATCCTAGCTCGTACGCGGAATGATCGATGAACATCGGTTTCCATGAAGCGAGACAGCGCTCATCGTGAATACCCCGGTTCTCTTGCCAAATTACGTGACAGATGCCTCATGCGACGCGCCTTGATACACGCTCTGAAATGCACTCGACTCGACACGCTGCACTGCTTCGAGTTCGATGGTGAACGGACCAGCGCGCTTCAGGTTCCACCAGTTTCATGCACGTGGCAAGCGTGCAAACGTCGGAGCAACGCACGCCCATCAGTCGAGCTTGTGGGCATGCAACCACGCGGATCCCCAGCATTTTGGAGACTGTCGCAAGAAGCGGGCGCTCTGCTCCAGGAGCGATACAACAGCAATGTCCATCATCCGTCGGCAGCTATAAACGCGTGCACCGGAAAGCCGACTCGCTTTGTTGCATCCGTGCAGTTGGCGTTCATGGCCTGTCGATATTGCCGGTACGCAGCTGGGACGTCAGCGTCTCTTATCAGTCACGACTGCCATGCCTCTACGTACTCGTCTAAACTTGCGTCCGCTTCCACGCGACACGCCCCCCTGAGAATACCACAACATGTATCTCAGCGGTCCACAGCGTAGACGGGGTAGCCATTCGCGATCACCAAAACAAAGCGAGGTTGCCTGGCAGCGGCACTGGCGTCTAGAAGCGTATCCGGTTTCTCGCGCGTAGCCAATGGCTCTCGTTGCAGACGTTCTTCGAGGAAAATCATCTCCGCAGGCTACTTCAATGAGGTGCATGGAACGTGGGAGCGCTAGTGACGCTCCTCTGTAAGCGCCCTGTGCTCCCTGTATTTAATGATCGAGTACGCTACACTGCCAAGCAGGCTGATCAAGATACCTACCAAATTCTCGCTGATGGCCTTGGTTCCATCGAACGGTGCACTTGCAACGAGCAAAATCACATCTTTGACCTGCGCAGAGATGGTCTGCGTCAGTGGCGAATTTGTGTTCGTGTTGTAGAAGATTGAATGGTTGATAATAAAGCCCATCAAACAGGCCAATGCAAAAATCAAATAAAAACTCCATGGATATGCTCCGATTCCCATACGATAGAGTTGTGTCAACTCACCACGCCAGAGCACAAACCCTAACACCAGCGGTGCGGAGAATAAGCTATTCAAGTACAGGATGTCGGTGTTGCTCCATGCTGATGTTTGTTTGACTTGTCGCGCATACACAACATATAACGCTGAAGAGACATTCGCAACGAAAATCATCACGTATCCGTATAGATCGAAGGTGCTGTCCACGAGACCAGCCCACGTGGCACCTAACGTCATAGCGAGGACGCAGCAGAGCGTTGGCAGGGTCGGGAACACGTTCAAAATAAAGTACTCGAGGACGAGAACAAAAGCCACAGTGGTACGCCGTAACGTATTATAGATGACCAGCGTCGTGTTCTGGAGTCCAAACATGCCGCTCAATAGCATGACGAGGTAAGAGCCAACAAGGGGCAGCATTTTCGATGCGCTGGCGAAGCTCCAGGTCGGCCGCTGGAGCGCATGACACCGCGTCAACAACTCGAAGAGCCCGAGTGTACACAAGAGTTGTGCTTCAACAAGCACCAGCGGGTACCGGAAGCCAAAACTGGAAAAAATACTTTTGTTCAATATTGTCAAGCCCGAAGCTGCTGTGATGTAGTAGGCCATTGCAAGGACAGCGCGGAAGAGCGAGGTGCGGCCCCCGTTCGCACCGTTCGGCGTGAAGTTTTGTGCTGCCGCCTTCATGTGTGAGATTCGGACCGCAAACGCTCAAAGTGACTTGCTCCTCAGGTATGTATGATCATTAGCGAAGAGCCTAGTACACTATTCAGAAAGCTAGCCTCCAGTGCGCAATCTGTGTAGTCTGCGTCAGGCGGCAGCACAGAAAAAGAAACGACGTCAGGGAAGGAAGCGAAGCGCGCGTGTCCACCATCTGGAGTGACGAATGCGGCTTCGGCTGTAGTTTAGACAGGGTTGTCCATGTATTTCCACGTTTCCTAGGAGTTCCCGTACGCCGCCTCTGGATAACGAATACGCAGAAATATCGTATCATGCACAACAATTATCGTTGAAGAATTGCCCAGAAAATTTATTCTCGGTATATGTACGTATATGGCGCTCCGATGTACCTGGATTCCGCTGAACCGTACCATACCATGGGCTCGCGATCGGGCAGGAATACAGAGTGCACACACGCTCTCTCTTTCTGCTGATCAACGACTTTTTTTCCATCACAATACCCACCCTGAGTACGAAACGATTGTCTCGAATATATGCTCTAGACAAATCATCCGGATGCTCCGAGGGTACCAAAGATCTCCTGAAGTTGATCGAGGCGCTCGAGTCTGGGTGCAGAAAGGGTTTGCGCACCTGGCTGCTCTTGTGGAATCACATTATCGCACGCGTCTCAACGTCGATTGTCTAGATCTTGAACGGCTGTTCAGCGTACCGTACACCATTTCGTTGATTCGGGTCTGTTTTTCGCATTTCTTCTCTATTTGTGACAGCGTAAAACCGTGCTCGTCGTCTGTTCATGTCACTCTGTACTCATCGATGGGAATGTGAATAAATCAATTCCTGCACAAGCTGTACGCTCTCGTCGAAGGAGCAGAATGGTACCCTTTGTGCGCTACAGCGCGTTCAGCAGCTTAGGCGACCACCAAACGACACGACGTTTATTTCCAATTCCTCTTCCATCGCATTGAACAAATTGGGTAACGTGCCCGATCCGTCTTGGTACAACCGCAGCCGCGTTTGCGGCCCCAGCACGGTCTCATGTACTCGAGTGAAAAAATCCTCTTCGAGAGCCATTGTAACGCTTATACAACCACGTCATGAAGTGTGTGAAGCATCGTTCTCTGCTCGAAAGAGTGCTCAGAGCGTCTGGATGAGCACTGAGGCTGCCACTCCATTTGTCGGTGTATCTCGTGGCGTTTATAGCGCGCGTTTCTCGTTGACGAGCGCGCCCTGGAAAATTTAACCAGCCTAATCCGTTTTCCGTTCCGCTCTTTGGCGCTGGCCTCTTGGTTTGGTTTTGAGCCACCAAACACGATATTCCTCAATACTAGATCCACGCTCATCACCAGATCTTTCTCTTCGTCTACCTTGAACTGCCGAACCTGAGCCTCGTTGGCTGGATCAAGCAACGGTTTCGCAAATTGCATGCAAAATGGGATTCCGCCTGTCTCCATCGTCGTTGTGCATTGATTTCCATTTCCTTGCAGCGTACGAGACACCTTGATAGAGCTGCGGCAACGCATCTCGCGACGTTGCTCGAGTACTTCATCCTTGCTCCTAAACACCGGCTCCTTCTTCGTCTTGTCCTCTGCTTGAATACAGCATTCATAATCCGAATATTGTATCCGAACAAACCGACCTACGATGAAACCGTAAAAGATCAAAGCGTTTCGATGTTCGCATGCCGATCCTACACACACACACACACAGGGCGACAATCAACGTACGGGTGTGAGAAGACGATCGGCGCTGAGCCTACGCGCCCAGAACCGTGTCGATGCGATTGTATCGCTTCGTACTCGTGAGGCTATTGGTGCTCGCCCAGGTTGTTGCAACCTGGAGCGCGTGTACTGTTAAAAAAGCGCGGGCTCTCTACCAGCTCTGTATAGTATTGGCGGTTCAAGTGCTAAACTGGAGCTTCTGTAAGAAAATCAGACTGCGTGACGGGGCGTCTTCTCGTTCAAGTTGCAGCAGTTTCGCTTCTGCGGAACAAGTGCAGAGGATTTCGTTGGAGTTTTTCCTCGTGACCTTTCCTGGGCCGATGAATGCCAACAATCAAAGTTCCGATTCCGTTGAAGATGTTGAAGAAGTGGTTGATTTCTCTTCGACAGACTTTGAACTTGAAGACTCTAGTGCAGGTCAGTCGGCAGCGGGCAGTTACACAGACGTCACGGCCGCGCTGTACGGCCGGCAGATCGGGGGCGAAAACCCCTACCGATCGACTGGCGCTGCGTACAGAAGATCGCATGCACGATCGCATGCTGTTGAACAGAGCTCGCCTTTAGCTGGAGCGTCAGTATCCCCGAATAATGTAACCGAAGATGAGCTTCTGTCGCGCATTCAGGAGCTCCAGTTCCAGCTCATGGACCTTCGGGAGTCGGGGAATCCACCGAGTGGCACAAACCGAACGCCGCTGAATTTGGGGACACCAGCGGAGAGTACACCCGTCGCTGGTGAGCTGCAACAGACTGGTGTCACCGGTTCCGATGACGCCGCCTCCGCTGCGTTGAGCAGAACGATATCGCTTCCCGCATCGGCAGCAACACAGACCGTCAGGGAAACGATCGCTGAGGGCCCCAGTCAGTTTTCGCAAGCCTCTGGTAGTCCAGCAGATACCGAATCGAGTGCTATCCAGGCGTTTGGAGGAAGCGACGGCACGGCAGCGGCACTGGACGCAGCCGGCACCCAGGCTCGCGCCTCCACGGAGCACACTGGTTCCTGGCGCGTTAGTCGACGTGCGGCTTCGTTACCGCGAAACACACGCACCGATATGCACTCTGAAATGCAATCAGAGGATGAGAGTAAGCCGAAGTTGATCATCGTGTCGAATCGCTTACCGATTACGATGAAGCGTCGCAATGATGGGCAGTACGACTATACCATGAGCTCTGGGGGCCTCGTATCGGCACTGGAGGGTGCGCTGGACCCGCGTGAGCTCCCATTCATTTGGGTTGGTTGGCCCGGAGGCGAAGTCGATCCCGCAGACGAGACGCAGGTATCCACGGAGCTGCTTCATAGGTACGGTCTGGTGCCTGTATTTTTGAGCGCAGAGCTTCACGAACTGTACTATAATGGATTCTGCAACGATGTGCTGTGGCCTCTATTCCACTACGTTCCATTGCAGGTTGTTTCCCAGGACGGAGAGCGCAAGTTCGATTACAAGTATTGGGCCGCGTACACGACAGCCAACCAGCGCTTTGCCGAAGCAATCATGTCGGTGTATCGACGGGGCGACTCAGTCTGGGTTCAGGACTATCACTTGATGCTGCTCCCAGCACTGCTCCGACGAAAACTGCGTCACTCAACTCGAATTGGTTTCTTTTTGCACACGCCGTTTCCCTCGAGCGAGGTCTACCGGATTCTACCTGTCCGGCGGGAGATTCTCGAGGGCGTCCTTGCGGCGGATCTCATTGGCTTTCACACCTTCGACTATGCGCGCCATTTCCTCTCAGTATGTACGAGGATCCTCGGACTGGAGTCGTCACACAAGGGCGTCGCCTTCCACGGTCATTTTGCGCGGGTCGGCATTTTCCCCATCGGCATTGATCCGAACCTGTTTTTGCGAACGATGGAGCTGGCGCTGGTCAAGGCCCGGATCGAGGAACTGCGCAATCGATTTCGAGGGCAAAAAATTCTCATCGGGGTTGATCGCTTGGACTACATTAAGGGGGTACCGCACAAGCTGCTCGCTTTTGAAACCCTGCTCAAAAAGTACCCCGAATGGCACGAGAAAGTGGTACTGGCCCAGATCGCTGTCCCGTCTCGAATTGAGGTCGAAGAGTACCGCAAGCTGATCGCGTACACGAACGAGCTTGTGGGACGGATTAACGGCAGGTTCGGCTCCGTGGAGTATGCACCCATCATGTTTATCAATCAGAGCATTCCTTTTGAGGAGCTGTGCGCCCTGTATCACGTCGCTGATGTTGCCGTTATCACGTCGATTCGCGACGGCATGAACTTAGTTTCCTATGAGTATGTTATGTGCCAGAGAGAGAAATGTGGTGTTCTGATTCTGAGCGAGTTTGCCGGCTCGGCACAGTCGCTTTCCGGTGCGATTCGGGTGAATCCATGGAATATCGAGGAGCTTGCAGCCGCGATGCATGAGGCACTCACCATGAGTGATCGCGAGCGTGAAATGAAGCACTGGAAGCTCTATCGGTATGTTACCACGCACACAGCGTCGTACTGGGCGCAGTCGTTTGTCTCCGAGTTGCAGCAGCTGCGCAGCACGCAGCAGCAGCAACAGCAGCCAGATAGCCAGCAGCTGCTGACTGTTCCGGAGTTCATGCAACAAGTGGCTCGTGCTCAGCATCGCTTGTTCATTCTCGGTTACGAGGGAAGCATCCAAGAACAACAAAGTGTCCCTGAGCTGGCGGCGCCATCGCAAATGCTCTGGCGCTTGCTGATGCGTCTCTGTTCGGACGGAAATAATCGAGTCTATTTGCTGAGCTCTAGGGATCGCAGCCATCTCATGAGCTGGTTTGAGGAAGTCCGGGCCGGTGGAGAGCGCTCTGCGAACGCCACGCTCCTATCCATGGGCCTGATCGCAGAGGATGGACAGTTTTATCGACACCCTGGGCGGCTAACTGAATGGAAAGTCACCACGAGTGCAACCGAAGCAAATGCGAGCGAGACCGAGCTCAAATGGAAACACGAAATCTTGCCTATTTTGAACTATTACACCGAACGAACACCGGGAAGCTTTCTCGAGATCAAAGAGCGCTCTATATCCTGGCACTATCGCGATGCTGATCCCGATTACGGAGTCTGGCAGGCCCGTGAATTGCAAGCCCATCTCGTGGACTACTGTACCACCATGCCGATGGAGGTCATTCACCAGGGTGGCAGCGCCAAGCGCATTGACTTTCGAGCCAGCGGCGGTAGCCGGGCTGCTGCCGTAGCCCGAGTTCTGCAGGATCTCGGATCCTCGTGGCATCTCATTTTCTGCTTGGCCGCTGATACACGGGATGATAACGAAGTATACACGCTGCTTCGCGGTTATCGACGCGACACTGGCGATCGTATCGCGTGGACGTGTAGCGTCGGATCCGGGGTGGTGACTGCGGGGAGCTCCGCGCCCACCAGCGCCGAGTTCTTCCTACCCGACATTGGACACGCCAGACATGTCCTCCGCGAGATTGTCGGCTTAACAGTGACCTCAAGTAAGAGTCGCTCTCGCGAAACCGAACGACGGAGGCGTTCAGGCAGTGGCACCCAAATCCTTGCTGCCGACTGAGCATGTTCCCGGAAGGCGAGCGCCAATCATCTTGAACACATCTGATCGCCGTCCAGGAAAGCGACTGATACAGGGGAATCGTTTCGGAATCACATCGAGCTTGCTGGGAGCGAAAAGCCGGCACCTGCACCGATCGCCGGGTGCACACAGATCATGACAAGTATCCTGTGGCACCTGTACGCTGCTTGAACGTCCGGGAAGGTGTGCGTGGGTGCATGTGGAAACGCAAGCAGACGCCTCTTTCATCGTAAAGGACGCGGGTTGGCAACCGACTTGATATACCCATGCATCTAGTACGCATGCGGTAGCATGATCGGGAACGACGGCAAAGTCGTCGCTCTAGCGGACGAGCCGACCCCTCCAGCACCGCATCGTCGTTCGGATCAATGGGTGGCGATGGCAAGGCATCGCGTATGCTTCTGGTTCATCGTTAGCGATGTGCTTGTTGTATTTGCGCTGAATATGAAGCCCGAACCGCTCCGTGATCCCTTGGAGCCCTAGTGGGCACCGTCCGCAACCGAACCCCGGGCGGTGTTTCCTATCCCATGGATAATCGTGACCGCCAGCGTATGCGACATGCTTCCCAGTCGCCTTTAAAGTGCTTCTGAAAGGCGATGCCAACAACCGCTGTTGCTTCGCCTGCGTCTTCCGGGGCGTGCAGGTCGATTTGTTTTTCCTTGCTCGCAACCGGTAACGAGTATCCAGCATAGACCTCAGTGTCCGGCGCCTCTACGAACTTGGGAGTTTGATGTGAACACAGAGCTCCGCGTCGACCGGTGGACGAGGGAGCTGGTGCTGCTGTTGCTGCCCCTCTGATATCAGAGCGCCAGTGTCGTCGGTTCCAGCAGAGGCCGGATTCGCTGCCTCTGGAGTCCCTGATCCGACGGCCGTTGTGTCTCTGGGCGAGCTGTTTGCGTCAGCCGCAGACGCTTTCTGCTTTTGATCCACTCGATTCGATTTCTCTACCCAGATGCGCACTTGATCCGTAAAGACTTTGCCCTGATAAAACTGTTTAAAGCACAAAACGTACTCACCGGGCACGTCGGGCATGAAGCTCACCTCTGGTGTTCGCGACGACCACAGGTCGTGCTTGGCCAGTTGACTCTCTGCGGGTCTCGAGACTATACTCCAGCGATAACAGACACGGCCGGAGGACGTTGATGGTCGCTGCCCATTACCGTCTGGTGGCTGTTTTGCTGCCATTCGTTCATAACTCGTATTCGTTATAGGCCTGAACACTCGCTATTCTGGCAAAGCGCCGTTCACAGACAGTCTTGCGCTTGCGTTGATTGCAGCTGCGATCGATTCGACCTGGACACGAACCGGTGTTTACTGCCGTCACCCGAGACGATACGCCGTGAACGTGCGAGATCGATGCATCATTCTGAAAAGTGTGTGTGCTCTATGGCATAGGGATGTCGGCATCGTTGAAGGCGTCCAAAACGCCGTCCACTTGTATATAGAGTCCCTGCTTTGGACACTACGTCTACACGCTCTCTCTATAAAATCGCAAGTGCCGACGGGACTTTCTTTTTGCAGAAGCTGGTTTAGTACACAAGCTTTCGTAGATGAGATGGTGCCTCTTCCATGGAAATGGGTAGACAGCTTGCTCTTCTGTGGAACGTACGTTTGATTCATCGATCCTACGTTATAAAAACGCGCATACAAAATCCCAAGGTGCCGCTTACCGGCACCTATACGCTACAACGAAACAATGCTGCGGAACGAATAGGTACGGGGAACGCTTGTTCTAGACCTCGGGCTGCTCCGGACAGCACCAGCGTTGGTGCCCGCGAGAGCCTCTGTATATCGAGGCATCGATGACACCCTCAGATATCCGTAGGCGAAACGGCAACGCCAGAGCAGCATGGGCGCCCCTAGTCAAAGCCGCCAGCGGAGCGCTTTCAAACGCCCACGCGCCGATGCCACAGTCGCACTGCATCCAGTACGAATACAAGGGAAAACGCGTTTTCGCGCTGGACTTTTTGGGCTCTGGTTCGGCTCTGTGCTTCTTTGCTTGTTTTTTGTTTCCTAGCAAACACTGCAGATAGTCTCTGGTTTTTGTCGCACTATTATATGTTCTTTTGGAAGACAGGGCGGGAAACGGCGACTGAACCCGCAGCTAGGCACCCGCCTCCGCTCATCGTCGTGAAGCCAGCCGAGCTCAAGGTTTTGGCGAGGATCGGGAAGGGGAGCTTTGGTGAGGTCTTTAAAGCTCGCTGGCAAGACGTTCATATCGTTGCGGTTAAGGTACTGCACGTTTCTGGTAAATCGAAGGCTGAACGCGAGCACCTGCTAAAGCAGTTTCAGAAGGAAGTGCGACTGCTCTCGACGTTGCACCATCCAAATATTGTCCGTTTTCTGGGCGTTTCTGACGTATCCGTTCTTCCACCATATTTCATCTGCGAGTACCTGAACCGAGGAACGCTCACAAACTGGATTCGGAAGGCGGAACCGCACCTGCAGCAAGACCTGGCGTTTGCGAGAGACGCTGCACGTGCTCTTGCATTTCTACACGCCCAGAAACCACCAATCATCCACCGCGATGTGAAGAGTGACAATTTCCTTCTCGCCGACCGGGATAATGGTCTTGTATTAAAGCTCTCTGATTTCGGTCTCAGCCGGGTGATGGCGTCGCTCGGTGAGAAGATGACGCCATGTGGAACGATTGCGTACAGTGCACCTGAGGTTATTCGATGTGAGGCCTACAGCGAAAAGGCCGATGTTTACGGTTTCGGCATCGTACTGTGGCAATTGATGACACATCAGATCGAACCGTACCCGGGGTGTACCCCTCTACAGATCCAGCTCAAGGTTTCGTTGCAGAGGGCGCGCCCGCAGATACCGCACCGCTTCGTGGACCTGCGTATCCCTCGACTGATGCATCTGTGCTGGCGAGAACAGCCGGACGCACGACCGAGCATGGCGGGGATCGCTCAGCTACTCGAGCGACTCTGTGCTGACCTAGTTGACCCCAATGGTCATCATCGGCGGCAGTTGCATGGGGTCCGCTTTCCGCATGGAGGGTCGCGGCCACCAGTTGAAGAGCGACATCACATGTAAAACTGGATAGCAAGTACATGGGAAGAGGCTCAGCGAGCAAGTGTAACAACACACTGCACACGAGGTGATTTCCACGATCTTGACGAAGAAGGGTGCGTTCGCATCGAGCGTTATCTCTCGAGAACGATTGTGCGTGGACGTAGCGGGCGGGGTTTGTATGAACCTTATTCGAAGTCGTGTTTGCCCAGCGGATTTATGTCTGCAAGGATGCTTTGGTACTTGAAGCCCTGACGGAGCCATCCTCGACAGTGCCGACTCTGCAAGCAGCTTTGAACCACGTATTCGCTTCGGCAACGGGGCCGACCAGCAGTCTTCTTTGTACGAGTCAGCTACTGCGGGTGATTTCGGTAAGCTCAGTGCTGCATGCTGGCGTTGTGGGATTTTTATTGAAGCCAGGGCAAACGGGAGTGCACCATGCCGACATGGCTTGTGCGCCCCAAGAACATGTGCGGGCACGGGCTCGTAGAGCATCTGGATATGAAGATTCCGGCGAAATGGGCTCGACGCGGCAATGTGCGTCAGGCTTGAGCAATCACGGCGTTCAGATCATGAGTTTGGCAACGTGTGCAGACGCCCATCAGTTCCTGGAAAACATTCTTGAGCCAATATACGACTCGCAACTAGGCGAGATATCAAAGTCCCAACTGTTCTGAATCCAGCTTGGCATGCATTGGACTCGACTCGGGCGAATACCTGTGGCCATCGAGTCTGCCGAATCCCACGCGTTTACGCTATGGACCACATGGCGGCTCCTGGAATGTCGACGGCTTGGAAGATGCTTCTATCGAATGCGACTTCTGGTCAGAGTCTGCGAACCCGAGCAGTTCTGAAGAGCGCTCTTAGCAGCTCGTCTACAATGTATCAGGAAAGGAGATCGAGTACGGACATGATACATAGAACTGCTCCGGAGATGAGGCCTTGCACTCGCGTGTTCTAGTGCTAGTCCGTGAACCTGCTGGCGATGCGTGCTGCTTTCCGGGCACAAGCAGCTTTCAGCGAATGAGCGCTTTCCAGACGGATCAACGGTAATCCGGAACACTTGGCAGGTTCGGTGTCTCCGGAGGTAACCAAGTCCACAGGTCCAAGTTTTGGAAGAGAGGCAGGTTCTGGTCAACGCGCCGGACACGACAACGCCTGCAAATACCCGTGAAGCGCGCACTGAAACTGAGAACCAACGACAGCGCATTGTACGTTGCTGCAGCGGTCTTCTCCTGCGTACCATAAACTCGGTTGAACGAACGCGATAGGATGCGGATGCCGTAGGCGCCTTCTCGTTCCATGGACGCCCGGCTATAACATGTTCGCTGTCGTTCGACTTGGACGACCAGAAAAGCTCTGCGTCGGTCATTTGCCCATATCGAAAATGCATTACAAGCGCACCCGAGATCTCGAATAACCGACCAGATCAACGATTTGGAGACGAGTCGCAACCTGGTGCGTATCCCCGGATCGATGCCGCCATGTGGACTCGGTGCCTTGAACTGGGGATGTTCACTGCATTGCCCTTCGGATTCTTGCGTGCGGTCGCTACGGTCCCGTCAGTCTCTTGTTTGATGACCGGCACTCGGCGAGTACCCAGCGGAATCTACACAGATCCATCGATATGAAGCCATGAAAAAATACTTGCCTCTATACAAGTGCTTGCGCACATTCATGTATGAATACGAAGGTGTGCGTGTGCGCGCGCGTTCTTGCTTGCTTGCTTCTATGATAGTGTACGAGCATGCTCCAACATTGTAGGACAGTCTTTGCATCGCACGCTCTCCTGCATGCCTGTATCAGTGTAAAATGCTCGTCACATACGAGACCCAGGGTAACGTAACCTTTCTCTCGCCTCGAGACATTTGGTCTGTAAGATTGCCAAGTCTTTTTGGCCTCTGGGCTATGATTTTCATTTTCTGTCGAGCGCTGCAACGGTGCAGGTTGTTAAACGCTACTCACTCTGATCTGTAGCAGCTGCGGAATGCTGTGGCATCCGTTGTCGTCACGGTTCCATGTGGTGCCTCGGCTGGGAGAATTACCTCTCGCCCCTGCCTCGTACACGCTTGCAGGGCAGCACTTTGCGGATCCGAGAAATATACGACCTCCTTTCTTTTGATTTCGTTTCTTTGTTTTTGATGGCTCTCGTCGTCATCCCTTTCAAATTCGTGAGGCGACTTGCGTGACAAGAATACTTAATCGACGTCCGGCATTCATCGATGTCCACCATGCGCACATCCGGCATTTCCCTCAACGCGCACAGAAAAAAAAAAGCACAAAAGAAGAAAGAAAAGAAAAAAGCGCATAATCGGAGTACGCTGGCCCAAGTAAACGTTTTGTCAATGAAAAAAATCCGGTATTTCCCGAAACTTCTGTTTGGTCGCTTCAAATGCGCCGCACGCCCGACGGGAGATCGGATGCTTGACCTCGGCATCCCAGTTCCGGAACACGAGGATTGCCTCTTTGCCACACCGCACCAGAGGCGGGTCGCAGATCCCCTGGACTGCTTACTGTTCAAACACGTGACGGAGGAACCGCTAGCGCTGGTATCGAGAACCAGCTCTGTTTTCCAGTCATTCAAGGAGAACCCTCAGTTACCTACGCAGATAAGTATTGTCAGTAGAATGCATCGTTCCGCAAAAGATGAGACGAGCAGTCACACCCTCCGGCTGTAAGTTGTATTTTTTGTCTCTTGGTTGCGCTGTAGACGAACCTCGCCTCGTGGGCGTTTGTTCTGTTGCTATAATGACGCTATTCTGACCCTGGACTCGGGTGCACAAAAAAACCAGGTCTGGAAAACCCGGATCGATGCCCACGAGGCTCTGATTATCATGCTGAGGCGGCAGGCTTCCATCGTTTCCCCTTCGCCCCGAAATATTCGGCGATGCTATCAGTGCATGGCTGACACCGTGCCCATGTCCGAGTATACGGAAATCGAATGGACTGTTTTTCGTTTCGGCACTCTTGATATTGAGGTTTTCCTGGTAAACCGTCCTCTTTATTTCCTCACAGGATTTCCTTTCGTTTCCTCTCATTTTCTCGATGCCACGACATCGCAGCACGCCCACGATGTTCAAGTAACTGAAAGCAACGTAACCTATAGTGAAGCCACGCTCCGTAGACAGGAGAGCGAACGTCTTTGGGTGACGTTCACTTGTTCTGCGTGCTGCGTCCTACTCCCGTCAGGTATTCGAAACGTTCACACACTCTTTCAACTATTTGCTGGCCAGATAAAAGGACCCCTCGCATCATGAACGAGTGCTTCACAAACAAGCCTTCGCGAATGCATCTCATCACGTCTTCCGTGATCGCAGCCGCCAGTGTCACGTTCGTTTTCATTTCTCGATCATTCGGGAGGCGGGTGACGCGTCGAGGCATACGAACGATCGAATGGTGACAACACAGACAATGTTTCCCTCCCTCTCTTTCTAGCGTCTTCCTTGATTTTGTTTCCGTGCTTGGGCTTTCAGTAATGGGCGACGTTTGACTCGACGTTCATCTGCATGTGATTCGTTTCTATTGTCGCCACCTTGATGGCTAAGCTCCGCAAGCGTTTGAGTCATTCCGAGGAAATCCACTGTCGCGCACGCTCACTGTTCTTCCCTTTCGGGTTGTCCTCCCGTGCGTCTGGGTCAGTGACGATCGAAGTGACACTCGAGCCGATGGTTCTCTCGAAGTTGTACATGCTTCTCTCGATACAAGCAATCATGCAAGAGCGAAAAAGTTCCCATCGAGGAGCGGGAGCGCGTTTGTGGCCTCTCCGCCCGTCCATTTTTTGACCATCTTGCACCTATATCTGTTCGTTGTCTGTAAGAAGGGAAATGAGCAATATGTTGAGCTGGGTCAGGTGTCGCTGGAGAAAATCGTCAGAATGTGTAAGTTCGCGAGGGCATATGCTTCCCTTTCGAACCAGTTGCCACGGCTGGCTTAATAATTGGGACCGAGGACTATATCCGTTCGCGGCAGCTTTCTTGGAGAAGAGCGTTCAGCCTCATCTTGACAAAGCCAACGTTGCCTGCGGTCACTTGTGTCTGTTCGTCGTCCTTTCTCTCCCCGCAAGCGTCCCGCAGCACACTGGTCCAGCACGCCAGAGGTTATGTTAACCTGATCCCACAAGAGTCAATTTTTTTCTCAATCCGATAAAACACACCTCCCACAGCTAATCTGGTCGATAAACTCGAAGATTCAAAAGACCTTTTTGTTGCTGCGGAGAAAGTCACCCCCGAGTTGAAAGCGAATCCGACGTTATGAAGTTGTGCCTATGTGGCAGTCCGAATCCTCCCATTTCTGGACTCGTGGTATAACCTGTCCAGACAGGCCGCACTGACTCACTCAACGAATGCGCTTCGTTTCTCGTCATTCGAGTGGCTTCGCACACGTGTAGTTTCATGTGGTTTTTCCCAGGACAGTACCTCGTTCAGTGTATAGAAAAATACGGAGTCGGTAGGGTTTGCGAATCAAGGGTAACCACAGCAGTTTCTGAGAGTGTTAAACGCTCGGAGGACTCGTACCGAACACTCGGCCGAATCGCCCTCCAAGAGGAGCTGCAGAACGACAAGGCGCTTCGCAGCGAAAGTCGGCTCCTGGCAGCACTACGCTTACTTCTTTTAACTGATGAGTCACCCCTCGATCTTTTCCCACAGCTACTCCAACTCACTTTTGGAGGTTATGGCTCGCGGGTCGCCGGGGCGGCGCGTCTGCTTGTACGCCGTTGCGCTCGAGCTGTGGCCGTCGTGACCACTGGAAGCAACGATGAGAACGAACTCGCCACGCAGCTCTCTCAGCACACCTCTGAGATCGCCGAGGCTTTTCGCAAGTGGTCTCTGCAGTTCGAGAAACGGCACCACGCAAGAGAGGTTGGTGCACTGCAGACTGCCGTTGCGCTGGCGGTGGCGTTGCCTTCATCGGGTATCGTTGATCAGCTGGCGACTCTTTTGCTACGCGGTTCATGTAGCGTAGTCGGGGCTCCCTACTCAGATCTTGAGCAAGCCTCTGTCACACTTGACTTGGATATAGCATCATGCAGCGCATTGGTGAACGTCTGGGAAACAGATGAAGAGGTCCAACTGGGTCGTTGCTCCCTCGCAGACAGCGGTTGGACAGCTGATTTCCGTCCACGCTCGAATGCGCTGTACACCAGTGGTACCGCAACTGACGATGCTGCCGCCACCGCTGGACCGCTGAAGTTGCATTTGTCGCCGCGGGAAAGCGACGCGTTCCTGGAAGCGCTGCTGCTAGGCTGGCGCGAGCTCCAGGCACTTAGACTGGAAAAACTAGCCCAGAAACCCTACCCCATTCCCGTACATTTTATTGAACTAGCCTGGAATGCGCGCTCAGCGGCAGTGCGTCGTCATGGTGTGGCTCTGGTGTTGCAATATACCCAGCTTTGTCGGCGGACCAGCGGGGAGTTCAACCTGCCAACTCGAATGCGCGGTCTGATCCGTCGAGCATTCTGTAATCGAGTGTTGCTGGCGAGGCTGGCTGCGGATCCCGCTACCCAGGTCTACTTAGTGAAGATTCTACAATGCTTGGTTCATATTCATCAGTTGAATACGACAGACGTGAAGCGTTCGGGGGCACAGTACATCTCGCTGGCGCAAATGCGCCTCAGCATGCTGTCTACCGCCCAGGAACTGTCGTCAGAGCGAATGGCCATGACGAATCGCCGTCTCCTGGCAGCGCGAGTCAAAGCTGAAATGGCACGAAACAAGTCACTGAGTGTCGATACACGCGATCATATCGAGTCGGAAGAATTCAGTGACAAGGAGATTCTCACGTATGTTCAGGAGCTCTGTGACTACTCCACCGGTAATCGTAGCATTTTGGAAATGCTCGCCATGCTTTCCCGATCGTTACCCTGGGAGAAATGGATGTTCCTGGAGGCTAACGATCCCTCTTGGCCGTTTACCAACGAGGCAGCACTACTGTCTACACAACGCCAAGTAGACGAGGCGGCTTCCGCCGATCCTACGCGCGATACAGCATCATCGAACGTCCTGCTCGAGCTGGACGATCTTCTCTCGGGCGGACAGGACGAGCGCTCGGATGCCGAACACACAACCGAAGCACCCTCTGACAGCGGCTCTGCGCAGCTGCAGCGCAGGTCACAGCCCAACGGCGACAATGCGCAAAAGGCTCGACGCCCGCTCGCAGACACGGCCATGCGACGGGCGCTCTACGCTCTGGCGAGCGCTGAATCTGTTCGACGACTCGCAGCGCTCACGCTGTGGCTCCAAGTTCTCCGCTCGGTGGCGAACGCAACCCCAGCAGCCATGGAATGGATTCGCGAACGACCCGTGTACGGAGCGCTGCGAGAACGCATCGTAATCGCTATGAATGGCGATCGTTCAGCAGCTGTACGCGTTGCTGCTGCAATTGCGTTTATTTACATGTTTCATATCGAAGATACTGGCCAGTTGAGCCAGTTGGAAGAGAGGCCGTACCGGTATTCCGAACTGGCGGAGCACCTGCAGCCGTTTCTGTTATCGTGTGCGCCTCGTGATGCCATCTTCTTTCTCCGCGAGGGCGCGTTTGGCTATGCAAAAACTTCACCGCAGCTGGCCCGTTTGCATATCCAATTTTGTGAGCAACTCGCTTCCAAATATGCATCCAGTCCCCTGATTGTAAGCTGGTTACGAAACGGTTGGCTTCTGTGCATGGAGACCCCGTCAGCAGCACGCGATGTCCACGCTTCGCTGCTGCGGTGTCTGCGCAGCCCCGAGGCGTGGTTGGCGCTGGCTGCGGCGGCCTTCAGTCGCCGCTTTGGTGTCGAGTTGCTGTTCATTGCCGCTCGAGATCGACCTGACGACCAGGACCAGAGACGTCTCTTCTCCGTTTCAATGAGCAAGTTGCTGCGCGGCCTATGGGAGGCGGCCCTGAACAGCACATTGCTGGATGTTCGCCGCGAGTGCGTCCTCGCGTTTGCGACGGTGTCGGCCCTGGCAGACGAACCCTTCCTCACCCAAGCCCTGGAGAGTCTGCCTGCAATCTTCAAACGACCCGGTTTAGGCATCTCGTCCGTTGCGAAGGTTGCGTACGATGCACTCAGCGAGATTTTGGATGCCCGTGCCGCTGCCTCATTGATGCTGAAGCACCGCGGGCGAGTGGAGCTGGCTCCAGCACTGCGCAAGTGCGCCGCACGAGCGTCTACTGTGGTCATTGCACTGAGCGGTCTCGAGAGACTCCCACCGTACTTCAGCCCAATTCCCGAAATCCATGATAAGCAGGCACTGTCGTCATAGGTACGCTAGCGCATCGGACCGAGCGCAGTCCGTAAACCATGACTACCAGGATCACTAGCAGCATCGTTGCTACCGAGACGCGTGAAGGAGTAACGCGCTCGCGGCGCTGGCGTCATGCCTCCCTCGAGTGCGGTTTCTATTCCCGGTGCTGGTGAAGCGTCCGCGCTCTGTAACGCCATGAATACGATCTACGCAGACCCCAAGGCGTTTTCTGCGACAGCGGTTGACGATTTCCCGTGCCTCTTCACTTGTCGCCTCGAGTTGTGAATGTTGTCGATCGTCGGCTTGATTGCCGCTGACGAGGCCGGCGCCCGGCACACCGCGGACAAGGCACGCGTGCGACGCCGTCGCAACGTCCGCAGACTTGTGCACGAGCGCCGGGCGCCCAGCCCGTTCCCCTGCAGGATGGACACGGGGCCATGCCTGTGCCCTGACAAGCCGAGCATGATCTTCGTTCTGCCCAGAGCACCAGCCCCAGGGCGAGTAGTGTAGAAAGCAACGATCCCAGGGTGACTTCCCAGCCGCCGCCAAACGCGAGAGGCACGCCTGCAGTGCGTTTTTGGGGATATTGCTGCTGCTGCTGCTGCTGCCGTCGGCGCCCCCTAGGCGACACTGCAACACAGTGCACGCCGAACGGCTGTTTCGTTGCGAGGTGCAAGGTATGCATCAAGCGTCAGCTCACTTGCTGCAGGGCCAGCACCACCGCTGCACACACGAGCGCACGCGATGGTGCCGGTCGAACGGACCGCAACCGCGTTTCGAAGCAGTTATGTATGCTGGATGCCCTGCAGGACGCTCGCTGGAATGCTGACGACTGCGCGCATGCCGCGTCTCCATGATGTCCAGCACATTTCGATACAACACTGTATTTCAATGTATTTATTGGAATTAATTTGACATTGGAGAAAGATGCGCGCTGCAGGGTCTCGATGGATCCATCGCAACCCCGTGCGCTAGACTCGTACGAGCATGAAATGGAGTGCGTGCAGTGCGCAAACTCGAAAGCATACGATCAAGCTTGCATATCTTTCAACGATCGTGAATTCTAATTTTTGTGGGCTTCTTCTGCGATTGCTTCCTTTTCTCTTGTTATCGTCGTCTTTCAATACGCCGATCTCTCTTGCATCTCTGGCCCCTTTGTCAACAATCAGAGGATGTTGACGGCAGCGTTCGCCTTTTCATTTCGCGACCTCTGGCTATTCTGCTTTTTTATGTCATGTACAGCTACGCGGTTGAATCTACGTGTCGATTGCCAAGCTCTTCTTCTCTGCATACAGCGCTGGTTCGCCATTCGTAAAATTGAAGCTTGGCTGCGATCAGGTGTTCCCAGATGTCCACCGCACGTTTTCCTCCAAGAGCTGACCTGTAGCGCGTGGAGACTTTCATCATCGCTCGGTAGAAGCCCTTGACGTGTACAGAGGGCTGGGCTGGATGCCCGCTCCCGTGTTCGAAACCGATGTCGTGCCCAACGGTCAGGGGCTTTTGCGGGGAATGCACTCGGCGAGTACTTTATCCGTTGAACACGCAAGTGCACGCTGTCTCAATCAGAAGAAGAATTGTGGAATGCGATGTGATCCATGATGAAGCAAGTATCGACGAGATCATACAGGCAGGAGATGATGTCGAGAAAACTTTTCATCCGACTATAACCTTCGATCTCCTGGTGCAAAGAGGTAACGGACGCTCCATTGCACGCGATGTCGCGGTGACCGAGCTTCGAGTCCAAGACAATACGACATATAAACAGATGAAAATGGAGTCTCTGGAGGCATATCCCATTACATATGTCACGCATCTATGGAACGCTCTTTCGTCGATGAACGTAAAGCGTGGTGGATTTGTCTTTCGAACGGTACCGATCATTTTTAGGGCAATTACTGGGCGTTTGGCATGAACATCTGAAGGAGTTTCCTAGGTGCAGCATCGAGTTTCTTTCCTCGCGAGTCCAGCCGCACGAGCAGCTGCACCCACGAGTTCCCTTGGAACAGAACGATCGAAAACTTGAGGAATGCGTGATTTGAACATGGTACGCTTAAGGAAAACAGCAGAGTCGAGGCTTGTATACAAGAGCTAGAGGCGTCGAACAGTCGGAAAATTCACCCCTGAAGAACTGCTGAGCGCGATGAAACTTCCCATCAACCCGTAACCTCATACCGCTACAATGCCGAACGTCGAAGCTAGATATCTAAGCCCAAGTTGCGACGAAAATCGCAAGGCACACACAGCGCGAGCAGTTCGGTGTCCCATTCTGTGCTGACCCAAGTGATACGGTCCACTCAGCCGATGCTGCACTTAGAACGCTATCGGCTGACTTGCACACGACATGCCCAGGTCATTCGCAGCGCACTGAATTCTAGAATATGGTCATCGGCACGCGTTTTCTGTTTTTATCCGTTTTCTCACACGCAGTCAAGCGAAGATGAGACTCTTGTGAACTAGCGCGTGGTCGCAAAAATACGAGCAAACCAGGCGTTTGCTGTCTGCAGGCGTGTGAAGCACACTTGATCCAGTCCCGATTCTGTGAATCATGCACCGAACTCAGAACTTTCAAGAATTCATCTATACAATCATCTCCCGGGGAACCCGTTCCAATCCATACGCGTTCGGAAAAATACTACCGCAGCTGCCACGAGATGCGACGTTTCCGTACTTGAGATTCCATACGCAAGGAAGACAATCGGAAGGACTAAGAAACACGCATGTTTCCGTGGTACAACGTCGCACGCTGATCAAGATTCTATCAATTTCAAGGAGAAATTCGAGCTCTTCGTACAAGGGTCAAAAGTATCCGTCTCATTCGAGCAGAATTTACTCGGCAGTATTAGTCGACTTGTGTAAGCGCACTCAAGGAGCGCTGGACTGCTGCCCATCAAGACGAGACAACCTGGCTTGACGACAACGTGAGCCCCAGCAGCGATCTAGTTCTTTGAACACTACAAATCGCCTAACCTTCAGGAGCGTTCAGTAACGAAACCTTCGCCGAAACACCCTCTGACTTGTGCTTCCGGAAATCTTTCGTAACGATTCTTGACAACGTCGATTTACATTACGCAACAGCGGTCATGGAGTACGCGCCTGCGACTGGCGTTGAGCTGCACTTCGTACCCGCTTTCTGTCCCTGTTTCACTAAGTCGAAGGCGAACTATCTCTTCTCAAACACCTTTTATACGACCTTCAATCACTTGATGCGGCGTTCGCATCCGTGGCTCTGTTCTCCGCCAAGTCGGTCTCTATCTTCACGAGCCCCCGTTCTGCACTATCGCTCTTCAGTTTGAGTGCAGCACGGAGCGCATATATGCGCTCCGGTCCTGGAGCGTGCTTTCGACAGAGAAAACTACGAAAAGGTACTCGAGGATTCGTAGATTCATGGATGGACGAGACCAGCCTCTGTCCGACAGATAACTCCACACATGTGAATCGCGTGGAAAAATGCATACAGGGTACAGCGACCTCATGGATGACGCCCCGACGAGCCAAGGATATAACGCGCAAACCGCCCGACAATGAAGAGAAGCATCCTTCCGAACAGAGTACAAGCAAGAACAGTAATGAGAAGAGTGCCAGGGTGGAAAGATCAGCCGGAAACCCTTCTAAACCCCTCCTTCCTCTAACCGATTACCGGGGAGATTCCTCTGAAAAGTGAAAGACCGTACTCCATTAGCAATTGTATGGCTTCTTATTCGAGTAGCGGTCGCCTCTACTCTCTCGATGCACGTCGATAAGCAACGGTACGTAGGAGTCCGGACGCAGGACAACCAACAATCCACATTCATCCAGAACTTGTCGATGAAAGCTACGCACGACAACCCAGCTGGCGCGCGGGGCAGGATGCGCCGTGCGACCTGAGCAAAAGTTCAGGGAATGGAACACTTGATTCCCAACTTAACTTTACAGGTCGCCGCATCGAGTCGACACCTGGAATATCGCCAGCTGCGGTACCAAAAAAATTCAAAACCAACCTTGAAATGCGAACCCTATGCGGAGCACTCTCGAGCGCGTCACGATGTACGCCCTCTTCTGTTCGCATTGTACGTTCACTTCACTGGTCCAGAAAAAACCTACTGACTGGTATAGGAAATTTTACGGTTTAGAGAGGATACGCGCGTCCATAAAGGGCATGTGGCGATACTTGGCCGGTTTCCACGGGATCGATCTAGAATTGCGAACGGTCTCTGTTGTACAGAGGCAGAGAGCATGTATGCACCAACTTTTTCAATGAATTGGAAAAGCAAATGACCATCGAGTCGCGTGGTTTTGTTCCATTCTGCACCACTGGGCATCCTGCAGCGCTCAAAGGCTGTAATCGCGTGTCGCAGACGAGAGCATCCAACGAGTGCAGGAAGCGCACCCTGTACCATTCCCATGGAGGCGTCCACGACGAAAGATACGCATCAAAAGCCCGGTTACACCCTGAAACCGGTACAAAAGCACAGCATAAAACGGAGAGCGATCCACGAAATGGTGTACTTTAGGCAGACCGGACCACAGATGACGAGGCAATCGAACCTGACAGGTTTGCAGTGGCGTCTGTGTCTGTCTGTGTGTGTGTGTGTTCCCGCGAACAACCACATGCGCTGACGTTGTCTTCTCTGTAGACACACAGTTGAACGCCTCGATCAACATCCGGAGATGTCTCGTGCTTCTGCAGCGTCTAGCGGCCTTGTACTGAGCGAACTTTCGAGGTTCCATTGAGTTCTCTGTCTGTGTGTGTGTGTGGGTATTGTATTGGAACGCTGATGACGTGCGATGGGAAAAAACTTCGTGATCAGCAGCAAAGGACATCGGAGGCTCGCCTAGAGCAACGCACCTGTAGAGTGTCGTTCAACGATCCAGTAACACTTTCGCGCCGTTTATATTCACAGCGTAAGATTTACCCCGAACACGGATACACGATCATACTGTTCTATGATTCAATACGACTAAAGATACCCTGCAGCCGCATATGAACAACAAGACGCCCGGACCTCGTTGTTGTTGTTCTTGTTGTCGTCATTGACATTGACATCGCGCTCACTGATCCGTTGCTTTCCCGAAGCAGCTTCGCCTCGATCCAGAATCGACTCGGGAACGCTTGTTCGTGTATCCCCCGAAACAACTCGTGCGCTCTTCAACCTTGTTTCCAGCGAGCGCGCTACTCGTGCTCCGATCACGAAACGTTCGTGAACGAACTAGCTCGCCGTCGCGCGTATCCTGCATCCCCACTGCAGCTGTCGATGCGTTAGAACCATGGATACCACAGCGGCTCCATCTGCGACAAGTGCGCAGGGTCACCAGCGTTCGCAATGAGTTCAGCGACGCGGCGAGCGACACCCTCGGGCTCGTCGCGAACCGAGGTCGCCGGCCCGCAACGCTCCGCGAATTCGAGGCCATTCGCTTTTGTATTCACAGGCGGTGGTAGGGTCTGCGTCACCTCGTGATCATGATCATGATCATGATCATGATCACCACCGTGGCTGGACTCTGGGTGTGGTACGCGTTTCCCGTTTGCCGTTGCCGTTGCCGCAGCGTACGCTGGTGCTGTTGGTGACTGAACCAGCGGTGCTGCCGAGAACGGCAGCGGCTCGACTCGGGCCCAGCTCCGCACAAGGCTCTCTTCCACCGCCTGCGCCAGATCCTCAACACGGAGCGTCTCTCTACTGGTTCTCTCAAAGAGCTCCATTGTGTAAACGATGCCCATGAGGTCCCGCAGAAGCGCCCAGTTACGATACACAACATTCAACGTCGCCGCAATCGAGCCAGCAAAGGGGCCCTCAACTCCCGTCAGGCGAATGAGACTCCGAATATTCCTCGTCAATCGGAACGGAACCGCTTCATCAAATCCAATGTAAACCTGCTGACCGCGGCTCACCACAATGGGGTGCGTCTCCAGATGCACCACATCACCAGTGCTTCCATGAATCCCAATATGCATTGGTGTCCGTGAACCCACCCCCAAGAGATACAGGAGCAACGACGAGGTTCCCAGACTCAGCGCAAATCGCTTACGCACCATGAAAAGCGAATTCGCATCCGGCAGCGAGGCTGCAGCCCAGTGCGCCAGCACCGAGTCCGGTAGCGACAGGCACGCACGCTTGAACGCATCGAGGCGATACTCGAGCGCCAGCTCACGCGAAGCAACATTTCCCAAACTTTCCAATCGCAGTGCACAGGTATCGCGGAAAGCCACCAGCGTATCATCCATGTCAAATCCGTGACACTCACAGAATGCCTGCAACGCGTGCTGGATGCGCAGGGTGTTTTCCTGATACGCAACGAGTCGTGCCTGCGGACTCAGCGGCAACGAGAACGGCACCAGAGCTACCAACCGACGACGGCGAGCTTCGCTGTCCCGTTGGAAGAGTGCGTTCATGAAGCGACAAACGTGTCCAACGCGATCTTCACTGCGTTGGAGCGACGCCCCAAGTGCTGTCTCCACGAGGAACCGGTACTGACGGCCGTCGGATCCGGTTACCGCGATGCCGCGTGCGGAACTCCCACAATGGTGGACAACTTGCACGTCGACGCTAAAACTCTGGATATGGACCAGGAGATCGGGCAGAGGCTCGCCATCCTCCTGGGCCAGTTGAATGAGTTGACCGAACACGTGCAGCTGGGAATCACGAACGTCGACCAATTTGCGGGAGACTCGCTCTAGGCGCAGCGTTTCAGGCATGGCTTGAACGCGCCGGCTGAAGATTCCCCGCCACTTCCTCAGCAGAGCAACAAACGGCTCTATCGTTTTTGGAAAGTTTTTGGCGGTCTGCGGTGCAAGTTCTGCCTCAAAGGCCTCACGGAGATCTGCCAACGTCGGTGGTACGTGGAACTCGTCCGCGGCCAACCCGGTCCCGAAACACATCTTGCTGACCTCTTCGAGGGCGCTGCGCATGCCCGAGCTCACCTCACGATGCATCAGCGGTGGCAGGCTCCAGCATCGATGCAGCAGTGCATTCAGCACGTGCAGCACCTGTTCTTCAGCGCTAGGTTTCATGCGCAAACTAAGTTCACGAGCAATGGTCTCCAACTCAACGAGAAGCTGGGGGTGTTGCTTCACCATGAACGCCAGCACAGTGTCGGCGATTTCGAATGGTGTATCTCCGAGTGGCAACTGCAACATGCTGAGAATATTCTGCTCGACACTCGGGAGCGCACTCGTGCCTGAGCCGCGTGGCTGGTTTGGTGCGGGCGTCGCTCCCGTTGAAGCCGCGTTCGCACCGCTGGCACTTGCGTTTTCCGCATCTTTTTGGGCGCTGTTCCCGGCAGTGTTCCCGGCTGAAGCAGCAACGCTCGATGGTTCATTTCCGGCAGCAGAGAGCGTCGTCGTCGTCGACTCCGGTTTCCTGGACCGATCCGCACCGGCAGTAGTAGCAGCAGCTGCAGCTGCTGCGGTTATTGTTGTGGGGTCGTTCCTCTTCGCGCTCGATGTGCTGCTACTGCTGCTGCTCGAGGGAGGTATCCCGCTGGCGACTTGGGAACGCAGCGGATGCATCACTGGAAGTTGGATCTGATCCACCCGCGGACAGAGCATCCGGGTAGGGCGATCGAGCAGCCGTCGCTCCTCGATGAACGTCCGCAGTTGGAAAAAGAGTGCCTCTGGATAGTAGCCGGCAACGCGGAGCAAAATATGCCGCAACAATTTGAGCTCGCGTCCCAAGGACAATAACGAAATGAGTTCGTGGCTCCAGGGTACCCAGATCCAGACCGGGAGTACCCCGACGAAGGATTCACACACATCACAGGCGTCGGTGCGCGACTCGCCGAGACCCTCCGAAGGCGTCTGTGAGGCGTGCACCTCAGCGGAAGCGCCCGCAGACACCGCCGCGCTGCTCGACGACACGGCAACAGGCGCCGATGTCGTTGTAAGCGGCGAGGCGGGAGCAGCAGCATCTGCCGTGCCGGTCGTCGTCGTCGTCGTCGTCGTCGTCGCTGCTGCCTGCTCTGTCTGCATCGCCTCGAGGCTACTCGAGTCAGCGACGGCATTCGACGACGCCCCGTCCAGTGCAAAAACGATGCGGAACACAGACACGAGATGCTCGCGCGCTTGTCTAGATCCAAAGCGAATGCCTTGCAGGTAGCAGTGAACGGCGCTCGCCAAACGACCACGTTGATCGCAGTAGCGGGCCCAACGGAGCCAGACGCCGCCGTGCTCGCCGTATTCACGGACGCTGGACGCAAACGCCTGATTCGCTGCCCCAAACTCGCCCAATCGGTGATAGAACTCGCCCTCCAAGGCACTGAGGTATGCCTTTTGGCGTGTATTGAAATACTCCCGATTCGTATGTTGTAGTTGAACGAGGCCGGCGCGCAGGGCGACGTCATCATTCGAAGGCAACAGCAAATGTGCCTTGGCCTGTTCCTTGGTCTTCATGAAAAAATCCTGCACATCCATTGTCGAGTAAGGATACATGCGTTGCAGGGCCTGCATACACACTTCAGACAAACGCTGTTTCCGCGCCGCTCGCGCGTAGCAGTTCACATTCCAGGCAGTCTCGTTGATTCCCATGCAGAGTAGCGGCTGTGGGATATCCACCCGCGAGCGATTACGCAACCCCTGCAGCGTATGCACTACCGCAGTCAGCACGTGATTACGCCAGCAGATCAAGCGATTCCAATCGCTGAGCCGATCCCAGTGATTGGCCTGACGATCGCGCCACATCGCCAGCACCAGTCGAATGTTCTCCGCGTGCGTCTCCAGCAGCGTCGGGTTCTGGAGCGCGTTATTAAGCTCCTGTAGAATCGAGGCACTCTCACTCAGTTCGACAAATTGCTGGAAAAGCACCAGCGATGGCTCAAAAGCCGTAATACTGGAGTTCTCGGGGAGGCCTTGCCACTCCTCGAGGGCGCGTCGAATTCCCGAAGAGATGAAAGGCTCCACCTGATCCAGTCGATTCTCCTGTAACTGCACAAACGACTGGAGAATCTTGAGGCGTGGACTATCCTCGGGCGGCATCTTCATGAGCAGCTCTTTGAGCGCCGCCCAGTCCGGCAACCGCCACAGTGCTTCGTGTAGAAGCGTTGGGTGCATCACTGTGCGCGAAAACTCGGTGAGTGCATCCCACTGGTTCAATTCTTCGGCGCAGTGCAGCCATCGATCTTCCCAGAGTGCGGCTTCGGCCTCGGTGACAGCAACTCGGCTCTCTGTATTCGTCATCGCATCATAGTAGAGGTTCTGAGCTGCCGGCAAGTGGCCTTGTTGCTCCAGAGACAGCGCCAAGAGCGTTCGCGAGTCCATCGCGCGCCGCTTCCATAGGCCAATGTACAGATCGTACTCGTTCAGCTGCCGATAGAGCTCTGCCTTCGCGTCCAGAATCCCAGCAAATTCATGACCATCAGGCAGCGAATCGAACACGAAATCCGAATGCCGCGCCACACCCAAAGTCGACGAGCGCGAACGTCGCTCCAAATAGGTCAGTGCAATATGCCAGGCGTTCCAGTGCGTCGCAAGATGCAATGCGAGCTGAGGCGGAATCACAACTTGCGGTGCGCACTTGGTCGCCGCATCCAGAATGATCTGCACGACATTGACTCGCCACCTGCACTGTGTCAGCAGATAATCGCGACAGAGCAGTGCGATCAGTGCGTCTTGCATGGCCAGGCGTTCTTCGCGATCGCTCAGGAGCGACCACACTGCTCCGAACAGCTGGGTCCAGAGACTTTGTAGCGTACTCACATCGTGATGCAAGAGTTCATGGAGCGCCTCGAAGAATGCATTTGTATCGACGTGCCCGTCGAGCGCCGTCCAGGCACCGGCAAACGCATCTACATACGCATCGTCCGTAGGTGATCGTTGAGCGCCCTTTGTCAATGTCTCACGGGGGGCATCAGCAGCGTCAGTAGGAGCGTCAGCGCCCGGCCGCGAGACCTCCCAGGTCATGGCGTCATCCGCAGCGGTGCCGCTACGATACGATACACAGCCAAGGCGAACGCAGTCCGGGGTCAGTTCAATCCGTGAGCCGGGGACTTGCACCAGTGCCAGAAGCAAGGCGGTTGCCTGTCGAATCCACAACGAGTCGGCAAGCGATTCCCAGCTCTGATACTCAAAAATGTAGTAGAGTCGATCCACTGGGTTACGAATGATGGATTCATCCAAAAGCTGGAAGAACGCTTGACGCAATTGCGGATTACTCGCGCGCAATCCGATCATAAACGGCCGTTCGAGTCGAGGTAGCCAGTCTCGAGGCAGTGCATGGCACGGTTCCGCCAAGAGGCGCAGTACGAGCGGCAGGAAAGCTTCCAGGTGCGCCTCCGCACCGGTAATACGTTCAAACACGGTCATTTTCACAAGAAAATGCACTTTCTCTTTGGGCTGAAGGAATGCGCCAGGGTCATCGGCATCCATGAGAATCCACTGACTCAGGACGCGCACCACGTGCATCAGTACCTCGCTGTAACAGCACTTGTCCAAGAGCACCCAGAGCATCTGCAAAAACGACCGGCGATAATCCGCGAGACCATGGAAGAGCCGCTCAAGAATCTCCAGACACACAAGGAGCGGGTTCGCGACCCCTGGATACTCGAACCCGCCCTTGGCTGGCAAGTGCTCATCGCCGGATGCCACATGCGCGGACTTGGTCTCTTTGACACTGGCGGTTGGGTCCGCTACAGACCCTAACGGTGCTGATTCACCTGCAACCTGTGCGAGACGCGTCATGGTCGAAAAAGTACCAGTCTTCGTAACCGTACCTGTAGCGGCTGGCCAGGAAGCTCCGGTACCAGAACCAGTAACAGAAGCTTCAGGCGGATGCGACGAACGCCCGGCTGAAGTGCCGAGTTGCGCTCGGCTCGAAGATGCTTGGGGTCGGTCCCCGGACGCTGGTGCCGGTATCAGCACCATGCGACGATTTGTCTGGATACCTGCGAGGCACTCTCGCATGAGGATTTGCAAAATGCGCACAATCAGCTCCACATGCTTCGTCGTGAAACGTTCTGGATCAAGCGTCTGGGCCAGGAGCAACGAGCGATGCAACGTCGCCGTGTCCGAATGGATATCGAGTGCCTCGAACAGCGCTTGTTCCAAGTCTCGTCGCACCGTTTCCAGATTTGCTCTCTGATCCTCTGTTGACTCGGGTGTACGCAGGGCGTCCCCTATCTGGAGCCAGAGTTTGCACAACAGCAGTGCGAATCGGTAGGCAAGCGGTAGCATGCCCGCTGCGAGCACCGGACGCACGAGTTTGCGCAGTGAGTTACTGTTCGCGAGAATCCAGCGAATGCCCTGCCAATCGAGAAACAACTCGCACAGCTCCACGATGTGCTCCAGCACGAGACGTCGGGAACGCGCGAGTGCTTCCCGTGCTCGGCTCGCTGGCGCATCTCGCGGGTTATTCGGCGGTGCTACAGCCGCAGACGCGGTACCGGCATTCGCTGTGCGATGATGTGCAGCGCTCGCCGCGCCTGCGCTCGTTGTCGATGTCGAGATAGTGCTCGTCGTACTGTGGCTCTGCGCGGGTGCCGGCGCGCCAGGCATCGCGGCGGTATTTGTACCGCTAGCCGATGTTTGCCCCGTGGCTGTCGTTGGCGACGCAGCAGCCGTAGCCGCCAGATTATCCAGCAGCTTGTCGAGACAGGACATTTGAGCAATCGGTGAGCGCTCACTGCCCAGGTGGTTCCAAACGCGTTGCGCTTTGACGAGTAGCGATCGCGCTCGCGTGAAAAGCTCTGTGTGCTCTCCTGGCTCCGAAACCAGGAACGGCAGGCGAATCAGAAACTGCAGCACCACTTCGGTAACTGCGGAGAGATCCTCCAGACGGCGAGCGACATCTGGCGATGCCATCGGCGCTGAGCCCGTCTGCGGACTAGCGTTTGCGCTTTCCCCATTTTCTGATGGTGCGTTAGATGAAATGGAGGCGTTGTTCCCGACTTGCAGCAAGCGCTGCTGCCACGCGACCACGAGACCCGCAAGTTCCAACGCAAGGCGTCGGTGCTCTCGAGCTGAAACGCTGCCCGAGACCAGACGCGGCAACGAGTTCACCATGTGCGGCATCAGCGACGCGTAGCCTGGAAAGAAAAGCTCCTGCTTATCAATGACTAACGACCAAATATGCGCCAAGTGCAGCGCTGAATAACTCTCTTCCACTAAGATCTTCTTGGTGAAACGAATCCAGGGCGCATGGCGCGCCTTACCCAGCGTCGCGGGAAGACGTGATGGCAAGATGCTCGTCACAATACGAAGCGCCTGGCGTACGAGTGCGCGCTGTTCGCTTTGACTTGCTCGCAGAAGCGCCACAAAAACCTGCAGCACAATCTTTTCCGGGGCTTGGTAGGCCTCAAAGAAGCGTGCCACATTGAGGAATGCCCACGGCTTGGCGATCGAATCATCTCGCTTCAGATAATTCCATCCAAAGCGGATGATTTCGCGGCGATATTGCACCAGCTCGATGGGCATCTCCTCAATCAGCAGCGTCGAAAGTTGCAGCAGCGCTTCTCCAAGCACGTCGCTCTCCGCAGGAGACGCGAGCATTGGCGCCGTATCGCCACCGCCGCCGCCATCCGCACTGGCGTCTGTTAGCGCTTCCGATGCTGGTGGTGTGCTCGTGAAGAGACGCTTCACCAGCACCTCGAGCGTCACGGCATCGAGAATCGCGAGCCCTTCACCGGCACGAAACGCCTGTCGCAAAATTGGAATCACGAGATAGAGCAGCGCATACATTTTCACTTCGTCCGAAAGCTCAGGATCCAGGTAACGCTCCAGAAATCGCTCCACAATCTTCTTGCGATACAGAATAGGATAGCTTTGGGCTACCGTCTCGGTAAGAAAGCGTCGAACGAAACTAAAGTCGCGTAATGTGCGTAAAGAGAATATCGAGAGCAACGCATACAGACCGTCGACTTCGCCATGGTGTACAGCACAGTACGCTAGGATCACGTGTGCCAACAGTGACGACTCGGCCAGCTGGTCAACGGGGAGCGTCTCCTCGCGGCGGAGGCGCTCCAGTCGCTCTGCCGACTGCCAGATCTGCAAGGCGATGTTGTATATTGGGCGCTGGGTGGCGATCCAGCCTGCTTGGAACGATTCGAGTGCATCCACAATGAGCAGACCCTGCAACAGATGACCACGATCAAAGGTTGCCGCAATAAAGCGCGAAACGTCGTTCGCCAGTTCGCGACGCAGGTTTTCCGCATTGTGCGCTCGCAGCAATGACTGAAACAACAAGGCGTAGTTCGCAAAGCGAATGCGTTCTAAAAAGTAGCCAATCGCCAGATTGGCGTGCTTCTCCAGGTAACGCAACAGTGGAGCACGATACGGCGACATGGAGCCTGCCCAGCGACTTTGCAGACCGTGATGACCAGCTCCGGTATCCGCTGGCCCCATTTCATCCTCGAAGGACAGCACAATGGCGATGAGCCGATCGAGAAAGCGCGAAGCAGCCGGTGGCAATAGATGGAACAAGTCAATGATGCGCGCTGCTAGCAACGACGGATTGCGTGGGTTTCCAGCGCGCAAGTTCATCAAATGCTCCACGAGTCGCTCTCCGAGCTGCACATTGAACCAGTTTGAGAGCACTTCCAGCACATTTGCCAACGTCTGCGCATACGGCAGCGAGAGCTTGTTCGTGTCGGAGAGATTTTGGAGAATCGGACGCAGATTACTCGACAGAATCCCACGGGGCAGTTGACGCGAACGTTCTGTGAAAACGCGCAGTCCATGCTTCGCCGCCCTGGTGACGGCCTCATGCCGACTCTCGACACCGCGGAAGAAACAAGCAACGAGGCGTGCGTACAGCGAGCGTATATCCTCGTTCGGCGTGTGTACCAATTGGTCGATCTGCCGCAGACAAAGCGCCAAAAATTGCAGCACCTTCTCCCGCAGCATCACAATAGCCGTGATGGTCTCCTGGTCGACGAAACGATTTTCGAGCAGGCGGTTCAGCATGAGCGCATCCGCTTCTCCGAGCCTCGTATTAATCGGATCCTCAAATATCTCCATCGCTGCAACCAACGAGGTGCGCAACAGCGACGTCTCTTGATCAATGAAAGGCCGGATAATGCCGTTTTCGAGGCAGTAATGCAGACAATCCACATGCCCAACCTGACTGGAATAATGCAGCGTGCGAACACGACGAGAGAGTAACGGCCGCAGGATCTGTGTCTGGGCCAGCGCGAGCACCTCGGCCATGTTCTGGCCAACGCCGTAGCGCAGCAGTTGTGCCAGCGACGCGTGCACAGTCTCGCGCACAGCTTGGTGCTCTGAGGCCAAATCAAAGACAAGGCAGGCGACCACATCTCCACAGCGCGCACGAGGTGTCGATGCATTGGTCTTGCTGGGTCGATCGGTCTCCGGGATTGTCGACGACGTGACGTCCTCGAGCGCCCACGCGGGACTAGTGGGCTCGTGGCAACGCCGCAGTAGGGTCTCCAATGTCTGTCGAACTAGTGGGGCAGGTTTGCGGCTGGCCATGCCCTCTTGCGCGCAGCCTTTGAGAACCTGCAGCAGAACCCGAACAAGTCGCGCTTCGTAAAGACAATAAGAGCGATCCAGGAATACCACCGTTGGCAGTTGCTCGATGATGCCGGCCAGCAGCATTGCACAGCTGAGGCGATCCTGCCATCGCTCCCGATAACCCAAATGGGAGATGCGCTCTACCAGCAGCGCAAGTTGCTCGGTCAGGCGCGAGGCCCCCGCGACACTATGCAGCGGTGGCGCGATCTCTTCGTCCACGCAAGTCGCTGTATCTGCGCCTCGGTGGTCGTCGCGCAGACGGTCTACGCTTTCGTGCTCGGGAGCGTCTACTGCAGTGGTTGCCGCTGTCTCAGCACTCGGTGCCTCCGTCGCGCGGGCACCTTTGGCTGCAGCTGTCAGCGGTTTCGAGTCAGGCGCCGCGACCTCGGCTGCGTCGCTCGCAGGTACCACAGGGCGTTGCGGGCCTCTAAAGTCACCTTTGAATAATTCGACACAGCGGCTCAGCGCGAACAGGTTAAGATCCTTCGCTGCAGCAGCCAGATCGAGGGTCTTTTGCTGAAGCACAGCAGCCTCCACCAGTGCATCCAGGAAACAGTCGATGGTCACTGCGGCTGGAAATCGAGTCCATTCGGTGATGTTTTCCGGGGGAGTGCGATGGGCATTAAGCGCTGCTGCTTCGAGTGCCGACAACGTGCTTTTCTCCATCAGAACAGGTGCCATCCATATGCGACAAAAATAATCACAGAGTTGTCGCGCAAATTCCACAGCGTTTCGAGTCTGCTGCAGAGCGTCATCACCGCTGGCAAAGAACAGCGCGGTAAGCATTCTGGTGTAAATCGTCTTGGACACCTGCAACCGGGGGAAAGCACTCGTCATCGTGTACACGCTTGCGGGCAAGAGGTCCGCAGGGCACCCTTTGATCTGTGGCGGCAACGCGCTGGAGAGCGCGGCAATCATCACCTGCTGCAAGAGAGTGTATGCGGCGACTTTGTACGAGGCCTGGAATAGCACTGCGTCGACTGCAGCATTGATCACTTCATCGAGCGCTACCGTGAGCGGCTCGGCGCGATCACACCAGGCCAACGCGGCATGTATGGCTTGAACAGGCTGCTGCCATGGCAAGGGTGTCAGTTCTCGAGGTGTCTTGCGATTCAAACCACCCAGCTTGCCTAGAATGCGCACTGCTTGTGCTGAAAATGGGCTTGTCGGCGACAAGTATCGCCAGAGCGCTCGTTCCAGTTCTGGTTGCACCGCCTGCATCAATCGCTCAAGTACCTCGGGATGGAGCGTATCGATCCAAAATTCAAACGTTCGGAAACTTAAGGAAGTTAGCTCCGATTCGGAATCTAGGCCGCGCACCAATGGTCGCATGTGCATACGCAAGTACGGGAAAATAGTGGATGGGCGAGCCGGTGCAGTTAGGCACAGCTCGATGAGCAGGAGACCATGCGATTCGCCTAGAGGCCCTTGCATGAGTCGTTCCAGGCTATGAAGCAGGTAATAGAGCATAGGTACGAATTCGCGATAAAGCAGCTCAAAGCGACCCCCTGCAAGAGACTTGAAGAGTGCCCGAAGCACCTGCAGTGCATTCGTAGGATTCTCTGCAGTGGCAGCGAGCTCCAGGCACCTTCGAACGATGGTACCGAGGTGAGGCTTCAGCACCGGCTCATTATCGGCGAATAGGGTTACCGAGGCGAACATGATTTTGAATAACCGCAACAGCACCGACGCTCGCGCAGCATCGTCGCTTACCACCTGCTCCAAATGCTCCGTCAGAAAAGTGATCAGGATATCCGCAAAGAACCGTGAGGTGCTCGTATTCGCCAAAAAATGTTGCGGGATGGAGAGCGCAGTCTGGTGCTCGACCATGAACGCCAGCAGCTGGGGCAGGCGTCCACCGATGATGTCTTGAAAGTTGCGCGGAGTCATTACCGTGAACACCTGAGCGAATTGGTCCAAAATCTCTTTTTGTTCCGCCGGCTCTCCGAATTTGTAGAGCTGGAAACAGGTTCGCGCTGCCGGCAGCATCCGGCTGACAAGAATGCATTCCCATTCAGTCAGACCCCGGGTGCGTGAGTCTCCGAAAGCGTTGCTCATGCTCCATACAATGGTCTTCAGACCTAGAACGAGGGTTCTAACGAGTTGGCGGCACTCCTGCACCTCTTTGGAACGCTCCTCTTGAGACTTTTCATCCGGGACCGCAGATGGGCGCATCGCACCTGTCTCTGTGCTCGCAGAAGGCTCAGGTATGGGTGAAGAGGCGCGCTGGCTCGACGCAGACCCATTCGCCTTATCCTCGGCGTCATTGCCGTCGGCGGCGCCGGTGCTCACGAGCAACGACGGCACCACCTCGGCGACTTCCATCAGCTTGGTTACAATCGTTTCGAAAATACGTTCTAGAAGCTGGCGTCCGCGGGTGTTGAGGTCTTCGCGACGGTGCATGATACCCTCAATGAGATTGAGCAACAAACGAATGGATGTTGCTTGCATAGAGAAACTAAGGGATGCATCGTGAACGTTCGTCGAAAAGAGATAAATGATGCGACTCAGTTGAGGTAGCGTCACTTCTAAACGCACAAAATGAACTAACTCTGCGAGGAACGAGTAGGCCAGAGGTCGCAACGTCTCGTAAGCAGCTCGACTGGTTCCAATGAGGACTTTCTCATCCAGAAGGAGGTCTGTTTGCAGGAAAAAACCCCTGCGAAACTCAGTTGCTAACAAATGCCGACTGGCAATAAGCAGCTCCTTCCGAATCGAGACCGCACTGTCTGGGCAGTTGAGTAGTAGATTCACGACGGAGCGCGGAACGCGCTCCGCGTACTGCAGCATTCGCGACTCAAACTGCCGCAGCAAGAACGAAATAAACGATACGGTTTTCATCTGCGCTGTAATGAAGTCGTGGTAGATCGGCAGAGCTCGAGCCGGCGACGTCGGCGGTACCTGGATCTCGATAGCGCGCACCATTACTGCGAGAAGCTCATCGAGTCGCGGCTCGATCAGAGCAGGATAGTGTTGCGACAAATACATAAACAACGGAGGGCATTCGCGAACCGTCCGATAAGAGCGCAAGGCCGGGGCATACCGCACATTCGTCGGTCGGTTGCGCGACGCTGCCTCGACGCTGCCATCCTGTTCCAAACCCGGCTCAAGGTATGTATCCTGTTGTCCGGTGTCTTCAGCAACCAGGGAATCATCATCTGATTCACGCCACTCAAAAACGCCGTAAATGCGCAAAACAAAGTCCAAAAAGGGTGGTATCGCCGCTGCAAGTTGCGGACGGTACGCTTTGTGGCACTCAAACATGATCTGCAGCGCCAGAACCGCGTTCGGCTCCGCATCATCAACGTCGAGCACATACTGGCACATTTGCAGGAGTCGTCGTGCGTGCGGCCGCAACGCCTCCCCGTGCGGCAAACGACTCAGCACCTCGAGAACGGTTCGTCGCAGAGCCTGTTCAGCATTCTCTTCAAGTTGCGGTCTCGTTAACGTTGTGAGAATCTGCTCAAAGCACGGGATTAATTGGTCCAGAAACTGCTGGTAATCTGTAGATTGAAACCACTCAATGTTTTCCCGTAATTCGATAAGCAACTTGAGACGCTCTGCAGAGGTGAGCTGAGGATCCTCCAGTCGAGCGCGCAGCTCCCCCGGTGTCGGGGACGACGGCATCTGTTCAGGCTAGAGCCTCACCTGCAGCACCAGTTCGACTTGCCCTCAGCGATACGGCTCTCGTGCCTGAAAAAGTGCCGCTGAGGAGGCTGAAACAAATGCAACTGAACTATGAAGCAGAAGCTGTTGGTGTACGTGCGCAGGTTACGAGCACCGCTCCTACGTGTCTCACTGCATGCGTGCGCATGGCGGCATGCGTGCGCCGGGGGGAATGCGTGCGCACTGAGGAAATGGGGGGAAATGGGGGGAATGCGTGCGCAGGGCGGCAAGCGGCGGCGGGGTAAATCGCCAGGGAACGCTCGAGCGGATCGTTTCAGCTCACCTGTTCGCAAAAGAGCGGATCGTTTCAGCTCACCTGTTCGCAAAAGAGCGGATCGTTTCAGCTCACCTGTTCGCAAAAGAGCGGATCGTTTCAGCTCACCTGTTCGCAGAAGAGCGGCCCGCCTTTCCTCATAAGTTCGTCGCAGCAGGGGCTCCATGGATATATTGCAGGTAGCCTTGCACGTGGTACACAAATAACTCTAGCCATGCCGTTCTTCCCCCTATACGTGTTAGCAAACGTTAGAGACATGACGCTTTTGTTTGCTACAAACAATGAATCAAATACGATGCACCAGCGATCTGCAAAGGCTACCTCATAAAGTTTTCAGATTCAATGGATACTACGTTGGGGCAGCGGGATTCCGATCACGTCTCTTTCAAATGCATGGGCACGTGAGAAAACTCTGGGAGTCCGCTGTGTCAGTGAATCCAGCCTTGGTGTCCGTGTCCGAGCAAGTACGATGGAAGAAACATGGACGCATGCGTTCTAGCGATATCCGCAAAACGTCGACGCTAGTTCATCAGTGCGATAGGACTGGTATGAATGGGTCCGAAAGTCGCTGAGAACCGGAGGTCAGCTCATGGTGATCTCCCGCAAAAACGATAGCAACCTTCTATGAGAACTGGTGTTCCTGGGGGAAGCACGTAGCGAAACGCGGAAATTCGCCACTGTTGCGTGCATCGCATCTGGACTGGGTCTCGTGTGCCTACTGGATGACGCAAGTGATGAAATTTGCTTCGCAGGTCGCGGTGCAGCGAAAACTGTTTGCCTCGACCTCCTGGTCTTCTTGGAGCGTACTTTTCCTCTGGATGCGAAAAAGCATGAGTGCGCGCCATCGCCGGCAGGAGGCGCCCCAGCAAAATCCAGTCTCCGGGATAAGTGACATCCAGAAAATTGCTGAATTTACTGAACCTCTCTGCACGGAATAGAGGTAATTCTCGAGTTTCCCGAGCGTTGAAGTGCGCGCAGTGACTCGATTGTCTCCTTGATATCTGCAGGCTGATTCCCGTACCCAAGATGAATTTGTTTAACTCATCGAATCGATTTATACGATAATGTCAAATAACAGAGCGCCAGCGTCGATGACCACTTGCTCAAGAAAACCGTTCCCTATGCACCTATACACAACGCTGTAGACTGGCTCGATTGTTGATCTGTATCATGTCGTTGCCTTGCTCCATCCGAGACTCCAATGCCGTCTCTCTGGCCACTGATTTTTTTGTATCACAAGTCTTCAGCGTTTCATTATCATACCCATACCAACTACCAAACGATGTCTCCGAACCTTCTCTCGAAGTTAATCCGCCGGTCTTTCCAGGAGCACAAGACATTCCTTGCTGTTTATCGAGCCGTTTAGGGTACGGAACAGGAAACGCTTCGGCACACCATCGCTGGCGCACGTGCACCACAGCAAGACTCTCACCAATTATTGCCCTGGTAGCCGACAATCGATCAGCTTACCGCACACCACCTTGTGCGTCTGTCTCTGCTTGAATACTGTTTCTCCGCCTGGTTCAGCGCGCATCTGTGACCCTCGCACGTGTATTCGGTCCTGAACATATCCGTGGGAATCGTATAGCATCGAACCCTGTGCACACCATACGCGCTTGCCAAGGGGGCGGGATGGCAGCCTTTGCGCGCTGTACTGCGCCCACCGTCATAGTGGCTACCACAACCCAACGACACCGCGAATTGGTGACTTTTGCTTCCAGCGCGTTGAACAGGCTACCGAATACACAACCGAATCGCCATTTCGACTGATGTTCTCGTCATACACGCTTGTATGTTCTTTATGGACAGCAGTTGCCCATTTGTTCAGTGCACATATGCATGGATCTGACAATGCTCCCGATTGCAGTCTCATGGAGTGACGCGAACATCCGTCGCTTTCATAATAAGCGTGCATGTTTCAGTGCGAAACCGAGAGCATGGTTTTCAATGCGCAACGGTTTCCCATAGAACCGTGCTTCATTCTTTGCCCAAGCCTATTTATTTATCATCGTTCGTATCAACGATACTGAAACTTGAAATCCAGTACCTCGTTTGATAGCATTCAACGGGGAAACTTTCCAGTGGACTAGAGTAGCACGTAGACAATCGTGTACATAGCGTTTGATTTCTGATTTACGTGGACAACGTTCCGTGTTAGGACTAGAACAAGAGCGGTTCATCCACGTGCTGGCCTTGGAATGACTAGCGGGCAGAAGCAAGGCCGTTTGTCACAAGGCAGCAGCGACATCATCCCTTTTGTCCGCAAGCTTCCCCCAACCTGCATGATACATTTTTTCGTTGATTCTCTATGACAGAAATATACTGAAACGAAAGGGGTATTCTGGTACAGGTGTTCCGGAATTCTCCACGCCTACAAGAACTGACTCACCACCGGTTCTCCAGCCGAGCAGCAGCCGTCAATTTCCCGAAAATCGAAACTCCGATTGCGACCACGAAATTGGCGGGGGCGCTGCGAGCGGCCCGGGAGCGACTCACTCGACCTCGCGATCCCGCTGCATGGATGGCTTTCCCGGTTTTCGGCGATAGCGTTCCGCTCTTCTCAGAGCTCGAGTCATCATTCTTAAATAATGAGGCCTATGTTTTGTTACACAACGCCTTCGGGTATGCATGCTGCGTATCACCGTAGTCGCGGTCTGGAGAAACCCACTTGTCGTGTCCACTATGGGTTGGACAGAAGCTGCATGGAGCGACACCTCTATGGCGGCAAGGCGCCGTCTGCGCGCTTGCTGATGGACGCTCTCCACCAACGGCGCTTTTGGTTTCAGGTAAAGATAAACGACCTCGGGAGGCGGCGGAAGTATTCAAGCAAATCTGCGGCGACCCAGTCTTGCCATACGGAAAGTGATCATCTCAGCACTGCAGACCAGACATCTTATCCCGCGGCGCAAGCGCGGGAAGAGGTACCTATTGATCACTCTGTACGTGTCGGTGGAGAGAGCTCACGAGCCGGCCGATCGGAGATTATACGTGGTGCGACACCGCTGCGTTGTGAGGAACACCAGGCAAAAGCTTCACCCCGAACGGAGGCAACGGTTCCTGGAGCCGAAGAGGCAGGGTTGCTGCATAAGAAAGAGCCCTCGAACTCGAAAGCTCCGGAAGGCATTGTCGATGACTTGAACAGTGATAGGATGAAGGAATCGCCTCTTTTATCTTCATCAGCGCTACCAGAGGAGCCTTTCGGAATGGGTACTCTTTTTGATGGTGCAACTGCGCCGATGCAGCGCTGTCTGGAGGAGATCACAGGCAATTCATTAGCGCAAGAGGAAACGAACGCACACACGGATGGAACCTCGGCAGAAAAAACAGCAGATCTAGTACTTACTCATCCTTTTGACGAAACGAACACAGAGCGTGATCAAGGTCTGGTGCAGCCCGTGGATGGACTCGCTGATTCAGACGTTGCGCTGAATGGACCGTCTACTGCCGCCGAAGCTGCCTCGGAGACAGAGCTCGCGCCCGATGACTCGAATCATTCGCTCGAAGCAATGCCGCATGATGAAACCGAATCAGAGCACGCCTCTGCTATTGAGCATCAAACACTCGGGAGCATGGCGACCGATTCCGACGCGAAAGAGAGCACCGAACACGAGCCAACCCGAGACGAGCTTGCGAATGCGCACGCTCAAGAGCCTGGGACTCTGGAAAGGATGCCGCGTCGACCGCTGGGCAGGCCTCGCAGGATATCGGATGTCTTTCGCGTCCCAACAGGCCAGTCGACGACGAAACGCGCTCCCTCGGAACCTGCAAAAGTGACCTCGGTTGAACTAGGGCGACAAAGGTTAGACATTCTTTACGCCATCCGCCGTGGCTGGCGTCCCGGCAAAAGCGAATCCGAAGACGGAGCAACTACAGCAGATGTGGAAATCTCTGCCGAGGACCTGGAAAATCTGAGCTGCCCAGAAATATCTATGGACGAAAACACGGTCGCATGGGGGGCGTCTCCAACGGAGCGTACCAGCGATCGCGCTGCATTCGTCGACCCTGCAGAGGCTGGGGGCCGTGCGACCTCCACCATGGGCATCATTGGCCTCAGCCGGCTGATTAGATACCGAATGCGTCTATGGTTTCTGCATATGCTACGAATGGTATTCACGGTACTGAACATGCTGCGCAGCTACCTCCGAACGCTACGCAAGCCACGGACATAGCATGTGGGTGCGGAACGCGTGTTTCGTGGCAGCATGACAAGAATTCTTTGGGAACTTGAAGTACTCGAGTCGCGAACAAGCACCGACGACTCGCGGTAAAAGACTACTACATGTCTTGTAACTGGTAGACCTTGCCTTGTCGAAGATTTGACCCATGGAATTCGTCCCGCAGGGCTGGGCCCCAACGGAGCATGGAATGTTTCCTATGGAACGCAAGCCCTTGTCCGACATGCTGAGGGCCAACGCGCTTGCTGAGCATGGTGTTTGCTATCCGGCAGCATCAGCATCAAGCGTATCCATCCGATGACATAGCTCGGTCAGCGTGCGTCGTCTGTGGACGCTGGTACGTTTGCGGTTTTTGCGATGCTCGCGAGCAAGGCACTTGCGATCCCTGCCAATGTACACATTCAGTTGCTTTCGAACTCATCTAAATGATTCACACACGAAGATGCCAGCTTTGATGGCAATAAGCCGACGATCCATTTGTCCACCACGATTCCCAATAGTATACTCATTCAGTAGCGTCCGAATTCGTCTGGTAGGTCACGCACGCCCATGCACATGAACACACCACTTTTCACGGTAATGTTGTGACAGACTGCATTTCCGCATGTCCGGCGCCGAAGACCAGCGTTCTTCGTCTTGAGGCATCGCATCTGTAGCCCCACAAAAACACACCGACACGTACGCGCTCTCGTCTCCCAATAATTCCGTGCCTGCCAGTGGTAATCCGGGTATGGCTCGCCTCTGTACAAGCAGCTGGAGTCAATCGAGGCGAACATGGTTTCCGTGCAAGTCGACGCTCACCAACGTGGCCGGTGCACTTGCCCCAAAGCATGACGACCCCTGCTGCGCCCTCTTGATCGTCGTTGCTACACCTGAACTCGACGGAATACAAATGAGTCGATCCAAGGACATACTAAATGGTGTAAGTTCATCCGATTCTCCCTGGTGTTTTTCAGCATTGCCATTGCTTGTGCAGCAACAGTGCGTCATCAGGATGTGGTTTTTCCAGCACATGAAGCACGCAGTCGCGGATAGTCAACGCTCGCCGTATCTAACGAGCATATCCCCTGCCATACAAAAGATCAAGCATCTCTAACAGCATTTCGATCAGGCCCGGTCACGAGCTGCCATTCTCATTCCAAACACCGCTATTCTGCATCATCTGACCCGTCGTTCGGGTACTCCAACGTCGGCCGCAGCAGCGGAAAAGCGATCACATCCCGAATACTGGGCGCATTCGTCAACAGCATCACGAGACGGTCGATTCCGATTCCGAGACCTCCTGTTGGCGGCATACCAGTCTCCAGGGCCGCCAGAAACGACTCGTCAACGTCGCACGCTTCAAGGTCCCCGGCCGCTTTACGGGCAGACTGCTCTACGAAACGCTCCCGTTGATCCACAGGATCCGTCAGTTCCGAGAACGCGTTCGCGAGCTCTCGACCCGCGCAATAAACTTCAAAACGCTCCACAAGGCCCGATTCGGAGCGGTGCGGCTTCGCAAGCGGACTCGTCTCCCTCGGATGGTCGACAACAAACGTCGGTTGCACGAGATCCGACTCGCAAAGCGATTCAAACACCGCTACCGCGACTTCGGCTATACTACGTGCATCGCCAGCCGGGCAGCCGTGCTTGTGAGCGAGCGCTCGCGCCTCCTCCAGACTCAAAGCAGTGGAGCGCCAGTCCATTCCGGTGCGCTCCTGAAGCATCTGAAAGAGGGAAACGCGCCGCCACGGTGGACTAAAGTCCAACTCTGTATCTTGATAGCGAACCTGCAACACACCCTGATGCACATCCCGCAGGACCTGCACCACCAGATCCTCCATGAGACGCATCATATCCCCATAGTCCGCATACGCCTGATAAATCTCAATACTGGTAAACTCGGGATTATGGCGCGTACTAATGCCCTCGTTTCGAAAGATGCGGCCCATTTCGTAGACGCGATCGAAGCCGCCCACCACCAGTCGCTTTAGATGCAGTTCCGTGGCGATTCGCAGATACAAATCCATGTCCAGGGCATTGTGATGCGTCACGAAGGGACGTGCCTCGGCTCCACCAGCCTGTTGGTGCAGCGCAGGTGTCTCGATTTCCAAAAAGCCGTGCGTATCGAGAAAGCGTCGAATCGCGGCAGTGATCTGAGCCCGCTTGCGGAACACATCACGTACAGCGGGGTTCACGATGAGATCCATGTGGCGTTGGCGATAGCGCTTCTCAATGTCCGTGAGGCCGTGCCACTTGTCCGGTAAAGGACGCAGGGACTTGGTAAGCATCGTCCATTCCTTAACGTAGACAGAAAGTTCGCCTTTTTCAGTCCTTCGGATCGAGCCAGTGACCCCAATGATATCACCTGCGTCGATCCACTGTTTCAACCGCGAAAAAGATTCAGGTATTCGATTTTGCATGTGCTCGGTGATGCGTTGTTTGTCCAAATAAAGCTGGATCGTACCGCTCGAGTCCTGGAGTGTGAAAAAGGCCAGTTTCCCAAAGATGCGACGATTCATGATGCGGCCTGCGATCGAAACATGAACATCATCCCGGATCGTGCCTGGTTCGACGTCCCCAAACAACTGGTGAAGATCCTGTGTCGAGTGGCTCACCTCGAAACGGTACGCGTAGGGCTCGACTCCAGCCTGACGCATGGCGTGAACTTTCTCGAGGCGGGCGCTCCGCAGTACGCGAAGGTTGTTTGCAGTTGCACCCGACTCGGGGCTAGCGATATTGGGGTTTTGGCGGCCCCGAGCATTCTTCGGTGCTGGCGACGCAGCCGCCGAGGACGCCGTTGCGGCCTGAACCTTCGCCGAGTGCTCAGGGGCCGCGTCCGAGGCAAGCAGCTCCAAGCTCGGCGAGTGACCGTGCTTACCGCCGTGTCTGCGCAACGATCGAACGCTCGCTTCGTGCAGACAGAAACTTGGGTTGGTGAACCTGCCCCAGTAGCGCTGGGGTAGCGACGACAAGAAGAGCAGTCTCGGTCGCATGGGTAGCTTCGCTGGAAACCGGAGGCCTCTTTCTCACCAGTAGCCTGTGCTTCCTCTGCGCAACCGGCCCGTGATAGCTTCAATTGATTTGAAGCGAGCACCCTTTTATCGTATGTTAAAATGTCACACTGAGAAATAAAAGGCAGGCTTGCTGCTGCTCGTGTCGGTTAGACGCAGTGCAAGCCAACAGTCGTGAGCGTCGGGCTGTGAAAGCGAGCCCCCAGTGGAATGTTCAGACCTGCGCTCGCGCACCGGCGCACTGCAACTAGAAAAGAATGCATCCTTCAGGGCCTGCACCAGCTCCGTTCTCCACGTGTACCCAGAGTCTATCTCTGGGTTCGGAACTTGATCGCACTGGAAGTGGCAGGCAGCGTCCCTGCACTCGACTGGTAGACGAGGCGTCCCGATCGGGTCATGCAAGTGTTCCAGAACGGCTCTTTAACGCCCACAGCACAGCTCGTTTGTGGTGGTTATGCAATATGGCGCTGCTTTCGCGATCAGCCTGGTGTGCGAAGCTCGCGTGAGCGCCATGTTGCCTGGAAATCCTATGTCGACCTGGTAGAGCAGGTGAGCGCGCAGTCAACTTCGGCACACGGTCTTGAAGCGAGCGACTGTGGCAGTTCAGAAGAGGCGCGGGTGCTGGCGAGTTTACCCGCGCTCGGGGGCATTTGGCGGCTTGCCCAGGCGCTGCTTTTTTGCGACGAGCCGCTTGAAAATGTTTTGTCCATCGACGAGTGTCTGCACCAGTGGTATGCTGGCGTGAGTACCGCAGAACCCGAGCACCCGGAAAGCGCACCTTCTGAACGCTCCGGCACCCTGGACTGGCGGGCCGTTCATCGCGCCTGCGCCCAGGGTCGACCTTCTGCTGCGCTGGAGCTGCTGAGCGCTGCGCTGTCCAAAAGCAGGAACGATCGAGCGGGTGGCGACACACAACTGCTAGACGCGACATCGGTTCTTGAGCTGGTGGCGGCAGCGCTGCACGAGGCTCCCGAAACACTCACTGCCCCGAACTGGAGACAATGGCAGGAAGCGTGCGCTGTTGCCGCAGAGACGCTTTCACAGCTAGGAGCTGATGGACGCAACGTAGACGGGCTCCGTGAGGCGAATCAACTCCTAAAATGCCTCAGTGGTGAGGAGGAATTTTCCCTAGACGTTGTAAGGAACTGGGCGGATGATTTCATAGCCCATGTGTTGTACGGACGCGGAAGCTATGAGGACGAGCGCTCATTCGCAGCGCTCTCCTCGAAAGCAGCGAAAAGCGCTTGTCTGAGGTTTCCGCTCGCGTCCCCTGCCGAGTACCTCGATACGATACGAGAAGGCAGTCTGGAACCCGCTGCAGTGCTGTACTGGATATCCAACGCGATAGCTATGGGCCACTTTGAAGAAGCCATAGTGGCACTGACACTTTTTCCCTTTGGGATCTGGCACGCCGTTCACATGGCGGACACATGTTCTCCTCCGAGCGGTATGACGTCCATCGCAGGCCCGCTTATGCAGCGATACGCTGACACACTCATGGAGCGCACTGAATTTACCGACTATTGGCGCATGACTCTACGTTACCGGACGTCGTTTGCCGCGGCCAATGCCGTGTCAGGAATGCTTTTGGCCTTGATCCCATCCAGTCTGCATTCTCTTCGGGAGCAACGGCTGTTCGAGGCCGAAGCAATACGCATGATGCACCGTGCGGGAGTCGCCACTTTAGAGCGCGAGGCCTTGGGCGATGCGCTGCACGCTGCTCGTGCGCGCCTGCTGGAAGCAAACGCAATATGGCCTGCTGCCTTCTACGAATGGGTCCTTCTGGGGCAAAAAGAAAAGGCTTTGCGATGTTGCACTGCACAGATGCGCCGCCTGGAAATCGGTGATTCCGTGCGGTTGCCGGACATGATGTGGTTTCTTGCACAGAAGCAGAGTTTATTGGACGCGTTTGAGGCTGCGCTGCAGGATCGCCCGGCTCCTGCTTCCGTGGGTCAACAGCGGCGGCAAATTTTAGCAGCGCTTGCGTTTTTGCCGGACTATGCTCAGTTTTACGAGCTTATCCTATGCAAACTTCGTGGAATATTCCTCTCTGATGAACAAATTTTGGAGATGCTGCAGCGAGCAAGCCGCATGTTTTCCTCGACGGACTTGCCAGCGTGCTTACGTCGCCAGCTGCTCGAAATCGTCATTCAACACATCTTGCCGCAGTGTGCGGCTCGAAACGTATCCCCTGGACATGAGATCACGTACGCGTTGTTCGATACCTGCTTATGGATGTCGACTGATGTTCATACAAGCGCTTCAGTGACCGAGTCCTCGAGCGAGGCCTCCGCATGTGTCGCACCAGAGTCTCGCATGGATGATGCCAGCAGGCACGGCGCCGCAGCGAATGATCATGAGGTCGACCAGCCGAGCATCCGTCACGACTGGCTGTCCGCACTCGCTCAGTGGAACGCATTATGGGTACAAGCATTTACCGCGTGATGCTGTTCTGGTGAGAGAGAGGGAGGCGGTCGGCCAGAGCGGAGAGCTGGTCGATAAGTTTCAAATCTGTACTGGTTGGAAGCTTTTGCTTGTGCGCCGAGGTCCGTTTCGCTTAAAAATGGAACCCTGGACGAGTCGTTCCTATCCTGCATGTTCGGTCTTTCGATTCTTTTTTTTGTACATGTACAGCATCAACATTTCTCGGGTAGAGATCGGGGCTGAAAGATTCATATGTAGATTTGGGGTTCTCGGTCCTCTTTTCAGAATGGGTTCATCAACTCTCTGTCGCTGGGATGCATTTCGTAGCTGAAGTCAAGATGATTCACGACGCCCTCGCACTTGGGTTCGCAAAAGCAACCGATATCGCCTTCCAATTCGTATACACACGTCTCCGCTTTTCGAATTTGCTGACATGTATCCTGCTTCTCTACTCTAGTCTTTTTGAAGCTTTCGATCTTCCTGTTTCAGAGTAACGCGTGGGCGCAGAAAGTTCGCGTCGCTAGATCGCCGCCTAAAAAGCGTCGGCATGGTTCGTTGAGTAACGCTTCATAGGCGCAAGCGAAGCGCTCCTTGAACTTGCCATGTTAGATAATCGTCTCCATCGGAAAGAAAAATTTTCGCATGGAGATCGACGGAACCGAACACTAGATCCTCATTTTACCGCCCACGGGACATGTTCATAGAGACTGCCGTCTCTTCTATATTATGGAATAGAGTCTTGGACTCGGACTTGCGACTTCGCAGCGATTGGTTCCAGCGGAACATCGATCACCGGTTTTGGCAAAGCCAGCGTTGACGTAAGGACATGCTACGACTCGTTCTCCAGCCGTTATGTCCCTTCCGATTCTCGTGCCATTACGGGCAACACCGTGTTTCACAAATTCTCTATCGAAAAGAACAGTGTACGCGCGCAGCGAGCAGGATACTCGACGAGCGGATCGCTCGTACGAAAGTCGTGATCGTAGGGTAATAAACTGGACGCGGAAACGGATGATGGAACCGGGGAGACACCTCTGTATCCGTCCAGGGTATGTAAAGCGCGATGACGCACACCTGAACGCGCCCCAGGGCGATTCTCGGAGGATCAAGTGCGGCGGACGCCCAGGAGCACCCCCGTAACAAGCATGTGTCAGCGCCACGAAAAGCGTATCGAGGCTGGACGCAACGGAGATGAGAACGACAAGTGAAGCTTTGTTCGTGACTTTTGCTTACGCATGAATCGCTTCGATAACAGGAGCAAGCTACGGAATCGCGACTTTAACGCTGCCATCAACATCCCTCAACCGTTGAAAATGGCGCTGGAGCGAGAACAGAAGCCGGCCTATAGAATACCCGTATTCGCACAGATGAAAAGGAAACAGTCACAGAAAAAGCGCGCAAACGCTGGCATTGATAACGATGGGAAGAGACTCAAACGTGAGCGTGTACACCCGTTCCATTTCACGCTGACTTTGGCGTCGTCGTTGCGTACACGGTGATAAGCACGAGCGCCAACGACTCGTGGCCGAACTCCATCTCGCGGGTACCTAGTCGTCGACATTTCGTCACGGTTTCAGCTCGGTCAGTTTTGTTACGCGTCATTGGCAGCTATTCTCGATTGCTTGTGCAAATGACACGTCCTGGGTCGTCAGCAAGCACTACGATCATTCAGGGCAGAGGTGCACACACCAGTTTTTTTGATCATACCCATGAAGCGCGAACTGAAATCGTCCATGTGATGCCCCGCGTGATCCGGATCTACCGCTTACGAATACGGATTGATCCCGACCAGCTCTATGTCATAATAAAGGGTACTCTCACGTGGTACCACAGCAGCAGCGCCTAGCCGCAGATTCACTCCGTGAAAGTTGTCCACCGCTCGGACGCGAACACGTCGCTGCTCGCCGACCCGCATACCCTCCACCCCCAAGTCGACAGCCGCCGGCAGGGTTGCAGTGCCCGCCCGGAAGAAAACCGGAGTTTTGCCGTTTCTCTTGTCTTCGATCACAGTTCCATCTTCAAGGAACGCGACGTACCGGACAAGCACGGCATCTCGAGACCGAACTGGCGGCGAGCGAACGTCGCGCGGTGCCCGCAGCTGCACAATGTCGAGGGGAATCAGGGTGCCTGTAGCGTCGCGTGTGACGCGGTGCTCAACATCCGCGGCATGACCCAGAGTCAGTGGCTCAGTCGTCGCTGGGACGGGTCGCCCTTGTTTCAGGTATGGCTCTGCTTCGAGCGGTGCCGTACCAGCGTTCTCGGTGGGGTTCGCGCTCGCGAACACCGTGCAATCGCTCGACTGGAGCTGCAACGCCACTAGAAGCCCACAGAGCACCTGCGGGAAACAGCGTGGCCAATCATTTTTCTTTTCGTTCCGGAACAAGTTCGCTGAAAGTGATAGAGGCTGCTGAATGCGCAAGGCACTGGAAGCGTTTCGCGTGTTACCGCGAGGTCGTCGCGGCGCATTCACTCGGTTCACGAGCACGACGTGGTCATAGCCAGTAAAACGGCCGTGCTGCCGTCCTGCATTTGCTGCCTTTTGGGCTTTTGTGGCGAAAAACCTTGCGGTACCCGTTCCAACAAACATTCGGTTTCCATGCACCAAAGCTCCACGCGGAATGCGAATCGATCCCAGAGCACCGCGTCGCGCACATGAACGCAATGATCCCGGACTGGGAAAGCGTTGCACGATGTACCTTTCCTTCAACTTCAGTTCAAAGGGGTTGTGCTCGTGTTTGCACGTCCACTGGGTTGTTGGAATACCAGGTATGCGTACCGGAAAGCTGTGTCACGCGCTCCATCGTACTGGGGTTGGTAAACTTGTACTCAGAAAAATAGCAATCAACGGAACACCATTGTCGTTTACCGCATGGCAATGTAAACCATTTCTGGTGTGTATGCAGGGCGTTCCAGTCTCAGTGGATCGCTGAACCGCACCATTTCCTTGCGTTGCACCATGCGAGAGTCCAATGCGCACGTTCGTGACTAATGATCGTTTTCATCGCGAGGCCCCCTGCGATTCACTACAATACCCATGCACTGTGTACAAATTGATTCCGTTAACGCTCGCACAACTCCAAGCCGCTGGACACTCCTGAACTCCTACAGATTTCCCAGTGCTCACCGAGACGCTCAAGTGACGGTGCAGCGAGTGCTTGCGCGAACGCTTGCTGGTGGAATCACACCCCCGCAAGTCGTTTCCCTTCGATTGCCTCGCTACCTAATATGCCGTCCGTACGCGAGGCACCATGTCGTGCGTCCGTCTCTGGGTTTTACGGAGAAATCTGGTTCACTCCCGATGTGTCTTCGGTCACACGTACACGATTTCCTCTTTCGACAAACCTTCTGTATAGGCCGCCCACAGACAGCCCAATCAATAGCGAGATCGTTCGAAGGCCTCACCCGGACCATCGAATACTTTGCGCATGGTAACTGGGGAATGCCCCTGACCACATCCGCCTTACGAATACGACGGTTATCCGCTGCCCCAGTGCGGCGCTCTCCGATACCCCACGATTCCGATTCACGGGCCCGTTCGACGCTGTCTGTGCCCTCTGGATGGCCTTGCCACGTTCTCGCGCAGGCCCACGTTCCTGACGTTCCGTATCCAGAATACATCCACATACAGGTATCGTTGCCTTACTGTCATGATACGAGCGGCGTGCACCGTGGAGGTCCAGGTGCACGACGCCGCCACTGCCTAACGATGGATATATTTCGTATTGGATCGTCGGGACAAACCAGATATCCCCAATGCGCACCGAATATCGTCTTCTAGGCAAGCATGCATCATTACAAACATGGAATGGAGCTTCAACCAACCATCGCCCATACGTCTAATCGAAAATCAGGCTTTTCCCCGAGAATCCACTATGGTCGATACTGCGTCGAGTGGTTGCGAGCGCACACCAGCCCGTATCCGCAGCTGCGGCACATTCGATGGCGCAGCTGTCGTGCTGGCCAGGGCGCGGGAAGGCGCGCGTCTCCCGTGCCCGCGCTCTCTCTCCGTATCTTTTTTCTACCGCTTTTGGTGCGTACTCACCTGGGTAGCGTACTAGTCAGTTAAGGACGTTTGGACTTTCCGCTTCATGTCAGTATGGGAAACGAACTTGAAGAAACTGGAGCTTAAGCGAATCATTCGTGAACCGCACAACGAAGATATTCGCGCACTCGAGCGCAACTCAGTGCAAGCAGCTGCACACAACTTAATCGCCTCTCTTTCTTCCGAGTATTGCTTTGTTTATGATAACGAGCACCTGGGTCCGAACTTGGACTTGTGTGTTGCCTTTCGGTCTTCGGATGGAGACGAGTTCACCTGTTGCTGTTTCGTACTGCCGGTCACGACAAGGGAGCAGCGCTCCTGGCTAGAGCGATGGGTGCCAGCAAGTGAACGAGGCAAAGCAACCCTGGAGACGCTGGTCGTCATCGGCTGCCGTTCTGGTCGGCTGCGGGTTCTCAGCATCGCGGAAGCCTCGGAAATCCTCATCATATCGCATGAAGCTGGAAAACCGCTCTCCGCAGCAGAGGCCTGTACCGCAGTCGATCGGCATGCGGTTGCTGATGCACTCGGCATTCGCGCGGTGGGCGCCCATCCCAGCCGCGAGGGTGTCTTCGCATCTGCCTCAGGGAATGGGGTTTGTGTATGGCAGCTTCTGGGCGGTCATCGTCATGTGCAGCTCATCGGGCGAGTCCATCTGGAACGGCCGACAGCGCTCGCGCTCTCTCCGGAGGATGCGCTTTTCGTAGCGCGTACGAAGCCGTCCGAAATCCGAGTGTGGCAACTCAGATTTGAGGAGAGCACTTGGACGGGGCCGGCCGAGGCACCCGGTGCGGAAAGCAAAGTGTTGCAGGGTCGACTGGCTGAACTCGACGGTGGTCGCCTCCTTGCAGCAGTTGCGAGTACTGTCGAAGTCGTGCGCTGTGGCCCGCGCGGTCTCGTCGTGAAAACATCTGATTCGTTACGCTACCTTGATTATGAGAAGGGTACAGATATCTGGAATCAGTCCGGGCGGGGCGAGAGGGTCATTGGACTGCGCGGCAGCGGAGGAGGATGCGGCGCTATCGATGTCGCGCTCGATGAGGACCACATCGGGACTGCCGTTGATCCCGGCCTGGTATGCGTTGCAACGGATGCCGGTGTAATCCACGTGTACCGTCTGGAAGACGCTCTTAGGGTGGCATCTGTTGTGGTTCCTCGCTTACGTCATCAGATGGGGAGCTGTGTGTTCGGCTCCAGAGGGGAGTCCCTGATCGCTGCGCATGCTCAATTAATTTACCGTTTGCAGGCCGTCTCGGACGACGCTCCCGCCAGCGAAATGAATCGTTAGGGTTACAGACTGCCGACGTGCTGAGCCTCCGTCGGAGCCTCACCTCGAATTCTGAATGCAAGCTGCTTGGCCTTTTGGCAAAGGCAGCGTTTGCGCATAGCTTGGAGCCCAGAACCGCTTTGACCCTGCCTAGGAACCTCATGTTTTCCTGTCTGCACAATCGCTTCAACGTCGTCGATTGAGATACAGCGAGTGACGCTCGTATGGAGCGGGTATTTCGCAGCAAAAGGGCGGCGTGGCTGGCCTCGAAAACTGGGGTATCAGAATGCCTCGCGATCATGCACACGCACTAGCAAAGGCGCTTCGTCGAGCTTGTGTCCATCATCAATCTTGCTTTAGACGATCTGCGTAAAGGATGCGAAAGTCGTATCTCTTGCGGATGCATTCGGCGCTGAGGTCGTCAACGCGCTCCCTCTATTCGGATGATCCACTCGATGCCCCGGTCGTGCAGCCTGCGAGCTCGCCGACAATCAGGAATCGCACCATCGCGTTGCACGGCGTTCAAGGAGGTGCGCCTTACACTCGAACTGGAAGCTCCTGCCGATGCCATTTCTGAGAGACGCGCACCGCTGTGGCCTGCACTCGAACCCGGAGCATGTGCAGGTACCATATTTGAGAGATGGGTTCGCGATGTGTGGCAAACCAGACGATATCCAGTGATTCGCATGTTCTGGTTGCGCTGTCTGCGTGATCGCTACGTTGCCATCACCATTTCGCAGAAAGAATCGGAGCGTTGGCACCAATCATGAACAGGAGGAAACAACAGCAGGGCGGTTGCAGCAGCAAACGTATACGATCCGTGACGCTGGTGCGACTCGATGGCGCTTTCTGTGCGCCTCTGGTAACCGTACCAGTCGCGCACCTGGAAGGCGAAAGTAGGCTTGCGGAGTCTTCGGTGCCAGCTGGCTTACGACACGCGCTTCGATTCCAAGGCGCCCGGAGTTCGTGCCACATCGTCACACACAGAAACGCCTTGTTCATTGATCTGGGCAGCGATATTGGTGAGATTGCCCAGCACACGACCGCCAACAAGGTTTCGTTTGGCGAAACGCTCCCTCGACTCAGCCTGATCCCTGGATGCGTGATCCACTGGGACCTCCATTCGGGCAGTTGCCAAGGGCGCCGAAGAAGGCGCCATCTCCGATCCGCAAGCAGCCTGGTGCGACTCCTCTGCTGCGATGTAGCGAATACGTACGCGAGAGTTACCATACCGATGACCTACGTTTTCGTTATAGAAAGAACGATGAGATGGAAAATGCCGCAAGTGTGCGGCCAACGCCTGCCGCGATCCAAAGACACGACCACAGCTCGGCTGAGGGCACTCCACTTGCGTGGACGCGTTATTTTCGAGTTCCGTCCGCGTCAGTTCCAAACGCAGCCCTGGACCTGCCTCGAATCGCTTCCAGCGGCGGTTCGGTCCGGTAGGCCCGAAAGGTGTCGGAGAACGGAAAGTTCTCTTTGGCCGTCCACGACGCTTCGTTTGTGTTGGCGGCCCGCAGTGCGTGTTCTCGCGCAACTGCGACAAAGCAGCGGCAGCGTCGTACACTTCAGGACCCCAGGATACGATGGACTCTGCTGCTCTGCCTGCTCTTTCAGGCAAAACGCGGTTGCGCTCCGCCCGGCTACCTGTACCGCTCGTGGAAGACTCGGGCTCTGCCTCGAAGTCCTTCTCCGCGTTTATTCTACAGGCCATAGGCTAAAGCAGAAAGAATACATGAGTTAATTAGATATGAATGGAGCGGTGGGGCGATGCTATCCGTCTCCGCGGGAAACGCATCGGAGGGAAAAAGTGGCGCCCCGCCAGCGATGCGTGTACTGTGGTGATCGCGGGAGAATTTTACGCGCGCACGCACGCACTCGATCCGGTGTGTGCGTGTGCATAGTCGGGGCTCTGCAGATGCATCGCTGGTAGGCGATGCGAAAACATCTTGGGATTTTCGTAGCCCAGAGGCTGCATCTCAAGACGCTGATGACGATTGTGCAGTAGCGAACGCTCGGTACGCGCATCGATTGCACTCGATAGGTCAAGGTCCGGCTGCATGGATTGTGTGCATGCCGAATCAAGACAATTCGCATGGCCAACGTTTCGTCACAACAATGCTTATCGCGTTTCCTATGGGCGTGATGCTGTGTAGCTTGGACTCGAACGCTGCATGCTCAGGACTCAGCTCTCTCGATATCGCGGTATCGGCTGCGGGCAGAGATAGGCTTCTCTCCACGCAGACGCGTACTCGGGATGATGCGGCGCGACGGGGTCTTTTCCGAGCGGGGATACGTGTCGGAACGATGCCAGAGTGTGCAAGTAGGTGCCTGCGTATCCCGTCTCGCGAAGCATCTTGGTTATGTTCGCGCAACGCCATGCGCGCCTATCGCTGCACGTGGAGCATTACTTTTGTGGAACTCTCTGAGCAGCGACACCGTATTCATTTGCAGAGATCGAGTGTGGCGCTCCGAGCCAGCTAGGTTGTAGGACGAGGGATCGCTGCGCATGCAAGTTTTCTCGTTTCGGCCGCAAAGAGCAGTAGCTCAAATACGTGCTCGCGAGCTAGTATCGAGCTGTCGACTGACCTTGTACTTGTCCCTACACCTGTAACCGGCGGGCGCGAAACACCCGCACTAGCCACGATCGAAACAGCGTTCTTTGTGCGCCGCGCTGCAGCCCCGATTATATGATACGAAAGCGGGGAGCCCCTTGCGACTGCGCACACTCTGTTGCACAGCGCTTTAGATCAGTATCTCTATTCCCGCATTCAAGATCCTGTATAGCCGCAAATCCATTCCAGGCGAGGCTCAGTTCCCGACTCAATTGCACATGCTCGGTCGAGATTGAAAACTATCATGCCGATGCTGGGTGAGCTTCGAAGGACTCGATCAGTTTTGAGGAGGAAACGCAATTCAGCAGTGCAGCGTTCAATCTGTTGCGCTGCCTTCTTCGCCACATGCATTCTAATAAAAGGTGACATCCTGGTACAGATCTAAGGTACTTGCTAATTTTCAGACTTGTACTCAGAAAAATAGCAATCAACGGAACACCATTGTCGTTTACCGCATGGCAATGTAAACCATTTCTGGTGTGTATGCAGGGCGTTCCAGTCTCAGTGGATCGCTGAACCGCACCATTTCCTTGCGTTGCACCATGCGAGAGTCCAATGCGCACGTTCGTGACTAATGATCGTTTTCATCGCGAGGCCCCCTGCGATTCACTACAATACCCATGCACTGTGTACAAATTGATTCCGTTAACGCTCGCACAACTCCAAGCCGCTGGACACTCCTGAACTCCTACAGATTTCCCAGTGCTCACCGAGACGCTCAAGTGACGGTGCAGCGAGTGCTTGCGCGAACGCTTGCTGGTGGAATCACACCCCCGCAAGTCGTTTCCCTTCGATTGCCTCGCTACCTAATATGCCGTCCGTACGCGAGGCACCATGTCGTGCGTCCGTCTCTGATTCGCTTCCCGCTTCTAAACGTTTTGGAGCGAGCACATGTGCTCGTGACGCGCGAATGTCATCCTGAAAGCATCGACAGAAAGCTTATAGAATCGATTCCTGCACTCGCTGTACACTCTGTTCGAGAGAGGAGGAGCGTAGCTATTTCGCTCGACAACGCGTCCTGCGGCAGGGGCTCCCACCGCCGCTAAATGACGCGCGTAATCGGCCATCTACCTTCCCTGTTCATGGAACAAGCTCGCAGACGTACGCTTCTCGCATCCGTCCATCAATAAACGTTGGCGATCTCCGTGATGGCTTATGTACCGAGGCCAGAAATCGTCCACAACAGCCGTGTGGACGCTCATTAGCGCACATACCGTAGTGTACAAAGCATTTCCTTCTGCGCGATACGATGCTCAGGGCGTTGCCATGGTCCATGAAGCAGTCATGCCGCTCGTTCGTATGCACCCGGGCGTATATCATGCCCGACTCGACGATCCTGGGCACTGGGCAAGTCGGGCAGCTTCACTTGCTTTGCGTACGGGTCTCTTGGCTCTGTCACCTTGGTCTGGCGGTACTGCGACCGCCACGACGCCCATCAACCAGGAATCTACGCCCGCCACGCAGTGTCTGTAAAAGCTACCTGGAGCATTTGAAAAAGAGCCCCGTTATTCGACTCAGCACTGAGTCTAACATAGCACATGCAGAAGGATCGTCTGCTGCTCTCACTCGTCTATGTATGCTTCTGTGTCTCTCTTTCCGGTAAACGGGAAATCTTGAACAAGCGCGGCCGATGCTCTTCGCGAAGCTGTTCGAATGCTGCAATGTTGGTCGCAGAGACCAGCCATAGCCCATTAAGGAGACCATACGCTATCCATGCGTCAACGATGATATACTCGGCCTCTAGCTCCCGTTCGGGTACCACATGTCATTGCCGGTGGAAGCGGCTCGGGCGCTCGCATTCGGAAAGAAAGTCCGCCTGGCTCGGGGGAGTTCGCTTCTCGATATTGTCTTAGCGCAAGATGCATCGCGGTTCATCTAGCGTGGGGTACGATGTCCGCCGCTGCGAGGCCGTGAGCGACCCAATGAACTTCGATGATCTGCAGCGATCAACGCGCTCGTTGCGACACCTCTTTGGAACGCACAAGCGCATCGATAGCATCGGCCGCCAACGTCAGCACGTCATCTGCCGCAATCGACATTCTAAGGATTCCTTCCTTGCATAGGTTCCCGCGTTCTCGACCGATGCTCCGAGAATACGACCGCCCAACACCGACAAGATGTACTTTCTCAAGTGCTCCAGACCGATCCACAAATGGATGCGGAGGTTAGTTTCACGAGTTTCCGCAAACGCGTCGTAGACGCGCTCATCGCCGAGGTGGCACGGCGACGCCGCAAGCTATCCTCGAGAGCGCGTTTTCAACGTTCTTATCCTACAATCAGGCGGTGTTGCATCTTCTGGCCTGGGTATCAGTTGTGTTGCCGCATGCCGGATGGATAGAGCAAATCCCAAGAAGTGTACGGGAGACCGAAAACGTGCGTCCGGTTCGCCTAAGCACAAGTGTTTGACGATGCGCATCAAGATGAGGAAAGCTTCGAGAGACTTCATGGCGTCCCGAAACTCGCTTTTTGGAGGATCCTCCCCGTTGACGTGTCGTCATAGCGAGGCGTTGACACTGCGTCCAGAGTGACCTCCCCGCAACAACCAGTTTTCCTTCCGATCTCTCCTTGTGCTGTTTTCGAAAGCAACTGACTGTTGCTTGTGAGGTGACATTCTTCCCCTTCTACCGCTTCGCCTTCTCCGTGAGTTTTCAGGTTTGCGTAGGCGTGGGCGCTCCACTCCAAGCCCATTGAGTCAACGGAAATCAGACGACCTGAGTAGATGTTGGCAATGGTGCCCTTCTCTTCGATGCATCAGTGAACACAATTCCTCATGTACGTTTTAGGCCTTTGCTGTCGCGAGCACGCTCACGTACCGAAGCGCGCCGCTCCGTCCGCTCCTACGCATGTGCAGAGGAGCAACAGGCCCGTTCAGGACTGGTGAAGGTCGCGTACGACTCCTCGAAGAACTTTGATGTTCCAGATGCGAATGACTCGTCTACGTATACGCCGTCGTAGAGATGGTGTTCGACAAGACAGCATACGCCGTCGATTGAACGGAACCAGGGAGGAGATGTTCGCAAGTGCAGTATCGCAAAACCAACGTCAGCTGCGTACACCTCGACCGCTTTGGAACAACGGGAAGTCGCGCTGAGCAGGAGCATGACCGCCGAATACGGGACAATGCAGGCAAGAACTGCTTCAACGACGGTTCTGGTGTTGAGCGATATCTTCCGTTTGACGCGTCTTGTAGGCCTTCACACGGCTAAGTCGTCGCTATTACCGAAGATGTCATTATGCTGGCTTGTCTCTTCCTTAGGAACAGCGCTTTGTCATCCATTCGATCCCCATATCCATATCTATCATTTCGCGTGAGGACATTCTCATCAACTGAGACGAACGCTTTTCGCTCTTGTACCAGGCGTTCGCATTTCACTCCCGAATCGATCGTGTATTGTTCAATATGCACGAATCGCACATAAAGGCATGCTTTGTTCCCTCCATCTGTGTCTATGCATGATTATAAGTATGATCCTTGTGTGAACCTCACATCCTGTGGCGTTTTGTCATAGGTCGTAGAGAATATCGGGAGTGATACGTACTGACCAGGGGCCAATTGCGTGAATTATGTTTGACATGGTCTGTTTAGGTCCATGACGCTCGCAACCAGACCTGAAAGAGACATGGTTCACCCACCTATTAAGCCTAGACAAAACTTTCTAGAGCAAGTGAATCCATTTTCCACAAGCTTCAAGGGGTAGCTTCACGTGTTCCGGCCACGTCTCTCGAATATTATGGATACACCCATTTTGTTGAATACCTACTCGAAAAACAACAACAAAAAAGGGAGCGCGCTCACACATGTGTATCCAAAAGCACTGCTCTGCGTACACTGTAGGACGCCATGAGATTTTGCCACCGTCACATTAACATTTCGTTTCATACGATCATAAAGACCGTCTGGAATGCAATACTCGCAACCATGCGAAAGATGAATAATGGCATCTACCCGACTTGTCGCCCAAGTAGGTCCCTTTGCAAACCGTGCCCAGAATCTGGATGCACTAGGATCGGCTGCCATACCGAAATGCACCACTGTCTGCCTCCATGCCTCTCTGTCAACGCGATTCTTCATGGAAGACCTTGAATACGCATGGATCCCTGGTAGTTCTCTGAAAGCGAATCTACCGCGCTCACATTCGAACTCGTCTCTGTACAAACTCCTTGCTCAGTGGCATTTGAAGCACTTGCGACGCAGTGATCATCACTGTGCTCTCGAATGCTAGTGACGCTCGCGTTCACGTGCCGGTCACTGGAGTCGCGGCCCGTCCACCATTGCCGAATGCGACCGGCAGCCGCTGCATGGAACTGTACAGGAAACTTCCGCCACGGGCGCTGAAATCGCCGTGCTATCTCAGAATCAGATATGGAAAGCGACTCGGCAGAGTGGTGATCATAGCGGTTCCGCTTACGCCCTTTCCGAATCGTTCTCATGTGCTCGTTCATTTGGGGAGCACCGCACACGCCTGACGCTGTGACTCTCGGGACGTGCAACCAGCGCCGCCATCGAGGCATCTGCGCTGCAGCTTCTGAGGCGCCCGATGCCGTGAGGCCTCCCACCATATCCGCCCCGTCGCCCGCTCCACGATCAACTTGTGTAGCAGCACCAGCATCCACACAGTCGTGATCTGGCGATTCATGGACCAACGTGTTCCACAATCGACCGAGGCGCCATCGCGAGTGCCCTGAAGCTGCACCACCAACACGGCTACGTAGCCGTCCATCGTGCGCCTTTTGTCTTTGTCGTCGACCAGTGTTTCGCGTCGAATGCAACAGCGGCAAACAAGCACCATCGGGCAGGTCAGCATCGACGCTCGCGAAGCGTGGCAAATGCACCGGGGGACGCTCGCTGAGACCAGGATCGCCCGCTGATCGCCAGAAACGTGCGATCCAGCCTATCTCCTGAGCGGGTGCTGGGCCTTTTGAAGCACCATCTGGATCGGGGTCTGTGCGAGGTATGCTGGTGGATGCAGCTTCACCAGCTGAGGTCTCTCGCGTGCTTCGCGTAGTTGCCCTTTCGGCGGAATCGGACGTGACTAGCTGACGGTGAAATATGCGTCCCCAAAACGAGCGATGCTCGATGCATTCTTCATCAGCATTCAAAACAGGATCGACGAGGTCAGCGCGCAAAGCCGACCAGAGCGTCAAAAGCCATCGCTGTAGACTCGAAGCGGTTGCAGTCTCCGGCTCGTCGCCTATGTCTGATTCGAATTCGTCGCTATTCGAGGATTCCGAGAGCCTGCCCTCCTCATCAAGCTGCTCTGCGAGTAACGCACCGCGCTCCAGCGAGGCCCTCGGCACCGGAATACCAAGCTCTTTCCCATAATAGGCACGAAGTGATTTCGTTCTCAATTCGAACGACGGTGTTAAGAGGCGGTTGCGCGGAGTGAAGCCCAAATCGAAGCAGCCCGCATCGAGTTGTGGCTCAAAATAGATTTCCCAGGAGAGCGCATCAAACCATTCGTCTCTGATGGCACGACAGTTGACGAGCACGCGCCGCAGGTCGCACACAACAGCCTCCTGGAACAGGGCGTCGTTGCAGACATCTCGCATCGGCTCGACCGAAAGCGCGTCTCTGGACGGCACGAGTGCAGTGCCATTCGCGGATTGTCGCATTCGTAGCCATTTCCATACCATGTCGCGGACGGGAACCAGAAGAACCATGAGACGCTGTGGTGCCTCAAACGAGATCCAGCACTGTCGAACAAAGGCACTGCGCTGTGATGCCCGTTCCATGAGACTCAGTGAGAGAAACGGCGGTTGTTTCTCATGTGGAGAAAGCTCAATTGGCTCCACCAAAGAGGTATCCAACTCGTTCGCACCGTGCTCTGCACAAAGCACGATCTTCGAGATCCTATCCACAAATGCGAGCGCTCGCCATTGCGGTGCTTCAGGGTCACTTGGACCCCGGTTCATGATGAAACGAAAGAGATCCCCCGTCGCTGTCCATTTTCCGTTGATATGGAGGTGCAGCTCGCCGTACGCCGTATGTTCGCCCTGACGCATGAGTGTCGAGAGACGGCCCAGACGGTTGAAGGGACTGCTCAGGATACAGAACCATTCGTCATGCTCTCGTTTGCGCGTTCGAGCAAGACACACGCCAGCCCACTCCGATGGCCCGTATACATCGAGTACAGGTTCCAGAAGGAGCCGCTCCAGACAGAGTCGTGTGTCCTCGGCGAGTCGCGAGATGCCGCTGACCGTCAGGCGATACTGGGGCACGAAGAGGTCGCGGATGCTGCGCATCACCGAGCGCGCGATGCCTGTTCGCGTGCTCTTCAGCGCCGCTTTTGGGTCCCATTGATTCAATGGAGGTTGCTCCACGAGCAGCGCAAAGATGCGACGCGCAAGTCCGCGAAGCTTTTCACCCTCTTTGCGGAGAAGCTCATAGAATGTGGATAGTATAGCACCTGGGCCAACAAGCACGGTTGTACGCATTTTTCGTATATTGTCGAGTGTCTGGAGTTCGGCTCCAAAGGCACCGCCAGCTCGGAATAACAGCAGGATATGTACAATAAAAAATGGATGAAATATGGAGTATGTCAGAAAACAGACTACATCCGACGATGTATACTGAAGCAACGGGGCTAGCGCATGTGCGGCTTGGGCTAGCTGTTCTTCGGTTACGCAGATGACTCGTCGTGGACCTGTCATGCCCGCGGTTGGCATGATCAGCGCGACGGAGTCTTTTCGACGAGGTTGCCCAGATGTCACGACCTCCGGGGCAGTGTCGACCTGCAGTACCGAGAATAGTGTCGGCGGCTGCGACGGCAGGTCTAGAGCCGCCGCTCCCAAAAGCAGACACCTACCTGCATAGCTCTGGAGTTCCTCGCAGTTCTGTTCCTGACCAAGAAACAGAAGTGAAACACATTGGTTATTGAGTAGCGCACGAGCAAAGGAGACGTCTTCGTGTGCGTCGATGAGCACGACGGGCAGTTGCAGAAAGCTCGCCGCGCTAAGAACGATCGAGACCTCCCACCGAAACACGCTATAAACGGCAACGCGTTTCCCTGGAGTCAGTTTCAATGGCTCGCTCTGCAGGTATGCGATAAGGCGATCCACGTACGCTCTGACTTGTGCGTAGGCCAGCCAGCCGTCCGAAGAAACGGAGGCGACAGGACACCCGACGCTGTTCTCGCAGCGTACACAACGACCGTTCGGGTTCTCGTGACACCCCTGGAGCAAACAATCGAAGAGGCTGACCGCTGGAGCTTCCCATTCGGGAAAATCAGCGTCCATCAACGCAAAACCTCTCCTCGAAAGTGTTCGGCTGGAGCAGGACGTGTCGGTTCGCACTCCAGGCGCTAGAATTCGATAAAAGTTGTTCACGGGATGCGCTGGCAGGTGCATGCTGCGAGTTCCAGGTTGGTGTCGCTCGAGCGGTGCTCCGCTCCACAGCTGGGGATACAGTTAGGTGTAGGGGCGCCAGCTGGATCATCGCTACAGAGCATGTCTAGGTAGCTCGATTAGCGGAGAGTATCAGCGTCTTTGGAGGTACCTCTTTTTACCAGCTGCAGCATACTGCAAGAGCCCTTCCTAGCTCTTCTTTGCAGAGCATGTCTAGGTAGCTCGATTAGCGGAGAGTACCAGCGTCTTTGGAGGTACCTCTTTTTACCATCTGCAGCATACTGAAAGAGCCCTTCCTAGCTCTTCTTTGCAGAGCATGTCTAGGTAGCTCGATTAGTGGAGAGTATCAGCGTCTTTGGAGGTACCTCGTTTTACCAGCTGCAGCATACTGCAAGAGCCCTTCCTAGCTCTTCTTTGCAGAGCATGTCTAGGTAGCTCGATTAGCGGAGAGTATCAGCGTCTTTGGAGGTACCTCGTTTTACCAGCTGCAGCATACTGCAAGAGCCCTTCCTAGCTCTTCTTTGCAGAGCATGTCTAGGTAGCTCGATTAGCGGAGAGTATCAGCG
>Ga0078972_1001648_pt1 | contig 81359 bp, 63 predicted proteins | sample YelNatPaOPGAMG01_FD_67568 | JGI IMG/M metagenome (GOLD analysis project Ga0078972, IMG submission 67568) | Hot spring thermophilic microbial communities from Obsidian Pool, Yellowstone National Park, USA - OP-RAMG-01 (SPADES assembly) (version 2) | ecosystem: Environmental > Aquatic > Thermal...
AGACCAGGCCGGGAAACATGCCCTCTGACCTGGTCTTTTACTGGTGGCGAGAGGCGGAATCGAACCGCCGACGCCAGGATTTTCAGTCCTGCGCTCTACCGACTGAGCTATCTCGCCCCACTATGCAAACTCCATCTCGGGAGTTGATTTTGGCGGAACCGACGGGATTTGAACCCGCGATCTCCGGCTTGACAGGCCGGCGTGTTAACCTGACTACACCACGGCTCCGCGTCAAAATTCCGGGATCGCCCTCCAACAAGGCTTCCCCATAAATAGTATCTCAAGTCGTCCTCGCGGACAACGATCCAGATTGGTGCCCCCAGCGGAATTCGAATCCGCGTCACCGCCTTGAAAGGGCGATATCCTAGGCCGCTAGACGATGGGGGCACGCCAAGTCTAGCTTTCTTACCTCATGGCTCCGGTTATTATTATAAGGCATCTTCTACCCGGGCCATAAAAATTTAAGCATCAAACCACGCCCCCTTCAATCCCCCATCGAGCAACTTCTCCGCCCTCTGACCACCGTTCCCATGGAGGCCCCGCCGACCGGCTTGGTCCACATCTGGATGCCGGGGATCCCCCTGGCTCCCCAACCGCGATAACTCGCCGACCTCCTTTTGGCCGGGAAACCTTAACCGAACCACGGGGGCATGTCGATAGATAAGTGCGGATATGTACGGCAGGAGTGGCGGCCTTTCCCGCGCCTCGCGCGGAGACGAGAAAAGGGGAAACCGGGGGGCGGGAAGCGCGTAGGCGTGCCGTGCCAGGTGAAACGCGATGCTTCTCCCAGCGGAAAAGGAGAAACCGGCAGGCGGGAAACGCATCGCCTTCCGGGGGAGAAGCCCGCCGCTCACCCCCGTCTCGAGGAGCAGCCAACGGCGAAGCGGCCGGATATCGAGCCAAGGTGGAGGGGCGTGATGGACTACCCCGATAACCCCGGTACCGACACCACGCCGAATGCCGGTGAATTCGACGAGATCTGGGCGGGACGCAGCCAGGAGCAGGCCGCCCTGGACATCCTCACCCGCCTGGCCGTCGCCTGCAAGTCTCGGCTCCTCTATTCGCCGCAGCATCCCGCCGTGCAGGATGCCATGGTCGTTTTGCACGCGGTCATGGAGGACAGTCTCAAGGCCTACCCCGAGATCTCCGTGCGGGTGGAAAGGGACCGCTTCGCCTGCAACGGCGTCCCCCTGGGTGAGGGGAGAGAGAGCCTCCGCCGGCTGGCATTCCACATGAGGGCCCTCAACATCCGCGCCCTGACTTTCTCCCGCGGGGTCGGCCCCAGGGAAGCGGAGGCCTTGGTGGAGCTGGCCGTCTCGCCACCGGAACTCGTGGAAAAAGAGGGCGGCGCGGAGGCATTTCTCCTGAGCCGGGGAATACACGGCATAAGGGTGGTGGAAAGCGAGGCCGGTAAGGCCGAAGAGGAGAGGTCCTCCCCGGGGGACGTCAAAACCGAGGAAGCGGAGGAGCGAGATGAGGCGGAGGCGGCCGAGGAAGAAGACCAGCTCCAACGGCTTTTGGACCTCCTCTTCGAACCGGAGAAACTGGCACTGGCCCTGGCCCGGCTGAGAGGACCGGAGGGCAAGCCGCTGGAGGGCGAGGCCCTGGCCTCTGCCATTTACGCTTTCCTCCAGGAGGCATGGGGAGTGGCACAGAAAAGGGTCCCGGAAAGGATCCCCGCCCTTTCTCGGTCCCTCGCCGAGGCCCTCCTTTTCCTGGATAACCACCTCCGCAACCTCCTTATCCTGCATCACCTTCTTCCCGGGATGCGCCGGGAGCCACCCGGCAAGGAGGTGCTCAGCCGCTTAGGCCCGCAGGAGGCGGCCGGCGTTTTCAGCCATCTTATCCCCTTGGCTCCCCAGCTCGTTCCCAAGATGGACGAGCTCTTCACGCTCCTCGGTTACCGGGACCGGGATCTCGACCAGGCCCTGACCCTGCTGCGGGAAAGGTTAATAGACCTGGGTGAGGTACCCCTCACCGTGATCTCGGCCCTGGATGCCTTGCTCGCCTCGCGGGGCATAGGGCTTGCCGTGAGCGGCCTGCCCACCTTGGAGGAGATATCCTCTCTCTCCGAATATTACGGGGAAGAGGAACTTGTGGAGATCCGCGGCATAGCGGACATGGATATCGCGACGGAGGCTTACCAGTCCACCACCCCCATGCTTCTCGACCTCCTCCAGAGGGGAGAAGAGCTGGACAACCTGGGCAAGGTGGTGGACCTGCTGGTGGAGAACTTCTGGGGACTTGTCGCCTCCGCCCACTTCTCCATGGCTGCCTCCATACTGGAATCCTTCAGGCTGGCCCTGGAGGGCGGCAGCCCAGCCCTCCTCCCCCACCGGGAACGGCTCGAGGGCCTGCTGGAGGAAGCCTCCCGGAAGGGGATATTGCAGCGCCTTATCCAGCTGGCCAGCGAACACCGCGGGGATCAGGAAAGGATGGAAGGGTTCAAAGCCCTCATGAGGCAGTTCGGGGATATGGGGCTCCTGGCCATGATAGAGGCCCTGGGCACCGAGGAGAGGATGTCGGTGCGCAAGTTCATCGTGGATACCCTTGCCGACCTGGCCCGGGACCGGATTTCCCTCCTCGGCTCCTTCCTCGACGATCCCCGCTGGTACCTGGTGCGCAACATCGTCACCGTGATGGCCCGCATCCGCTCGCCCTTCACCTTACCCTACCTGGAAAGGGCCATGGCTCATCCCCATCCCAGGGTCAGGTCGGAGGCGGTCCGGGCGGTGGGGCTCACCGGAGGATACGAGGCCGAGGGGCTGCTCGTCAAGGGCCTTGGCCACCCGGACGAGAAAGTGCGCGTATTCTGCATCCGGTGGCTGGGGCGGCTCGGCGTGGCCAGAGCCGTGCCCCGGCTCACGGCTATGCTGGAGGACAAGGAACCGGGGGCCGGGAATCCCTCCGTGAAGAAGGAGATACTGGAAAGCCTTGGAAAGATAGGGGACCCCTCTACCTACGAGATCCTCCGCAAGTACGCGGGGCGGCCTAGGGGATTGTTCAGGTCGGACTGGCATATACTGGCAAACGCTGCCCAGGGTGCGCTCCGGCAACTGGTGGAAAAATATCCTCACTTGGCACGCAAGGGGTGAGGCGTTCGGCACGAGCACCGGAAGCGAGGAGAGACATGAACGCGAAGTACCGGAACGGCGAGGAGGACAGGAAACGCGAGGCCCTGGACTACTTCCGCTCCAAGGGGCTCCTGGAGAGGGTCCGCGAGGTGCTCAAGGACTTCTCCTCCGCCAAGAAGAGCCTCCTCCTCTACCCTCCCCAGCATGAGATATGCCTGGATTCCGTCTCCCGCTTCATGCGCTCCTTCCACGAATATCTCCGCTATCGGGATAGTCTCTCCCTGCGCATCGTGGGGGAGGAGTTCTTCTTCGAGGAGAGGCTCCTGGCCCGGGAGAGCGTCCTCTATTATCCGCTGCTCCAGGAGCTCCGCTCCAAGGGGGTGGGGGGCTTGAACTTCCTGGCGGGGCTGGAGGCGGGGGAATTCCTGGAATTCCTGAAGCTCCTCAACCTGGGCGAGGAGGAGATCGCCTCCCGGGGCGGACTGCCCGGGCTCATGGAAGAACATGGGATAACCCACATGGCCGTCGACCCCCCGGGCACCTGGGAGGAAAAGGCCTCCAGGCTCAGGGAGGCGGCATCGGCCCGCGAGGAGTACTTCGAGGCGGTGGACGTCATCCGCGAGCTCTCGGAGCAGGTGCTGCACGACCGCCGCCTCTCGGTGACCAAGGCCAACCGGGTCGTGGGCATGATGCTCAACCGGGTGGGGGAAAACCGCTCTGCGGTCCTGGGACTGGCCACCTTGAAGAGCTACGACGAATACACCACCTTCCATTCCGTGAACGTGCTCATCCTCTCCCTGGCCCTGGGGTCCATGCTCCCCCTGGACCGCAACGCGCTCATGATACTGGGGACCGGGGCCCTCCTGCATGATCTGGGAAAAGTTACCATTCCAAAAAGCATCCTCACCAAGAGAGGGCCCCTCACCGCCGCGGAGTGGGAGGAGATGAAGCGGCACCCGGTGCGGGGGGCGGACATCCTCCTCGCCCAACCCGGGGTGCATCCCCTTTCGGTCCTGGTGGCCTACGAGCACCACGCACGCTACGACCTCACCGGCTACCCCCGGCTGAACGGCGCCAAGAAGCCCAGCCTCTTCTCCCGCATCGTGCAGCTGGTGGACGTCTACGACGCCATGACCACCGTCCGCCCCTACCAGGACGCCCGCACTCCCGAACACGCCATCCGGGTACTGGTGAGGGAGAAGGGAACCGCCTTCGACCCCCTCCTGGTCAAGGTCTTCGTGGACATGATGGGGCTCTACCCCGTGGGCACTCTGGTTCGCCTTTACACCGGTGAACTGGGGGTGGTGTACGAGCAGGTGGAGGGCGACGCCTCCTCCCCACGGGTCAAGGTCATCCGCGACCCCGAGGGCCGGGAGGTGGAGCCGTTCTTGGTGGAGGTGGCCAGGCTCAGGGAAAGGGCGGCTCCCGGGGAGGAGGTCATCACCTCGGTCAAACCCGATCAGGTGGGTCTCGATCCCCTGGCTTACCTGGAATAGGCCGCGGTGGGCTCCGCGGTGTCTCATCCCTGGAACCGCACCAATGAAGACGGTGGTTGCTCCGAGGCGAGCCGGGGCCTTATCATCCCGGCCGGACGGCCGCCGTTTTTCCTCGCCACATGCCCCGAAACCAACGCCCTTGCCTGCGGGGGAGACCAGGCCGGCCGTAAACCTTTGCGCAACTGCCCATCACCGGGCCTCCCGCATGTCTTTATGCGCGACTCGCCGCTGCCCGGGCTTTGATCCCCGGGGCATCATGATGTGAGGATCGATCTCCCGTCCTGTCCCGCGCGCCCTTTCCCATTCGCTCGGGGATCTTCACCCTCCCGAAGCGAGTTCACCCTTCGGGATGGCATGGACTCCGATCCCCACGGGCCATCACCTTCACCCGGGCGAAAAGGAGGGTGGAGATGGCCACGCAGGCCAAAGCCAGTATCCAGGCCCCCCCGTAACTGCCGCTGTGGTCGAATATGAAACCGGTGAGCACCGGCCCGAAGGCGCCGCCCAGGGCACCTCCCGTGGTCACGGCCCCGAAGATGGCCCCCATGCTCGCCTTCCCGAAGACCTCGGCGCAGACGGCGGGGATCACTGGGCCGTAGGCGGCGAACCCGAACCCGAAGACGGCGGCGAAGAGCATGAGTAGCCACGTCCGGTCTACGGCAAGGAGCAGGAGTATGCTCGCCGCCAGGATGAAACAGGCGGGATAGAGGGCGTTCTTCTTCTCCCGCGTACGGTCGGAAAGGCGCCCGAAGAAAACGCGCCCCAGGATGGAAGTGGCCCCGTAAAGGAACACCGACCATTCCGCCCAGTTGCGGGAGATCCCGCGGTCCGTGGCGTAGGGAACCTGGTGGACCATAATCCCGTAGAGAGCGACGACGATGAGCACGAAGCCCAGGAAGAGGTACCAGAAGGAGGCGGTTGCCAGGGCCTGGCGCAGGGTCAGCCCGCCGTTTTCTCCCCCATCTTCGCCCCCCTCGCCGCTGATCCCGGCTTCAACGCCGGAGCCTTTCCGGGACCCCCGGGCACCGCTTGCGGCATCCCCTTCCCCTCCGACCTTTCTCCTTTTTATCCCTGGAACGGATGGGGTGGGTCTCCCCTCGCCAACGCGCCTCCTGCCGTCCTCCCGGGCATCAAGAGGTTCGTCCCCCGCAGTCGGCATCCCAACGCCCTCGCCTCTGGGAATGCCCGAGGCCGATCCTTCCTCCGGCTCCTCACCCTTGCCGGCCCCACGCTTCAGGAACAAGAGGACGGGTACGGTGAGGGCCAGGGCCACGTATCCCAGGAACTGGAAGGAAGCCCGCCATCCGTAGTGGGCCTGTACCAAGCCGGTGAGCCGGGGAAGGATCATGGTGCCGAACCCTATCCCCATGGTGGCCAGGCCCAGGGCCAATCCCAGCCGGCGCCGGAACCACGTGGCTACCGAGGTGTTGGAGGGAACCAGCCCTATCCCGTTTCCCCCCACACCGAACACAAAGCCGAAAAAGAAGGTCAAGGCCCAGAGGCTGTGGGCTCGGGAGCATAACCAGAGGCCCACCCCGGAGAGGAGGGCCCCACCGGCCATCACCCAACGGGGGCCGAAACGGTCGACGAGCCGTCCGGTCACCGGGGCCAGGAAGGCGTAGATCAGCACACAGACGGTGAAGGGAAGGGAGGCCGCCGCCCGGCCAATGTCCAGTTCCCTGGAGAACCCCTTGATGAGCACGGTCTGGGTGCTGCGCACGCCGTAATTTACGAACATGGCCAGGAAGGCCACGGCGACCACCACCCAGCCGTAGTAAACCGTTCTTTCTTTAATTCTTCCTTTCCGCTTCTCTCTCATGGTCTTCCGGAAGAACCCGCCGGCCACAGGCCTACACCCTGGCCCAGCTCTCCCCGCTTGTCGCGCCGTTCCGCCTGTTATCGGCGGGGGACGTCTCTCCTCCCACCGGACGGGATGGACAGGGAACAAACGGGGCTACCCCGATGCGACTTAAAGCCCCTTTCCCGAAAGGCTTCTTCGCCAGGGAAGATCGCGGAATCCGCGCCCCCAGGCGGGATCAACACGCCCCGGCTATTTTCCCGCCCTCCTCCCCGCGACAGCCATCTTCCGCCCCCTTCCGCAAGGAGCGCAGGCTGTAATCGCGCAGCACGGCAGCGGCATCCACCGCCTCCTCGGCATCGTCGAAGATGGGGAAATCCACCATATAGCGGGCTTTTATCCTCACCTCGCTGGTGGCCATAAGGCTGAAGACGATGGGTTTTTCATGTTTTCTCACCAGGTCAGCGAGGTCGGGGATTATGTTCTTCCGTAGGCCGTGGATGCCGCCGGTGGCTACCTCGTCGGAGGAGAAACGGGCGATGAGGAGCATGATGATGCCGTCGATGAACTCCTGCTCCAGCAGCCGGTCGATGATGTACACCCGGGCATCGGCGTCGTGCACGTCTCCCAGGTCCACGGGGTTGGAGATATTGATCACCCCGGCTCTCAGCCGGGACTGTATATCCTCGACCAGGGAAGGCGGCAAGGGTGGGAAGACGAAACCGCGCCGGGCGCACTGGTCGCTGGCCAGGACCAGTATCCCGCCGGTGGGGGACACCAGGGCCACCCGGTTGCCCCGCAGGGGCGGCAGCGAAAACACCTTGGCATAACCGGCGAGTTCGGCCAGGCTGCGCACGCGGATGATGCCCGCCTGGCGGAGGGCCCCCTCCAGCACGGCGTCGTCGTTGGCCAGGGCGGCGGTGTGCGATCTGGCGCTCTGCCGGGCCAGGGGTTCCACGTTGGCCTTGTACACCAGGATGGGCTTGCCTGTCTCCCTGGACGCCCGAAGGAACTCCCGGCCCCGCTCCACGTCCTCCAGGTACATGCATATGACCCGGGTGTGCGGATCCTCCCCCAGGTAGCGGAGGAAGTCCACCTCGTCCAGGTCGGTCTTGTTGCCCATGGACACGAACTTGGCGAAGCCGGTGTTCTGGTCCTTGAGCCGGGCCAGGAAATCCAGCCCTATCCCGCCGCTCTGGGCCACTATGCTCACCCCGCCCCGCGGCAGGTCGGACGGGACGGGAACGAAGGGGAGACATAAGCCGGTATGGGCGTTGATCACCGTGAGGCAGTTGGGGCCCACGAAGCGGATGCCATGCCGTCGTGCCGCTTCCACCAGGCGGTCCCGGTGGCTGACCCCGTCCCCCCCGAACTCCTCGAAACCCCCCGCGGGGATGGCCACGCGGGTGATGCCCTTGCGGCCGCATTCCTCCACCACCCCCGGTACCGCCGGGGCGGGGATGATGAGCACGGCGAGGTCCACTGCCTCCGGAAGCTCGGACACGGAGGGATAGAGCTTGTGGCCGAGGGATTCCCCTCCCTTGGGGTTCACGCAATAGATACGGCCTTGGTATTCCCAGTCGATGAGGTTCTGGAGGATGTACCTTCCGAGGTTGTCAGGCCTTTCCGATACTCCGACGATGGCTACGCTTCGTGCTTCGAATATCCTCTCCATGCGCCGATTATACCAAAAAGATTTGGGGGTCAGTCCCTTTCCGTGTCCGTCGATGAATCAGGCCTTTCCCTGTCCGGGATAAGATAGCAAAGACATTCATCCATATCCATCGAAACCGGTTTTTCGCCTCCACCTCTTCCATCTCCCACTCACTTTTAGACGTATCACGAGGTCAGGCCTTGAATCGTGATACCCCAAAGGGTATAAAGGCGCCCGGAAATGAGCGCAGCAACTAACATTTCGCCTGAGAAACGGCGAAGTGAACGCATAGGAACGACGTCCAACCTTATCCGGCCATGAGCCAAACGAAAAAATGGCCGGGCTTAAAACCGGTGCCGCGCTCCGGGATTGAACCACTTCTTGTGTCCTTCCCGGCGAGATATAATGACTGTGGGCCGCTAGCTCAGTTGGCAGAGCACCGGACTTTTAATCCGGGTGTCCTGGGTTCGAGTCCCAGGCGGCTCACCAGTAAAAGACCAGGTCAGGGGGGATGTCCCAGGGCCTGGTCCTTCATCCCTGGCTATACTCACATAACCCTGCTTCTCCCATCCGCGCCAACTCGACGGCAGTTTAATCCTCCCTTGAGGCGGGTATGCATGGAGAGGCGAACCCGGAAGGTCATGCGGTACGCGGGCCGGGGTAAACAGGCAAACTCGTTCCGCGAGAGGCCTGTTTCCCGGGTGTCCGATCCGTTCGAAGGGGACATCTGTCCTGCAGAAGATGGCATGGAGAGGCGAACCCGGAAGGTCATGCGGTACGCGGGCCGGGGTAAACAGGCAAACTCGTTCCGCGAGAGGCCTGTTTCCCGGGTGTCCGATCCGTTCGAAGGGGACATCTGTCCCGCAGAAGATGGCATGGAGAGGCGAACCCGGAAGGTCATGCGGTACGCGGGCCGGAGTGAACAGGCAAACTCGTTCCGCGAGAGGCCTGATCCACGAGCAAGCGATCCGTGCGAGGGGGCGTCGATCCCATGGAAAAGGGCATGGAGACGGCAACGAGAGGATTTCCGCTGCTCTGGATGTTATCCAGCTACGGTGACCTGATCACCGGCTTCCGCCGGCGCAGGAGAGAGGCGGCCAGCCTTGCGGGGAGACTGCCGCACCTGGAGGCCGACCCTCCCGTGCCCGACTCCCGGACCATCTTCCGCTGGATAGAGGAGCTGTGTTCCACGCCTCACAGGCGGCCCGGTACCCCTGAAGGCCACCAGGGGGAGCAGTACGTCGCCGGCCAGTTGGAGGAATCAGGGGTGGTGAATGTGTGACTGGAACCCATACCCATGAAGGTATGGGAAGCGCGCCGATGGAGCCTGCGGATTGAGAAAGCAGGGGCAGATGATGGATGTGCCTTGTTATCGGGTGAGCAACACCGCCTTCACTCCCAGCGAGGGCGTAAGCGCTCCCCTCATATACGTGGGGCGGGGCATGCTTCCCGCTTCCCTGTGGCGCAGGGACGCGCGGAGGAAGATCGTCGTCGCGGAGGTGCTCTTCCCCACCCTCCCGGTGGGGCTCATACTGAAGGCCCTGGGAGGCGGTTACTACCTTTCCGATCCCGAGGAGATTATCACGCCGGGATCACGGATGAAGTTGATCTTTGTGCGTCCCAACTTCATGGGCCAGTTCCTGGACTTGGACCTGGAGGGAATGCGTGTCCCGCTCCAGGAGATGCGCCTGCCCTGGGATGTGTACTGGAATGCGGTCAAATCGGGAGCCCGAGGGGTGGTCCTGATCCTTACCAACATGGTCGGGGATTCCTGCACCCACTGCGGGCCCTACGACGCCTGCCTGAAGCCCATACCCGCGGTATGGGTGGGAAAAGACGGGGGTCACCTCGTCAGGGAGGCGGCGAGACGGGGAGACAAAGCCACCCTTGTCCTGGGTCTTCACCTCTCCCAACCGCTATGTGGTGGCCTCTCTTATGAGGACCCTCCAACGCCACGGTCTGAAAAGGACCATCGTCATACCCTATAACTTCCTGGCGCCCGTACCGCCCACGGACGCCTTCCCCTATCCCCTGCTGGGGTTGGATTTCGCGAGCTGGATATCCCAACCCTATTATCTTTTGAGCGCCGAGGACACCCTGGACAAGATCGCCGTGGAGGAACTGGGACCCATTGCCGCAGCCATCACCGATCTGGTGAAAACCCTTGCGGCCCTGGACAGCAGGACCATAAAGGCTGGCCGCGAGTTCAGGAAATTACAGACCTGATCGTGGAGAAAGGCCGACCGGACCGGCTTGGGCCACGAAGACCTGGTTTTACCATTCCCTACCTGGTTCCGATCCTGGAGAACGGCCGACCGGACCGGCTTGGCCCGTAAAGACCTGGTCTATCCACCTCCGTTCACATGCCCTATCGTGGAGACGGCCAATCCGATACGTATCCGCTGCCAAATCCTCACACTGAAACCCCTTGGTCCTTGCGGAAACAGCGCCGATCTTCCGGGAAAGACGAGCCGCGGACATGCCGTGCGAACGAGGGCCTGGCTTCCGGGTCCTGGCACGATCGAATCCCGGGATATATTCTCAGGATTTTCTCCATGGACGAGGCTTCCCGCCAAGTCGACGGCCGGGTCGGGCGCTTCCGGCCCAGCCGATCCTCCGCCGTCCTTGCCCGTGGCGCCGAAAACCTCGCCTTCACGGCCTGTGCCTGTGCACCGAGGCCAACATGGCCTTGACGTTCTCCGGCTTGGCATCCACGGGTATGGTGCACCCGGAGCTCAGGATGAAGCCGCCGTCGGAGCCGATCTCGGTGATCAACCGGCGGCAGTACTCGTCCACCTCCTCGGGCTCGCCCAGCTTGAGGAGGGAAGCGGGTACGTCTCCCATGATGCACATGTGGTCCCCCAGCTGTTCCTTGGCGGCGAAGATCGGTGATCAACCGGCGGCAGTACTCGTCCACCTCCTCGGGCTCGCCCAGCTTGAGGAGGGAAGCGGGTACGTCTCCCATGATGCACATGTGGTCCCCCAGCTGTTCCTTGGCGGCGAAGATATCCGAGGTCCCGTCCAGGTTGAGCACGCACTTTCCCCGGGGGAGTTCCCTCAGGTAAGGGAAGAAGGCCGTCCAGTCGCTGTCGAAGTGCAGCACGGGGGTGACCCCCCTGGACACCCAGAATTCGCACATCTCCTTCCACTCCGGGAGGGCGAATTCCTCGAACTGCCGGGGGCTGAGGAAGGAAGCGCTGGTGCGGGTGCCCCCCATGAAGACGCGCCTGATGCCGCTCATCCTCACCATCAGGGACCCCTGCATCTTCATGGTGGGCATGAGGGCCCGGCTGGCCGCCTTGACCTCCTCCGGGCGGCGGAAAAGGTCCAGGATGAACTCGTGGAAGGAACGCATGAAAAGGGAGATGTACTCTAAAGGTGTGAAGACGATGTTGAAGGCCACCAGCGACTCCACTCCCCTGGCCCGCCAATTCCTCGCCGAGCGCTTGACCTTGGCCATGTCCGCGGTGGCCCTCCCCAGGGCCCTCGCCAGGCCCAGGGGGCTTCCCAGGTCCGGGTTGCTCAGCTTCATCTTGTCCAGGATCCAGCGCAGAGGACCGCGTCTCTCGATCTCCAGGTATTCCTCCGGTTCCATGACCGTTTTTTCCACGAACTGGAACTGCCCGTCGGGGGGCTCGCCGCCCACGCCTGGCATCACGGGTGGGGTGGGGAAGATGAGCTGCATGATGCGGCCCAGCCCGGCGTAGGAGAGGTGCAGGCCGTCGATGGGGCCCAGGTCGCGAAGGGTCTTTTCCAGGGCCTGGTCCGCCTTCCTCACGTCGAAGAGCATGTCGTGCTGGGAAATCCCCCCGTAACGCGCGGAGAAGAAGTCGATGATGGGGACCACCGGAACGCGGTCCGGCTTCCCCAGGCCTATGGCGGTCTCGATGCGCTCCCTGGAGTCCATGATGCCTTTCCCCCTCCCGGAGTTTCCCCTCTCCTAGAGATCCTTCACTCGCTACCCCTCATGTCCCCCTTTGGTCCCACCCATTGGTGTCTCCCAATTATTCCCAGCCATGAACTTTTAGGCGGGCAAGCCATCCGCGGCAGGTCCGACATCCAAGCGGGCACGGACCGTTATCCACCGAGGAAGGCGTTGGCCAGCTTGACCCCCTGGGCGGCGTCCTTGCCGAAAGCGTCGGCCCCCACGTACTCGAGGACCTTCTCGTCCACCGGGCCCCCGCCGATGATGACCTTCACCCGCCCGCGCAGGCCGGCCTCGGTAATAGCCCGCACCGTGTCCCTCATGGAGTCGAAGGCCAGGGTGAGCAAGCCCGAGAGGGCCAGCAGGCCGGCTCCGGTCTCCCTCAATTTCTCCACGAAGGCTCCCGGCGGCACGTCCACCCCCAGGTCGTGAACGCGGAAGCCATCGCAGCGCATGAGGGTGGCCACCAGGTTCTTGCCGATGTCGTGTATATCGCCCTTCACCGTGCCGATGACCACGCTCCCCTTGGCCTCGCCGGAAGCCCCCGCCAGACGGGGCTCCACCAGGGCCATGGCTTCCTTGAAGATCTCCGCGGACATGATCAGCTCGGAGAGGTAATACTCCTTTCTCTCGAAGCGCCTGCCCACCTCCTCCATGCCCTCCCTCAAGCTCTCCACCAGGGCCAGGGGGTCCTCTCCCCTCTCCAGGGCGCTTCCAACCGCTTCCAGGACCTCCCTCTCCTTGAGCTCGGCCAGCAACGAGGCCAGTTCTCCGCCCATTTCTCACCTTCCTCCCGATGCCGGAACCGGGAAACGACTCCCGACTCGTGGGCGCCATCGCGGCCCCCGCGTTACCCGCCACGCGCCTCCTTATACCGGAACCACGGGACCAATCTCCGCCCCACGTCGAGGGCGGCGGATCCCCGTGCATGAACCGTTGGAACCCGGGATGTCCTGCACATCCCCCACCTCGCGCATAAGGGTCGGCGGATCCCCGCACCCTGGACCCGCCGCCTTAACCGCTGCCGCCGCCCTCCGCAACCCCTTGGTCGGCGCAGTAAAAACTCCCGTCCGCCGCGCCGTCGGGGTCGAGCATCTTCTTGATCCTCCTCTGCCAGGAAGGGTAATCCCAGGTATGGGGCCCGAATACGCGATCCCTCTCCGAGGCCTCCAGCATGAAGGCCCCCAGGCCCACGCCGAAGTTCCTGTCCCGCATAGTCTCCGCCGCCTCCAGGGCGTATTCCGCGACGCCGCTCCGGTGGCGCGGATCCCGGTGGTCGAAGAGGATGAGCTCCTCCTGGTGCCCGTAATGGCCGCTTCCCTCGTAGATCCCTCCCCAGGCGTTGTCCGCCAGGTCGTCGAAGAGCTTGCCCTGCTCTATGTAGCGCCTCTTGAGTTCGGCCCCCACGCGGGACTGGTTGACGCAGTTGTCGAAGGCGGCGCAGGTCCCGAAGGAGGTTCCCATCATGCCTCCCATGCGGAAGGACAGGGGCGGAAGGGCGCCCCGGACCATGCCCCACCACACGGCTCCCCCTAGACCGGGGGCGCTCGCCAGGTCGATGAGAACCCCCCGGCATTCCTCGATCAGCTCCGCCAGCACCCTCTCCTGGTACTCCAGCTCACCCGGCGAAGCGGCGGCGATCATGAACTGGAACATGTGCTCGGCCGCATTCAGGGCCGCCTTGAGGTTACCCCTTCCGGCCAGCTTCTTGAGCAGGCGGGGCATGAAGATGGAGAGGATGAGCCCTATGGAGTTCTTGCAGATCATGAACCCTATCTCCGCGTCCGCCACCCGGTAGGCGAAGTCGGCGTAATCCTCGAAGGAGGGGAAGAGGCACATGTATATCCTGAAGTTTTCGGGTACCACGGCCCGCAGGTCATCCATGGTGCCCTCCACCTGGGGCCGCGGATCGCCGTGCCAGGGATAGAGCTTAACCGCCGCCTTGGTAAAAACTCCCAGCCCGCTGCGGGCCCCGAAGAGGCCGCGCATGACGCCCCGCAGGGAAGGGCCCGGCCCGTCCCCGCAGAACCATCCGCACCCGCTCCCCGCGCTCCCCAGCCGGATCATCTCCCCGTCCGGAAGCACCCATTCCACGGCCAGCACGTTGCGGCAGTTGTAGCCGGTGCTCAACCCCGTCCACCCCGTGCCGTCCATGGAGGTACAGCTGGCCAGGGGGGAGGTCCCGCAGCCGGCCCCGATGATGTGCAGGTTTAGTCCCCTCTTCAGCGCCTCCGCCTGCAGCTGGGCGCAGATGACGTAGGGCTCCACCAGGGCGATCATGTTCTTCTCGTCCAGGTCCAGGATGCGGTCCATGCGCCGCAGGTCTATCTGGACCACGCCGTCGCCGCCGGGGCCGCCGTGGGCCCCCCAGCCTGTGGAGAAGGCCTTGAACTTCAGCTTGAGGTCGCGGCAGGCGTTTACCACCGCCCGTACTTCCTCCGCCGTGGAGGGAAGCACCACCGCCACCGGGCGGTGGATCCAGGGGGCCGATTCCCCCAGGTTTCCGAAGCTCTGGAAGGCGTAACCGTCGAGGACAGCGGGGTCCATGGATACGTAATCCGGGCCCACCGCCTCCTCCAACCTCCGCAGGATCTCCCCAGTCCGCATCGCTTCCACCACCACCTCATCCCGGCCCGCGGAGGGAAAACCGGCTTCATCCCGATGATGGCCGTAGCCGGAAACGTTCCTTCCCCTTTATGAAATCCTCCACCCCGGAAATTTCTTCAAGCGGGCCAGGGAGCCAGCATGCTTAGGAGCCCGCATACTTATTATATATGCTTCCAGAACATGCTTCCGGTTATTCTCTATGGCTATCACATGGCACGGGTGACGGCAAGCCATGGAAGTCCGGTCTTTCTGCGGCCAGGTACCGCCCGGATATCGACGCTGCCGGCCTGGAGCCGAAGGAGGCCGTCGAAGCCCAAACTCCATGTGACCAGGTACCCAAAGCTACTTCACCAATTCTAAAAGGGAGTCGCCGGAGCGAAACGGTTGGCAGACCAGGCGGTCTCGATGCGGGGGGTGGAGGGGCTCCCGACCCTCTCTCTGAATCCGCCTCCCCTTCAAGGGATTATCGTTCTCCCAGACAGACTCACAAGGAAGCTTTAACGGGAAGAGGCTGGCTTGAACCGCTTTTCGTTGAAGCCCTCGTTATTAACGGTTGGCTTGTTGCACGTCGCGCTCTCATCGGCGGGCGCGGGGCCCGGTCTCCTTCACCCATACCACGACCACGCCTATGGCCAAGGCGCCCAGGGCCACGAGGAAGACCAGAGCCCAGCGGTAGTCGAGCACCCCTTCCGCGGTCTCCCGCTTGAAGACCTCCATGAGGAAGGGGATGGCGAAGGAGCCGATGCTCCCGATGGCCATGAGGGTCCCAACGGCGGAGCCCGACAGGCGCGGGCCTATCTCCTCCATCTCCCCGGTGATGGTGAAAGTCACCGGCAGGGCGGCCAGGAGGAAGAACCCCAAAAGGGCGCCGGCTATGAGGTCCACCGGCTTGCTGCCCACGAACCCCATGAGGAACATCATGGGGATGGGGACCAGCCCGGCCAGGACGAGGAAGGGCTTGCGCAGTCCTATTCTCTCGGAGACCCCGGGAAGGGTGGCCGCCCCCACGATGCCTCCCAGGATCATGGCCGTGGCCACCGAGGCGGCGAACTTGGTGCTGAAGCCGTGGAAGGTGATGATCTTCTCCATGGTCACCGCCAGCCCCATGTATATGCCGTAACCGACCAGGGACACCAGGGCCAGGGCGCGGAACACGGAGGAGGCCATGAAGCGCCGCAGGGACTCCATGACCCCCAGCTTGACCTCCTCCGGGAGCGGCCCGGAGGGCGTGGGGGGATCCTCGCGGGCCAGAAGGAAGAAGAGGAGCGTGGAAGCGGCCATGATCACCGCGAAGGTGGTCAGCACCCGGTTGAGGCCGTTCTGGATGACGGCCAGGTTGCCCACCTCGGCGGCGTCCTCGGGGATGCCGGCGATGGTGGTCACCAAAAGGTATCCCGCGGCGGTACCCAGGTAGAAGAACATGGTGGTCAGGCCTATGCCCAGGGCGCGGTCCTCCTCCCGGAACCACTTGATGGGCATCTTGGACATGTTGGTGACGATGAACACCCCCCCGGCGCCGGTGACGGCCTGGCATACCAGGAATATCCAGTACTGGACGGTCCCGGAATTGACCACGTGGGGGACGACGGCCCGGATGATGCCCATCACCGAACATATCACCGCTCCCACCCCGGCGGCGAATTTGAACCCCCGCCGGTCGGCCAGGTCCCCCGCATAGGAGCCTATGAAGACGAACATCAAGGGACCCACCAGGGCCAGGGCGCGGATGGCCGTGGAGCCCATGCCCAGGGCGGCCTGCACGTCCGACTCGATGGGCGCGAAGCTCAGCCACAACACGGCCTGGGCCACCAGTATGATCCCGTACACCAGGAGCACCACCCACCGGTAGGCGTACTGGCGGTACTCCCCCGCCTCCTCGACGACCTTACCCTCGTCCATCAGCTCTCCCCCCTACTCGGACTCCCCCCTTCCTCAACAGGTCTTGGCGCCCAAGACGTAAAAGGCCATGGCTCGCCGATAAACCCGGAGCCGGAGGATACGTCCTGTCTTCCCGCGGCGGCCTGGCCCGGAACCCGCCGGCTTGTCCTATTGCCATTATATGGTAATCAATTTCAGGTCACCACAGCCTGACCCTTATCACGCCGGGGGCGGGTGACTCCCACTCCCAGGAAGGTTTTTCCACACCGCAGGCGGCGGCCACCATCCCCGCCAGCATGGCCCCGTGGTAACCGTTGCGTATGTCCAACCCATTCCTCAGGTCCCCGGCGGAGGGTCGCGGTTTGTCCGGCACCCCCATGCCCCTTATCTTGAGGAAGGCGAGGTCCTCGAAGACACCGGGGTGTTCCTCCCTCTGGCGCCGGAAGAACTTCCAGGTCGCCTCGGCGACCAGGTGGGGTATCTCCTCCCCCAGTTCGAACTCCAGCTCCCTGAGCACGGCGTCCAGGGCCCGCGTGCCCTGGACGAAGAACCACTCGCCGGTCCTCCGGTCCACGATCTTCCCGTTTTCCGCGTCCCACCGAAAATGGGCCAGCTCGGAAGGCGACCCGCAGCGGGGACAGCGCTGGAAATCCGCCTGGGCTTTCACGGTGGGCGCTTCCCTGAGCTCCAGGCGTTCGCTCACGTGCGCGCCTTCGGAAGCCTCGATGCGCAGGAACATCTCCGAGGAAAGAAAGGCGTAGGAAAGCTCGGCCCGGCGGCCCTCGAAGGTCTCGAAGGCCCCCAGGGCGTCTCCGGCGAACAGGGCGTGATAATAAACGGGGCTTATCTTCCCCACCAAAAGCTGTCCCTCCCGGTACTCCAGGAGCTTGGCCTTCCCCAGCCCGATGGTAGCCGCCTGCTTGATCATGGCCAGGTAGGCCAGGCGGCGCACGAATCGCTTCTTGACCAGGTTGGAAACCAGGGGAGGCAGGACGTCCTGCACGTACGTCCAGGCGTCCTTGCGCTTGGCCTCGGTGATTATGTGGTCGATGGGAAGGCCCAACTTCTCCTCGATGGCCCGGAAAACGGCCACCATGTGCTCCCTCTCCATGAAGAGAAGCCGGATGAGCCCCCGGGGCATGGAGAGTATTACCCCCTCGTCGGTCCAGCGCGTGGTGTAGCTGAAGACCCGCGGGACGCCGCATTCCCCGCACCTGATCACGCCTCTACCCCCGTCCGGGACGGTTCGCCAACCGATTGTATTTTTATCGGCCCGCCAGGGAGCCGTCCTGAGGGCGTCATTCCTTCCAGGCCCTCTCCCTCATCAGCCCGGACAGCCTATCCGCCTGCTGCCGGTCGAGGGCGGAAAGGTCGAGGTCCTCTTCCCCGGTGTAAAAGCGGGCGTCAGCCGCCTGGTTGGGATCCAGGCGGACGGATACTTCCCTCTGCCATCTGGCATAATTTCCCTGCAGGGGGCTGAAGATCTTGCGCATCACCGGGTCGAAGTTGAAGCCCTGTTCCATGCAGTCCTCGATGGCGACCAGGGCGAAGTCCAGGCTCAAGGGGATGATGCTCTCCGTGTGGCGGCGGTTGCGCGGGTCGTAGGCGAATATCTCCTCGCAGTGGGCGTAAGCGCTGTTCTCGTAGAGGGTCATCCAGGCGCAGTCCCCCATGTCGTCCAGGATGGCCTCTTTCTCGATCCACTTCTCCTTGATGCCCTGGGCCTGCTCCATGTAACGGGTGAGCACTTCCCAGGTCTCGTCCTTGGGCCATCCGGTGGAGAACTGCCCCCCGGCGCGGTAGATGAGGGGGATGATGGTGACCCGGATGAAGTTCATCCAGAACATCCTCCCCAGGGCGGGCACCCCGTGGAACAGCTCCAGGGAGACGCCGCCGTGGCGGGTCAGGATCTCCCGCAAGGCGCCCTCCTGGTAGGAAAGCTCCTCGGGAGAATCTCCAGCCAGCACCACCATGAGCAGGTATTTGAGGGTATCCCTCAGCAGGGCCCTCAGGGCGTGCTTTCCCTGCAGGCCCTTCAGCAAATGGGGAAGGATGCACAGGAGATAGCCCGCCGTGGACGACTTGCTCACCACGTATCCTATCTCCGCCTCCCCCAGGTCGTAACCGGCCTGGTTGAAGGAGCGGAGATCGGGAAAGAAGCACATGTGAAACCGGAGGTTCTCCGGAACCATCGCCGAAAAGTCGAGCAGCGTGCCCCTGCCCCGCACCTCCGCGGGCCCCGGCCAGTGGAAGAGCTTCAAGGCTGCCCGCGTGTAGATGCCGTTGCCGCTCATGGCACCCACGTAACCGCGCATGACGCCCCGCAGGGAGGGGCCGGGGCCGTCGCCGCAGAACCAGCCCAGGCCCGAGCCCAGGGAACCGGTTCGGAGCACGCTACCGTCGGGAAGCACCCACTCCACCCCCAGGAGGTTGCGCGGGCTGTAGCTCATGTACTGCCCGTCCCAACCCACCCCCCAGCAGGCGGTGGCGCTGGCCAGGGGCGAGCAGGCGGGCCCGGCACCGATGATGTGGGTGTTCAAGCCCCGCTTCATGGCCTCCGCCTGCAGCTGGGCCCCGCACACGTAGGGCTCCACCACGGCGTACATGTTCCTCTCGTCGATCTCCAGGATGCGGTCCATGCGGCGCAGGTCCACCTGGACCACGCCCTCCCCGGTGGGACCGGCGTGAGCCCCCCAGCCGGTGCTGAAGGCCTTGAACCTCAAGCCATACCGGTTGCATATCCTCACCACCTGCTGGACCTCCTCGGTGCTGGAGGGAAGGGCCACGGCCACGGGCCTCGGCACCCATATCTCGGGGTCGGTGTTGAAGGAGGGCTGCCAAGCGTAACCGTCCAGGACGGCCGGCTCTGCGGAGACGTTTTCCGGGCCCAGCGTTTCTTCCAGTTCCTGGTAAGCGGATGGCGGGATGTCCATAGCTTCCCCTTCGTCGCACCGGAATTAGAGGGTATGCAGCATATTCACCAAGACAACCCTCCTACAGTTTATCGGCGGGGCCCAACCGTGTCAAAGCGTCTGGACGGGGCGGTATGCCGTTTCCCCTTCAGGAAGACGCATATCCGTAGCTTCCCGGGGATATACTGAAGATGTCGGGACCGTCCTGCCAAACGGGGTAACATCACGGAAACCCGGGTGGAAGGGCCTTTCAACGGCGAACGCGAGGGGGTGACGGCATGGACAAGCTCACGCGAGCGGTGGTGGAGACCCTTCTGGACTGGGGAGCGGACCTGGTGGGGATCGCCCCGGTGGAGCGATTCGCGAACGCCCCGGAGGGGCACCGTCCCACCGACTTCCTCCCCGAATGCAAGTCCGTTATCTCGGTGGGCCTGCACCTCTTCCAGGGCATGGCCGACGTCTGGGGGGAGTGGGACGAGCCTACCAAGACCAACACCCCCTATCTTTTCTACGGTTACGGCCTGACCAACTGGGAGAGCTCGCGGCTGGTGAACCGCATGGCCAAGCTCCTCGAATACAAGGGCTACAAGACCCTGGCCTTCATGCCCACCTGGATAAGCAGCATGACCAAGTACTTCGACCGCACCATCCAGACCGGAGAGGTGATGGCGGAGTTCTCCCACCGCCACGCGGCGGTGGCTGCCGGGCTGGCCGATTTCGGATGGAACGGGCTGGCCCTCACGCCGGAATTCGGTCCCATGCAGCGCTTCAACTCCCTCCTCACCTCCGCGGAACTGGAACCCACGCCTCTCTACGACGGCCCTCCCCTGTGCCGCCCGGAGGAATGCGGCCGGAAGTGCGTGAGGATATGCCCGGCGGAGGCCTTCTCGGAAAGCGAGGCGCAGAGCTGCACCATCGGCGACAGGGAGATGCGGTACGCCGTCCACGACAACATCCGCTGCGCCTACGCCGTGACCGGCCTTATAAAGGGGACGGGCAGCCACAGCGACCTCCAGATACCGGAAGGGCCGGGACAGCCGCTGCACTACTTCGCCTCTCTGGGCAGCGAACAGATCCACCCCTTCACCCGGGCCATGCTGGATAACTGTTTCGGGCTCATCTGCGGGGATTTCTGCGGCAAGTGCCTGCACATGTGCCCCTCCCTCAGGCTGAGCAGAGAAGACCTCGAGGGCTTCGACTTCTCGCGCCGGCACAGCTCCCTTGATCGCAACCCCCTTCCCTGAGCGAGTAGGGGTCGGCCAGCGTCAGGAGAAGTTCTGGGTGATGTAGACCTCGCCGTCGTAGTCCACCCACACGCCGATGCCCTCGCGGGAAAAGGGGGTGAGGATGTTCTCCCGATGCCCGGGGCTCTCCATCCAGCCCTCCACCGCCGTGTCCGCCAGGCTTTCCAGTGTGAAATAAGAGTAGGTCAAGATCTCTCCCGTGTCCCGGTCGTAGGTGTAAGATTCTACCACGTTGCCCTGGAAGAGGTTCTCGCCACCCTGATATACCACGTCGCCTACCCTGGTTGTACGGGTGTAACCATGCTCACGGTAACGGTCGGCGAAATCCTTACCCTCGGGGCTCACGTGGTCGAAGTAATTCCTTCCCGCCATGTCCCGGCTGTGTTCCAGGGCTATGCCCGCCAGGAGGTCATCCCAGGCCAGGGTGGACAGGCCGTGCTGTGCCCGGACCTCGTTTATACGGGCGTGGATCATCAAGGCCAATTCCCGGGATTTCTCCCGGAAAAAGGCGATGCGTTCCTCCTTTTCCTCTTCCAGGGCCGCGGAGGCATGGAGCCCCCGCGGTTCCGGCGCCTGTTCCCCGCTTTCCCTCTCAACTCGGAACTCGAGGGGGACCTCCTCCTGGCTCCGAGAAGCCGGGAGGCAACCGCAACCGGGAATCACAAAAATGCCCGCTACCAAGAGCAAGGTGAGGGTGAGGGCCAGGCCCAGCGCCGCGCAGCGCGATCGCTCCGCGAGGTGTCTTCGGGCAGGTCGCCTTCCTGCTTGGTGTGGCCTGGGGATATCTACCCTTCCCCAAGGGCTCCTTCCCATCACCCTCTCCCTGCGAGTTCCTGTTTGCCTCATCTCCGGCTGCTATCCTTAAGGCCGGATAGAGCGGAGGTCATTGCAACGACATTCTGTCCCCGGCAACAGCACACGGCTTATATATAACATAAATACCACACGAGCCCTCGTGACATTTATGTCCCGGATCCCATAGCGAGACAGCTGCCCGAGCCACCTGGCTTCAGTATCGGCAATATGTCCCTGGCTTTCGCCCCATCCAGCCCTCCGCCATGGCGGAGGCCGAAGGCATCGGTCGGGGATGCGTTGGATCATATGGCGCGGAGCGGGATGCGTATGGGCCTCGGGAAAAGACATCCCTCCCACCGGCACCAAAGCCGGTAATGAACGAGGTGGGTCAGAGACCCCGGTTTCGTGAGGGCTCGATCCCGCGCCCCGCCTTGCGAACCGGGAACGAGGCCGTGTTAGTATGTTAAACGGAGCTTTTTTCCGGAAAGGAGTGGACCCTTGGAATGCCGCAGGTGCGGGGCGTGCTGCATCGCCCTCTCCATCTCCACCTTGAACAAGCCCGCGGGAGCAAGGTGCTCGCATCTCAGCCCGGAAAACCTGTGTACCCTGTGGGGAAAGCCGGAACGGCCGGATGTCTGCTCGGCCTTCCGGCCCGATCCCCTCTTCTGCGGTTCGAGTTTCGAGGAAGCCCTGGAGCTCATGGCGGCCCTGGAAAGGGAAACCGGGTCGGGGGCGGAGATGCGGGCTCCCGCCCGGACATTCCCACCAACGGTCAACCGGGAACTCTCGGTCACACGTAATCCCCGGTCGAGATCGCAAGGAACGACGTGAGGTTAGTGCGCCGTAGGGGAGGGTCGGGGCGCAGCGAGGGCGAGATGCGCGTGGCTCCCGGGTGCGGGCCGCGGTGCCGTCCCGACATCGTGAACCCCCGTTTTCTCCCGTTTACGGTGGGAGAAACGAGGTCAGTGCGCCGTAGGGGAGGGTCGTGAAGGGGTGAAAGGAAGAAGGCTGCTGGTGGTGGGTGACAGCCTTTCGGGCGGGTTCCCTCACCTCTGTTTTCCATCCCTCCTGGCCAGCCTGGAACCGTCCTGGGAGATAACCGTGAGCGCCAGGGGCGGCGACACCCTGCTGGGAGCGGGGAACCGCCTGGCGGAGCTCCTCGCGGGCGCCCGGCCGGACGTGGTCCTCCTTGAGGCGGGGGCCAACGACCTCCTCCTGCCCTACCTGGAGAGCAGGGGAGGTCCTTGGAAGATGCTGGCAAGGAGGCTCATCTCCCGGGGAAGCATACCCGCCAACCACCCGGAGGCCTTCCGGTCCCTCCTGGAAAGAATCACCAGAACGGTTCTGCAGCGGGCTCGCCTGGTCGTTCTGGCCACCATTCCCTGCCTGGGCGAGGACCTCCGCTCCCCCCTCAACCGCCGCAGGGAGGAATACAATCACGTCATCGCGGAAACGGCCGGGAATACCGGAGCCGGGCTGGCCGACCTGGCCGAGCCCTACGAAAGAGAATTGCAAGCCCTTGAAAACCCCGCGCCATACCTTTTGGGCCGTCTCTCCGATGCCTTCCTCGACCCCCTGCGTTCCCTGACTCCCCGCGCGGCCTTCCAACTAAGCGGCAGGCGGGGACTCCTCCTCACCATTGACGGCGTACACCCCAACCCCCGGGGAGCGCGCCTCATGGCGGACGCGGTAGCGGCGGTGCTGCGCCGAACGACTTAGCCACCACACTGGAGAGTCCGGGGTGGAGGGGCCCGCCGCAAGAGCCGCACGGGAAGGTGGTGGGGATTCACGCCGGCCCTTGGATGGAGAGAGTGCCCAAGGCGCCCGTCCCGGCTTACCCCTTCCCGAAATCGGGTATACTTACGCTACGGGGATGGTGACCACGGTACGCGGCTGGACGGCCTTCGGGTGGATCGCTTCCACCGACTTTCAACCGGTGAACGGAGCGGTCGCGGGGGGCGAATCGTTTCTGTCGGCAGCGTAAGAACGGGGGCAGGGTAACGGGCTACCGCCTTCCTCTCCCGTATATAAAGATCGGCGCACGAGGCGAAGCTCCGTCCCTCGGGAAAGGTTTAAACCCCCGGACTGCGTGGGGGAAATAAATAGAAAACAAGGTCTGTCCACGGTGTAATGTCAGGGGAGGGAGCGGCCATGACGGTCAAAGCGGAAAAGAACTTCCGGGAGCTGTTGCGCGCCCTGCCCCCCGCACTGCGCATGGAGGAGGCCAAAGGGTTGGGCAGGACTTTCCGGGAACAGTGGGGAGGGCCGAAGAACACCCGGCGCATCGTGTACCACATCTTCACCGGCGGAAGGGGGCTGCTTTCCAACCTCAAGGACCTGGGGAAGATGAAGGTGGGACGCATCATCCCCAACTGGGTCCTGGGAATGTGGGACACCTTCCCGGAACGGGAGGCGGTGGTGGACGGGGATAAGCGGTACACCTTCGGAGATCTCAAGGAGCGGGTATTGCGCCTGGCCAACGCCCTGCAGTCCCTGGGACTCCAACCCAGGGACACGGCGGGAGTGATGCTGCACAACAGCGCCGAGTTCCTGGAGGTCATGTGCGCCAGCAGCCTCATCGGGGTGGTCAACCCGTTCGTCAACTGGCACCTGCGAGGCGAGGAGCTCGTGAAGACCATCAACCTCCGAAGCCCCAGGGTGCTGGTCTTCGACGCCGAGTTCGCCGAGGAGATCGATCGCGTCCGCGGAAAGTTGGAGAGCGTCCGCCACTTGGTCATGGTGGGGGATGGCAAAACCGCCGGAAGGGAGGTCCTCCCCTACGAGGAGCTGCTGGCTTCCCACCCTGCCACCATGCCCGAGGTGAACTTCATGGTCTCCTTCAACCCCTACACCGGGGGCACCACGGGGATACCCAAGAGCTCCAACCTCTTCGACAGCCTGGGATACATGCTCTCCGACCTCGCCGAGCCTCCCCGAGCCACCCTCAAGGAGTTCGCGCGCTACAACTTCCTGGCCTTCAGCTACTTGTACTGGTTCGGGGGTGAGCGCATCCACGACCCGGTCACCGGCAACATACGCACCCTTATCGTCACCCCCCTTTACCACGCGGGAACCGCCGCCGGCTGGGCCCCCTTCTTCCTCCTGGGAGCCACGGCGGTGATCATGCGCAAGTTCGACGCCGAGGAGTTCCTGCGCCTCATCGAAAAAGAGAGGATAAACTGGACCTTCGTGGCTCCCACCATCCTCCAGCGGATACTGGCCCTGCCCGAGGAGGTGAAGGGCCGCTATGACCTTTCCTCCATGCGTTCCATCCTCTGCGCCGCGGCGCCTTGCCCGCCGGATGTCAAGCAGGCCACCAATGAGCTCTTCGTGCGCCAGGGCGCGCCCGGGCCCGTGTTCGGGGAATACTACGGGAGCGCGGAGACGGCCATCATCACCGTGCTCCTCCCCGAGGACTACCGGGAAAATCCAAAACGGCTTTCCAGCGTGGGGAAAGCGCGTTGCGGGGACCTGGGCATCTACATTGAGGAGGAGGGTCGCTGGGCGGAACCCGGCGAGGTGGGCAAGGTCATGGGCCGCACCGCTTCCACCCTGGCCCTGCGCTACCCGGGATCGGAGGAACGGCTCCACGAGTCCATCCGCCTCATCGACGGCCAGGAGTGGTACGATGACGGTCTCCTGGGATACCTGGACGAGGACGGCTTTCTGTACCTCACGGGAAGGGTAAAGGAGATGATCATCTCCGGCGGGGTTAACATCTACCCCCTGGAGATAGAGGAGGTCATCCTCCGCCATCCCGCCGTCTTCGACGTGGCGGTGGTGCGGCTCCCCCACCCCGACCTGGGGGAAGTCCCCGTGGCCTGCGTGCAACTTCACCAGGGGAAAGTGGCCACCGAGGAGGAGATTATCGATTTCTGCAAGGGGGAAGGCCTGTACGGCTACAAGATACCGGCCAAGGTGGACTTCTTCGACGAGCTTCCCCGCCACATCGACGGCAAGATAATCAAGCGGGAGCTGGAGGAACGCTACTGGAAGGGAGTGGAAAGAAGGGGTTGAGCCCGGCATATCCCAATCCGGAGGACATGCGTGGAGATCCCCGAAGGGCGAGAGGCCATGTGAGAGGGAGGGCCGTAATGGAAGCAAGTGGCACAAGGTGGTTAAGCCTGCTCTTCCCGGCCCGGGGGACACAGGTAGAGGCTCTCGTGCCGTGGGAATCCCGCGAAGAGCGGGGCTGGACCAGTTTAAAAGGAAGGATTGGAAAGGCATGATGCCCTGACATGGGCATTCCGGAGAACCTAAACGATCCGAAGCCCAGGAGGTGAAAGATGCCGGAGCGTCTCAAGGAAGTGGTGGTGGTAGAGGCTGTGCGTACACCTACCGGCAGGTCCGGTTGGGCGGGAGCAGCGAAGGGAGGGGTTTTCGCCAATGTTTCCGCCCAGCACTTGCTGGCCACGGTACTGCGCGGACTGGTAAACAGGGTAATGGAAAAGTCTTCCTCTTTCGATCCCCGGGATATTGAGGACGTGGCCGTTGGCTGCCTCAGCCAGATCGGGGAACAGGGCCTGAACGTGGGAAGGATCGGTGTGCTGGCCGCCGACCTCCCCGACGAGGTGGCGGGTTGGACGGTAAACCGCTACTGCAACGCCGGTCTGCAGGCCATTAACTCGCAGGCCCATGCACTGATGTGCGGAGCTGGCGATATAGCCATCGCCGCCGGGGTGGAGAGCATGAGCCATTACGCCATGGGCTCCGACTTCATGGTCGCGGGACAGGCCGGTCTTCCCGCCACCCTCCATCCCCGGGCCATGGAACGGGGAGCCCTCAATCCCATGGGGGTCAGCGCCCAGATGGTGGCCGACCGCTACGAACTCTCCCGCGAGGACATGGACCGCTTTGGCCTATGGAGCCACCAGAAGGCAGTGCGGGCCATGCGCGAGGAGGAATGGTACCGCAAGAGGATAGTCCCCGTGGAGATCGAGGACCAGGGCGGCACCCGCCTGGTGGACCGCGACGAGCCTCCCCGCGAGCAGGCCCTGGATGACCCGGAGGCCGCTTACGCCAAGATGGCCTCCCTCCCTCCCCGCTTCAAGGAGGGGGGCACGGTCACCGCGGGGAACTCCTCGGCCATCGTGGACGGGGCCGCGGCAGTCATGCTCATGACCGCGGAAAAGGCGGAGAGGTTGGGCCTGGAGCCGCTGGCGCGTATCGTGTCCACCGCCGTGGCCGGCTCGGAGCCCCTCATCATGCTCCTGGGTCCCATACCGGCCATGCGAAAGGCGCTGGACCGGGCGGGCATAACCATGGATGACGTAGACGTCTTCGAACCCAACGAAGCTTTCGCCTCCCCGGTGTTGGCCTTCTGCAAGGAGTTTGGACTGGACTTCGACGACCCGCGCATCAATCCCACCGGGGGAGCTATCGCCATAGGCCATCCCATAGGCTGCTCGGGGGTCCTCTACTTCACGGAGATGGTGCACTGGATGGCGCGCCATAGCCTGAAGTACGGTCTGCAGACCCTGTGCGGGGGCGGCGGGGTGGGCATCGCCACGGTCGTGGACCGTCCCTGACCATTTCCTGAGCCTCGCGAACTGGCTTTTCGCTCCCCGCTACCCCTAACGAGAGCGGGAATGCTTGAGGCGCCTTTGGCGAACCCCCTTCGTCTCGGGTCCCGGCCTTGTTGATTCCCGACCCGCGCGCTGCGGAGGGACCCCGTAAAGGTCGCCGGGGAAGGGTGAGGGCCACAGGCGCTCGTGGCCGCCCATTTTTATAACCAGAAAACGGGAACCGCCCAAAGGCTCGGGGTACCGTGTTCTCCGCATCCCGAAAGGACAGGAGAGGCGACCGTTCAGAACTCCCCGTGGTAGGAACAGGAGATGGTGGGAGGCGAGTCCCCTCCGCCTATGAAGGTATAGGAGTCCAGGGTGCCCACCTCCGGGCATACTGGGACCTTTTCCATGAACTCCGGGACGAGATCGCCCACGGAAGTAGGGTAGGATCCATACTGCGCGTTGTAGGCCCCGACCGCGGACTCCATGGCCCTCATGTTGGCTCGGCACACTTTCTCCGCGGCGTTCTCTCGAGTACTAACGAAAACCGGCACCGCTATGCCCACCAGTATCCCCATGATGAGGATGACGATCATCAGCTCGACGAGCGTGAATCCCCTCTCCTGCGAACCCATTTCCTATCTCCGCATGCGGTTGACCCTGGGACAACGCCGGACATCACAAGATCATTCATCGACAAGATAGCGCCACAAGATAAGTTACTCGCGAGCGTTTTGTTCACCTATCCTGCAGTTGGCGACCCGCAAGTCCACACAAGGTTTTTCTTCCCTACCCCCTTACCCCTACCGCACCCTTGCGTGGTGGACACTTTTCACCCTACGGCTCCAGGGCCGGTTCACGGGATGTGGCACGAATAGAGGACCGGCCCCTAAGTTCCTGATATGTAAAGCCCGTACGGACGATCGACACGGTAAGGGCCGGATCCTATTCACGGATGTTCCGGGACTCGATCCCGGGCGGTCCCACGGGGTTGGCGTGAACGCTAGGTTATATCCCTGGGCAACGAATCCGTTGGCGGTGGATCAGTCATGGGTAAATTCATATGCCTCTTGGCCACTTCTAGGGTGATCCCCTTCCTGGCCACGAAGTCCAGTCTCAAATTCCTCACCCCCTCGGGGAACACGTCCTCCGAGGGGATTTTCGGCGCCTCGCTTGGAGTAGATTCTTATTTTGAGACAACGAAACCGTTTCGTGCTTCAGAGTGCGAAACATCAACGGCCTGTTGTCTGGGTAGATTTTCATTTTGAGGCAACGAATCCGTTTCGTGCTTCAGAGTGCGAAACATCAACGGCCTGTTGTCTGGGTAGGTTTTTATTTTGAGGCAACGAACCCGTTTCGTGTAGAAAAATTATGAGTCAATTCGGCCCGTTGACATGAGGGCACGTCGCGCATAAAATGTGCATATCATGGAAAGACCACATGCGGTATGCTTCGGACTTCGATGGTGGTGGAGCCTCTCCTGAGGAGAGGGCTCCAATGAAGAGTGTCTTTCAATATTTTCCACTCATAGCCAAACGCGAGACATAAACCCGAAAGCAAGCCAGCGATAAGGCCGCGAGCCCTCTCCAGGGGGAGCGGCCTCTATGTTTGCACGGGCCGCTTCCCCGGTAGGGCGAGCGGCCCGAGTGCTCCAGGAGGTGGGAAGGATGGGAAGATGCCACGCCGGGGCTCACCGGGCCGAATGCGCCGCTGGGAACACGAGGAAAGGATGGCCCCGGACACCGGGCGCGGCACCCGGAGGCCCGTCGCGCCGACGGTTTCGGCGTCGCCCGAGTGCTCCATGAGGTGGGAAGGATGCCAGGAGGTGGGAAGGATGGGAAGATGCCACGCCGGGGCTCACCGGGCCGAATGCGCCGCTGGGAACACGAGGAAAGGATGGCCCCGGACACCGGGCGCGGCACCCGGAGGCCCGTCGCGCCGACGGTTTCGGCGTCGCCCGAGTGCTCCATGAGGTGGGAAGGATGGGAAGATGGCGCGGAAGCGAGGTCCTGACATGACGTGTTCGCCTTTCGGTTATACGCAGGTCTAACCACCCCGGTAAGCGGCTGGATAAAGTCCTGGAGGTATCGAAGATGCAAGAGGGGATAACGGGCAGGACCCCCGCCAAGCCCGGGCTCTATGCGCCCGGCGAGGGGGAATTCCTGGAGCTGTCGCGCGATTACAATCTGGTCACCGTCAGCCGCGCCGTGGAAGCGGACACGGAGACCCCGGTCACTTCCTTCCTGAAACTGGTAAACGGTGAGTACGCCTTCCTGCTCGAAAGCGCCGAGGGTGGGGAACGTTGGGGTCGCTATTCCTTCCTCGGTTGCCATCCGCTCTGCGTCATAACCTACGCGGAGGGGAGCATAAAAGTGCCCCTGGGGAAGGAGGAGCTCGAACGCTTGCGCAGGTCCTTGCTTCCCACACCGGAAAAGGAAGGTGAACGTCCGGGACGCACCGGCCACCAAGAGCCTTGGGGAGGGGATCCCGTGGATTTCCTCTTCAACGTCATGGACTCTTTCCGGGCCTCCCCCCCTCCGGAGGGCCTCCCCTTCTGCGGCGGGGCGGTGGGATATTTCGGCTATGACCTTCTTCCCTTCATGGACAAGGTGACCCTGCGCGAAAAAAAGGGCCTTGCCGTCCCGGACATGGTCTTCATGCTCACCCGTACCGCTGCCGCGTTCGACCATCTACGGGGTCGCGTGATACTACTCGCCAACGTACCGATCCCGGAGAACGCCGAGGCTGGGGAAAAGCGCCTGCTCTACCGGGAAGCCACGGCCGCCCTCGAATCCATGGCTCGCGACCTGGCCGCGAAATCCATACCCCCTCCGGGCGGAGAGGTCTACTACCTTTCCGAGGAGATCGATTTCCAGGAAGTGGAATCCAACTGCACCCGCGAGGAATACGAGGACATGGTGCTCCGGGCCAAGGATTACATCTTTGCCGGGGAAGCCTTCCAGGTGGTCCCCTCCCAGCGCTTTTCCACGCCTCTGCGTTGCTCGCCCTTCTCCGTATACCGGGCATTGCGGGGACAGAACCCCTCACCCTACATGTTCTTCCTGCGCTGCGGCGCCATCCAACTGGTGGGCTCCTCACCGGAACCCATGGTGAGGAGGCGCGGCAAGGAGGCGGTCATCCGGCCTATCGCCGGCACCAGGCCGCGTGGCAGGACTCCAACGGAGGACCTGGAGCTGGAACGGGAGCTGCTCGCCGACGAGAAAGAGCGAGCCGAGCACGTCATGCTGGTGGACCTGGCTCGAAACGACCTGGGAAGGGTATGCGAACCGGGGAGCGTGATACTGAGGAGGGTCATGGAGGTGGAGCGCTTCTCTCACGTCATGCACCTGGTGAGCGAGGTGTCCGGGAACCTTCCTCCCAAGCGGGGAAACCGTGATCTCCTGCGCGCCGCTTTTCCGGCGGGCACCGTCTCCGGGGCCCCTAAAATCCGGGCTTGCCAGATAATTGACGAGCTGGAGAAGGAACGGCGAGGCCCCTACGCGGGGGCGGTTGGCTACATCTCCTACCACGGGGACATGGATACCTGCATCGCCATACGCACCATCGTCATCAAGGGGGACAGGGCTTACGTACAGGCCGGTGGCGGGGTGGTGGCCGATTCCCAGCCCTCCCGCGAATACGAAGAGACGGTGAACAAGGCACGCGCCTTGCTGCGCGCTATCCGTACCGCCGAGGCACGCGAGGGGGTGATGGTTCTTTGATCCGGGTGTTGCTCATCGACAACTACGACTCCTTCACCTACAACCTTGCCCAAGCCCTACAAGTGCTGGGGGCCGAGGTGATCCCGGTGCGCAACGATGAGCTCTCCCCCTCGGAGGCGATGGGGTTGGGTCCAACCCACCTGGTCATCTCCCCCGGTCCAGGTGGACCCGGGGACACCGGTATCACCATCCCCCTGCTCGAACGGTTGGCAGGGAAAGTGCCAGTCCTCGGTGTGTGCCTGGGACACCAGGCCATCGGCTACGCCTACGGGGCGGCGGTGGTTCGGGCGCCGTTCCCGATGCACGGAAAGATATCCAGAATATTCCACGATGGCCGTACCATCTACCGGGGCGTCTCCAACCCCTTCACCGCCACCCGATACCACTCCCTGATACTGAACGACGACCTCCCCGCGGAGTTGGAGGTGAGCGCACGCAGTGAGGACGGTTTGGTGATGGGGATCAGGCACCGAACCCTCCCCGTGGAAGGGGTGCAGTTCCATCCCGAGTCCTTCCTCACCCGCGAGGGAGAGGATATCTTGAGGAATTTCCTGGAAATGGAGGCCTGAAGATGGATGGCTACGGCGTAGTGGATGGCAGGTTGAAAGATCTCTTGGAAATGGAGGTGGGAACATGTTGAGCGAGGTCCTGGCCCGCGTGACCGGGGGCGAGAGCCTGGACCGGGAGACTGCCCGGAAGGTCATGTCCCTGATCATGAGGGGGGAAGCCACCGACGCCCAAGTCGCCTGCTTGCTAACCGCCCTGAGAATGCGAGGAGAGACCCCCGAGGAGATCGCCGGCTTCGCCCAGGCCATGCGCGATGCGGCGGTCAACATACGCCCTTCCGTCTCCCCCCTGGTGGATACCTGCGGCACGGGGGGAGACGGCCGGGGAACCTTCAATATCTCCACTTCCGCCGCCTTCGTGGCCGCCGGGGCAGGTGTCTACGTGGCCAAGCACGGAAATCGCGGCGTGAGCTCCTCCTGTGGAAGCGCCGACGTCCTCGAGGCCCTGGGAGTGGACGTCGAGATGGAACCGGAAAGGGTGCGTGCCTGCATCGAGGAGGTGGGTATCGGGTTCCTCTTCGCCCCCCGTTTTCACCCCGCCATGCGCCACGTGATGCGGGCCCGCCGGGAGATGGGCATTCCCACCGCCTTCAACCTGCTCGGTCCCCTCGCCAACCCCGCTGGAGCGCAATACCAGCTCCTGGGGGTGGGGAAAAGAGACAAAGCTCACCTGGTCGCCGGCGCCCTGGCTGGCATGGGGGTGCGCAGGGCCCTGGTGGTGCATGGCGAGGACGGGATGGATGAGATTTCCACTTCCTCCCCCACCCTGGTCTGGGAAGTGGGGGAAGGCGAAATCAGGGAGGGGCGCATCGAACCCGAGAAACTGGGCCTGGAAGCCGCCGACCCACGGACGCTTCGGGGCGGTAGCGCGGAGGAGAACGCGCGCATCATCCGGGACGAGGTGCTCGCCGGAAAGCCGGGGCCCCGCCGGGACATCACCGTCCTCAACGCCGCCGCCGCGCTCTACGTTGCCGGGAGGGCCGCCGATCTCCGCGAGGGGATCTCCTTGGCACGGGAAGCCATCGACTCCGGGAGGGCGATGCGCAAGCTGGAGTTGTTGGTAGAATATTCCAAGGAGACCAGCCGTGTTCCTTGAGCGGGCCATGGAAGATGCCAGAAGGCGCGTCCGGGAAATGTCGGGGGTATTCCCCATGCCCCATCTTGAAACCCTGTGCTCGGACCTGCCTCCACCGCCCTCGCTCTCAAGGGCTATCCTGCGCAACGCGGAGGAAGGGTTGGCGATAATCGCGGAAGTGAAACGCCGCTCTCCTTCCAGGGGAGACATCAAGCCCGGCCTCCGAGTGGCGGAGACCGTCCGGGCCTATTGCCGGGCAGGTGCTTGCGCGGTCTCCGTGCTCACCGAACCTCGCCATTTCGGAGGGAGCCTCTTGGACCTCGCCGAGGCTTCGGCCGCCGTGGACATCCCGGTGTTGCGCAAGGATTTCATACTGGACCGCTACCAGCTCCTGGAAGCAAGGGTGGCCGGAGCGGCGGCGGTACTGCTCATCGCCGCCGCACTGGACAAAAGGAGACTGTCATCGCTCCTGGCGGAATCGAGGGAACTGGGCCTGGAATGCCTGGTGGAGATACATGACGAGAGGGAGCTGGAGAAAGCCCTGGAGGCCGGTGCGGAGATGATCGGGATCAACAACCGGGACCTCGGCACCCTTGAGGTGGATATCAAAACCGCCCTGCGCCTGGCCCCCCTGGTCCCAGGATCCCTTATCCTGGTGGCCGAAAGCGGTTACCGTTCTCGAGGTGACCTGGAGGGATTGCGGGAAAGAGGGGTGGACGCGGTCCTGGTGGGCGAGGCCCTCTCGGGCAGCCGGGACCCCGAGCGCGCCCTGCTGTCATTTAGGGGCGCGGGGTAGGCGAGCTCCCCCTGGGAAGCGGGTGAGGGACCGTTATGCCCAGGATCCAGGGGTTCCACGGACGAACTCCGCCGCGGAAGCGGGAGATGGGGAAAAGGCTCCCCGAAAGCACCGGGGGGTCGAGGGGAAAGAGGTTTTCAGGATCTAGAGACGAGGCAGCGGGGTGAAGGGACTTGTTGACAGGGAAGCGGCTTGCTCCCCACCTCGAACCGGGAGAGCCGGCAAGCCGGGTCAAGTGGCGGGAAAGGCGACTCGGTGCCCGGGAAGCGGGACGTACCGCAAGCAGCCGCCTCACCCGCCTCGGGTAAATAACGGGGCGAGAAGGGATGGTGTCGGGAATGGAAAGTAACGGTACGGCCGGATCCGGAGCGCCTTTCATCAAGGCCTGCGGCATCACCAGGCCGGAGGACGGTTTGGCCGCCTGCGCCGCCGGCTTCACCGCCGTGGGTTTCGTCTTCGCTCCCGGCCCGAGGCAGGTGCACCCCGACCGGGCCCGCGAAATATGCTCGCGGCTGCCTGCCTCCGTGCTGCGGGTAGGGGTCTTTCTCCACCAGGACGAGGACGAAGTGCGCGAGATCGCCGCCTTCTGTTCCCTGGACCTGGTGCAGCTCCACGGCCCCTCCCGCGACCTGGCCCCACGGTTCGCGGACAAGGCCATTCCCTCCCTCCAACCGCGCACGGGGGCGGACCTGGAAGCGCTCGAGGACTACCGCGGCGCCTACGCGGTGCTCCTGGATACCTGGGACCCGAAGCTCCCGGGTGGGACGGGCCGGGTAGGGGACTGGGACCTGGCCGCCGAAGCGGCTCGCAGATGCCGGGTCATCCTGGCCGGTGGCCTGAATCCCGCCAACGTAGCCGAGGCCGTCTTCCGCGTGTGCCCCTTCGGGATCGACGTGTCCAGCGGGGTGGAGACGGCGCCCGGCATTAAGGACCCCGCCCGCCTGCGCGACTTCGCCGCCGCCGCAAGGGTGGCGTTCGAGGGCAGTTGTTATCCCGCGAGGGGAGGCAGGACAAAGGGCCGTGCCCAGGGTTTGGGTGACCCTTCCAGGGCGGGGTTCAGTTCACCGAACCGATATCCTTTTACCTGCCCCGCGTCCTATGGAAAAAGATGGAACGAACCGGAGGAAACAGAAAGGGGACGCAAACCATGGAACTCGTAGCCAAAGGGTTAGCCGAGGCAAGGCATGCCCGGTTGTGCCCTACGAAGAACCCCGGGAAGCGCCCGTCCCGCCGGAACGAAGCGGGAGCGCGTCAAGAACCACGCCGGGGTCCCAGGAAAGGCAGGTCCCGCATGGGATACGCGAGGGAGTTGAAAGGGTGAAAGGCATGCAGGATACATTTCCCGGGCACGCGCAACCCGATGGGCACTTCGGGGCCTTCGGGGGGCGTTTCGTGCCTGAGACGCTCATCGCTCCCCTGGAGGAGTTGGAGGAAGCCTACCGGGAGGCGGCGAGAGATCCCGCTTTTAAGGAGGAACTGGAAAGTTATCTTCGCGATTACGCCGGGAGGCCCACCCCGCTCTACCGCGCGGAGCGCCTGAGCCGGGAACTAGGAGGAGCGACCGTTTTCCTCAAGCGGGAGGACCTCTGCCACACCGGTTCCCACAAGATAAACAACACCCTGGGGCAGTGCCTGCTGGCCAGGCGCATGGGGAAGCGTAGAGTCATCGCCGAGACGGGAGCGGGGCAGCACGGCGTGGCCACCGCCACCGCCGCCGCCCTCCTGGGCCTGCAATGCGACGTGTACATGGGCGAGGTGGATATGGAACGGCAGGCCCTCAACGTCTTCCGCATGGAACTGCTGGGGGCCCGGGTGATCCCGGTGCGCTGCGGCTCGCGCACCCTCAAGGACGCGGTGAACGAGGCCCTGCGGGACTGGGTGTCCAGCGTGGACCACACCCATTACTGCCTGGGGTCGGTGGTGGGGCCCCACCCCTTCCCTACCCTGGTGCGGGACCTGCAATCTGTGATCGGGAAGGAAGCCCGCCGCCAACACCTGGAGAAGACCGGCCGCCTGCCCGACTGCCTGGTGGCCTGCGTGGGAGGGGGGAGCAACTCCATCGGGCTCTTCCACCCTTTCCTGGACACCGGGGTGCGCATGGTTGGAGTGGAGGCCGGGGGCGTGGGCGACGGGCCCGGCCAGCACGGCAGCACCCTGGGGCTGGGCTCGGTGGGCGTCCTGCACGGGGCGCGCTCCTACCTGCTCCAGGACGACGATGGCCAGGTTCTGGAAACCCATTCCATCTCCGCCGGGCTGGACTACCCGGGGGTGGGGCCGGAGCACGCCTACCTCAAGGAGGCCGGGCGGGTGGAGTACGTCCGAGTGAGCGACGCGGAAGCCCTGGAGGCGGTGGACCTCCTATGCCGCACGGAGGGTATCCTCCCCGCCCTGGAGAGCGCCCACGCCGTGGCCTATGCCGCCAGGCTGGCGCGGGAGATGGGCCAGGGAGCCTCCATCGTGGTCTGCCTCTCCGGGCGGGGAGACAAGGACGTGAACACCCTCATGTCCTCCCGCTCCCCTGAAAGCGGAATGCGAGGTTGAGGGATCGGGACGTTGGATCGTAGGAGGCGCCTTGAAGGAATGCGGCTGGGGGGTAGATTGGGGGAACTCCAAAAACCGAATACTTGCTTCTCCTGGCTCATGGTTTACCTGAATATGGGGAGGACATTGAGAAAACTCCAGAAAATCGGAACGTTGGAGAGGCAGAGACTCTCCGTGCGCCTGCGAGGGGAAGGAGCCAGGGCGAGTTCCCCCTCTCGCTTCGCGAATACGCCCCGCGGTCATCTTGCGTTCCCGGCCCGAGACCAACCGGTCTGGTAATTTATAGAAGCGGAGTAAAAGCATGAATGGAAAAGGTTATCCGGCCGGTGGGACAGCCGCGCGTTAAAAAACGACAGGTAATCCGTTCTTTCGAGGAGGCTCCATTGGACGGCAGAACGCGACTGGAAAAGATGTTTGATGAAGCCAGGGGTCAGCCTGCCCTCATCGGTTTCGCCACCGCCGGCTCCCCGGACCGGGAGACTTCCTTGCGCGTGGCTTCCGCGCTGCTGGAACATTGCGACGCCCTGGAACTGGGCGTTCCCTTCTCCGACCCGGTACTGGACGGGCCGGTGATCCAGGAATCCTCGTTCCGTGCCCTACAGGCGGGCTTTCGCCCCCGTCACATCTTCGGCCTGGTCCGGGAGCTCAGAAAAACCTCGGACAAACCCCTCCTCATCATGACTTACTACAACCCCGTGCACCGCATGGGACACGGCCCCTTTTGCGAGGCGGCGGCGGAGGCCGGCGCCGACGGCCTGCTAATCCCCGACCTTCCCCCAGAGGAGATGGGGGACCTCCGGGAGAGGGCCGAAGAGTGCGGGCTGGCTGTGGTCCTCTTCGCCTCCATGACCACCCCCGATGACCGTCTGCGCATGCTGGGCAGGCTGACGCAGGGCTTCCTCTACTGCTTCGCGGTCAAGGGGACCACCGGGATGCGGGAGAGCCTCTCCCGGGAACTGGCTCCCTTCCTGGAGAGGGCGCGCCGTTTCTCCCACGCGCCCATCGCCGCCGGCCTGGGGATATCCAACCCGGAGCAGTGCCGGGAGGTGGGCAGGCTCGCCGACGGGGTCATCGTGGGAAGCGCCCTGGTCAAGGCCGCCCTGGAGGCCCTGGCGGCCGGGGAAGACCCACTGCACCGGGTCGGGGAGCTGGCCTTCCTCTTGAAAGCCGCCCTCCTTCAATAGGGAATGCGAGCCCGGCCTCCCGCCGCGGGGTTCTCCTCCGTCCATCTGGCGGCAGTCGGGCATGTCCACGTTTCGCCGGCCTCGAAAGCACCCGCATGGCTCCGGGTTCCCTTTACCTCTGGATCGGGTCTCCACTAATCCGCCCTTGTTATAATGTGCCTGCGGTCTTTCTCGTGCGGTCGGTCCCTAGCGCTGGGGGGTGCGTCATGGACGGCAAACCACTGGGGGTGGGTATCGTCGGCTGCGGCCGGATCTTCGACCTGCACATGCTGGGATACGAGGGACGGGAGGACGCCGCCGTCCTGGCGGTGGCCGACGCCTCGGAGGAGAGGCTCAGGTCCCGCATGGAAACATATTCCATCCCCAGAGGATATACCGATTACCGTGCCCTGCTGGAAGACCCGGAAATAGACCTGGTGGAGATCCTCACCCCCCATCACCTGCACCGCGAGATGGCCGTGGCCGCGGCCCGGGCCGGAAAGCACGTCTCCCTGCAGAAGCCGCCTGCCCTGAACCTGCGGGAGATGGACGAGATCGTCGCGGCCGCCGAGGAAGCGGGCACGGTCCTCCGTATATACGAGAACTTCGTGTTCTACCCCCCGGTGGTGCGGGCCAGGGAGCTCATCGGAGAGGGGGCCATCGGCGAGCCGCTGAACATCCGCATGCGCACCCTCTCCGGCTCGGCGGCGGGAGGCTGGGAAGTCCCCCTGGAATCCTGGGCCTGGCGGGTTGACGAGAGGACCTGCGGGGGCGGCCCCTTCGTCTTCGACGACGGGTACCACAAGTTCTCCATGGCCATTTACCTGCTGGGGGACGTGGAGAAGGTGTTTGCCTGGATGGAGGAGCTCCCCTTGGGAGAGGGAAAGCGCGTCGACGCCCCCAGCATCTGCATCTGGAAATACAGGGATAAGAAGGTGTTCGGGAGCATCGACTTCACCTGGGCCTATGACCTTCTCATCCGCTCCGACTATTACGCCGCGGATGACCGGGTGGAGATAACCGGGACCAGGGGCATCATCTGGATCACGCGGGGTCACGGGAGGATGCTGGACGTACCGCCACTTCTTCTGTACCGAGACGGAGAATTGACCGGCCTGACCGACATGGAAGCGGACTGGGGGGTGAGTTTCCGTGACTGCACCCGCCACCTCCTGGACTGCCTGCGCAAGGGGGAAACGCCGCATCTGACCCCTGCGGAGGGGAGGAGGGTCCTGCAGTTCGCCCTGGCCGCCATGGCCTCGGCCCGTGAAGGCCGGGAGGTTTACCTGGAGGAGATGAGTTGATGCCCGCGATTGGGTTTCCCGGGGAGGAGTCACCCGGCCGCGGGACTTTCTGCCCGGACCGGGGAGGCTCCGCCGCAGGGAGCCTGCCGCTCCCGGAGCGTTGCATCCGCATCCTCGAAAGCCGCAAAAAAGACGTAACCCGGCGCACGCCTGAAAACGCGCCGCGGGAAAAAGGGGGCCGGGTCCGAGACGGCGAGGCCGGAGGCGTTGACCCGGATCCCGGCGCCTGGAAACGCGCCGCGGGAAAGGGGCCCGGGCACGGTGGTCGGAAAAGGAAAGGAGGAGGGAAATTGGGAAAGGGGTTTTATTACCTTTTGGCCTTCGGGGTGGGGCTGGTCATAGCCGTGCACCTGGCCATGAACGCCGACGTGGGCCAGAAGATAGAGAACGCCCGCGCCGCCAACGCCGCCTTCTGGGTGATAGGCGCGGCGGTGGCGGTCATCATCTGGCTGGCCAGCCCCGGCCGTTCCGCCCTCGCCCGGGTCAAGGACGTCAATCCCCTCCTCCTGCTGGCCGGAGCCATGGGGGCGGCGCTGGTGCTGGCCATCGCGGTCATCATCCCCCGCATAGGGGCAGGGGCCACCAACGTCCTTCAGCTGGCGGGGCAGGTGACGGCGGGCATCCTCATCAGCCACTTCGCCCTTTGGAGCTCCCCCCAGAATCCGGTAACCCCCCTCAAGCTGGTGGGGGTGGCGGTGATGGTGGGGGGAGCCTGCATGGCGGTGATGCTCTGACCGCCGGGGGCTATTCTGGAATATATTTCCTATACTCCTCCGGGGTCCTTACGAGGCGGAAGGTGGCCTGGGCCTGGGCCACCATGGTCCCCGAGGAGTCGAAGACCTTGAGGTCCATGGCTTTGTCCGCCCTCCCCTTCCTCTCGAATTCCTCGAGCAGGGCCCTGGCCTCCTCCTTCACCACGCGGGCCGTGCACCTTAACTCCCCCCGTGGCGGGTGAAGGTAACGGACGTTGAAAACGGTGTTCAGGACCAGCACTTCCCCGGGGTCCAGGTAGCGCATGATGGCCATGCCCCCGGCTGTTTCCGCCAGCCCGCATATGGCCCCCGCGTGCACCAACCCGAAGGCGTTCAGGTTGGCCGGGTCATCTCCCATGACGACGGTGACCTCTCCCCGCGCCTCGTCGATCTGCTCCAGCCTCAAGTGGGTCCTCTGGGCGAACGGGCACATCCCCTCCACCACCCGGACCAGCGTTTCCCTTTCCACTTCCCACCTCCGTCTTCCGTCCCGTGGACAGGGGAATCCTCTCCCGGGATCATCATACGAAACAGGGGAGTTCTCCTTGCCTTGAATTATTCCCATTTCCAACCCGTTCCCTAATCACGCTGAGACGCACGCGATGGACCATCCCGGTGTGCGGCATGTCAAGGCGGGGCTTCCCGCGCGTTTTCCTGGTGAATTCTTGGAGCGGCGAGGTGTTTTCAAATCATTCCCATCTCAAGCCCATTCTTAAATCACGCTGAGACGCACGCGATGGATCATCCCGGTGTGCGGCATGTCAAGGCGGGGCTTCCCGCGCGTTTTCCCGTGGCCTACCGTCTCTCGCCGGCCCGGAAACCCTTTATTCCTTCGTAGAACGTGGGCATACCGCATGAGTCATTCGCCCGGGGATATCACGGCCACGTGGCGGATCCTCGAGCGTTCACCCCGCGGCGAAGAATGAGTTTCCTACTCCCCGGGGGCTTCAGGGCTTCAGGATGGGAGAGGGGCGCGAGGAGGCGATCCTCGAGGCCTTGTACACCCGCTAAGCGCCGGTTGGCGGCAGGCCGGCTATCAAGCGGTACTGAGTATCCGCGGCGCGGATGAGGAGGTAATAGGCCACGTTGAGGAGGAAATCGGCGGGCTCGGCGGTGCTCATGATCCCCACCAGGCGGATGTGGGCGGTGAGGATGGTCTGCATCATTACGCACACCAGGGCCAGGGAGATGAAGAGATAGGGGCGCCCGGCCACTCCCCTGCCTATGGTTATGGCCATGAGGGCCACCAGGCACAGGGCCGCCACCTGGATAAGTATGGAAATGATGTCGGAGACCCGTACTCCCAGCGGTATGTCTCCTCCGGCCATGGGGATGACCAACACCACCACCGTCACTACCACGAAAGCCGAAAGGGAGGGAAGCACGGTAGCCATCGCCTTCGTGGTGAAGGAGAGACCCTGCCTCCTGAACCCCAGGTAGAGGATCGCCACCACCACCAGCACGGGGATGAAGACCAGGAGGTAGAAGACGAAGATGAGGTCGGGCGAGATGACCTTCCTGGCGGCATAGGCGTTCACCGTTTCCATGACCACCGGGATGACATTCACGGCTATGGCTACCGTTATCCATGACCAGAGCTGCATGGGGATAGTTCCCCCGTCCAGCCGGGGCAGCAGAATGGCCAGCATGCCGAGGAGGAGAAGGATGAGGACGAGCCTGGCCGTGAACAACACCCCTCCCAGGAGCTCACCGGTCCAGAAGCTGATGACGTAAAGCACGGCCGTCGCGGCCAACACGGCAGCGGCCGACCCCTTTAAGACTTGTCCCGCCTTCAACATCCAACCTCCTCGCTAAAAGCCTGAGCAGACTTTTATCCCGCCCTCCACAAAGGCCGACTTCCCGGGCTGGCGCTGGCAGCGCCCGCGCCGGCTGACCGGCTTTCCTGAAGAGGAGCCGCTGGCACTCCCCTTCTTAGCCTGGCCCGGCCCGGGCAAAAAGGATCCTCTCCTAACGGTCCGGTTACACCGCTTCCGATGGCCGGGGTAAGGCATCCTCGCCTCTCCCGGCAAGCGATATGGCGTTTAGCTATTCGGAAAATGAAACTCTCTCCTGTAGCAAGGCAATCAAGATGCCTTCTGGCACGGAGCACGAAAACCGGCCATGACCCTCCCCTTCGGGGCGAGAGGAAACGAAAGCCAGCTTGCCCACCGCCATAACCCGGGGGCGGGTCTTAGAGGAAGAACTGCATGGTGCCGTCGGGTATGACCGCCACCGAGGCGCGGTCGGGATACTCCCGCTCCAGGAGGGCCAGCGTCTCCTCCCAGTCGCGGGTGATGGTCACCGCCTCGATGGGGGCGAAAAGGTCGCACATGGTACGGTCGGGGTAAGCGGTGCACACGATTATCTTCACGCCCGGCGGCGGGGGCCCCATCCGCATGTAGAACTCCCCGCCGTAATCCTTCCCGAAACTGCGGATGAGGTAGTGGCAGACCTGGCCCTCCGGCGCGTTGACCACCAGGACGATGACGCCGCGCTGCAGGTTCACGGTCATCATGGACATGAGCATGCAGATGGCCATCTCGTTGTACTTGGCGTAGGCGTTGGCCACCACGATGTCCTTCCCGGGCGAGGGAGAGGTGCCGTAATGTTCCCGGGCCGCCTCGACCCCCGCTGCGTATTCCTCCAGGGGATCTCCCACGAAGAGGTCGGTTATCTCGCCGCGCGCGTTGACGAGGGCGTCCACCTTCACCTGCAGGCCGGACATGCGCACCACGTGCTTGATCTCCTCGTACATCACGTTGCCCTCCGTCCGGCCCAGCCCCATGGTCTCCGGTCCCCGCCGGGATACCTCACCGTGCCAGGCCTTGATGGTCTGCACCCCGCTTATGCCCGGGAGGACGATCTTCCCGCCTCCCCCGAAGCCCACGTGGACGTGGGGCGTTATGCAGCCGATGCCTATGCGCAGGTCGCAGAACATGAACTCCCGGTTCAGGTACACCGGGACCCCGGTGGGGCTCTCGCCCAGGTAATCGCAGTTCTCGTAGGGATTGTGATTGTAGATGGGATATCTTTCCACCACCCCCGGCCCCAGCTTCTTGCGGAACTCTATGTTGTTCATGGCCCCGTGCATGCCAAGGGCGGGGATGAAGCGGATGTTCTCGTCCGGGATGCCCGCCCTCTCCAGCGGTTCGAGCACCCAGGGAAGCACGCGGCTCACCGGGGTGGGGCGGGTGATGTCATCGAAGACGATGGCCACCTCCCTGGCTCCCCTGGCAAGTTCTTCCAGGGAGGGACAACCGATGGGGTTGCGGAAGGCGCGCTCTATCCCGGCGTCCTCCAGGGGAGGCTTCCCGAACCCGGGAGGCTCGAGGACCTCCACCTCCCAGCGGTCGGGGAAGTCGATCTCCAGGGGCTGGTTCCCGTACCACAGCAGGTTTGGAAGGCTGACCCGGCTCATGTCCCCCTCCTTTTCCGATCCGTTCCCGGTATCCGGGTTCAGAGAACCAGGCAACGGCCCAGTGAGTACACGGCCTCCTCTTCTCCCGACCCGCTCCCGACATCCGAGCCCAGGCGTCTCCGCAGGGATCCGGATAAATTCTACAACAAGGCAATGCCCACTTCTTACAAATGTCGGATATATAGTTTGTTCTTATACCCGATTTGCACACGGGGCGGTCCAGGCGATCAGCAAAACCGGCCTCTCCCAAGCGCGCACACCCGGTCCAACAAGATCCACGGTGATCTACTACCTCCAAGACCCATGGTCTCCGGCCTTCCCTAGGGAGGCTTCGCCGTGTCAAACCTCGATGGCCCATGCCTCGCTTATCCGTGCTCCCAGGCTCCTTCTTCCTGCAAGCCTCATGCCTGTATATCCTGCCTCCACCCGTTTCCCTTTAAAGAGCCCGTATATCCTCCCACCTGTCGCCACAACCCTTGATAGTCAGGCATGTACCGTGTGTCTTGCTCGCTGCCTGGACAAAGCGACGAAAACGTGATGATGGGTCAAGGCCTCCTCGGGTGGTTGAATGGGAAATCCTTCCAGGAAAGAACCTGCCCTTCGGTCCGGCCGTCAAACCTTCGACCCAGCCATGAACGGGCCCCTTCGAGATCCCGTCCGGAATTCAACCAGAGGCTTGGGTTCCGTCTCGGCCCCTTCTTCGTCACGCCCCGCGATCACTGCTACCTGGCCCTGAGATCATTCGGGGCGGTCTTCATCCGCCTCCCCGCTTCGCGGCGCCTTCCCGCTGCACAAACCCTTTCGCCCCTCCTTCGGGTAGGGGTTCATGTGGGCCTCTTCCGCCTTTTTCCTGTACTGATCATGAAAATCGTAGATGATGGAGCCCAGGAGTATGAAAATACCGCTCACTACGAAAGCGATGAGCAGGTAGGAAGTGTAGGTGGCGGGCTTGGCACGCCGGTATTCCTCGGCGATCTGCTCATTCCCGTGGGCCACCGTCTTGTCCCGGTTGGCTATCCCCCAGAAGATGGCCGCCAGGAGGAAGAACAATCCCGCCAGGACCATTATCCGCACTACCAGGTAAAACCGGTTCATGGCCTAATCATATAGCACTCGGGTCCAGAGTTGAACGGCGGGGCTGAGGTTTTTCGATCTGGATGAGATCTTCCGTTCTCTCTACCCATCTAAGCATCGGAGAGGACGGGTTGAACATTTGAGAGATCACCCCTTTCTCCTTTTTCTGGTGATTTGCCAGGATGATAGGGTTATCTCAATGCTTTTCAACCTTAAAAGCGCCTCCGGAAATGATACAGCATCATGCCTGTCGAAACCTTGCGTGGTCGCCCGGTCACCCTTATCTTCATCCAGGTTTGGTTTGTCTGGCCAGGACGGTGGGGTAGTCTATCCACCCTTTCAACCTTAAAAGCGCCTCCGGAAACCTTTCATTACCGTCGCTTACTGAAACATCGCCGGGTCACCTGGTTTTCCCAAACCTTCACGGGATTTATTTTCCGCGACCTTATGCTCATCCTCGCGACCTCATACGCGATATGCATGCCTGCGCCAACGCGGAAAAAATCTCGGTGACACCATTCTTCTCGTTACTCCTTCACGGGCGAAAGAAGAAAAAACCCTGTTCCGCCCTCATATACAGGGTGGGTTTGCCCCCAGGGATCTTGTTCCGGAGGGCGCGCAGAGGAGAAGGGGGTCGCGGAGGCGGGAGACGGAATCCTCCCCATCCGAAGTGGATCCCCGACCTGCGAGAGACCGCTTTCAGTGGCGGAAATGGCGCTTGCCGGTGAGCACCATTACCAAGCCTCTCCTTTTCACCTCTTCGAAGATCTCCTCGTCGCGGACCGAGCCGCCGGGCTGGATGAAGGCCTCCACGCCTGCCTCCGCGGCCAGGATGACCGAGTCCGGGAAGGGGAAGAAGGCGTCCGAGGCCAGGACCGATCCGCGCGCCCGGTCTCCCGCCTTCATGAGCGCCACCCTGGTGGCGTCCACCCTGCTCATCTGCCCGGCACCTATGCCCACCGTGGCGCGGTCCCGGGTCAAGACTATGGCGTTGGAGCGCACGTGCTTGCATACCTTCCAGGCGAAGACGAGCTCCTCCCATTGCTCCTCGGTGGGCTCGCGGTCCCCCACCAGGAGCATCTCCTCGCGGGGATCCTCGCCACGGTCGTAATCCTGGACCAGGAGCCCCCCCTCGACACGCTTCACGTCCTTGAGCAGGATATAGGTGCCTCTCTCCAGGGGGAGCTGGAGAAGCCTGATGTCCTCCTTTCCCCGAAGGATGGCCAGCGCAGCCTCCGGGAAGGCCGGGGCGATAACCGCCTCCACGAAGGTCTCGTTAACCTGGGCTGCCGTCTCCTCGTCCACGGGGCGGTTGAAGGCTATGACGCTGCCGAAGGCGCTCACCGGGTCGCACTGGTAAGCCTTGCGGTAAGCCTCGGAGAGCCTCTCGGCCATGGCCGCTCCGCAGGGGTTGTTATGCTTGATGATCGCAGCTCCCGGGAGCTCGAACTCCTTGACCAGTGCCCAAGCGGCATCGAGGTCCAGGACATTGTTGAAGGAAAGTTCCTTTCCGTGCAGCTGCTCGGCGAAGACCAGCGACGTGGAGGGGGCCCCGATCTCCTGGTAAAGCGCGGCCTTCTGATGCGGGTTCTCGCCGTAGCGCAGGTCGGACTTCTTCTTGAAGACCATGTTCAGGGTGGCCGGGAATTCCTCGAAGGTGCGGGAGAGGTAGGCGAAGATGGCGGAATCGTATTCCGCGGTGTGCCGGAAGGCCTCCGCGGCCAACGCCCGCCTGGTATCCAGGGAGATGGCTCCACCGCTGCGCCTCATCTCCAGGAGGAGGGAGGAATAGCGCTTGGGGTTGGTGACCACGGCCACGTGAGAGAAGTTCTTGGCCGCAGCCCGGATGAGGGTCACTCCCCCGATGTCGATCTGCTCCACCGCCTCCTCCAGGGTGGTCTCCGGTCGGGAGATGGTCTCCGCGAAGGGATAGAGGTTGACCACCACCAGGTCGATGGGCTTGATGCCCATCTCCTCCATCTCCCGGAGGTGTTGGGGATCGTCGCGGCGCGCCAGGAGGGCGGCGTGGATGTTGGGGTGCAGGGTCTTGACCCTTCCGCCCAGCATCTCCGGGAAACCGGTGACCTCGGAGATGGGGGTGACCTCTATGCCCTCCTCCCGCAGCTTGGCCTCCGTTCCTCCTGTGGAGATGATCTCCACCCCCATGTCCCTCAGCTCCCGGGCCAGGCCCACTATGCCGGCCTTATTGGACACGCTTATCAACGCCCTGCGCACGGGTTCCACACCCATCCCTCCTTACGCTCGCAGGATCCGGTCAACCTACTCGACCCCCTCAGCCCGATGACCCGAGATCAGTCCCCATCGCCTCCTACACCATACGTTCCCACCACCTGAACTTTCTTTAGCAAAACGTCCTCCACTTGTCGCCACGAACCGTACCCTTAAGAATATAAAGCGATACGGCGATACTTTTCCTTAAGCCCCGGGAACGGAGGGTCAACCGCGACCAACCCTCAACCTTCGATACGATAGAGGAAACTTTTTCCTCCATCCCTTAACAGGCCCGTGGTTCGCCCGTCCCCTTCACGGGCTTTCATATCATCCACTTCCGATGCATAACAAAGCACAATACCCTTTTGGCTCCGGCACTGAACCCTTGGGTCCTTCCCTTGCCGAGTGCCGGAGTCGCTGGACGGCCACCCCTTCCATTATTAATTATCATGCCGGTCGAGGATCACCACCCGTCTTCCCTCCACCCTTAGGCGCCCCTCGCAGAAGAGGCGGATGGCCTCCGGGTAGAGGCGGTATTCCACCTCGTGTATCCTCTGGTGCAGGCTCTCCACTTCGTCGCCGGGAAGCACGGGGACCGCCTCCTGGAGGATTATGGGACCGGTGTCCAGCCCTTCATCCACGAAGTGGACGGTCACTCCGGTGACCTTTACCCCGTAGGCCAGGGCATCGGCCACCCCCGAGGTTCCCGGGAAGGAAGGGAGCAGGGCGGGATGGATGTTCATGATGCGGTTGCGGAAAGCCTCCACGAACTCGGGGCTCACCAGCCGCATGTAACCGGCCAGGACAACCAGGTCCACCTCGTTCTCCTGCAAGATGCGGATGAGCTCCCGGTCGTAGGAAACCCGGTCCGGGAAGGACCTGGGATCCACGAAGACCGCCTGGAGGCCATGTTTCCTGGCTCGCACCAGCCCATAGGCCTCCTCGCGGTCGCTGATGACCACGGCTATGCGGGCGGGCAGTTGGCCCTCCTCGATCTTCATGGCAATGTTTTCCAGGTTTGTCCCGCTCCCGGAGATGAGCACCCCCAGCCGGCAGATCTCAGCCATCGCTTACCCCCCGAGTTCGATACCTCTCTCCGATCCCCCTAAGCGCGCCCTAGAAGCTCAGGTGCTCCGCAAGTCATATTTGCCCCCTTGGCCCCCTTTCTCCTCGTGGACCTTGATACCGCACGCTTGGCTTTCTTTCTCCCCGGGGACCTCTATCGCGGACCTTTCCCGCGAGGCCGTCAATGGCCTCACCGCGCATCGCCGATGCCCGCCACGGGACTCCACCCCATCCCGCACCGCCAGGGCAGCCACGTGAACCCGTGTACATACAAGCGGATCTCTTCACCACCACCTACACGCAAGCCCCTCAACCCAGGCAGCCCGGTAAAGCCGTTTAACAGGTGAGGCAGATACCCCCCGTACCCTCGCGGATCTCCCCGATGCGCAGGGCCCGGTACTGGGAGAGGCCCAGGAGGTGCACGGTCTGCCGGTAATCGTTGAGGTCCACCACCAGCACCATGCCGATCCCCATGTTGAAGGTACGGTACATCTCCACCTCGTCCAGGTCCCCCATCTTCCGGATGATGTTGAAGATGCTGTGGGGATGCCAGGAGGTCACGTCGATGACCGCGTCGACATGGGGAGGCAGGATGCGGGGCACGTTTTCGATGAGCCCTCCGCCGGTGATGTGGGCGATGCCCTTGACCTCCACCTCCCGGAGCACCCGCAGGATGCCCGGCGCGTAAATCTCGGTGGGGGTCAACAGCTCCTCGCCCAGGGTGGAGGAGATGCCACGCAGGCGATCCTGCGGGTCGAAGTCATGGAGCTCGAAAAATATCTTGCGCGCCAGTGAATAACCGTTGGCGTGCAGCCCCGAACTCCGCAGGCCCACGATGACGTCCCCGGGGACGATGCGCGACCCGTCGACGATGCGCTTCCGGTCCACCACGCCCACCACGAAACCCGCCAGGTCGTACTCGTCCTCCTCCAGGATGCCGGGGTGCTCCGCGGTCTCCCCGCCGATGAGCGCGCACCCCGCACGGCGACATCCGCGCGCGATGCCCGATACGATATCCCTCACCTTCTCGGGGACCACCTTGCCCATGGCCAGGTAATCCAGCATGAAGAGGGGCTCCGCCCCGCAGGTGACGATGTCGTCCACGCACATGGCTACCAGGTCCACGCCGATGGTATCGTGGCGGTCCAGCATCTGGGCCACCTTTACCTTTGTCCCCACGCCGTCCACCGAGGAGACCAGGACCGGATCTTCTATCCCCTCGAAGCGTGCCCGGAAGAGGGCCCCGAATCCACCGAGCTCGGAGAGTACCTCCGGGCGCAACGTGGAGGCCACCTCCCCGGCTATGAGCTCCACGGCCTTCTTGCCGGCCTCGATGTCCACTCCCGCCTCCCGGTAGGAGAGAGGGGCGCAGGCCGCCTCCTCGGGGTTCGCCTCCACGTTTTTCGCCTTCTGGGAACTTGCCTCTTCCGGGTTCGCCTCCCCGTTATCCATCCCTCCGGGATTCAGCTCATCGGGACTACCGGCCTTCCTCGCCCCTCCGTTCACCTCGTTATCTTCCATTATCTACCAACTCCTCGATCCAAGCCGTTATCCCGCATCCGATCCCCGGTCCACGCACGCCTCCAGGCGGCACTTGGCCATGCGCATCTCGTCGGGTACGGGGATGGGGTATTCACCGTCGAAGCAGGCGGTACAGAATTCCTCCTTGGGCCTGCCCGTAGCCCGCACCAGGTTCTCCATGCTCAGGTAGTGCAGGGTGTCAGCCCCGATGAAACGGCGTATCTCCTCCACGCTGCGGGAGGAGGCGATGAGCTCCTGGCGGGTGGCGGTGTCGATGCCGTAGAAGCAGGGGTTCTTGTCCGGGGGCGAGCTTATGCGCATGTGCACCTCCCGGGCCCCCGCATCCCTCAGCATCCTGATGATCTCCTTGGTGGTGTTGCCTCGGACGATGGAATCATCCACCACCACCAGGCGCTTGCCCCGGATATCCCTCACCAAAGGATTTAACTTGAGGCGCACCCCCAGCTGGCGTATGGCCTGTGTGGGCTGGATGAAGGTACGACCCACGTAGCGGTTCTTGATGAGCCCCTCTCCGAAGGGGATGCCCGAGGCCTGGGAGAAGCCGATGGCCGCCGGGACCCCGGTGTCCGGGATGGGAATGACCACGTCCGCCTCCACCGGTGCCTCGTCGGCCAGGCTCATCCCCATGTGCTTGCGGGCGTGGTAGAGGTAGATGTCGTACATCACCGAGTCTGGGCGGGCGAAGTAGATGAACTCGAAAATGCACAAGGCCGGCCTGATGACCTCCGCGAAGCGCTCGAAGTGGAGGCCGGACTGGTCGATGACCGCCATCTCTCCCGGTTCGATCTCCCTCAAGTACTCCGCCCCGATGATGTCCAGGCCGCAACTCTCGCTGGAGACGGCGAACCCGTCCCGGTAACGTCCCACGCACAAGGGGCGGATGCCGTGGGGGTCCCGCAGCCCGATGAGCTTGGTCTCGGTCAGGATGGCCAGGCTGTAGGCTCCCCGCAGGCGGGGCATGACCTCGCGGACGGCTTCCACGATGTCCTCGGCGGGATGACGGGCCAGGAGCAAGGCGATGACCTCGGTGTCGGAGGTGGTGTGAAAGCGCACCCCCTGTTCCCGGAGTTCCTCGCGCAGTTGGTCGGTGTTCACCAGGTTGCCGTTGTGGGCCACGTACACCGATCCGCGGCGGCCGGTTACGTGGATGGGCTGGGAATTTTCCCAGAAGGAGGAGCCGGTGGTGGAATAGCGGACGTGGCCAATGGCCATGTGGCCCCTCAGGTTCTGGAGGTCCCTCTCGCTGAAGACCTGGGACACCATGCCCATGTCCTTGAGCATCACGGTCTCTTGACCGTCGGATACGGCGATCCCCGCGCTCTCCTGCCCCCGGTGCTGCAGGGCGTAGAGCGCGTAGTAGGTCAGCTTGGCCACGTCGTCCTCGCGGGTGCAGATGCCGAAAACCCCGCAGTGATCGCGTATCTCCAGGCTCATGTCCGCCTTCCCACCCTTTTTCTTCCGGGCGCGAGCTCCTACATTACCAGTTTAATACATCCCCGGCCTGCGGCCATTGACCATCTCCGGTCTCCGCGCCGGGGTGAAGACCTACCCGCCGTAAAGGCAGGCGATAGTCGTGGGCGAACACCGGAGGGCCTTCTGCTTATTCGCCTCCGCCCAGGAGCCTCTCCAGGGCCTCTTCCCTGGCTTTCCTCATCTCGCCCAGGCCGAGTTCCAGCCAGTCGTTTACGGACAATCGGTCGCCACCCGTCCTTCCCAGCACGGCGAAAGGAACCCGCCGGCTCCCGGCCAGGTCGCGGAGGGAATCCAGGTTTTCCTCGGACACGGTGACCACGAAGCGCGACTGACTCTCGCTGAAGAGCCAGGCGTGGGGCGCCAGGTCGGTCTCCACGCGGAGGGAAGCCCCCACGCCGCCGGCGCAGCAGCACTCGAGGAGGGCCAGGGCCGCCCCTCCTTCCGAGCAGTCGTGGGCGGAAAGCACGATACCTCGCCGGATGGCCTCTATGCACACCGCCTGCACCCTCTTCTCCAGGTCCAGGTCCAAGCGGGGAGGGTTCCCCGCCGCCAGCCCGTGGACCAAGTACAGATATTCCGAACCCCCCAGGTCCTCTCCGGTCTCCCCCAACAACACCACCAGCAGCCCATCTCCTGGGAAACCCATGGTGCGGCGGTGGGCCAGGTTGCCGATCAAGCCCACCATTCCCACTATGGGAGTGGGGTAGATGGCCTTTCCGAAGGACTCGTTGTAGAAGCTCACGTTCCCGCTCACCACCGGCAGCTCCAGGAAGCGCGCCGCGTCGGCCAGCCCGCGCACCGATTCCCGGAACTGCCAGAAAATGTCAGGACGCTCCGGGCTCCCGAAGTTCAAGCAGTTGGTCAGGGCCATGGGCACGCCCCCCGAGGCCACCACGTTGCGCGCCGACTCGGCCACCGCGATCTGGGTCCCTAGGTAGGGGTCCAGGTATACGTAGCGCGAGTTGCCGTCGCAGGAAACGGCCAGTGCCTTGCTGGTGCCCTTGACCCGCAGGACGGCGGCGTCCGAACCGGGATAGACCACGGTATTGAGCTGAACCATGTGGTCGTACTGTTCGTACACCCACCTGCGGTCGCAAAGGTTAGGGCTCCCCGCCAGCCTGAGGAGAACGGCCCCGTAATCCGAGGGGTGGTCCAGGGAGGAGAGGTCCAGTTCACGTACCTCGTCCAGGTACTGCGGCCTCTCCGAGGGGCGGTCATAGACCGGGCCGCTGGCCAGGGTGGTGGCGGGGACGTCGGCCACCTTCTCCCCGTGCCAGAACACCTCCAGCCGGTCACCCTCGATCACTTCCCCGATGACCACGGCGTTGAGGTCCCACTTGGCACAGATTTCCAATACCCGGTCCAACTTGGAAGGCTCCACTATGGCCAGCATGCGTTCCTGGGACTCGGAGATCATGATCTCGAAGGGCTCCATGTCCTCGCGCAGGGGCACCCTCTCCAGCCACACCCTCATCCCCACTCCGCCGCGGGCCGCAGTCTCCGAGCAGGCACAGGAGAGCCCGGCGGCTCCCAGATCTTGCAGGCCCACCAGGAGACCACGGTCCAGGAGCTCCAGGCAGGCCTCGATGAGCAGCTTCTCGGTGAAGGGGTCTCCCACCTGTACGCTGGGGCGTTTCTCCTGGCTGGTCTCGTCGAACTCCTGCGAGGCCAGGATGGAGGCGCCACCGATGCCGTCCCTCCCGGTGCGGTTCCCGATGAGCACCACCGCGTTGCCCACCCCGGTGGCCACTCCCCGGATGAGCTTCTCCTTGGGCATGATGCCCACGCACATCACGTTGACCAGGGGGTTCTCGTCGTAACAGGGATCGAAGTAGATATCCCCTCCCACGGTGGGAATGCCCAGGCAGTTGCCGTACCCGGCGATTCCCGCCACCACCCCGCCCAGGAGGTAGCGGGTGCGGGGCTTGGAGGGATCCCCGAAGCGCAGGGGATCCAGGCAAGCGATGGGGCGGGCTCCCATGGTGAAGATGTCACGCACGATGCCCCCTATCCCGGTGGCCGCCCCCTGGTAGGGTTCCACCGCACTGGGGTGATTGTGGGACTCCATCTTGAAGGCCACCGCCAGGCCGCCCCCGATGTCGATGACCCCGGCGTTCTCCCCCGGGCCCTGCAGCACGTAAGAAGCCCGGGTGGGGAGCTGGGAGAGTACCATCTTGGAGCTCTTGTAGGAGCAGTGCTCGCTCCACATGAGGGAATACATGCCCAGTTCCACCTTGTTGGGCTCCCGTCCCAGGAGGCGCACTATGTCCCGGTACTCGTCAGCCGTCAGACCCAGTTCCTCGTAAAGTTCCGCCATGGCCTCATCTCCAGTCGCCGTCCTATGCCTTTCACGTTTCACCTACGGATAACCCGCGGGGGCTACAGGGCAAGGCCGATATCCTCGCGGTATTTCCACGGCCTCACCATTAACCGCATCGCGCTTCCCACCGTACCGCCCATACCCTCAAACCCTCTCCCGATAATGCTGGAGGATGGATTCCCAGATCACCAGGCCATCCGTGCTCCCCAGCATCTCCTCAGAGGCCCGTTCCGGATGGGGCATGAGCCCGAACACGTTGAAGCCCTCGTTGCAGATCCCGGCGATATTGTCCAGGGACCCGTTGGGGTTGGACTCCGGGGTGACCTCCCCGCTGGCGTCGCAATAGCGCAGTATAACCCTCCCCTCTTCCACCATCCGCCGGTGGGTTGCGGGATCCACCACGTAATTCCCCTCGTTGTGGGCGATGGGGATGCGCAGTACCTGCCCCGCAGCGGCCCGGTTGGTCCAGGGGGTATCGGCGTTTTCCACCCGTAGGTTCACGAAGCGGCAGATGAAATGGAGGCTGGTATTGCGCAGCATGGCCCCGGGGAGAAGGCCTGCCTCCAGCAGGATCTGGAACCCGTTGCAGATGCCGATGACCAGCCCTCCCTCCCGGGCAAAGGCGGTCACCGCCTCCATCACCGGGCTGAAGCGGGCGATGGCCCCGCAGCGGAGGTAGTCACCGTAGGAGAAGCCGCCCGGAAGGACCAGGCAGTCGTAGGAAGACACCTCCCTTTCCTTGTGCCACACGTAATCCACGTCCTCCCGGAGCACCTTGTCGATGACGTAGAAGCAGTCCGCCTCGCAGTTGGAACCGGGAAAGACCACCACTCCGAATCTCATGGGCTCAACTCCTTCGGCATCCTCGCCCTGGCCAGGGATCTCCTCTCAACTCGTCTCCCGCTTCACGGTCACCCACATCACTCCATCTCCACCCGGTAGTCCTCGATGATGGGGTTGGCCAGAAGGCGCTCGCACATCTCCCGGACGCGTTCCTCGGCCTTGTCCGCCTCCACTCCCTCCAGGCGCAGGGTGATGTATTTCCCGATGCGCACCTCCCGCACCTCGTCGTAGCCCAGGGACTGGAGGGCACCCAGTGTGGCCTGGCCGGCGGGATCCAGGATGCCTTTCTTGGGGGATACGTAGACCGCCACAGCGACTCCGGCCTTCTCCTCGCTCACCCGTCGCAGGACCTCGGCGTAGGTCTCCTCCACCTTCCCCAGGTCCCTTCGGAAGCGGTCCTTGTCCATGATCTCCCCCGTCTCCGCGTCCCACAGCCGACATACGTCGGGGCTGAACTCGTCCCCTAAAAGGAGGCGCCCTTCCCGCAGGCCGAATTCCAGCTTGAAGTCGGCAAGGATGAGGCCGCGTGCCTCGAAGTAGGGACGCAGTATCTCGTTTACCCGTAGGGCGATGGAGGTCATCTCGTCCAGTTGCTCGTCGCTGGCCAGGCCCAGCTCGCGGATGTGCTCGCGGGCCAGCATGGGGTCGCCCAGTTCGTCATTCTTGTAGTAATACTCCACGATGGGAGCCTTCATCTCCGTGCGCTCCGGGTAGCCCAGCCGTTTGGCCAGGCTTCCCGCCGCGTAGTTGCGTACGATTATCTCCACCGGGATCATCTCCAGCCACCAGGTGAGGATCTCGTTTTCGGAGAGGAGCTTGAGGTGGTGGGTCTTGATGCCATGTTTTTCCAAGTAACGGAAGATGATGTCCGACATCATGGCGTTGACCTTCCCCTTCCCGGCGATGATCCCGCGCTTCTTGCCGTCGAAGGCGGTGGCCTCGTCCTTGAACTCGTGGATTACCTGGCCGGGCTGGTCGGTGGCATAGACCTTCTTGGCCTTGCCCTCGTAGATGAGTTCCCTCTTTTCCATGCTCACCTCTCCGTTTCCTTAAATTACCAACTCCTCCAGGCGCTGGAAGATGCGCCCCAGGTTGCGCAAGTGGGAGGAGAGGTCGAAGCAGGCCTCCAGCTCCTCCCGGCCGAGATGCCTGGTGACCTCCGGGTCCTCCAGGAGAAGGGACCGGAAGTCCCGACCCGTGGACCAGGATCGCATGGCGTTGCGCTGCACCAGGGTATAGGCCTCTTCCCGCGTCAATCCCTTCCCCACCAGGGCTAGCAGCACGCTCTCCGAGAAGACCAGGCCACGGGTGAGCTCCAGGTTCCGGCGCATGTTCTCGGGATAGAGGCTCAGGTCGCGCACCACGCCATGGAACTTCACCAGCATGTAGTGGAGCAGGGTGGTGGAATCGGGGATGATGACCCGCTCCACCGAGGAGTGGGAGATGTCCCGCTCGTGCCACAAGGCCACGTTTTCCAGGGCCGCCATGGCGTTGGACCTCAGTATCCGGGCCAGGCCGCAGATGCGCTCGCAGAGGATGGGGTTGCGCTTGTGAGGCATGGCGCTGGACCCCTTCTGCCCCTTGCGGAAGGGCTCCTCCGCCTCCCGGACCTCGGTGCGCTGAAGGCCCCGTACCTCGAGGGCGAACTTCTCCAGGCTGGCCCCGGTCAAGGCCAAAGCCGCCAGGTACTCCGCGTGGCGGTCCCTCTGCAGCACCTGGGTGGAGACCTCGGCCGGGCGCAGGCCGAGCTTGGAACATACGTATTCCTCCACCCCGGGGTCGAGGTGGGCGTAGGTGCCCACGGCGCCGGAGATCTTGCCGCAATTTATGACCTCCCGGGCGCGGCGCAGGCGCTCCATGTTCCGCGCCATCTCAAAGGCCCACAGGGCCAGTTTCTGCCCGAAGACCATGGGCTCGGCGTGTACCCCGTGGGTGCGCCCCACCATGACCATGTCCCGGCACTCCAGGGCCCGCGCCTTGAGGGTGGAGGTCAGGGCCGCCGCCTCCTTGAGGATGATATCCATGGCCTCCCGCATCTGGAGGGCGAGGCCGGTGTCCAGGATGTCGGAGGAGGTCATGCCATAGTGGATGAAGCGGGAAGCCTGGCCAACGTTCTCGGCCACGTTGGTGAGGAAGGCGATGACGTCGTGGTGGACGGTCTCCTCGATTTCCTTCACCCGGCGGGGATCGAAGGCCGCCCGGGCCCTGATCTCCTCCAGGGCTTCGCGGGGGACCTCACCCCGCTGCACCCTCGCTTCCACGGCCAGTATCTCGATCTCCAGCCACTTTCGGAGCTTGTTCTCCTCGCTCCACACGGAGGCCATCTCGGGAAGGGTATAACGCTCGATCATCCCCGACGCCTTTCTCGCTCCCCGTCCTTCTCCTGTTAGCCGGGCTTTCCCCGACTATATTAACCTGAGCACGGGGGTATTGTAACCGCCGTCGCGGACCTTTCTCCCCCTTTCCTATTCCCGCCTTCCACCGATGCCCAGCCTTCCCATTGAGCCTTCCGCTTCAGGCCCAAAAGCCCGCGGGGATGGCGCTTGGGGCGGTCCCGGGTTTTGCTCACCGATGAGCCTTCCTCCCCGAGTCCAGGGCCCAAACGGTCGGCGAGCATGGCGCCCCGGTTTTCCCTCGAACCGATAATCCGGTCCTCAGGCCCAAAAGCCCGCGGGGATGGCGCTTGGGGCGGTCCCGGGTTTTGCTCACCGATGAGCCTTCCTCCCCGAGTCCAGGGCCCAAACGGTCGGCGAGCATGGCGCCCCGGTTTTCCCTCGAACCGATAATCCGGTCCTCAGGCCCAAAAGCCCGCGGGGATGGCGCTTGGGGCGGTCCCGGGTTTTGCTCACCGATGAGCCTTCCTCCCCGAGTCCAGGGCCCAAACGGTCGGCGAGCATGGCGCCCCGGTTTTCCCTCGCCTGACGATCCTTCCGCCCTTAGGGCTCGGGGCTCAAGGGGTACCGGGAAGACCCCGCGGATCCTATCCCCCGGATAGGCTCTCGCGGTACGCTTTCCAGGCTTGGGCCACTTCCGCGTACTTCAGGGCCAGGATGGAGCAGGCCAGGAGGGCGGCGTTCACCGCGTTGTCCACCGCCACCGCGGCCACCGGCACCCCCCGGGGCATCTGCACCACGGAGAGCAGGGCGTCCAGTCCACCCAGGCCCCCGGAGGAGAGGGGCAGGCCGATGACCGGCAGATTGGTGAGGGAGGCCACCACGCCTGGAAGGTGTGCGGCCATCCCCGCCGCGGCGATGAATGCCTCCACTCCCCTGGAAGGTGCTTCCTCCCGCACGAAATCTCGCAGCCTGTCCGGCTGGCGGTGCGCGGAAATGACCTCCCAGATCACCTCCACGCCCATCTTCTCCAGGGTCTCCGCCGCGGGCCGCACTCGCTCGCGGTCCGATTCCGAGCCCATGAGCAGAGCCACCGTCGGTGCCATATCAGGTCTTACCTCCCGCTTTCCCAGGCCTGCACCGCCTTTTCCCGATATCCCAAGACGAGAACGCCCCGCTGCGTTGAACCCAAGCGCCCATTCGCCGGGGGCCATCTCGGGCGATTCGCGCCGCCCGCAAGGCGACCTCCTTCTCTATATCGCTCAGCCGTTGCCAAGGATGACCGTCCGGCCCCTGTAATGCGCCCCAGGCCATCATCCTTCAAGCGCTTTGCACCGCACGTAGGGCGATGTCCTTCCGGTAATAGATGTCCGTGAAGTCAATCCTCTCCACTGCCCGGTAGGCCCTCTCCCTGGCCTCCTGGAAATCGTTTCCAAGAGCGCTCACGTTGAGCACCCGACCCCCGGCGGTGAGCACCTCTCCGCCCTCACCCTGCCGGGTCCCGGCGTGGAAGACCACCACCCCCTCCATCGATCCGGCCTCCTCCAGGCCGGAGACGGGGTATCCCGTCCGGTACTCGCCCGGGTACCCCCCGGAGGCCACTACCACCGTAACGCAGGCCTCTTCCCTCCACTTCAACTCCACCTCCGGGAGGCGCCCATCCAGGACGGCCAGCATGGCGGGGACCAGGTCGCTCTCCAGCCGGGGCAGGACCGCCTGGGTCTCCGGGTCTCCAAAGCGCACGTTGAACTCCAGCACCTTGGGACCCTCCCGGGTGAGGATGAGACCGGCGTAGAGGATGCCCCGGTAATGGATACCCTTCCCGGCCAGGGCTTTCGCCGTGGGCCGCAGTATCTCCTCTACCACGCGGCGGTAATCCTCGGCGGACATCACCGGGACCGGGGAATAAGACCCCATGCCCCCGGTGTTGGGGCCGGTGTCTCCATCCCCCACCCGCTTGTAGTCCTGGGCGGGGGCCAGGGGGAGGATGTCCTCCCCGTCCACCAGGGTGAGCACCGATACCTCCTGGCCCTCCAGGAACTCCTCGATGAGCACCTTCTTTCCCGCCTCCCCGAAGCGCCCCTCCACGAAGCAGGCCCGGAGGGCCTCGTAGGCCGCCCGGTCGTCCCGGGCGATCACCACCCCCTTGCCCGCCGCCAGGCCGTCCGCCTTGACCACGTAGGGGGGGCTCCCCCGGCGCACGCAGTCCACCGCCGCGTCGAACTCGGTGAACACCTCGGCGGAACCGGTGGGCACCCCGGCCTCCTGCATGATGCGCTTGGCGAAGTGCTTGCTTCCCTCCATCTGGGCCGCCTCACGCGTGGGCCCGAACACGGAAAGGCCCCGCTCCTGGAACACGTCGGCGATGCCCGCCACCAGGGGAGCCTCTGGCCCCACCACGGTGAGGTCCACCTTCTCGCGCTCCGCGAAAGCGGCCAGGGCCTCGACATCCTCCGCCTTGATGTCCACGCAGGTGCCCAGCCGGGCCATGCCCGCGTTTCCGGGAGCGCAGAACAGCCCGTCCACAAGGGGAGATTGGGCTATCTTCCAGGCCAGGGCGTGCTCCCTTCCCCCGCTTCCCACCACCAGTACTCTCATGGGTTACCTCCCTTTTGCCGCCCCGCCGCCAGGGGAGCTCCGTCGCGCGCATCCCCACGGCTTGACACTTCGCGGCTTCTCCCTATCGCCAGCCCGCGTTACCTAATATTTTATGGACGGGGGTGACAATTGGGCGGAAATCCGCAAGGGTGGAAAAGCCCTATATCAATCCTTTCCCCGGCCTGGGTTCCGGCCACCGGGGCGGACCCCGGGGCTAATGTTCACTGCGTGAGGCTCATCGGGTATACGCCTCGTCGATGTGTAAGTCATAGGACGATCATGAGCAACGTAGCCATGCTGGCACAACGTCCACCATCCGTATACCTCGCCGATTTCCCGATCGTTGAGTCTAACCCCGGTGTTCACGATGACGACATCCGGGCATCATCCCGGAATGTACTACCCCCCTGAAGGCCCGACTCAGGCTCCGGTCCGTCCGGGTTGGCGAGGGCTGCCCCCACGGCTCCCCCAAAAGCGACGGGCTCTATCGATTGCAAAAGGGCGGGGGAGTCAGGTGGAGGGTTTTAGCCCCATCCATTCCAGCCCCGCCCATATTCATGTACACAGCCAAGGCGTACAGGCCACCCTCCAAGACCCCGCAAGGGCGCCTTTTTCAACCCCTTTGCACATTTGTGCACACCGGCCCTCCCGCCAACGGCCACAAAACGCGTTCCCGCCCCGTTTTATGGATCCTTATCCCTTAACCCGGCACCGCCCTCGCCTCCCGGAGCCATCATATCGGGAGGTCGTCGTAGAAGAGGAAGCGGCCTTGGCGCAGGGGCTCCCCTCCTCCCTCGAGGAAGATGGACTGCTGGCGCTCCGGCCCCACGGAGACCAGCTTGATGGGAACCCCCGACCTCTCCCGGATGAACTGAATGTAATCGCGCGCCTCCACCGGGAGTTCCTCGAGGCGGGTGGCGCCCGAGATGTCCGCCCCCCAGCCCGGGAGCTCCTCGTAGACCGGCTCGCAGTCGGAGAAGAACTCGTAGAGCGGTGGGAAATCCTGGATGAGCTCCCCTCCCCGGCGGTAGGCCACGCACACCTTGAGGGTTTCGAACTGGGAGAGGACGTCCAACTTGGTGAGGACCAGGCTGGTGAGGGTGTTGAGGCGCACCGCGTAGCGCAGGATGACCAGGTCGAACCACCCGCAGCGGCGTTTCCTGCCGGTGGTGGTCCCGAACTCCCGGCCCGCCTCCTGCATGGCCTCCCCGATCTCGTTGTCCTGCTCGGTGGGGAAGGGCCCGGCCCCCACCCGGGTGACATAGGCCTTGGTCACCCCGATGATCTCGTCTATGTCGCGGGGCCCGATCCCCGCCCCGGCGCACACCGCCCCGGCCACGGTGTTGGAGGAGGTGACGTAGGGGTAGGTGCCGTGGTCCAGGTCCAGCATGAGGCCCTGCGCGCCCTCGAAGAGGACGTTCTTCCCCTCCCGGAGGGCCTCCTTGACCAGCAGCGAGGTGTCCGTGAGGAGGGGCTTCAGGCGGGAAGCGTAGCCGGCGTAGCGGTCGGCGATTTCTTCGGCGTCCAGGGGTTCCGCCCCGTAGAGCAGGGTCAGGTGGCGGTTCCGCTCCGTCACTGCCCGGCGCACTTTATCCCCGAAGGCGGCGGGGTCGAGCATGTCCTGCATGCGCAACCCCATCCTGGCCGCCTTGTCCGCGTAGGTAGGGCCGATGCCCCGCCGCGTGGTTCCCAGGCTGGCGGAACCTCGGCTCTCCTCGAGTAGCCCGTCCAGGACCTCGTGGTAGGGGAGGATGACGTGGGCGTTGTAGGAGATGCGCAAACGCTCCGTATCCACTCCCATCTTGGTAAGATTTTCCATCTCCTCCAGCAGAACGGAGGGGTTGACGATAACCCCGTTGCCGATCACGGGGACGATGTGCGGGTAAAGGATGCCCGAGGGGACGAGGTGGAGCTTCAGGGTCTCCCCGTCGTAGACGATGGTGTGCCCCGCGTTGTTACCCCCGTGGAAGCGAACCACCATGTGCATGTCGTCGGAGAGGAGGTCGATGACCTTGCCCTTCCCCTCGTCCCCCCACTGGGTTCCCACCACAACTATTCCGGGCATTGTCCTTCCTTATCCTGGCCTTTTATGTGGCCTTCTTCCGCCCCACACGGAGAAACATTATAGCATCCGAGGGGATTAAGTTCCCACCAGCTTCCGGTCCTCCCTCGCGGGCCACCCCGTGGATCTCCCCCGTGGGCCTTCCCCCGCCGAGGATAAGCTGAAAAGACCTGCTTCCCTTCCTTCGCGCGCACCTCGTGGCCCCCGCCGGCCCAAGCTAGCGGGAAGGTTTTCCAGGGGAAGTAGCCGGTCCAAGCGGCGCGGCCATGCGGTTCCCTCCGGCTCAAACGAGCGGAAAGGTTTTCCTGGGGAAATGGCCGGTCCAAGCGGCGCGGTCACGCGGTTCCCTCCCGAAGCAGGCGAGCGGGAAGGTTCTCTTTGGTGAAGTCGCCGGCCTGATCGGCGCGACCGCGCCGTCCCGCTGACGCAAGCATGCGGGAAGGTTTTTCCTGTCGAAGCTCTAGGCCTAAACGGCGCGACTACACGGTTCCCTCCTGAAGCAGGCGAGCGGGAAGGTTCTCTTTGGTGAAGATCGGCCTAAATGAAGCGTCTGCGTGACCCTCGCCATGACAAGCGAGAATTAAGGTTTTTTTCTGATGAAGCTCCCGGATTAAATCGCGCGGCCACGGGGATCACTACTGCGCGGCCAAAGGGGTGTCTTATGAGGTCTCCGTTCTCCGGCGTGGCGCCCATAATACCCTGAGGGGCATTACGATTCAAGACCTGACCCCATTTTTCCGAGGATGGAGCGGGCGGCGATGACCCCAGAGGCGGAGGCTTGCACCAGCCCCCGGGTGACGCCGGCGCCGTCTCCCACGGCATAGAGCCCAGGGACGGACGTCTGCAGGTCCTTCCCCAACTCCAGGCGGGAGGAGTAGAACTTGACCTCCACGCCGTAGAGCAGGGTATCGCGGGAATTGAGGCCCGGGCACAGTCGGTCCAGGGCCTCCAACATCTCCAGGATGTCGGAGATGTAGCGGTAAGGCAGGGCGAAGCTCAGGTCTCCCGGCGTGGCGTCGGGAAGGGTGGGCTTCACCGTGGAGCGGGCGATGCGCCGCGCCGTGGAACGTCGTCCGGCGAGGAGGTCCCCCAGGCGCTGCACAAGTATGCCTTCCCCCAAGAGGTTGGCCAGGCGGGCGATGTACTTCCCGTAGGCGATGGGCTCCCGGAAGGGTTCGGTGAAGGTTGTGCTCACCAGGAGGGCGAAGTTGGTGTTCTCCGTGCGCCGCTCGGCGTAGGAATGGCCGTTCACGGTGAGCACGTCGCCGTAGCGTTCCACGCACACCTCGCCGTAAGGGTTCATGCAGAAGACGCGGACCCGGTCCTCGAAACGGCGGGAGAAATAGTGGATCTTGGGCTCGTAGAGGTCGGCGGTGAGGGGCTCCAACACCGGGGCGGGGACCTCCACCCGCAGGCCGATGTCCACCTGGTTGTTCTGAAAGCCCACCCCCAGCCGTCCCAACTCCCCCACCAGCCAGTCGGCCCCCTCCCTCCCCGGAGCCACTATCACTTGAGAGGAGCGCACCTCCTCGCCGGAGGCGGTGAGCACCCCCCTCACCCTATCCCCGTCGGCCAGGATAGACTCCACGGCGGTGCTGGTCTCTATGTCCACCTTGTCCCTGAGAAAGGCGTGGATATCCACCAGCAGGCGGCGGCAGTATTCCGTCCCCATGTGCCGGAAGGGGCAGGGGGTGAGTATCAGGTTGTGGAGAATGGCTTTACGGCGCCATTCCTCCACCTTGTCCGGGTCGTCGCCGTAAACCTCCCTGGGCGCCCCGAACTCCAGGTATAACCGGTCCACGTGGCGTATGAGGTCGCTCAGCATGCGGGTGCCCACGTATTCCTGGAGCCATCCTCCCACCTCCGGGGACAGGGAGAGTTTTCCATCGCTGAAGGCCCCCGCCCCTCCCCATCCGCTGGTGATGGCGCAGGTCTGGCACTTGCGGCATTTCCCCGCCCGGGCAGGGCATTCCCGTTTCTCTATGGCCGGGCCTTTCTCCAGCATGAGAACGCGCAACCCGTCCCGCTTCACCAGCTCCAGGGCGGCGAAGATGCCCGCGGGGCCCGCCCCCACGATGATGACGTCGTAATCCTCTTTCACCTCTTTCTCCCCGGCCGATCCGGTTTCGTTTTACATCTTTCTGCTTTCCGAACCGGTTGTGTCCCCCTCTTTCCGCATTCCGATACCGGCTTGCGCAACCTCTCCACCACGTCCGTCCGGGAACCGCTTGAGTTCCCCTCTTCCCGTGCTTTCCTGCCGACTGCCGCTTTCCCTTGTGATATGCCGCCTGCCGATTTCCCTTGTGATAGCCGCCTGCCGATTTCCCTTGTGATAGCCGCCTGCCGATTTCCCTTGTGATAGCCGCCTGCCGCTTTCCCTTGTGATATGAAGGCTATCAAGCCCCCGGCGACCTCGGCTTGATGAGCCGCCTCCTCTCCCGACCCATTATTCCTTCGTCCTCGACGCCCCAAGCCCTTAACCATATACTGGGGCCAGTCTTTTTCCTTTCCCTTTCCGGAACCTTAACTTATACCCCCTATCCCGGGTACGGCGTTATTCCCTTTCGCTTACCGGAGCCCTGATTTATCCTCCCTATCCTGGCCTCGGGTCCAGTCTTTTCCCTGTCCTTAACCCTGATTTATACCCCCTATCCCGGGTACGGCGTTATTCCCTTTCGCTTACCGGAGCCCTGATTTATCCTCCCTATCCTGGCCTCGGGTCCAGTCTTTTCCCTGTCCTTAACCCTGATTTATACCCCCTATCCCGGGTACGGCGTTATTCCCTTTCGCATACCGGAGCCCTGCCCCAAGTTGCTTCGAAGCCGATATTCCCCGGTTGTTCTCCTAAAGATGCTGTCCTTCTTAGATTATAATTTTTTAGAGTGATCTTCTGGGAAGTTTAAGCGCGCCCGAAGACGGTTAAATGCCGGGGTTTCGAGGGCAAGGAAGATGATAGTCATAATACCCTTTTGGATGCACGACCGCCTGGAGGAGGAGAAGGTGGGGGAGAAGGAGAGCTTCTGCCCCACCTGCGACCGGCCGGTGACCTTCTCGGTGGTCCACATGCGAAGGAAGCGGATGCTCTTCTCGGTCATCAACGTGTCCACCCGCGACCTGGGCACCTTCCTGGTCTGCCCCTCCTGCGGCGGAACCTATCCTTCACGGGAATAGCTGGAGAACCCACACCCTTTTCCTCCAACGTCATGGCACACCCTTTTCACGTCATGGCGAGCGTAAGCGAAGCCATCTCATGCGGAATACGGGTAAGACCGGGTGAGATTGCTTCGTCGGCGCATTCGCGCCTCCTCGCAATGACGTTGTGCCGAAATACGTCATGGCGAGCGTAGCGAAGCGGACGGAAAGCGTCATGGCGAGCGTAGCGAAGCCATCTCATGCGGAATATGTTCAAGACCGGGTGAGATTGCTTCGTCGGCGCATGCGCGCCTCCTCGCAATGACGTTGTGCCGAAATACGTCATGGCGAGCGTAGCGAAGCGGACGGAAAGCGTCATGGCGAGCGTAGCGAAGCCATCTCATGCGGAATATGTTCAAGACCGGGTGAGATTGCTTCGTCGGCGCATGCGCGCCTCCTCGCAATGACGTTGTGCCGAAATACGTCATGGCGAGCGGAGTGAAGTCATCTCATCCGAAAGAAAAAATGTGAAGATCCGCGGAGATCCAAGCCTTCCAAGCCTTCCTACTTCAATCCGCCAACTTCGGGCGGCTGGGAAACACCGTCTCCCGCTTTTTCCTACGGCACCGGGTTGGGCTCCGAACCCAAGGAATCCGCGGGTGTGCCCACCATGACATCCGCCGTCGCCCCTGTCGGGGCGTCAACAGCCGGAGGGGCCGGGGACGGCGGAGCCGTGTTCCTGACCCTTATCACATCCTCCAGGGATATGATCCCCTCCAGCAGGATGGGCAAGTCCCCGGGAGTGAGAAGCACCACGTCGTACCAGGCCTGGGGAGAGCCTCCAATATCGAAAAGGATGGTGGGACGCCCCTTGTCATCCCTTATAATCGTGCCCTCCAGGAAGATTCCAGGGGCTACCGCGTAAGCCTTGGAGACCCCCAATCCCAGGCTCTTCCGGGCTACCAGAGCGACAGTCCCGGGCCCACTCAGGTCCATCGCCTTTCCCCACGCCGACGCCCCACCCTCGTCGGTAGTCTGCTCCCGGGTGGCGTAATAGCCACAGCTTTGCCAGGCCAGGACGGTGAACCCACTATAAAGGACGGCGCTTCCGCCCCCCTGAAAATCCAAGCGCACGTCGTACTTGCCCCAGCCCGCCGCCCCGAGGTCGAAAACGGCGTAGGCCACGGACCGGCTTAAGACCCAGGTCTTAACCGCCGGGATAACCAGTTCCCCGTTCACCAGCTTCGCCTCGGCCCGGGTGGAAAAACCCTCCCCGTATATGAACACCGGCCAGCGGCAGGCTCCCGCCAGACCCCAGTCCGGGCAAACCTTGCAGATCCTGGCCGAGGGACCCGTCTCCCAGGTGCCGGCGGCGAAGCTGCCCCTGACCGTCTCCGTGTCGCTGAAGCGAGCGCTGACCGGGACCAGGTAATGCGCGGCCAGGCCCAACGCGGACACCAGTATAAGAAAGAGATAGAGTTTGGCTCTCGCCGCCCGGCCCATCTGTCGTCTCACTCTTCTCCCCTTCCGTGATCCACAGCTCATCATCTCTAAAACCGCATCCCGTGAGCCTTACCTTACTGGCCGCTGCACTGATTCAGGGTATAGGCGACGCTCGCGTTGAGGCCCAATCCCATGAACGCGTTGCCCGCCCTCTCCGAGAACTTTACGCTCATCCTCATGTACGGCGCCCTGGAATCCGGCTCCCAGAACCTGGGAGGGGGCAGGTCGTCCAGGGGATCGGCCTTGAAATCGTAGAAGGTTATATGACCGTCACCGTCTACGTCCCTCACCGACCAGTCCCCCGCACGATAACCGGAGGGTGCCGGCGGGTTGCCCGTGGCCGCTCCGGTCAAGAGGTCGATCCTCCAGCTTGAGGAATAATATTCCATCTTGGTTATTACCATCATCCTGGCCATGTCGTCGGCGCTCACCCCGGGTGGGTTCTCTTTTGATCCGACTAAGGAATAGTCCATGCATATCTCCAGGTGATCCGCGCACACCAGGCCGTACTGCCTCAGCTGGACGAAAGAACTCTCGAACGGGTATTCATCGCCGGGCTTCATGTTCAGCGCAGTCCAGGTTGCACTCACTCCGTCACTCCATGCCTCGTCTTGGTCCCTGGACTTGAGGTCGAAAAGGATTCCAAGGGAACTTTGCGTACAAGCCTTTGTGCGTTGCACATGCAAACCGATGCCGGCCAGCGCTAAAATCAGGACAAAACATATACTTGAGAGAGAAACCGCTAATTTCTTCATTTTGCCGGAAAACATCTAAATATTAGGAATATGGTGATATTTTTGTTTTTGGGAGGGCTCGACCCTAGCCTACCTTGTCGAGCCCTCCCTTGAGCCAATTCAATGTAACGATTTATTGACTCTCATGCAGGCAAATCATGCCTTCGGTATCGCACAGCTGTCTGGCCTCACAAGTCAGGTCAAACCTGCAAGACGCTCCCTGATATACGTTTCCTGCCCATTCGGCAAAACGGAAGCCGAATATCAGGTCATAATCCCACAGATTCATGGCGCCGAGCACGATCCCATCACCGCTCTGGTCATCGTATGTATAGTAGCCATATTGATTTGGCAACCAACTGAGGAATTCTTTGAGGGTCAGTATTCCGTCATTGTTCCCAACATGTCGATCAAGGTAAGGTGCCTGATCTCCCGTGGTTACATTGTTGAATCGCTCCTTTACTGTTACTATGATCGCCTCCCTCAAATCAGCATCGCCACTCCACTCGATATTATGGAACATGAAATAGATGTGCTTTGCGGCCACGGATCCCTTGTTGTTGAAGTGCAGAGCGGCCTCGAAGTAGTCCCCCGGCTTCCAATTCGGGGGGCTTACCCAGGTCCCGGTCACGCTCTCGGAGCTTCCCGGTTGCCCGGGAGTGCCCGGATCATTGCTCAGCTGCATGTTCAAAGTACCCGAGGCAAAGACATTGTTCCTGCTTGTCTCGACATCGCTGAAAAGAGCGAAGGTGCCCACGCCGACCATAGAGGCAACAACCCCTATGGCTAGGCATAATATGAGTATTTTCCTCATTTTGATACCTCCTTAAGTCGCCTTCGTCGAACCTAGCCTTCTGCCCTCATAGGTCCAACTGGTTAGGAGGCCTGATCGAGATAGAACACAAGGTTGAAGGTCACAGAGTCGCCCTGGACCGCATTCCCGACATTCACGTTGAGGGACCACTCGAAAACTACCGTGCCCTCCGCGCCACTGGTCAGGAACCCAAGCTCTGTCTTGCCAAGAGCATTCAGTTTACCCGAGTATTTCACCACATCGTTATACTTGACCACGATATCGATGGCTCCCGCCAGATCGTTGTTGCCATCGGGCCCAGGGGTTTGAGTGGTTATCTCCCCCTCGATGCTCGCGACTCCGTCAATTGAGCCAACGTTCGCAAGCGTAATGAAAGCCGAACCGCTATCCCCCGGCTTGATATTCCCCTCGTTGAAATAGACTGGGACGTTTACCCCTTCTTTTCCATCAACAGTGAGGTTCAACGTGCCGGCGGTGAAAATGTTGTTGGTGCTTTTCTCGACGTCAGTAAACTGGGCGTACACACCAATCCCGACGAAGGCTGCCACCAGGGCTAAGGCCAAGGTGGCGATGAGTACCTTTTTCACTTCGTACACCTCCTTAAGATTTGCTTGTTGTTCTTTGACTCATGTTGAGCTGTCCCCCCACGAGTCGGTCCCGCGGGCGAGAGCGTCAGCCGGTCCTTCGCGCACCTCCGTTTGGCGCGTCTCCGCCCGCGCCCCGGTTCCGCGCCGCTTCCCCATCACCGGCTCCTGCGAGTTCGCCCCGCGGACTACCATTTCGTTACTCGTACGGTCTGCCTCACCCCCCTTCCTAACCGTTTCCTAGAACCGCCGCACTGAAGCGCGGCGATATAGGGCTGCCCAAGCCCATCTCGACGCAATCGAAACTCGGGCTTCAACACCTCCTTTCCACCCCCGCCCTTGTGACCCCGACACCTTTTCTCCCGGTTCTTCCCCGCCTATAATGGAAATAGGGTGCACAAAGGCCTGGCAGGGCGCTGCGTGTACCTTCGGGGGCAGTGGCGGCTGCCCCCATAAATTATTCCAGAATCTGCGATAAAATCTGTTGCCGATTCAAGGAAAGATCAGCCCTTTCAAATTCTCGTTTACTCCCATCCCCCCTTAAGTCTTCCTCGTGACCCTTCTCAAATAAAAACCCGATCTTTCGATCGGGCCGGTTTCACCACTCGCTCCCCATAGCAACGGTGACCAAATCACATGCTATGGATCAACGCTTCCCCATCGTCCCTATACATGCTTAAATCGTTAGGCATTTTCTATTTAAATTATACCTCGATGCCTGGATTTGTAAACCCCCCGGCCTAATGCCCATAGATCGAACAAAATCGTATACAAGGACGCGTTCCCCTGAATACGCCGTGCGCGAAGGCGAACATTTTCCTTAAAACCCATAAAAGCGCGCCTTCAGGCCACCGATCGGGAATCCGCAAAGGCGGAAATTCTCCCTCATGCCCCATCCCCCGCGTCCGTGGCCCTCTTCTTCCTTTCCCGGCGCAGATCTTGGACGGATACCCAAATATCCCTGCTGAAAAGGATCACCAGGATGAGGGCAGGGCCACATATGAAAACGAGGAATGCCGCCCGGGAGCGCATGAAACTGGCGAAGAACCCAAGGTACGGGAGGTGGTAAACCACCTTGTCCACCGTTTCCCCGCTTATGGAGACCAGTTCCGGGTCCGGGTCCTCGTTGGCGTCCCCCTTGGTCTGGAACCAGCGCTTGCCATCCTCGTCGATGATGTCTATCACCCGGTGGGTCACCTTCATGCCCCCGGGCGCGTTGAAGCCTATTACGTCGCCCACCTCGACCTCGGATACCGGCACCTCCTTGCACAGGATTATCCCACCCACCCGGAGAGCAGGCTCCATGGACCCGGAAAGCACCGGGTGGGCCTCCAGGCCGAACCTGGGCGCCACCATGAGGAAAGCGGCCATCAGCACTAAAAGGGCGACCAAAAGCGTGGCCACCCATCCCATAACCTTGAACGCCTTCCTCAAACCGGTTTGACGTGGTTTCTCCTCCCTCCCGGTTGCGCCTCTCCATAGACCTTTATGCGGGGGGGTCTCGGACTTCTTCTTTTCCCTCCCCTCTTTTGCATCTGGCATATTATCCCAGTTAGCTTCGCTCACCGTTTCCGTCGGCAAGGGTTTTTGTGGCTCCGGCCCTGCGACCTCGGGCTCTACAACCATCCCCGCGGAAACATTGGCCCGCGCATGTTCTTCCTCCCGAACTTCATCTTCATTACTTTCCGGTGCTACCAGCTCTGTTTCCGCCGTCGGGCCGCGTTCTTCCCGTTCGGATATGTACTCCATGGCCATCTGGCCGGGAACCTGCGAGCCGCCGGAGAATTTGTCCAGCCCAGTAAAGCCCGGCAGGTCATCCAGATCGGAAAGCGTATTCAGCCCCGGGAGCTCCTCCAGCCCCTCCAGGGAGGGATCCGTTTCCACTAGGATCTCGGCGACGATGCCTCCGATCAGTGTCTGCGAGCAGGAAAGGAACTCGTCCGCCCAGACTCGGCGCCTCGCGCCCGGCGCCTTAAGCCTTTCCCGGAGGGCGTACTTTATGAGTTCCCTCGCGGGGCGGATGAGCTCTTCGTACGTCCTGCGGTCCTCGTCGTTGAAGTCGAGCGGTGACCTGGAAAGAACATCCTTTACGCGGCCGGACAGGCTCCTGCCCTTTTCCTCGAAGTGAAGGCACAGCTCCTCGATGAAGTAATAGCCGGGCTTTTCCATTGCGCTGACCTTTCCCTACCCCTATTCCGCCCGCGTCAATTATAACACTGATGCGACGATCTCCGAAAACGTACGCCTTTCGCTTCGGGAGCGCCGTGTGTAAAGGTGATCGGTTCGCGGCTAATGTCCTTCGCTCGACTTTTACGTCTTCGAGCCATTTCCAGCATCACCTTGTCCTTTCATAACGTGATCGCAACCTTCTTCGACGTCATCGCGAGGATCCTCGTTTCGTCATCGCGAGGAGCGGAGCGACGAAGCGATCTCCTCCGTCATCCCCACGAGATCGCCACGTCGGCCCTTCTGGCCTCCTCGCGATGACGCTGTGCCGGAATATGTCATGGCGAGCGTAAGCGAAGCCATCTCATGCGGAATATGTGCAAGGTCGGGCGAGATTGCTTCGTCGGCGCGTGCGCGCCTCCTCGCAATGACGTTTATGGGGATCCCGGGCCTCATCGCGATGACGTTGCACCGAAATACGTCATGGCGAGGAGCCTCATTATGTCATCGCGAGGAGCGGAGCGACGAAGCGATCTCATACGGACGAAATACGTCATGGCGAGAGTAAGCGAAGATCTCATGCGGAATACGGGTAAGACCGGGTGAGATTGCTTCGTCGGCGCATTCGCGCCTCCTCGCAATGACGTTTTAACGAAGACGTCATCGTGCCTTCCTTATTATGTCATCGCGAGGATACCCATTATGTCATCGAGAGGAGCGAAGCGACGAAGCGATCTCATTCGGACGAAAAACGTCATGGCACACCCTTTTCACGTCATGGCGAGCGGTCCTTGTTACGTCATCGCGAGGATCGGTCCTTGTTATGTCATCGCGAGGAGCGGAGCGACGAAGCGATCTCCTCCGGAATATATTTAAGAAAAGATCCAGTATCCCTCGCCCTTGCGTAACTCTCCGGACTTCACCCGCTCGACATGCCTCCGGCGCTTACTCTCGAAAGTTCCGTCGTCCAACACGGCTATGCCCTCCTCGAGGATATCCCATACCAGGGCTCCTTCCGCAGCAGCGAATTCCTCGGGGGTCATGGACACCGGCTCCAGGGGCAACAAACCCGGCCAAGCCTCGAGAAGGAGTTCCACCCGTTCGAAGCGGTTGTACTTCGCGAAGTCGGGAGAGATCACGAGGATATCGTAGTCGCTCTCCTCCAGGTTGTCCCCGGTGGCGCGAGAGCCGAAGACCACCACGGCCGAAAGGTTCATCCGTCCCCTCAGGGAATCGATGAAGGACTCCACCAGGGCATGGTCTATATCCGGCTGCGCACGAATCGACTTATCCTCTCCAGGCATTCACGAAGCTCCTCCACTATTTCCGCGCTGTAGAAATCCTTGGGAGGGCCGCCGACCCCGTTCGGGTACCGGGACATTATGTAGTGGCCATCCAGCTTCTTGCAATCCCTGGAAATATCGGACGTATCGATGCCCTTAGCGCTCAAGATCTTCTCCATGTGCACGCAGGAATGCGTGCGCGACTCCATCCCCAGATGAAGCATGAGGGCTTTCAACGCTTTCTCCGCAGACTGCTGGAGGTGAAAGGCCGCCCCTTCGTAAAGGCCATCCCTGTTGAGGCTTTCGGCCATCTCGCGGTCTCTCTCCGACGCCTCCAGCCACCAGCCGACCTCCCGCCTCATCCCCTCACCCCCAGTTCCGAGTACTCAAATCGCCAGGTTCGCGCGTCGCCCCATCGATTTCCCGCGCTTGATCCATTATATCAACTGTCTTGACGGCCATCTTCTCTTCAATGGACGGATATCTTTCCCATACTGCGGTTCTTCCGGGTGGTTTGGTTGACAAGATCTTAGGGTTAGTCTTTCTCCCTTTTCGGGGATAGTTCCGTAATCCATGGGTAATTCCGCTTCCCTTTCCGTAGACAGGCCTGAGGGTCAGACAGATTAGGCCAGGAGTTGAGAAACCAGGATTCGAGCGCATTCACGGCAACCGGGCGAGATTGCTTCGTCGGCGCATGCGCGCCTCCTCGCAATGACGTTTTAACGAAGACGTCATCGTGCCTTCCTTGTTATGTCATCGCGAGGAGCGGAGCGACGAAGCAATCTCCTCCGTCATCCCCACGAGATCGCCACGTCGGCCCTTCGGGCCTCCTCGCGATGACGCTGTGCCGGAATATGTCATAGCGAGCGTAAGCGAAGCCATCTTATGCGGAATACGGGTAAGGCCGGGTGAGATTGCTTCGTCGGCGCATTCGCGCCTCCTCGCAATGACGTTGTATTGGTGGATCCTCCTCGTCGTGACACGTTTAGCGCTGCGCCTCCTCGCGATGACGTTTATGGGGGTGTGAGCCTCATCGCAATGACGTTGTACAAGTCGATATGCCCTTGCCGTGCCCTACTCCTTCGCCATCACGTTTGCGGGGATAAAGTCAAGTATGGACATCCAATCGGCTCATGGAATTACCCCGATGGAGTCGTGGGCCCAGACCATCCCGGGGCCGTACATGGCCCGCTCGCAGACCACTCCCCCTCCCTCCGAGGTCACCCGGGTGGAGAGGTCCGCCTCCCCCGGGACGTAGTTGTTGGCCAGGAAGGTGGCGCGGGAGTTGCCGGGGAGGGTGAAGTTTTGGGGTCCCGGAACCGGTCCGTTCCCGGTCATGAAGGTGAGGTCCAGGGTGACCGGGTCCGGGTTGGGGTTCTGAACCAGGACGTAGTTCTGCATGCCCGCCGCCGTGCAGCCCTCGGCCAGGTACCAGGTGGTGGAGGGGGTGGTCACCCCGATGGAGTCGTGGGCCCAGACCATCCCCGCACCGTACATGGCCCGCTCGCAGATCACCGGCTTGTCGGAGGTCACCTTGGTGGAGACGTCGGTGTTGTTGGGCACATAGTGGTTGGCGAGGAAGGTGGTCCTCCGACCTCCCGCAAGGTCCACCTCCGGTCCCTCCACCTCCCCCGTCCCGGTCTGGAAGGTGAGCTTGATGTGGGCGGTATCGGATCCCGGGTTCTGGATAAGGATGTAGGTCTGCATGCCCTGAGCCGTGCAGCCCTCGGCCAGGTACCAGACGTTTTCGGGGGTGGTCACCCCTATGGAGTCGTGGGCCCAGGACCACCCCTGCCCGTACATGGCCCGCTCGCAGACCACGCCCCCTCCCTCCGAGGTCACCTTGGTGGAGACGTCGGTGTTGTTGGGCACGTAGTGGTTGGCGAGGAAGGTGGTCCTCCGACCTCCCGGGAGGTCCACCTCCGGTCCCTCTACCTCTCCCGTCCCGGTCTGGAAGGTGAGCTTGATGTGGGCGGTATCGGATCCCGGGTTCTGGATAAGGATGTAGGTCTGCATGCCCTGAGCCGTGCAGCCCTCGGCCAGGTACCAGGTGGTGGAGGGGGAGGTCACCCCGACCGAGTCGTGGGCCCAGGACCACCCTGGTCCGTACATGGCCCGCTCGCAGACCACTCCCCCTCCCTCCGAGGTCACCCGGGTGGAGACGTCGGTATTCCCGGGCACGTATTGGTTGGCGAGGAAGGTGGCGCGGGAGTTGCCGGGGAGGAGCACATTCCGGGGTCCCTCCACCGCTCCGTTCCCGGTCAGGAAGGTGAGGTCCACGGTCACCGCTCCCGGGTTGGGGTTCTGGACCAGGATGTAGGTCTGCATGCCCGCCGCGGTGCATCCCTCGGCTAAGTACCAAATATTGGAACAAATGGGTGGCTCTTCCTCCTCCTCCTGGAACTCGGCGACCAGGGACCGGCTGGAGGTGACGGTGAAGACGTAGGGGTTGCTCGCGGAAACCTCCCTTCCCCCCTCCATCCATCTCTTAAAACAGTAGCCTGCGGCCGGAACAGCGGTAAGGGTCGCCCGTTCCCCAAAGGCGTAAACCCCGGTCCCGGAGATGGTGCCCGAGCCGGCCGGATCAACGGAACAGGTCACGGTGTACATGGCGGCGGAGAAGGAAACCTTCACCAGGTGGTCCTCCCTCACACCCTCGATGCGGTGTTCCATACCCGCGGGGTCGGTGACAGTCACCGTCCCTCCGTTGTCCGTGATGGAGGCGATGCGGTACCCGGGATACGGCGTGATGGCCAAGACCGCCGTACCGCCGTAGGGGACCTCCTGGAGCGCCGGGGAGACCGATCCGCCCTCCCCGGACACCACGGCTGACACCTCGAAGGGAAGCACGGTGAAGGGCAGTGGCTCGGAAGTCCCACCAGGGGTGGTAACCCTCACCGGCGCTTCTCCCGGAGATATGGGCGGGACGAGACACCTTATCTCCCCGTCCGACCAGGAGGGGTATTCCGCCGCCCTTTGCGCCCCGAAGGTGACGTAACTCCCTCCCCGCGAATCACCGAAACCGGAGCCGATGACCACCACTTCCGTCCCCACCTTTCCGGAATGCGGAACCACCGACTCCACCGCCGGAGGCGGGCCTGCCGCCTGCAGCGCCTGTCTCGCGTTGAGGCGTCCCCAGCCGTAATGGTCGTCCCTCCCCGGGACCCCCCGGTCCTCGGCGCCCGCCTCCAGCGCGTCGACGACCCGGTCCGCCTCCAGGGAGGGGTTCCTGGAACGCACCAGGGCGGCCACCCCCGCGGCCATGGGAGTGGCTATGGAAGTACCGGACCCGTAGGCATAATCCAGAGGGATACCATAGGAGGTGAAGGCCACCGGGTAGGTGGGGACGGTGGACATCACGTAGACCCCGGGGGCTGAGAGGTCCACGCTCGAGTTGTAAGTGGAAAATTCCGCCACCTGGTCACGGTTGTCCGTGGCCCCCACCCCGAGGACGTGCTCGTATCCCGCCGGGTAGCTCATGGTGGGATCGCCGCTGTTTCCCGCCGCGGCGCACAGCACCGCGCCCCGGCTCCAGGCGTAGTCAATGGCGTCCTGCTCCGCCGAGGAGTAACCCGTCCCCCCGAAGCTCATGCTCACCACTTGCGCCCCGTTGTCCACGGCATAGCTCAGGGCTTCGATCCAATCCGCGGAATCGAACATGCCGCTCGAATCCGCGGCCTTGAGGACCATGACCCTGGCGCCGGGACAAGCCCCGGCGACACCGGTGGCGTTGCCCGTTTCCGCGCCCGCTATTCCCGCGCAGTGTGTCCCGTGGCCGTTGTCGTCCCGGGGTATGGGGTTGGAGTTGGTGCGGAAGCAGAAATCGAAGTCGCCGCGCTCCCACCGCGACGCCGTGTTGAAGTACCTCCAGCCGCTCCCATCCCGGTAGAGGTCGCGCCATTCCCCGGGATCCTCCGGGTCCTTGTAGTTAATGTAAAGGAGGTAATAGTTGGAGGCGTCGAGCTGGGTGGTGGAAAAGACCAGGTAGTAGGTGCTCCCCGCCTCCAGGCGCACCCTGGCGGAAAGGGTCTTCTCGACGACGGTCCCCAAGAAAGGCGATACCTCGGACGGCTGCACGACCGCGGAGGCAAGGTCGGGGCCGGAAAGGGAGCTCCTCACCGAAACGGTGAAGGGCCGCGCGGGGTTCCCGGTCCTTCGAACCATGACCCCGACCGTGGAAAGGAAGTCCCCCGTCCCCGTGATGGACTGGGCGAAGAGCTGGTGGTCCTCATCGTTTCCCAGGCGGTAGGCCCAGTTGTTCTGGTATAGGTGGGAGATGCCCGCCATGTTGTAGCCGTTTCGATCGTCCACGTAGCCGTTACCGTCGTCGTCATGTCCATTCGAGGGGACCTCGTCATCGTTGACCCATAAATTTCCATCCAGGTCGGGATGCCCGAGGTCCACGCCGGTGTCGATGATCGCTACCACCGGCCGGTGGGCGAGGCCCCTCTCCAGGTCCCAGGCCTCGACGGCATCCACGTCCGCGTCCGGGGTTCCGGCCGTCCCGCCTATCACCTGCCCGGTGTTGTGAAAACCCCATTGCTGGCCGAAGAGAGGGTCGTCAGGGGTGTAGAAGGCGTGCCTTAGGTAATTGGGCTCCGCGTACTCCACCCAGGGGAGTGATCGTAGCAAGGATAGCGCGCCCTCCACAGAAAGGCCGGGCTCGAGAGCCAGGAGGCGGATCTTCATGCCTGCCTCTGCCCGCCCCCCTATCTCCCGGAGAACCCTCATGCCCAGCCTGGAAAGCGCTTCCAGTGCCTCCGCCACCCGTGTGCCCTCTCGGAACTTCACCAGGACCTGGCCGGGAAGGTATGGGGCTTCCCCTCCCATAGCCCAGTCGGAAAGGGCTTGAAAGGCCGGGAAAGCGCCGGTGATTTGAGGCCTTGGACCGCGCACGCCTCCCGAGGCCGTGGCGGGAATCGTGGCATGGAACGACCAAGCGTTTCTTGCTTGAGGGTTCTTCTCGAGCCCCATTCCGTAAACACTGGCAAGAGGAGCGGGGATGCCGAAAACCCTTGCGGACCTAAAGCTCGATGGTGCCGACAGGCAAGCCGGGGTGCACAACGCCGTCGCGAGGAGCGCCAGCATAACGGCGCACGCGATGGCGAGAAACGAAGACTTGCTGAGGTTTTTCGCGTTCCGGGGTTTCACGAGGACTCCCTCTCGCGTCGCATTAAAGATGTTCGCCACCTTTTCAACTCTTCAATAACATCTTAAACCCCTGGCCTTGAAATGAAAACGGTGAGCGCCCCGGCCAGTGGTCGAATAAGGCGTATTCCACCGTCAGGATCGAAAACGGTGAAGCCCTTAACCCGGGGGTCGAAAACGATCAATTTCCCGGCCACGGTTTGTTAACTAACGCCTCGGCCAGGGGTTAGTAAAGCGAACCTTACGGTAGGGGCCGAAAGTGGAGAGCATTTAGCTGGTAACCGAAAACGGTGAGCGCCCCGGACGGTGGCCGAAAAAGGCGCATCCCACCATTGGGGTCGAAAACGGTGAACCCATGGATAGGAATTCAAAACGCTGAACCCAACGACCAGGGTTTAGATAGGAGTTGAAGACTTTGAACCCAACGACCGGGGTTTAAAAACGATGATTAGGACACCTGCCGAAACGAACAAGAATGGAACCTCCAAGGGTGGCGGGATTCTCCCTTTCCCCCTCTCACATAACGCCGGACTTCGCGCAGTGTCATCTAAGCGGAGGTCGAAGGGTTGAGGCCAATCCTATACCTTATAAGTCCCCGCCAGGCAGTGGTCTGCACCAAGTTTCATCAAACCGAAGGTCGAAGACTTAAGGCCAAGCCTATATAATATGAATTGCGATCCGGGGCTTGGGTTAAAGGCGTTACCACATGAGCGAAGGAGAACGTTACCAGATCGTCCGCAGGATAGGCCGGGGGTCCATGGGGGAGGTCTACCTCGCCGAAGACCGCCTCATCCAGCGCAGGATCGCGCTTAAATTCCTCCATCTGCCCGAGGACACGGACGCGGAGGAGAGGAGCGAGGCTGTAGCCCGCTTCTACCGGGAAGCCCGGGCCGCCGGAAGGCTTTCCCATCCCAACATAGTGGTCGTCCACGATATCTGCGAGGTCGACGGGCGCCCTTGCATCTCCATGGAGTACCTGGAGGGGGAAACCCTCAGGAAAATCATGTCCCGAGGCCCCGTCCCGGTCCAGGAAGCGGTCGACATACTCCATCAGGTCCTCGAGGCCCTGGATTACGCCCACCGCATGGGAGTCGTTCACCGGGACGTCAAGCCGGAGAACATATTCCTCACCCCGGGCGGGACGGTCAAGCTGACCGATTTCGGCATCGCCCGCCTCATGGATACTCCCACCATGACCGACTGGGGCCGGGTCATCGGAACCCCGGGATACATGAGCCCCGAGCAGGTCAAGGGAGAACCCGTCGACCACCGCACGGACATCTTCGCCTGCGGTGTCCTTCTTTACGAGATGTTGAGCGGCCGAAAAGCCTTCGCCGCCACCTCCTTGAGCGGGGTCCTGTACAAGATAGTGCACGAGGAGCTTCCTTCGCTGGAGGACGTCGACCCCTCTCTCGCTCCCCACTTCGACGAGGTGATAAGGAGGGCCACGGCAAAAGACCCCGGGTTGAGGTACTCTTCCGCCTCCGAAATGGCGTCCGACCTGTACCATGGAACGCTGGCGCCTCGACCAACGGGATTCACGAGGCGCTTGGAGGACGAGGGGCGCGAACCCGTTCCGCCGGGCGGCCCCCACATGACCGCGGCGAGTAAGGGCGCGCCGGGAAGCGCCGCGCTCGAGACCGGCGGGGGCGGTATCGGGTCTTTGTCTTTTCCCGCGCCGGGACATGGGGAATCCATCCCCGATATCCTTGTGGATAGAAAAGGAAGAAAAAGGAAGGTCGCCATCCTGGCGGCGATCGCTTTCCTCCTCATCGGGGGCCTTCTCGCCTGGCTTCTCTCGACCCGGCTGGGGAAGCCCGAAGAAAGCCGGGAAAAATCACTCATCACCCAGGCCTACCGGGACCTCTTGGGCAGGGAACCCGACCCCGTGGGGCTTAAGCATTACTTGAGCCGGATGGAGGAGGGCTGGGTAATAGAAAGGGTGCGCGCGGACATAATGGCCTCCGAGGAATACCGGGAAAGGCTCATCATCCAGGCCTACCGGGACCTCTTAGGCAGGGACCCCGACCCCGTGGGGCTCGAGCATTACACCGAGCTCATGAAGGGCGGGTGGACCATCGAGCAGGTGCGCGAGGACATCATGTCCACCGAGGAGTACATGCAGCGGCTCATCATCCAGGCCTACCGGGACCTCTTAGGTAGGGACCCCGACCCCGTGGGGCTCGAGCATTACACCGAGCTCATGAAGGGCGGGTGGACCATCGAGCAGGTGCGCGAGGACATCATGTCCACCGAGGAGTACAGGGAGTACAGGGGTCACATCTTCGATATTCGATCCACCGTCGTAGAATTGGGGTCACATCTTCGATATTCGATCACCTATCGATTTTGTCGAGACGTCGGATTCGTGGGGATTGTTTAGGAAATCGGGGAGTAAGGGCCTATTTCTTCGTTTTCCGTCGGTTTACGTTTTCAGCCACCGGCTGTGGCACCTCATAAACCCCTAACCGGGCCTTCTCTGTCAAAATCGAACATGTGACCCCATTGGCATCCACGACCTGCGGCAGTGGCTTATTGTCAACCCCCAGCGGGCCCTTCGTCCGAAGATCGAAGATGTGACCCCATTTACAACGTCGCTCAACGTTTCGGGGATGAAACACGGGCCCTCCACCTTCGGCGGCGTCCGGCCCTCATGAGCATCCCCAGCCTCTCACAGGTTGCCGGAGGCGTCGGTCTTTATGAGGTAGGCGTCGTACCCACCCGCGCCGAAGGATTCTGTGTACCCGGCCAGGATGTAGCCCCCGTCCTTTGTCTGCTGGACGGAGCGTGCACAGTCATCACCCGTCCCCCCGAAGGTCCTCTGCCAGAGGAGGTTGCCGGAGGCGTCGGTCTTCACGAGGTAGACATTATACTTCCCAGACCCGAAAGACCATGTTGTGCCGACCAAGATATATCCTCCGTCTGAAGTTTTCTGAACAAAAGATCCATCTTCGTCATCCTCGCCACCGTAATATTTCCGCCATTGGAGATTACCAGAACCATCCGTTTTTATAAGACAAAAGTCACTCGACCAAGCATTATTGAGCTTTGAGTCTATCCCGGTAACGTAAATATAGCCCCCATCTGTAGTCTGTAGGACATTATTAGGGCCCGTGTGGTCTGCCCCTTCGAAGTTCTTCTTCCAAAGTAAGCTTCCTGAAGCATTGGTCTTAATAAGAAAAGTATAATCTACTGGAGGTCCTAAATGAATAGAAATACCAGATAAAATGTAGCCCCCATCGGCTGTTTGTGTCAATGTCAACATAAAAGTACACCGAAAATGGTCAAATAAAAGTGCACCGCTCAAGTTCAGCCTCCTCGCTTTTCGGGCTTTCTGATTACAGACTCTCTTGTGCTTCCGCCCCGCGCCGCCGATCCCTTCATCTTCTCCTTGAGCCGGTAACTCTCGCCCGGGATGTTCAGAACATGGCAATGGTGAAGGAAGCGGTCCAGGAGGGCCGCGGCCAAGGTGGGATCGGAGAGATACTCTCCCCACTCCGCCACCCCCTTGTTGGTGGTGACCAGGATGGAGCCCCTCTCGTAGCGGGCGTTCACCACGCTGAAGAAGAGGTGGGCCTCGCGTGCCCCCATGGGCAGATACCCCACCTCGCAGGTGATGAGCAAGGAGCAACCGGTGAAGACCCGAAGGCCCTTGGCGGAAACCTGGGCCCGCGAAAGCCTACGGATCATGTCCTCCAAGGTGGTGAAGTAGACCTTATGTCCCGCCCTGACCGCCTCCACACCGATGGCTATGGCCAGGTGAGTTTTCCCCACCCCCGGAGGGCCCATGAGGAGCACGTTCTCCCGCCTTGAGAGGAAACGCAGGTTCCCGAGCTCCTTCACCATGCGGGGGTCGATGTGGGGGTTGAAGGAGAAGTCGAAGCCTAAAGCGTCTTTATCTGGGGAAAGTGAGCCAGGCGCATGAGCATGGCCTGGCGCTTCTCCGCCCTGCTCTCCATCTCCCGGGAAAGCACAAAGGAGAGGAACTCCTCGTGGGTCCACCTCTCGCGCGCCGCCTGGCTCAGGAGGTCCTCGAGTTCCGAGGCCGTCCTCTCCAGGCCCATACATCTCAGGCGCTCAGCTACCTCCAAGAGCCACCTCCTCGTAGGCGGTTAGGGGCCTCCGCTCCACGGTGAAGGGGGAGAGTCCCAGCTCCTTTCAGGCGCTCCAGGTGCGAGAAGGCCAGCTCCGCGCCGGCAAGGCCCCGGTAGTGCTCGGGATCCATAACCACCTCCCCTGCGCCCTTTCCGCGGCGCCGGTGGTTGGCGATGAGGGCGCCTTCGCAGGAGAAGACGAGTACCTCCCGGGGCGTGGCCTTCACCTTTACCCTCTTTTGGGCGAAGGCCTGGGGCAGGAAGTAGCGGTTGCCCTCGAAGGAGACCAGAAGGTCCCGGGAGACCACCCGCTCATGGGACACCGTGTAGGAGTAGGGATGAGGAGGCAGCTCGCCCAGGTAGTTGCGCTCCAGCTCCAGGCGCAGGAGGGGCTCCTGCTTTGTGGTGGAGTGGATGCTGGCGCCCTGGCGCATGGTCTCCGCCCGGAATTCCCCCTCCAGGTGCTCCAGGTCCAGGAAGGTCCGGGAGGAGAGGAACTGCTTCACCACCCCCATGAGCCTCTCCACCTTCCCCTTGGTCTGGGCCCGGAAAGGCCAGCAGGGGTTGGTAACGATGCCGCAAGTGGCACAGAAGCGCATCCAGTCCTCCGCGAGCACCGCGGGCTCATCCGCCGTCCTGGGCCTCACCACCACCGGCTTCATGTTGTCCAGGAGCAGCTCCTGGGGGAGCCCGCCCAACTCGAGGAAGGCCTGAGAAAGGCAGGCGATCAGGGTGTCTCGGGTCTCATCGGGGCACACGTAAGCCACGCGATAGCGGGAGAAGCCCAGCTGGAGGAGGAAGAAGGTTATGCGCCTCATCTCCCCGGAGAGGAACTCCACCCGCACCTTCCCGAAGTCCACCTGGGCCTGGTAGCCGGGGAGAGTCTCGAAGCGCACGGTGGCCTGCCTGGCCAGGGCCTCCTTCTTGGCCGCCACGTAGCGCTTGACCGTGGGGTAGCTGCCGGCGTATCCCAGCGGTCCCAACTGTGCGAAGATTTGGGTGGCCTTCATCTTGGGCCTCTTCTCCAGCCAGGCGTCTATGATCTCCGTGTAGGGGTCGAGGATGGAAGTCCTCTCCCGGGGCTTTGGTGCCGGTACCTCCTCTTGTTTGCAGAGCTTGATGGCGGTTCTCTTGTTTATCCCTAGTGCTTTGGCGATCTCGCTATAGCTCATACCTCGGGAGCGCATGGCCTTGGCGTTCACCCAAGTCTCCTTCCCATACATCCAATCCCTCCTCGAGTCTCCGGTGATCCAACTCTCGGAAGGATTGTAATTCCGCTCCTGGCGGTGCACTTTTAAATGACCAAAAACGGTGCAGTTTTATGTGACCATAAACAGTTTTGCTGGACGCTATGCGTTTCATTATTAACTCCAGGACCATAATCATCACCTTCAATAGTTCTCTGCCATTGAAGATTTCCAAAAGTGTCTGCTTTTACCAAATAAATATCAGTCCTAACATCACTGGATACATTGTAACCACCGACTAGGATAAAACCCCCATCGGTGGTTTGTTGAACTGAGTACGCAAAGGTATTATCTACTCCTTTATAGGTCTTCTGCCACTGGAGGTTGCCGGAGGCGTCGGTCTTTACGAGGTAGGCGTCGTACCCTCCCGCGCCGAAGGAGCGTGTGTACCCGGCCAGGATGTATCCCCCATCGGAGGTCTGCTGGACGGAGTATGCACAGTCATCACCCGTCCCCCCGAAGGTCCTCTGCCAGAGGAGGTTGCCTTGAGCGTCGGTCTTTACGAGGTAGGCGTCAGATCCTCCCGCGCCGAAGGACCCTGTATATCCAGCCAGGATGTATCCCCCGTCTTTTGTCTGCTGGACGGATTCTGCCCATTCATCACTCGCTCCCCCGAAGGTCCTCTGCCACTTCTGGACCGGCTTGGGCTCCGCCTGGGCCAGGACCTTGCGGATGAGCCGGAAGTCCTTCTTCTTGTCGGCCAGGGGCTTGGAGAAGACCTCCACCTTGACCCCCACCGTGGCGTCCAGGCCGGCGCATAAGGCCCACCAGGGGTCGGCGGCGGGGTCGGCGGAAAGCTCCAGGTAGCCGGTCAGGGAGGCGTAGGGCCCGGCCAGGTTGTAGACCATGAGGGAGAGCTCCGGCCGGATCCAGGCCCGGGCCTCG
>Ga0078972_1001649_pt1 | contig 81334 bp, 69 predicted proteins | sample YelNatPaOPGAMG01_FD_67568 | JGI IMG/M metagenome (GOLD analysis project Ga0078972, IMG submission 67568) | Hot spring thermophilic microbial communities from Obsidian Pool, Yellowstone National Park, USA - OP-RAMG-01 (SPADES assembly) (version 2) | ecosystem: Environmental > Aquatic > Thermal...
ATGATCGAGTCCGAACACGATAACTTGACGCCCGACAAGGGGCGCGCTTGCCCCGTAAGGCAAAGAGAAATCCTCGACCTGTTGGTGAAAGGCGGCGAGTACAAGCCGCGCGCGCTCAGGCCGTAACCGGATTGCGGCAAGGCTGGAGGATTGCTGCACTGGGGGCGGCGGAAGGGGTTTGGAAGTCCCGGACGGGTGGGGAGTGTGTTGCTCTGCCGGCGCGACCGCCGGCATGGCAAGCCTGGCGGCTTGCTCCACGAGGAATGCCGGCCGCAGACAAGAACGTCTGCCCCACATAGAGAGCATGCCCCACAAGACTCGGCCGCAGGCTTGGAGACCTGCCCCACAATAACAGCGTTCCCCATAGCAAGGCGGAAAAAAGGCTACGAAGCCAACCACCGGCAGGACTGCCGGTGTGGCAAGCCTGGCGGCTTGCTCCACGAGGAATGCCGGCCGCAGACAAGAACGTCTGCCCCACATAGAGAGCATGCCCCACAAGACTCGGCCGCAGGCCTGGAGGCCTGCCCCACAATAACAGCGTTCCCCATAGCAAGGCGGAAAAAAGGCTACGAAGCCAACCACCGGCAGGACTGCCGGTGTGGCAAGCCTGGCGGCTTGCTCCACATGAGCTGCCGGTGTGGCAAGGCTGGCAGCTTGCTGCACTGGAGGCGGCGGAAGGGGTTTGGAAGTCCCGGACGGGTGGGGAGTGTGTTGCTCTGCCGGCGCGACCGCCGGCATGGCAAGCCTGGCGGCTTGCTCCACGAGGAATGCCGGCCGCAGACAAGAACGTCTGCCCCACATAGAGAGCATGCCCCACAAGACTCGGCCGCAGGCTTGGAGACCTGCCCCACAATAACAGCGTTCCCCATAGCAAGGCGGAAAAAAGGCTACGAAGCCAACCACCGGCAGGACTGCCGGTGTGGCAAGCCTGGCGGCTTGCTCCACGAGGAATGCCGGCCGCAGACAAGAACGTCTGCCCCACAAAGAGAGCATGCCCCACAAGACTCGGCCGCAGGCCTGGAGGCCTGCCCCACAATAACAGCGTTCCCCATAGCAAGGCGGAAAAAAGGCTACGAAGTCAACCACCGGCAGGACCGCCGGCATGGCAAGCCTGGCGGCTTGCTCCACTTATAGCCTGGCGGCTTGGTCCCCAGGGCTGGCCGCCGGTCGTTTTTCGGGAGGGACTCAGAAGCCGCAGAGAGTCACTTATCCTGCGGGATCAGCGTCACGGTGAAGTCTTTGACCGGCCGGTCTTGTTCGTCCAGGAAGCGGGCGCAGAAGTCGGTCGCACCACCGGCGTTAACGATGGCGGCGCGCAGGATGTTGGGTCCCTTGTTCAAAGTGAGGCGCTTGGAGACGCCGTCGTCGATGGTGGTTTGGCGGTCGCCGTAAATGCCGATGACTTCCTTGCCGTTCAGCCACCAGACGGAAGCGGCGTTGGAGCCGATCGCCAGCCGGACATTACGGAGTTCTCGCGGGCACTGGATGATGGTGACGGCCCAAAACAGAACGTTCGAGGTCGGTTTATTCAGGGCGTAGGCGAAATGATAGAGGTTGACGTTATAGAGCTTCGTGTCCACGGCATGCCAAGCCAGTTCCGTATCACCGACTTTGACTTTCTCCCCATCGCGCGGAATGGCCGTGAACTGCCCAGGGAAGTACTCCTTCTTGACGATGGCCTGGACCTGGCTGTCGGTGAGGCCGTTGGCGGGGATCGGTTCCAGCAACAACCACCGCTGGATGAAACCGTCCGGGCTGGGGGCCTTCGAAGGAGTGTTTGGGGCGGTGAGAGTGGGCGCGGGGCCGCGGCCTGGCTTGGCGGCGGCTGCGGCCGGCTGGTTGGGGGCGGCGCCGCGGGTCTGACCGGAAGAAGCGGCGACGAAGCTAAGAAGCGCCAGTCCGGCCAGCAGGGCCGGCGCGCAGCGGGATGAGCGGCGAAGCGCAAGCATAAGTAACATGTCGTGGAATCCTTGTCTCCTAATCGTTGCGAGTTTGTGCCTGATCGTCACGGCGTCTTGAGCAGCCAGCGTTGTTTGTCGCTCTTGGGGTCAAACTTCGCCAGCGTTGCGAAGCTGGCGCCGACCGCCGACAAAGCCAGCGGCTGATTGGAGCCGGGGACGGACTTGGGCATGATCCGCCAAGTGCCGTCGGTAAGCTGGTCGAGCCGCCACAGTTGTTCGGGCGCTCCGGTGAATGCGGGCAGGACAACCAACTCGGCGTCCTCCGTGGCTGCCAGCGTCCGGTCCGTGCCCGCGATGGTGATCTTGAAATACGGCGAGCCGAGGTAGCCGCCGGCGTTGGGCACGGGCGTCAGGGTCCATTTTTGCTGTGCTTGACAGAGGTAGTTGGCCATGCGGGCATCCACCGGCCCCGCGGGCCAGTTCACCGAGACCTGCGCGACATCCTGGTCCGGGATGACGCCGCCAATGCCGCCGAACATCCCGCGGCCGGCCGGTGGACCTTGAGCTCCGCCGGGGGCAGCTCCGGCCTGGGGTGCTTGCGCGCCGCGTCCTGCGCCGGGCGTTGCGGGAGCTCCCGCCGGAGGCCCGCCCCGTCCGGCCCGGCGTCCGCCCACGGGCACTCCTTCCACGGCAAGCTCGAGCACGGTTCCGGTGCGTGCGGACTCGATCACGTAGGTTCCCGGCTTAGCGTTTTCCCCGGCCACGGGCCAACCGTCTTTCCACAGCAGCGGGCGGATGTCGAGAACGCTGGCGCCGCCGCGGTCGAGATCAGCTTCCCAGTGCATGGAGAATTTCTGCACGCCGTCGCCGAGATCGATCAGCCCAAAATGGCCGGCGCCGATGACGCGGCCGCCCGAGCCGATGAGCAGCTTGCCCCCGCCTCGGAGCATATCCAAACCTGTGTGGTCGAGGTAGGGTCCGGTCACTTTTTTGGCCCGGCCCACGCGGATGTGGTAGCCCGAGTCGGCGCCACGGCAGCAACTGCCTCGGGTGCCCAGCAAGTAGTACCAGCCATCGTGGTAAATGAGCGTGGTGGCTTCGAGGTTAATGCCGATGTTGACGGGGGGAACGTTGGGGTTGAGGCGCTTGCCTGTCTTGGGGTCGAGCTCGATGAGCCGGATGTAACCGAAGTAGGAGCCGTAGGTCAGCCACAGGCGGCCGTCGGTGGGGTCGAGGAAAGCGCCCGGGTCGATGGCGTTGCAATCTTCGACGCCATCGGAGGAGGCCACGATTCCGCCCTCCTCCCATTTGTAGTCCGGGGACTCAGGGTCCAGAGACTTGCTCCAGATCATGTTGATTTCGGCCCGAGGCTGTGCTCCGACATTGCGGGAGATGTACATGTAGTAGCGGTCGCCGACCTTGATGACGTCGGGGGCCATTCCGCTGCGCGGCGGTCTGGTTCCGGCCCGCCAGGTCCAGCCGTCGTCGGAGACCAACGCCGTTCCGCCGGTGCCATAGGTGTAATACTTGCCGTTGCAGAACATGATGGTGGACGGGTCGTGGATCCCGATTTGGCCGTCCAGCGCCCAGATCAGAGAAGCCAAGGGGAGGATGGTGGCGAGCAGAGCCCAAGGTAGCAAGCGCTTTCTTTCGTTCCTCATGGAGTTCACAGTATATCACCAGGCTGTGGGGAGTCAACAAGGCGTTCGGCGCGAGAGGATCCGCCTTGGAGGCGGCCCAGAGCCGGCTGTTTCGCTTGATCCCGTGGCAAATTGCAGTTCTTTGGCGTGGTTCCGGCTGAGGCCCGACGCGGGAATCCGGACAGTTCCATTTCGTAAACTGACTCTGGAATCGTTTACACTAGATGTCCGAAGTCTCATTTGGCTACCTTTGGCGGCGCAGGGCAAGTCAGGCGCCGTCCGAGCCGGGGGCCGGCTGAGAAGACGGTATTTGGATACCGGGAGAACAAGATGACGATGTTCAAGATCAAAGGACTTCGCTGGTGGATGATCAGCCTGGTCATGCTCGGCTCGGTCATCAACTACTTGGCGCGCAGCACTCTGGCGGTGGCGGCGCCGACGATTCTGGAGGACCTGCATATTACGGAGCGGGAATATTCCTGGATCGTCGGGGCGTTTCAAGGGGCGATCATGTTGCAGCCGGTCTGCGGCTACGTCTTGGACGTGCTGGGGCTGAAGCTTGGATTTGCCATTTTCGCCATCGCGTGGTCGCTCATCAACATGGCGCACTCGCTCGCCAATAGCTGGCAGGCCTTAGCCTGGCTTCGCGGGTTTTTGGGTTTCGCCGAGGGTTCGGCCAATCCGGCGGGGATGAAAGCGACGGCGGAGTGGTTCCCGGCCAGAGAGCGGGGTTTGGCGGGCGGCGTCTACAACATCGGCGCTTCGGCGGGCTCGATGATTGCACCGCCGCTGGTGGCTTGGGCGATTTTGACATACCACTGGCAGGCGGCATTCCTAATCACCGGCAGCTTGGGTCTGATCTGGGTGGCGCTTTGGTGGTTGCTCTACCAGCCGCCCCACAAGCATCCCGCGCTGTCTGAGGAAGAGAAGGCGTATATTACCTCGGGCCAGGAAGAGCATTTGCAGAGCGACGGCGCCCGGCCCTCGATGCGGAAGATTCTCCGAGAGAGGAACTTCTGGGGCATCGCCTTGCCGCGCTTTCTGGCCGACCCGACTTGGGGCACGCTGAGTTTCTGGCTGCCGCTTTATTTAAGCAGCGTCCGGCATATGGATTTGAAGCAGATCGCGCTCTTCGCGTGGATGCCATTTCTGGCGGCGGACTTCGGGTGTCTCTTCGGTGGGTTCGTGGCGATGAAACTCCAGAGACATTTCGGCCTCAGCGTCGTCAACTCGCGGCGCTGCGCGTTCACGTTGGGCGCGTTTCTCATGTTGGGGGTGGGGCTGGTGGGATTCGTGGAGAGTCCCTACACGGCGGTGGCGCTGCTGAGCCTGGGCGGTTTCGCGCACCAGACGCTCTCGGTGACGGTGATCACCATGTCCTCCGATCTGTTCCGCAGAAATGAGGTGGCCACGGCTGCGGGGATGGCAGGGACCTTCGGCAACGGGGGCTTGTTGGTTTTCTCGCTGCTGGTGGGCGGTTTGGTGGCGAAGGTCGGCTACACGCCGTTTTTCATCTGCCTGGGGCTGCTTGATCTGGTGGGCGCGGCGGTGCTGTGGACGGTGGTTCGGGAATACAAACAGGAGCGAGTGTGAAAATGGCGGATTCAAAACGTGTCATCAAGAACCCAATTCTTCCGGGATTCAATCCAGACCCCTCGATTGTCCGCGTGGGCGACGACTACTACATTGCGACGTCGACCTTCGAGTGGTACCCGGGCGTCCAGATCCACCACTCCCGGGACTTAGTTCACTGGCGTCTGGCTGCCCGTCCCCTCAACCGGGCGAGCCAGCTCAACCTGCTCGGGGACCCGGACTCCTGCGGCGTCTGGGCGCCGTGCCTGAGCTATGCCGACGGACTGTTCTGGCTTGTCTATACGGACGTAAAGCGCTATGGGCGCACGACTCAAGCGGGAGTCTCGGGGGCGTCGCTGCGGGATTTTCATAACTATCTTGTCACAAGCCCCACGATCGAGGGCGAATGGTCGGATCCGGTTTACCTGAACAGCAGCGGTTTCGACCCATCTCTGTTTCACGACGACGATGGCCGGAAGTACCTGGTGAACATGCTGTGGGATCACCGCCCGGGCCGGAACCGGTTTGCGGGGATCGTATTGCAGGAGTATTGTCCGGCTAAGCGGAAGCTGATTGGGCCGGTTCATTTGATCTTTCAAGGCACCTCGATTGGATTTACCGAAGGGCCGCACCTGTACAAACGCGGGGGCTATTACTATCTGCTTGTGGCGGAGGGCGGCACCGGCTGGGGACATGCGGTGACCATGGCCCGGTCCCGCAAGCTCACCGGACCTTACGAGCTGCATCCGGATGTCTACATTCTGACCTCGCGGCACCGTCCCGATGTGGAGCTGCAAAGGGCCGGACATGCGGACCTTGTGGAGACCCAGCACGGCGAGGTCTACCTGGTTCACCTGTGCGGGAGGCCGCTGCGCAACCGGGGCCGCTGCACGCTGGGGCGCGAGACTGCGATCCAGCGGATGGTCTGGTCGGAGGACGGATGGCTGCGCACCGCCGACGGCGCCGGGGTCCCTCACACGGAGACGCCCGCGCCCGCGCTGGCCCCGCACATCTTTCCAAGCCGGCCGCCCCGCGAGGATTTCGACGGCCCGGAGTTGCCGCCGGATTTCCAATGGCTGCGCTCTCCCTGGCCCGAGGAGCTATTCAGCTTAACTGCGCGGCCTGGCTATCTGCGTCTTTACGGGCGGGAGACCATCGGCAGCCTCTTCCGGCAAGCGCTGGTCGCGCGGCGCTGGCAATCGCACTGCTTCAGCGCCTTGACAAAGATGGAATTCGAGCCGGACAGCTTCCAACAGATGGCCGGACTGGTCTGTTACTACAACAGCAGCAAGTTTCATTACCTTTATGTCTCGCGCGACAAAGAATTGGGCAAGCACATCCGGGTGATGTCCTGTCTGCCGGACCAGCTTCAGTCGGATGCTTTCAGCCCACCGGAGCTGATTCCGGACGGGGTTCCGGTGGAACTCAGGGTGGAGGTGGATTTCGAACGGCTCTACTTCGCGTACCGCCTTCCCGGAAGCAGTTGGCGGCGAATGCCCGGACCGCTCGATGCGAGCATCCTCTCCGATGAAGCCGCCGCTCCCGGGACGCCGAATTTCACGGGCGCCTTTGTCGGGGTTTGCTGCCAGGATATGTCCGGGGCCCGCTGCCCGGCCGACTTCGACTACTTCGAATACCGCGAGCGGGAGTACCGGGTCGACCCGTTCGCCGAGGACTCAGCCGCAGCGGAGAACTGAGGGATCGGCGCGAGCGCGAGCTGCACGGGGAAGACGTGGGCTTGCGCCGGGTAACTGCCTACACCGGCAGGCGGGTTGGGCCGTCATGTGCCTGAAACGGATAGGAGCCTCCGTTGCCGGGTCCGGTGGAGAAGGGCGGGAGTGTGGGTGTATTCTGGGTGGTTTGAAGTTTTTCGGCCGGGGCCCGGCGAGTGGCCAGGGACTCCGGCGGTTTTTTGAACAAGGAAGGAGGACTTTCAATGAAGTTCTTGGCTACGGCATTGAGTTTGGCGCTGGCGTTTTCGCTCGGGGCGGGGCCGGCGGCGGCGCAGCAGGCGAAGCAGTTGAGGGAGCCGGACGTGATCTACGTTCCCACGCCGCAGGAAGTGGTGGACGCCATGCTGAAGCTGGCCAACGTCCACAAGGGCGATGTGGTGTACGACCTGGGATGCGGCGACGGCCGGATCGTCGTGACGGCCGCCAAGCGTTACGGCGTGCGGGGCGTGGGCATCGATATCAATCCCGAGCGCATCCGTGAGGCGCAGCAGAACGCAAAAGAGAATGGGGTCACCAACCTGGTTACGTTCCGAAATGAAGACCTGTTTGAAGCGGACATCAAAGAAGCCACGGTGGTGACGCTGTATCTGCTGACTTCGCTGAACATCAAGCTGCGTCCGAAGCTGTTGCGGGAGCTGAAGCCGGGAACCCGGATCGTTTCGCACAGCTTCGACATGGGCGAGTGGAAGCCGGACAAGACCGAGCAGGTCAACGGGCGGACGATCTACCTGTGGGTGGTTCCGGCCAATCCACCGAAATTTGATTAGGTCCGGAACGAGGAGATAGGAAAGCCGCCGGCGCGCGGCAGGCCAAAGATGCTGCGCGCAGGCGGCTTTTTCTGTGCCCTGGACGCAGGCCAAGGCGTCTTCGCTGCTTGGGCCGCCGTGACCCGGAGAGTTTACACGGGTTTCGGCGCGGTTCTCCGTATAATGAAAAAGGATATCGGCGTGCGGAAACATTCAAGGTAATCGCAGCCGGATTTCTTTTTGGAGGGTAACCATGGCGATACGATCTTCGCGGCGCGACTTTTTGGCAGCCGGGCTGTTGATGCCCGCGGCCGGCCTTGCCTCTGTCCCACAACCAACAACCAGCGTCTCAGGCGCAGTTCAGGCCGGCGGCGTGAGCTACGGCGTATTGGGAAAAACCGGGCTCAAGGTGACCCGGGTGGCCTTTGGGTGCATGATCACCTCAGACCCGTCGGTCATTGAGCGGGCGGCCGATATGGGGATCAACTACTTCGACACGGCGCGCAGCTACCAACAGGGCAACAACGAACGGATGGTGGGGGCGGCGCTGAAAGGACGGCGCAAGAACCTGGTGATTTCCACCAAGACCGGCGCGGGAACCAAGCAGCAGGCGCTGGAACATCTGGATACCAGTCTGAAGGAGCTGGGCACGGACTACGTCGACATCTGGCACCTGCACGGCAAGAGCAGCATCGAGCAGATCACCGACGAGCTGGTGGACGCGCAGCAGACGGCAAAGAAGGCGGGCAAAATCCGCTTCGCCGGCGTCAGCACGCATAGCAACCAAGCGACGTTGATTCCGGCGCTGGTGCAGAAGGGATTCCACGACGTGATTCTGGTGGCGGTCAACTACACGATGGGAGCGGACCTGCTCCAGGCCATCGAGGCCGCGCGCAAGGCGGGCGTGGGCATCATCGCCATGAAGGTGATGGCGGCGGCGCGGGGCCGGGGAGGTGCGGCGCAGCCCCCGCGCAAACCCGGTTCGATGCTGGCGGCGCTGAAGTGGGTTCTGAATACGCCGGGCATCGACACGGCCATCCCCAGCATGACCGACATGGATCAACTGGAGGAGAACTTCCGGGCCATGTCGCAGCCGTTCACGGAGAAGGACAAGGAAATCTTGATGGCCCGCTTTCAGGAGATCCGCTACGACTACTGCCGCGGCTGCAATCAGTGCGCGGGGACATGCGCCAAGGGCCTGCCCGTGCCGGAGATACTCCGTTACCTGATGTACGCGGAGGGTTACGGGCAGTTCTGGCTGGGGCGCGAGCACTTCCAGCAACTGCCGCGCGAGGTGGCGGCGGTGCGCTGCTCCGATTGCGGCGCCTGCACGGTGCGCTGCCCGAACGGCGTGCGGGTGTTTGAAAACATCAGCCATGCGCAGGAGGTGTTCGCGTGAGCAGCACTTCCCGGCGCAGTTTTCTGGGGGCCGGCCTGGCGGGGCCGGCCCTGGCTTCGGTTCGTCCTGAGGCGCGGGCGCTGCCGCAGGCCCGCGGGCCGGCGCAGGAATACAAGTTCACCTACGGCACCCTCGGAAAGACCGGCTTGCGCGTGACGCGGATGGCCTTCGGCTGCATGACCACCTCCGACCCAAGCGTAATTGAGCGCGCCGCCGACATGGGGATCAACTTCTTCGACACGGCGCGGGTCTACCAGGGCGGGAACAACGAACGGATGGTGGGCGCCGCGCTGCGCAAGTACCGCGACAAGGTCTACATCGCCAGCAAGACCAAAGCGGAAGACCGGAAGACGGCGCTCGCGGACCTGGAGACGAGCCTGCGCGAGCTTCAGACGGATCACCTGGATGTTTGGTATTTGCACAGCCGCAGTTCGCCTTCCATGGTGAACGAGGAAGTGCTGGAAGCGCAGCGAATCGCCAAGCGCGACGGCAAAATCCGTTTCGCGGGCGTCAGCTTCCACGACGGTCACCGCGAGATGATCCCGGCCATGATGAAGCTGAACCACTTCGACGTGTTCCTGATCAGCTACAACTTCACCATGGACGCCTGGATTGAGCCGCTGATCGAGCAGGCCCGCAAGGCCAATATCGGCATGGTGGCGATGAAGGGCCTGGCGGGAGGGGTGCGGCCGACGGTGAGCGTGTACAAGGTCCCCGCCGATCGGCTCAACCGGCTGAACCGGGCGGGCGCGGCCGTGGCCGCCATCAAGTGGGTGCTGAAGAATCCCTACATCGACACCATCATTCCGAGCATCGTCGACAACGACCAGTTAGAGGAGAACATCCGGGCGATGGCCGCGCCGTTCACCGAGGCCGATGCCAGGCTGTTGGCGGCGCGGCTGGAGGAGATCCGGCCGTACTACTGCCGGATGTGTGGGAACTGCAAGGGGGTTTGCCCGAAAGGGATGCCGGTCTCCGATGTGCTGCGCTTCCTGATGTACGCTGAAGGCTACGGCCAGTTCGGACTGGGCCGGGAGAATTACCAGTCGCTGCCCGCGGAGGTCAGGAGCATCCGCTGCGCGGAGTGCGGCTCCTGCGCCGTGCAATGCCCCAATGGGGTGCGGGTGGCCGAGCGGCTGATGCGTGCACAGGAGGTTTTCGGATGATGCGGATTGTTTGGGCGTTTTTTTTGCTGGCGGCAGCGGCGGCGCTGCTGCCGGCCCAGATGCCGTCTTGCAACCTCGTGCCCGGATGGCAGCAGGAGGGCGAGGCGCGCACCTTTGATGCGGACAACCTGTTCGAGTACATGGACGGCAACGCCGAGGGCTACGTCATTTACGACTTTGTGCGGATGCACGGCGTCACCTGCAAGAAGGACGGGGTGACGCTGGTGTTCGACGTCTCGGAGATGGCGGGAGGGGAGTTCGCCTACGGCATCTTTATGGCGAACCGGGATCCGAACCGCCCGGTGGAGAAAATCGGCACGGCGGGCCAGATTATGCCGCGCCGCGGGGTGTTCTGCAAGGACAAGTATTACGTCGAGATCGCGGCCAATCCCGAGGGCGATCACACGGAGATCCTGAGGCAGTTCCTGCGCGCCATGGAGGCTCGCATTCCAGGCGAAGCCAAGCTGCCAGACCTGCTGACCTGGTTTCCGCGGGAGGGATTGGATGAAGCGACGCTGCGGCTGGTGCCGCAGAGCGTGCTTGGGCTGAGCTTGCTGAAGCGCGGTTATGTAGGGCAGTATCCCTACGGGCGAATGTTCATCGTGACGGAAGCTTCGCCGGAGTCCGCAGCGGAGGTGTTGAAGAAGGCCAATGCCAGGATGGGCGAGACGGCGAAGCCGGTAGCCGTGGGGGACGAAGGGTTCCAGGCGACGGATAAATACCTGGGCCGGCTGTGTTTCTTCCGCAAGGGAAGGTATGTGGCCGGCATCGCGGGCGTGCCGGAATCGGACGACCCGGTAGCGCGGGCCAAGGCGCTGGCGTCACGGATCCCATAGGCGGCGGGCGCCGCGGGGAAAGAGCTCACCACCAAGGCGCAGAGGACACGGCATAGAGATCGAGAGAGGGGCGGACACGCCGGTCCGCCCCTACAAGAAACGCCGTTCGGTTGGAGATAGGGCGGTGGGTGAAGGGGGCCAAGGCCGACAGGAATGCCGGCCGCAGGCCTGGGGGCCTGACCCGTAAAAGGGGCTGCCCCACAGAAGCGGAGGAGGAAGGTCAGAACCCAACCAACGGCAGGATTGCCGGTGTGGCAAGCCTGGCGGCTTGCTCCACCTGGCCAAGGCAGTTTGAAGTGGAGCGCGCAGTCTTGCGGGCCACGCCGCCAGTCTTGGCGGCGGTAAGCGGTTAGGACTCCCGTACAGCTTGGGTGTGGGTTGCTCTGCCGGCGCGACCGCCGGCATGGCAAGCCTGGCGGCTTGCTCCACGGGAACGGCCGGTGTGGCAAGCCTGGCGGCTTGCTCCAGAAGGGGAGGGTTGGGATGTGGTGCGAGCGCAAGCTCGGGGGCATACGCCACTCGGCAGGCAGGGCTTCAACTGATGGAGAGTTTATGGCTTGGAAAAACCGTGATGGGCGCAAGGGCGGCGGGCAAGCGGGGTCACGATCGCAGGGCGGGTGGCGGAGAGAGGGGGATTCGAACCCCCGATAGGGTTTCCCCTATACACGCTTTCCAAGCGTGCGCCTTCAACCACTCGGCCATCTCTCCGGGGTTGCGAAAAGAACGCGAGAACTGCTTCCAACAGTCAGTTTATCATGGGCGCAGCGGCCAGCTCTCTGTAGCGCGAGCCGCGCGCTGCCGCATCAAGCCCGGCAACCCATTTCGAGAGGCGGCGTGTCCTGGTGCTTGTACATGATGAAGTACTCGCGGTGGCCGAGCGCCTCCGGACGGCTGGGCTCGCCCGAGGCCACGCGGACGACCAGCGATTCCAGCTCCCGGGCGGCCTCGTCCAGGGTCAGCTCGCCGCTCAGGACGCGGCCGGCGTTGAAGTCCATGTCGTCCTTCATCCGCTCGTAGGTCTGAGTGTTGCCCGTGATCTTGATGACGGGGGCCAAAGGCGCGCCGGTCACCGAGCCGCGGCCGGTGATGAAGAGCAGGATCTGCGCGCCGGCGGAGATCAGGTCCATGAGACCTTCGGTGTCGTTGGGGTTGGTGTAGCCGAAGCCCATGAAGTGCTCGTCTGGGACGGTGTCCATGAGCCACAGGCCGGGTCTCGGCGGGCGCTGGGCGACGCGGATCACGCCCTGAATGGGACGGGACCCGCCTTTGGCGAAAGCGCCCATGGATTTCTCTTCGATGGTGGTGAGACCCCCGGCGAAGTTGCCCGGGGCGATGGAGTACTGGCGCACGGCGCGGCAATAGCGCTCGGCCTTGTCGTAGGCGGCGCCGATCTGGAGGGCGGCTTCGGGCGTAGCGGCGCGGGCGGTCATGATGTCCCGCAGGCCGATCATCTCGACCGTCTCTTCAAAGATGGCCGTGCCGCCGGCGTCCACCAGGCGGTCGAAAAAGCGGCCCACGACCGGGTTCCCGGCCAGACCGGAGGTCCCGTCCGAGCCGCCGCATTCGGCGCCGACGACCAGGTCCTTGAGACGCATGGGCGCGCGGGGCGTTTCGGCGCGGATGCGTTCCCGAAGCTGCCGGACGATGCGCTTGCCGACCTCGACGGAGGCAACGGTGCCACCCTGCTCCTGGATGTAGAACCATTCGGCCGGACGGCCCGACTCGCGAACGCGCTCGGCGATGCGGGCAGGCTGGGTGTATTCGCAGCCCAGGCCGACGGCGAGCACGGCGCCCACGTTGGGGTGGCGCGCCAAGGCCAGCATCAGACGGATGGCGTAAGCGTTGTCGTAGCAGCCGGGGAAGCCGATGACATGAGCGTCCGGCTCGCCGCGCGCGATTTCCAGGGCCACGTGCGAGGCGCACTCGACGGTGTATAGGACCAGAACCACGTTGCGGACGCCGAGCCGCCCATCCGCTCTCAGATAACCTTCCCAAATTGGTTCACTCATAGGGCATGTCCGTAACCGCGCCGCTTTCGGCGTCGAGCGTGGAGGAGCGTTCGTCGAGAGCGCTGCGGCAGTTATGCAGGTGGACCCATTCGCCGGGCTGGATCGGGCGGGTGGCGATGCCGATCTGGACGCCTAACCGCGCCGCTTTCGGCGTCGAGCGTGGAGGAGCGTTCGTCGAGAGCGCTGCGGCAGTTATGCAGGTGGACCCATTCGCCGGGCTGGATCGGGCGGGTGGCGATGCCGATCTGGACGCCATACTTAATCACGGGACCTCCCTCGGCGACGGGGCGCAGAGCGATCTTGTGCGCCATGGCGACTGGGCGGGGCAGCGTGATGACCAAAGGGGACTCCGCGCCGGAGACCGTGACCGGCCCGGCGGGGGCGTCGTCGAGCAAAGTCGCAACGTTATCCGTGGGGTGTACTTGAAAGGCCCGCGCCATGCTGGCAGACCATTCTATCAGGCCGGCTAAGAGGCGGCCACGGCAGCGCCGGCAGCGGTGACCTGTTCCCAGAGCTTGCGGTTGCGGATGCAGCCGGGGTCGGAGGCGCGAAGATCGCCGGTATAGGCGAGAGCGCGGGCGCGGCAGCCGCCGCAGTAGGCCCGGTCTTTGCAGACGGCGCAATGGCCAGTGCGGTCGGCTCGGTCGGAGAGAAGCGCGAACAGCTCGCAGTCCCAGATTTGGCGGAAGGAGGTCGTCTTCAGACTGCCCACGCGGAGGTTGGGCATGTAGACGCAGGGGGTGACGTCGCCGTTGGGCTGGATGGAGCAGTAGCAGCGGCCGGCGCCGCAGCCCCCGATGTAGCGCGAAAGGACCATGGTCTTGCTGCCCGCGCCGCTGCCGGCGTGACCGGTGGCAAAGATGCCCTCGGGCGGGGCGTAAGCGACACAGGCGCGGCCGAACTGGGGCGCGGTCGAGATGATATTGATGCGGCCCTCCTGGAGGTGGGCGACGAGCTTGCGAAGCAGCCATTCGCGCTGCTCGGGCGTCAGGTCGTCCTGGGCCACGTTGGTGGCGCGACCGACCGGGATGAAATTGAAATGGGAGAAGGTCTTGCAGCCGAGCGAAATGGCCAGTTCGATGACCTCGTCGACGCGGGTGTAGTTGTGGCGAGTGAAGAAGGTGGCTAGTCCGGCGCGCATTCCCGCTTCCACCACGTTGCGGATGCCCTGGACGGAGCGGTTCCAAGCGCCCGGCATGCCGCGGAAAGAGTCATGCTGGCGGGGATCGGGGCTATCGATGCTGACCTCGACGTATTTGACCCCGGCTTCGGCCAGCCGGCGGGCCATTTCGGGGGTGAGCAGAGTGCCGTTGGTGGCGATGATGGTGTAGATCTTGCGTTTCTTCGCGTGTTCGAGCACCGGCAGGAGGTCTTTGGAGGCGAGGGGCTCGCCTCCGGCGAAGGCAAGGAAGGGAACGCCTGCGATGCTCAGTTGGTCGATGACGTCTAACTTCTGTTCGAGCGTCAACTCGTCGGCCAGCGCGCGGGCGGTGGCGTTTTGATAGCAATGCTGGCAGCGAAGGTTGCACAACTGGGTGAAATTCCACACCACCATAAGGGGCGCGTCGAACCGCTGGGGAGCATGGAGGCCATAGCGCGCGATGCTGCGCCCGGTCAGAGCCAAGGCCCGCACCGTGGGCTGGTGGTGAAAGAGCTTGTGTAAAAGGAGATCCCGGTCCAAACCTGCTTTTTTGATGGCCAGATCGGCGGCTAAGTGGGGCAGGAACCACCACCACCGTTGGTAGGTGGATAACTCAGGATTGTGGTAAGTCCTGCTGAAGCGTTCCAGCCAGCTATCGTTCTGCGGCCCGGGGTCGCAGATGAGGCCCAACGCCTTGCGGACCAGTGAGTTAGAGAGGATGTCTTCGAGAGGGTGACGAACCGAGTTGCCGCTACGGGGTTTCCCTGGCCCGTGCGGAGAACCGGAGCAAGGGGTACCGGAGTTCATGGCGTCTCAAACCTCGCTGAAGTGGAACAAAGTCGCCACTGCAATTGACGCACCAATCTAGAGTTACGGTTTCAATCAAGAGGCGCGGGCGCTGCCGCTGTGATGGGCGAGGAAGTCGGCATCGACGGGTTGGCGGCCACGGAAGCCATCTTCCACTTCGTGCCAATATTGAATCGATTCTTCACCGAGCTTCCAGCACAGGTAGACTTCGCGGCCCTGGTAGAGGGTAGGGAAATCCAGCAGGCCGATATCCAGGTCTTTGATCAGGCAGCCGTGTTGTTGGACTTGTTGGACGGTTTCCTGGAGGCTGCGAGTCAGAGCGTCGCGGCGGAGGCGGAGGCGGACGGCCTCGGCTTGGTTGACGACGGCGCCGCCGGAGAGGAAGACCCTGCGGGCTTCTTCCTGGATTCGACTTTCCAGGGCGCTGAGTTCGGCGCGTTGGGTGATGGCTTGCCGGAGGGGTTCGGAGAGCTGCTCCAGCAGGTCCTCAGCTTCCCAAATGGTGAAGTACTTGGGCACAGTGTTCTCCTGGGAGTCAGGGGGAGTAGCGCCTGGCGACGTAATCATTGAGGATGGCGATGAACTCGGGGACGATTTGGTCGCCGCGCAGGGTAGTGAACAAGCGCCCGTCGACGTAGACGGGGGCCTTGGGTTCCTCGAAAGTTCCGGGCAAGGAGATGCCGATATCGGAGTGTTTGGACTCGCCGGGGCCATTGACGACGCAGCCCATGACGGCGACCTTAAGGTCTTCGACGCCGGGGTAGGTTTGCTTCCAGACGGGCATTTGGGCGGCGAGGTACTCTTGGATCTGCTGCGCCATCTGCTGGAAGAAGGTGCTGGTGGTGCGGCCACAGCCTGGGCAAGCGGTGACCTGTGGGAAGAAGCTGCGCAGGCCCAGGGATTGCAGGATCTGCTGGCAGACGCGGACCTCCTCGGTGCGGTCGCCGCCAGGCGCGGGGGTCAGGGAGACGCGGATGGTGTCGCCGATGCCTTCCTGGAGGAGGATGGACAGGGCGGCGCTGGAAGCGACAATGCCCTTGATGCCGAGGCCGGCTTCGGTGAGGCCGAGATGCAAGGGGTAATCGCAGGCCGCGGCCAGGCGGCGGTAGACGGTGATGAGGTCCTGGACGCCACTGACTTTGGCGCTGAGGATAATGCGGTCGTGGGGCAGGCCGTAGCGCTCGGCGGCTTGGGCGGACTCCAGGGCGCTGGCGATGAGGGCATCCTGCATGACCTCGGCAGCGGAGCGGGGCTCGGGCCGGGCGGCGTTTTCGTCCATGAGGCGGGCCAGGAGGTTCTGATCGAGCGATCCCCAGTTGACGCCGATGCGGACGGGCTTGCCGTACTCGATGGCAGTCTCGATCATGGTCCGGAAGTTGTCGTCGTGGCGCTTGCCGATGTTGACGTTGCCGGGATTGATGCGGTACTTGGCGAGGGCGCGGGCGCAGTCGGGGAATTGGCGCAGCAGGAGGTGGCCGTTGTAGTGGAAGTCGCCGATGATGGGGGTGCGGAGGCCTTGCTTGTCCAGAGCTTCGACGATTTGGGGCACGGCCTGGGCGGCGGCTTCATTGTTGACGGTGACGCGCACCAGCTCGGAGCCGGCGCGGGCCAAGGCGGCGGCCTGAGCAACGGTGGCGGCGACGTCGGCCGTGTCGGTGTTGGTCATGGATTGGACCACGATCGGATGGCCGCTGCCGATCTTGACGCCGGCGACATCGGTAACAACGGTTTTACGGCGTGGTGCGGGCCCCATATGCTTTGATCATAACAGGGAGGCGGGGGCGAACACGCTTTGGTGCGCTTCCACAGATGCGGTTGGGTGGAGGAGAGGGCAGTAGGTGAAGGGCGCCAAGGCCGACAGGAATGTCGGCCGCAGGCAAGATTGCCTGCCCCAAAAGAGAGGCTGCTCCACAGAAGCGGAGGAGGAAGGGCAGAAGCCAACCAGCGGCAGGACTGCCGGAGTGGCACGCAAGACTGCGTGCTGCATGAGAGCGGCTGGTTCGGTTAGCCTGGCGGCCGGCTGCACGGTGGTGAGGCTTGGGTTGCCACGTACGGGCGAAGGTGAGGGAAGGGCCGAGGCGGCGGGAGTTACAATCTAGTTTGAGAGAACTGCGCGCGAGCAGGGTCGAAGCGGACAGACACACGCAGGGTGCCAGGCGCAAGCCTGGAGGCTTACGCTACTGTGCGGGGCAAGCGAATCCGTAGCGAAGAGGTGATTTTGTGCATGAGGCGTCGATCGTGGAGAGTCTGGTCGAGCTGGTGCAGCAGAACCTAGAACCTGGCCAGCGGGCGCGGCGGATAGAGGTCCGGGTGGGGCTGCTAACGGGGGTCAGCCCGGACGCGATGCAGTTTTACTTCGAGATGATGCGCGAGGATACGCTCGGCGCGCAGGCGGAGCTGGACATCCGGCTGGAGCCGCTGCGGGCGGAGTGCCGAAACTGCCAGGCGGTACACGAGTTCAGCGAGATCGCCTGGCTGTGCCCGGTTTGTGGGGCTCGGGGGCTGAATTTCCAGAACGGGGATGAGTTGCATCTGTGCAACATCGAGGTGGAGGATGGCCAAGATCGTAACTCTTGAGCAGCGGATTCTGAAAAAGAACAGCGAAGTCGCGGCGGAAAACCGGCGGTGTTTCGACGAGCATGGAGCCTTTGTGGTGAGTCTGGCCAGCAGTCCGGGCTCGGGCAAGACCAGCCTCTTGGAGGTGGCGTTAGGCCGGTTGAGGCAAGAGGTGGCCGTGGGCGTGATCGAGGGCGACGTGCAAACGGACAACGATGCGCGCCGGATCGAGGCGCTCGGGCTGCCGGCGGTCCAGGTGGTGACCAACGGGACCTGCCACCTGGATGCGCAGATGGTGCAAGGCGCGCTGGAGCACGTGCCCTTCGGTCAAGTTGAGTTGCTGTTTATCGAGAACGTGGGCAACCTGGTGTGTCCGGCTTCCTACGATCTGGGCGAACACCTGCGCGTGGTTGTGGCGAGCGTGACCGAAGGTGAGGACAAGCCGCTGAAGTATCCCGCCATGTTCCGGCGATCCCACGCCCTGGTCCTAAACAAGATCGATCTGCTTCCGTACTTGCGGTATGACATGAATGCAGCCCGGGCCATGGCGCTTCAGGTGAATCCCACGTTGAAGATCTTCGAGACGTCATGTGTTACAGGCGAAGGGGTCGGAGAGTTCTGCGAATGGATCCTGGAGCAGATGGCGCGCAATCACGCCGCGTGAGCTAACCGGGCTTCTTCTCCAAGCGGAGGCCGTTTTCTTGCTCCCGGTATTGGAGCTGATACAGCTTCCAGTAGATGCCCCGCATGGCGAGCAGTTCCTGATGGGTTCCGGATTCGCGAAGGCGGCCTTTATGCATGACCAGAATTCGGTCGGCGCGCTGGATGGTGGAAAGGCGGTGCGCGATCAGGATTGAGGTGCGGCCCTCGACCATGCGGGCGACGGCGTCTCGGATTTTGAACTCGGTTTCCGTGTCGACGCTGGAGGTGGCCTCGTCTAGGATCAGAAAGCGCGGGTTGTGAGCCAACGCGCGGGCGAAGCTAATGAGTTGCTTCTGCCCGGTCGAAAGGCTGCTGCCACGCTCGCGGACAGGCTGGGCGAAGCCTTCCGGGAGGGCGCGGATGAAATCCAGCAGGTTGACCTGCTCGGCGGCGGCTTCCATTTCCTCCGGGGTGATATGGGCGGCGCCGAGCCGGATGTTGTCTTCGATGGTTCCGGAAAACAGGTAAGGATCCTGGAAGACGAAGCCGAAATTCCGGCGCAATTCCCTGGGGTCCATTTCGCGCAGGTCGACGCCCCCGATGCGGATGGCGCCTTTTTGGACGTCGTAAAAGCGCAACAGCAGATGCATGAGGGTGGTCTTTCCGGCTCCGGTGTGCCCCACCACCGCCACGGTCTCGCCGGGCTGCACTTGGAAGCTGACGTCCCGCAAGACCCATTCTTCGTCTTTGTAAGCGAACCAGACGTGATCGAATTCGATGGCTGCTGGTCCCTCGGGGAAGGGCTTGGGCTGGGGCGGGGCAAGAACGGTGGCGGGCGTGTCGAGCAGCTTGAAAATGCGCTCGGCGGCGGCCATGGCGCTTTGCAGGATGTTGTACTTTTCGCTCAAATCCTGGATCGGCCGGAAAAAACGCATCCCGTACTGGAAAAAGGCCACCATGATGCCCAAGGTCAAGGCGCCCTTATGCACCTGGAAGCCCGAGTAAACCAGCAGCAACGCCAGCGCGAGCAGGCCCAGGAACTCGACCGCCGGATAGAACCAGCCGTAGGCGACAATGGCGTCCTTGTAGGCCAACATGTGGTCCCGGTTGATCTCCTCAAACTCTTGCTGGCTCTTTTCCTCCCGGTTGAACAGTTGGAGGACGGCCATGCCGGCGATGTGTTCTTGCAGGTAGGCGTTGATGCGGGCGACGGCCAGGCGGATGCGGCGGTAGCTGTCCTTGACCTTGTTGCGGAACACGTAGGTGACCAGGATGACCAGCGGGGTGACGCACAGCATCATCAGGGTCAGCCCGAGGCTGAGCTTGAACATGGCGGCGAGCACGAACGTCAGCAGGAGAAGGTCGCCGACAATGGTGACCAGGCCGCTCGAAAACAATTCGTTGAGAACGTCGGCGTCGGTGGTGACCCGCGTGACCAGCCGCCCGACGGGGTTGCGGTCGAAGTAGGCCACGTCGAGCGTTTGCAGATGGGCCAGGGTCTGGCGGCGGATGTCGAACATGGCGCGCTGTCCGGTCCATTGCATGGCGTACTGCTGGAAGAATCCCGTGACGAGAATGCCCGAGATTACCAGAAAGTACAGGACCGAGATCTGAGCGAGGCCGGTGACAGGATTGGAGGACAGGTAGGGATCCAGGGGAGTGGACCCGGCCAGCGGAGTTGGGGCGAGGTAACGGTCGATGGCGAGTTTGGTGAGCAGGGGACCGGCGACTTCCAGAGCCGATGAGGCCAACAGCAGCACAAGAGAAGCGGCGACGAGGCGCCGGTAGGGCTTGAGGTAAGTGATGAGACGGCGCATCAAACGCGCGTCGTAGGCTTTGCCAAGAACCTCCTCTTCCACTAGGAACCAGTTTACTCTAAGCCGCGGCCGCCGCCGGACGGCGGCTGCTAAAGTAGAAGGTTCATGGATGGCGTATTGGTAGTGGACAAGCCGGAAGGCTGGACTTCGCACGACGCGGTGAACAAGGTCCGGAAGATCATCGGGACCCGGCGGGTGGGCCACTTGGGGACGCTGGATCCGATGGCCACCGGGGTTTTGCCGCTGGTGGTGGGGCGGGCCACGCGGCTTTCGCAATTCTTGATGAAAGGGGACAAGGTTTACGATGCGGTGGTGCGCTTCGGCTACTCCACCGACACCTATGACCGGGATGGGGCGCCCACCTCGCCCGTGACTACGCCGGCGATCGAGCTGCCGCAGCTTGAGGCTGCATTGCGGGGGATGCTCGGAACGATCGAGCAGGTCCCCCCGCCGATCTCCGCCAAGAAGGTCGCGGGCACGCCCGCCTACAAACTGGCTCGCAAGAACCAGCCGGTGGAGCTCAAGCCGGTTGCGGTGACGATCCATTCGCTGGAGCTGGTTTCGCTGGAGGGCGCCGATGCGCACCTCATTGTCCGCTGTTCGGCGGGAACCTACATGAGGAGCATTGCGCATGATCTGGGGCAGGCGCTCGGCTGCGGGGCTTTTCTTTACCGGCTGCGGCGCATGGCCAGCGGCGATTTCACGCTGCAACAGGCGCGCACATTGGAGGAACTGGAGCGGCTGCAAGCCGAAGGGAAGCTCGCGGATGCCCTGGTTCCGGCCACCGAGCTGCTTCCTGCGTTTCCGAGCGAGACGGTGGACGCGCTAACAGCCAGTCAGATCCGACAGGGGAGGGATTTTCGGGTTTCGCCGTTCCGGGTGCGGGCGGGAACGCGGTACGTCAAGGCGGTCACGCAGCAAGGCGAACTGATCGCGATCGGCGAAATGAAATTGCCGAACGTATACCACCCGTTCCTTGTGTTGTAAGACGCAAGGCGGGATGGCGCTTGACATCGTATGGCAGGTTTTTAGAATGAGGATTGCTGTTTGTTACGGCCGGAGCTGCCCGGAAAGGGTGTCCGGCGCGAAGCAGTAGAGGCTCCAGCCAAGCGATATGACGCGAAAGAGTGGGAAGGGCGCGCCGCAGCAAGCACCGCGCGAAAGCCAGTCTCCGGCGGCGGAGGCCGCCGCAGCGCCCGACGCGGCCCGCCAGACGGAGCTTTTTGAACAAGCCGTGCTCTTTTTTGGCCGGGGGGATTTTGCCGGCGCCTGGCCTTTATTCGAGCAGGCGGCCAAGGGGCCGCTTGCGCATGTGGCGGCGGCTGCGCGGAGCCGGGCCCGGATCTGTGAGTGGAAGTGTTCGGAGAAGCCCGCGGATCCGCAGACGGCTGAGGATCATTACCATTTCGGACTGGCGTTTCTGAACCAGCGGCGGCACCTGGAAGCGGAGCAGCATTTTCAGCGCGCGCTGGAAATGGCGCCGGAAAGCGACCATGTGTGGTACGTGCTGGCCTTAAGCCAGGGCTGGCGAGGCGACATCGAATCCAGCGCGGCCAGCTTGCGCCGGGCGGTTGAACTGAATCCTGGCAACCGGATTCAGGCGCGGAAGGATCCGGATTATCAAGACTTGCTGCGGTATCCGGCGATTGCGGAGATCTTGTATCCGGAGAGGGGAAGAAAGGTCTGAACCAGCCACCCGTTTCAGCAGGGCGTTCGATGAGAACAGCGCCGCTCAAGATCGTCGCCGTAGGCGGGGGGACGGGCTTGGCGGCGCTGCTGCGAGGGTTACGCTCGTATGCCGTGGCTGGGGAGCCGGGGCAGGCGGCGGCAGTGGCGGTGACCGCGGTGGTGACGGTTACCGACGACGGTGGCAGTTCGGGGCGGCTCCGGCGGGAGTTTGATGTATTGCCGCCGGGGGACATCCGAAATTGCCTGGTGGCGCTTTCGGAAGACGAAGCCCTGATGGCGCGCCTGTTTCAATACCGGTTTCCCGCGGGACGGGGCCTGAAGGGGCACAGCTTCGGCAACCTTTTCTTGACGGCTTTGACCAACATCACGGGCGATTTTGCGCAGGCCGTGCGGGTGAGTTCGGAAGTGCTGGCGATCGCCGGGAGGATCTTCCCTTCCACAGCGGCCAACGTGAGCCTCGGAGCGGAGCTGGAAGACGGGAGCCGCGTGCTAGGTGAGACCAAGATCAGCAAGAGCCGGGTTCCGATCCGCCGGGTGTTCTTGGTTCCGGACGAAGCGCCGCCGCTGGCGGAGACGCTGGAGGCCATCGCTTCCGCCGACCTGATCACGCTGGGTCCAGGGTCTCTCTACACCAGCGTCATCCCAAACCTGCTGGTGAAGGGGGTGACCGAGGCGATCCTCCGCTCGCCGGCGACGAAAGCGTACGTGGTGAACCTGATGTGGCAGCCGGGCGAGACCATCGGGTACACGGCGGCGGACCATGTGGAGGCCATCCGGCGGCACTCGGCGGCCGGCGTGGTGGATACGGTGATCGTCAACACAGGCCGTTTCGAGCCCTCGCTGCTGCGCCGGTATGCCCGCCAACGAGCGCGGCCGGTGGAGGCGGATTTCAGCCGTTTGCGGCAGATGGGGTTGCGGATTGTGGCCGGGGATTTTCTGGAACAGGCCGAAAAGATCCGTCACAGTCCGCAGGCGCTGGCCCGGGCGGTGGTGGAGCTTGCGGGGCGAGCCAGACGGCTGCGGCGCCAGCGGCTGGCCGCCCGGTAGAGTGGCGTTACGCCAATCGCGCCAGGGAGGTACAATCCAAGCATGAGTTCCCAGCCATTTACACGAAGATACTTTTTCTACGGGGCACTGATGGCAGGAGCCGTCCCGGCGGGCGGTTTTGGCAGCGTCCCTTCTTTGGCCCGGTTGGGCTACAAATCACCGAACGAAAAGCTGAATATTGCATCGGTTGGCGCCGGCGGCCGGGCTGCGGATGACATCCGGGGCTGCATGTCGGAAAACATCGTAGCGCTGGCGGATCCGGACGCGCGCAACGCGGCAGCGATGTTCAAGCAATTCGAGAAGGCATCCAAGTATTCGGACTTCCGGCGGATGTTCGACAAAGAGCACCGCAACATCGATGCGGTCATCGTGGCGACTCCGGATCATATTCACGCGTGCGCGTGCTTGTGGGCCATGCAGCTTGGCAAACACGTGTACTGCGAGAAACCACTGACACGCACGGTGTATGAGGCCCGCAAGCTGACCGAAGCCGCGGAGCGCTACAAGGTCGCCACGCAGATGGGCAACCAGGGCTACTCTAACGAAGGCGCGCGGCTGGCGGCCGAGATCATCTGGTCGGGTGAGATCGGGGAGGTGAGGGAGGTCCATGCGTGGACGAACCGCCCCATCTGGCCGCAGGGATTCGACAAGATCCCGCCTCCGGAGCCAGTTCCTGACACCCTGGATTGGGACGTATGGCTGGGCCCGGCGCAGTACCGGCCGTACACTTCGGGCGGAGAGGCCTACGCCAAACAGCAGTACGGTTTCTACCTGCCGTTCAACTGGCGCGGTTTCTTCGATTTTGGCTCGGGCGCTTTGGGCGATATGGCCTGTCATATCCTGGGCGCCGTCAACATGGCGCTGCTGCTGACCGCGCCGACGAGCGTCGAGGTGCTGGAGCAGGATGGCAAGAACCCGATCAGCTTCCCCAAGTCGTCTAAGACCCGGTTTGAGTTTCCGGCGCGGCGGAACATGCCGCCGGTGACGCTCTACTGGTACGATGCGCGGCGGGATGCGCCGATGCGGCCGGAGGGACTGCCGGAGGACGAGATCCTGATCGGACCGGGGCTGGAGCGGCTGGTCGGACAGCCTGCGGGCCGGGGAGGGGCTGCGGCAGCGCCGGCGGCGCAACAGGCGCCGGGCCGCGGCCAGCAGCAGCGGATGCCTGCCCAAAACAACGGCGCGGTGTTCATCGGCACCAAAGGAATCCTCACCACCGACACCTATGGGGCCAGCGTGCGGCTTTTGCCCTCGTCACGGATGGAGGGTTACCGCTTGCCGCCACAGTTGCTCACCCGCTCGCCCGGCCACTATCGCGATTGGATCCGGGCCTGCAAAGGCGGCGAGCCGGCCTGCTCGAACTTCAGCATAGCCGGACCTTTTACGGAGTGGATCGTGCTGGGCTGCGTGGCGCTGCACTTCGAGGGGAAGCTCGAGTGGGACGCCGCGCGGATGCGCGTGACCAACATCAAGGAAGCCAACCAGTACATCAAGCCCAAGTTCCGCAAGGGCTGGGGAATCTAGACGCTGGCGATTTAGCTTGCGGGCTGCGGCGGGGCACAAAGTCCGCTCCGCCGCGGCCAAGGCGCGCCGGTAAAGCTGCTCAGGCGACGTTACGGAACCAAAGGAACATCCGCAGGAAGGAGAGCGCAGTAACGAGCAGCGCTGCGTAGGCCGCCATGCGCCAGATCTTTTCGGTGAAGTTCTCCACGATCGAGGGCAGACCCGCCACGTAGCCGGCGGCGAAGCCCGCCGCCAGTCCGCCAATGTGAGCGGCGTTATCGATGCCGGGCAGCAGTCCGATGAGCAGGCCGTAAATCGCCCAGCGGATGTACAGTCCCCGGATGGCGTAGCCCAGCGAAGATTTGTGGCGGACGCCGAGGGCGATCATCGCGCCGATCAAGCCGAACAGTCCCGCCGAGGCGCCGATGGAGAGGCTGTTGGACCAGAAGGTGCTGGCGAGGAATCCGCAGACGGTGGAGACGAAGTAGATGACGATCAGGCGCCGCGCGCCGTAGATCTGCTCCACCTGGGCGCCGAGGTCGAACAGGACCCAGGAGTTCATCAGGATGTGAAACAGGCCGCCGTGGAGAAAGCCCGCCGTCACCAAGCGCCACCACTGACCGTAGTTGAAAATGGCGGCGCGGACCTTGCCTCCGAAGGCGATCAGAGTCTGACCGTCGATGTCCACCCAACCGCCCGCGCCGGATTTCGCACTGTAGATGGCCGTGGCCGCGTAGAGCCCGAAGTTGATCAGCAGGATCATGGAGGTGACAAAATGCGCCTGCGGGATCAACCCGCCGAGGATCGGGCCGGATTCGCGCCGCTCGACGGCTCTGGGGCCCACGGGAGTGTTGCAGTAGGGGCAGATCTTGTCGCTGGTGGTGATGAAGGCCCGGCAATGCGGGCACATGCGCCGCTTTTCCACTAGTCTTCATTGTACGAATTCCGCTGGTTGGCCGTCTGTTGCGTGTGTTATCCTGCGTCGTTCAACTCATGACCGCAGTCATACTGGCCGGTGGAAAAGGCACGCGCATGGCAGGGGCGGGCGTAGAAATCCCCAAACCGCTCGCAATGGCGGGAGGCGCGCCTCTGGTGGTGCATCTGATCCGTTACTTGAGAGCGGGAGGCGTGGGCCGTATCCTTATGGCCACCGGCCATCGGGCCGGTTTGATCCAGGAGTATTTTGACGCACATCCTGAGCCTGAACTCGTGCTCGTAGACACCGGGGAGGAGACACAGACCGGCGGGAGGCTGAAGCGGCTCGAGCCTTGGTTGGCTTCGGAGGAAAGCTTCCTGGCGGTTTACGCGGATACGTTTGCCGACATTGACCTGAAGCATTTACTGGAGTTCCACGCCCAGCACGGCAAGCTGGCGACGCTGGCGGCCGTGCCGCACACGGCCCGCTACGGGCACGTCGATTTGAACGGGCACAAGGTGCGGGAGTTCCGAGAGAAGCCGCGCCAGTGGGTCAGTGGCGGGTTTTTTGTGCTGCGGCCGCAAGCGTTAGAGTATGTAGAAGGCGACCAAACGGTGTGGGAGCGTGAGCCTTTACAGCGGCTGGTCCAAAAAGGGGAGCTAATGGCGTACCTCCACGAAGGATTTTGGATCGCCGTCGATACACCGGAGGAGCTGGCTCAATTGGACCTGCTCTGCCGCCAAGGGCGGCTGCCCTGGAAGGAGCGTTAGGATTTGCGAGTTCTGGTTACGGGTTCGGATGGCTACATTGGCGCTGTGCTTGTGCCAGCGCTTCAGGCGGCCGGGTATGAGGTTACTGGAATCGACGCAGGCTTCCACTCGGCTTGCCAGTTTGCCGCCGTCCCTTCCACCCCCGTCCATACGCTTTGGAAAGATACAAGAGACATCGAACTTGAGGACCTGGAGGGCTTCCAGGCGGTCGTGCATCTGGCGGAGCTTTCCAACGACCCGCTAGGTGAAATCGACTCTGCGTTGACCGAGGCGATCAATTTCCGGGCGACGGCGCGGCTGGCGCAACTGGCGCAGCGCGCGGGCGTGCGGCGGTTCATCTATTTCTCCTCGTGCAGTGTCTATGGCAAGGCATCCGAGGAGCTGTGCACGGAAGCCAGCCCAACCCACCCTCAAACCGCCTACGCGCGCGCCAAGCGTTTGAGCGAGGAGGCGATTTTGAGCTTGACCGGGCCGGACTTCTGCCCGGTGGTTCTGCGCAACGCGACGGTCTTTGGCCCCTCGCCGCGCATGCGCCTGGATCTGGTTTTGAACAATCTGGCTGCGCTGGCCTTCCTGGAAGGGGAGATCCGCATGGTGAGCGACGGATCGCCATGGCGTCCCTTGATTCACATCCGGGATCTGTGCCGCGCCGCCCAGCTGGCGCTGGAAGCCTCCGAAGACGTCGTGCGGGGAGAAATTTTTAACTGCGGGGATACTTTGGCCAACTACCGCATCCGGGAGATTGCGGCCTGCGTTCAAGAGGCCTTTCCCTCGTGCCGGATCATCCCGGGGGCCGCAAGTCCCGACCAGCGGAGCTACCGGGTGAGCTTTGAGAAGATTCGCTCCCGGCTTGGCTTTCAGGCGCGCTACACGGCTAAAGAGGGCGCGGCCGAGCTGCGAGAGGTTTTCGAACGTCTTCCCCTGCAATCCTTCCACCTGCGGGACAGCCTCTTTTTCCGGTGCCGCCGGATCCGCCAGTTGATCGCCGAGGGACGGCTGGACGAACAGTTACGCTGGACGGCGCTTGACGCTCCGGATGGGCAGCCTGCCGGCGCCAGCGCCGCCTCCCCGGACCAGCGCTGAGATGGAACGACTGCTGATCGCGATTCCCAGCTACAACGCAAAGCCGTTTCTGAGGGCGACCGTTGACCGTATTCCTTGGGACGCTTTTCCTGCGGACATCGCTCGGGAGGTATTCTTCATCGACAACGCGAGCCAGGACGGAACACAGGACGAGATTTGCCTGATCCGTCAGGAGCTGGAGGCGGCCGGCATTCCGGCTCAGGCGCTTCTTCGAAGCCGGAACCAGGGCTACGGGGCGAGCATGAAGGCCGCTTTAGATGCGGCCTTGGAAGGCGGAGCGGACTACCTGGCGATTCTGCACGCTGACGGGCAGTACGCGCCGGAGCTGCTGCCGCCAATGCTCGAACAATTGCGCGCCCGTCCGGAGGCAGCGCTTCACTTCGGCAGCCGGCTCACGGGAAGACCGCTGGCCGGGGGGATGCCGCTGTACAAGTACGCCGCCAATCACCTGTTGAGCGGTCTCCAGAACTTGCTGCTGGGCGCGCGCCTGAGTGAGTATCATTCCGGATACCGTTTGTACCGCATGGCTCTGATGGCGGGCCTGCCCTACCGCAACCTCAGCGACGGGTTTGTGTTCGACAATCAGATCATCTGGTTGATTCTCGACCGCGGGTTTGGCGTTTCCGAGAGCACGATCCCGACCCACTATGGGGAGGAGAAGTCCCATGTGCCCCGGATTGCGACTCCGCTGACTATCCTGGGCCAACTGGGGTTGTATTTGCTGCACCGCTGGGGAATCCGAAGATCGCGCTTGTATGCTGAACAGGAGTCGAAATGAGATTCATTCCGATGGAGGTGGATGGCGCCTGGGTGATTGAACCGGAGCGATTGGAAGATGAGCGGGGCTGGTTTGCGCGTGCGTTTTGTTCGGCTGAATTCGAGGCTCAGGGACTGGAGACGCGTTGGGTCCAAGCCAATATGAGCCTCAGCCGTAGCGCCTATACTCTCCGCGGCCTGCACTACCAGAAGCCGCCGCACGAGGAGGCGAAGCTGGTGCGGTGCGTGCGCGGGCGGCTCTGGGATGTGGTGGCCGATCTGCGGCCTGGTTCGCCCACTTTTGGCCGCTGGGCCGCCGCGGAGCTGACGCCGGACAACCTGCAATGGGTTTACGTCCCCAAGGGCTGCGCGCATGGATTCCTGAGCCTGGAGCCGGACAGCGAGGCCTTTTACCTGGTTTCGTGCGCGTACTGCCCGCAAGCAGAGGCGGGTGTACGGTGGGACGACCCGCTGTTCTCGATCCGCTGGCCGGCCGAGCCGCGCGTGATGTCCGCCAAGGACCGTAGTTGGCCGAGGTTCCAGGGCGCATGATCCTCGTCGACAAACGTTTGGAGGAACTCGAACGCGCGGGCACGCCGGTGCGGGTGGCCATGATCGGAGCCGGATTCATGGCCCGGGGCATTGCGCTGCAATTCGCCACCGCCGTGCGCGGCATGCGGCTGAGCTGTATCGTGTGCCGGACCCTCGAGAAGGGTTTGGCCGCCCTCGAGGCAGCGGGATTCAGAGGCTCGCGCGCCGTGCGGTCGGCCCAAGAGTTGGAACAGGCGATCGCGGACGAAGTCCCTGCCGTGACCCAGGATTACCGCATTGCGGTGGACTGCCCGCAGATCCACGCAGTGCTGGAAGTGACCGGCAGCGTGGACTACGGCGCTCAGGTGATCTGGAGGACCATCGAGCAGGGCAAGCACGCGGTGTTGATGAACCCCGAACTGGACGGTGTGGTGGGGCCGTTGCTGTTTGAGGCCGCAACGCGGGCCGGGGTGGTCTACACCAACGTCGAAGGAGATCAGCCCGGGGTGATTTTGAACCTGTACCGCTTCGTGAGGGGGATCGGGGCAACGCCGGTTCTTTGCGGGAACATCAAAGGGCTGCATGATCCCTATCGCAATCCCACCACGCAAGCCGGGTTTGCCGCGCGGTGGGGACAGAACGTCCGCATGGTCACGTCGTTTGCAGACGGAACGAAAATCAGCTTCGAACAGGCGATTGTGGCCAACGCCACGGGGTTTCAGGTGGCCCGGCGCGGCATGCTCGGGCCTACGGTCGAGCCGGGCACGCACGTCTCGCAGGCGCCCCAGTGGTATCCGCAAGAGGTGTTGAATACCGCGCCCGGATTCGTGGACTACGTAGTGGGGGCCGAGCCTTCTCCGGGAGTCTTCGTGATCGCCCGGCAAGAGCACCCTGACCAGCGCCACTATCTCAAGCTTTACAAACTGGGCGACGGGCCTTTCTACACCTTCTACACGCCGTATCACCTGTGCCACATGGAGGTTCCCACCACCATCGCCCGCGCGGCTCTGTTTCACGACGCCGCCATTGCGCCGCTTTACGGGCCTTGCGTGGACGTCGTGGCGGCGGCCAAAACGGACCTGCCCGCGGGCACATTTCTGGATGGGCTGGGGGGCTACACCTTCTACGGGTTGGCCGAGAATTACGCCGCCGCAAGGCGCGAGAACCTTCTGCCGGCCGGGTTAGGCGAAGGATGCCGCCTCAAGCGGGACGTGGCCCGGGATGAACTCTTGCGCTACGAGGACGTCGAGTTGCCGGGGGACTCTTTCGCGGTGCGGCTGCGGTTCCAGATGGAGGCCGCTTTCAGGGAAGCTCCGCGTAAAGCTGAAAGTGCGGGCCCTCGGTGATTCGCTGCGCCCGGGGATGTTGCTTGGCGACCCAGGCGGGCAGTCCCGTGCCGGCGCACAGCCAGGCTCTGGCTAGGCCTTCCGGGACGGGCTCCCCGGCGGGCCGGTACATGGTGTGCAGCACGGTTGTGTCGTCCGCGCTGAGCCTGCTAAGCCAGATCCGCTTTGGGAAGTCCACCCGCACGGTGCTGATGTTGGGACCCTCGTTGTATGTGCGGAAGACCTCGATGGGACTCGATGGCGAGATCTTCTCCAGGCCTGCCGCAAAACGTTCCTGGTTGCGTTCCACATGGCCCAAGATGCTTGGGGTTGAGCGGAGCGCCAAGTAGAAGATGTCGGGCAGATCCTTCCGCATCCAGCGCTCATAGGGCAGAATTTGGACGACGGCCGCCACCAGCAGACCCGCCGCCACGGCGGCGGTCCAGGAGCGAACCTCCAGCCAAACGAGCGCCTTGGCTAGAAGGAGGGCCAGCGGTGGGATGAGCAACAGGACATAGCCCGGCTTGTTGCTGTGGAGGAGAAACACGGTGGCGAGGCCGGGCGCCAGCCAAGCCCCAAACAGCAGCCAGTCTTGCTTGGGCAGCAGCGCGGCCAGGCGCCTCAGGCGCGGAGGGCGGCGCAGGAAAGCCAAGGCCGTCAGAAACCCCAGTAGACCAAAGACGATGAAGAACCCGTTCTCGCGGATCATGAAGTAGTGTAATTGGGGCGAGCCGCCGAAAAAGACAGAAGTCGTGCGGATCGCCCACATGGAGTTTTCTCTGGACAACTCCCGAAACTGCGTCCAGCCGCCGGCTGATTCCGCCACCGGCGCCAGCCAGGCCAGAATGGCGCCAGCGAGCGCTCCTGCTCCCGCCAAGGCAGCCGCCCGGTGCCGCAGGAACAAGCGGCCCAGAGCGGTCAGCGCCAAAGGCACAAGAAGAAAACCGCCGGGCGATCGAATGGCGGTGAGAATCCCCAAGGCCAGGCCTAAGGGGACCGCGGCCCGAGATCTTCCCCGCCAAACCTGCAACGCCAGCCATCCTGTGAGGCTGCTGGCGAACAGATCCGCGGCATAGGTGGTTTGGGAGACAGCGTGGAGCCGCACGAGCGGGGAAAAGGCGAGCAGGATCAATGCCGCCAGGCCCGCCTTTGGACCGCACGACTCGCGGGCCAGCTTCCAAAAGGTCAGCAGGCCGGCGATCATAAACAGCAGCGAGAGCACAACCATCCCCGTTTGAGGCGCGCCGGTCAGGCGGCTCACCCCGCGGAGCAGCAAAACGTAGAGCGGAAACCCGGGAGGCTGCGGCCGGTGCGCAGCGACGTCGAAACGCTCCCAGGCGCGGGCAAAGTTTCCAGCGTCGTAATCGAAAGTGTAGTGCGGGTGGAGGTACGGAACCTCCAGCGCCAACCAAAGCGCCAACGCGGCCAACCCCAGCCGGAGCATTTCCCCATTCTAGGTCAGCCGTATCCGAAATAACACAACGGCCGCCGCCTGGACGGCGGCCGATTCGGAACCAGCGGGTTGTCTCAACGCCGTCCGGCGTAGTAATGATTGGGCGCGCCGGGCGTGGGAGCGCCATTGGCAACCGGCTCGCCGCTTTCGTGCGCCTTGGTCAAATGGCCCATGATCGTGATGCCCGATCCGGAGACCGGCACGCCCGCCTCATGCGGCCGGCTCAGAGGCGTAGCCACCGTGACGGAGGCCCCGGCGGGCTGACCGCCTCTCCCGCCACCAAAGCCGCCCCGGCCTGGGCCTGTGCTGGCGATCACCACCGCTGTCTCCAGGTTCCTGCCGGTGTCAATCGTAATCGTTTGGCCCGGAGTGAAAAGGACCGGACTGGCGAGAGGGATCACGGTCGCGCCGGCCGGAATGGCGGTTCGCAGCGTCGAAGCGCCTTGCGTGCCGACCGACGCGATGATGGCGCTCTCCTGGTTGGCTCCCGTACCAATGAGGATGATCTGGCCGGGGGCGAAGTCCGCTACGCTGGCGACCTTGATGTTATTGACGCCCGCGGCCGCCGGCGCCGCCAGAGTCGTGACGGTCTGCATATGGAAATCGTTGCAATTGCTGTCGGTATCCGTGCCGTCCGGGAAGCGGCCCGAGCTGCGGTTCGGCGCAGCCGGGCTTTGAGCTTGAGCCCCGGGGAAGCCCCCGCGTCCGGGCGGGCCGGGCGAAGCCACGCTGCAACCACTCGCTCCAGCTCCGGAGAGAGCCTGGTAACCCTCAGCGGCCCAGGGGTCGACGATGAGCCCGTAGTTGAGGCTGTCCACGACCAGACCAGCCGCGTCGCGCAGAACCATGCTGCCCGCGGTTGGGGCGAGGGCCGGTCCTCCGAACCACTGATTGGGGGCCGGAGGGCCTTGGTAACCCGCAGTCGTGACCGCCGGATCGCGCACAACTGCGTTGATGTCGTGGTCCTTGGCCAAGGGTTGATCCAGCGTGATGCCCGTGCCGAGCGCCTGGACGGGCTCGTTGCTCGAGTGGGGAAAGGCCGTCGCCGGCTGGAAACTAATTCCCGTTCCCCGGACGCTGAAAGGCATATTCGAAGAATGGTGGAACTTCAGCGGCTCCGCCAGATCGAGGCCCGTGCCGGGGTCCTCGCCCGGCCGCAGGGGACCGTTAAAGGTGCTGCGGACCGAGGCTGTTCCAACCCGCGTGACGGTAACGGTCTCGATTCCGTGTCCAGGGCTGTCGATGTCCAGCCGGATTTTGTCGCCGACCGAAATGTTAGCCACCGAGGACACCTTGATGTTGGTGTCGCCGGGTTTGGCGTCCATGGAAAGCCAGGCTTGTGTGCCGGGCTTCCCCACGGCGGTGACCGTGGCGACCTCATACTTCTCGACGGTATTCGCGACGGCCGGGTAAGTTGCGCCGTAGCCGAGGGCGATCTTCTGCCCCACTTCGAATCCGGCCACGCTCGTCACCGGGACGTTGGTCGAGCCGGGAGGAATGGTGATCACCGGGCCGTCCGGAAGGGGCTGCCAAAGCGTGGTAGGAGGACTGGCCGCCGTCCCCACGCGCACAATCTTGCGAGTTTCCCGGTTGCCGCCGGTGTCGATCTCGACTGTGTCGCCGGCCTTCATGCCCTCCACGCTCCGGACGTAGATCGTGGCGTCGCCCGCGCGCGCAGGGGCGGCCAGCCCGGAGTTGGATAGGCCTAACAGATAGAAGCCGCCAGGCGCCAGCTTGGTCCCGGCCGGGATCTTTACCGACGAGAAGATCGGCTGCTGGGTTGGGTGATGGGCGAGGGTCCAGTTGGAGATGTCCACGGCGCTGGAGCCGGCGTTGTAAAGCTCAATGAAGGAGTCCGTCAAGTTGGAGCCCGCGCCGATGCGGAATTCGTTGATCCGCACCGGCCCGGCGTTTCGTACTTTCTCGACCGCCGTCTCGGTGCGGGTCACGCCGTTCGCCGTCCAGGAGGCCTTGGCGACTAAGTCGCCGTTGAAGGGCCTTGGCCCAGAGGTGACCCTGAATGTCGCGCTTACGCTGCCGCCGGGGGCGATTGGTCCCGCGAACGACTTCGTTGGGCCCGTGCCGCCAGAGACCACCGAGCTCCACCCTGCCGGTACGGAAATGCTCAGTTGCAGGTCCTTCACCGGCGCGCCGGTCGTATTGCGGAACGTCACCGTCGTCTCCTGGGAGGACAGCGGGGTGAACGTCTGGAGTCCCGGAGGCATAGCCACCGCCGAGGCCGGCGCGATGCTCAGCCGCGGCAGGTCATACTTGGCGGCCACTACGTTGGCCTGCACCTTCTGTTGGGTGGCCTCCGAAGGGAAGCCGATGGTCATCGCGCCTTCATAAAACGTTCCCTGAGAGCCGACGCTGTTATCGCCGCCGTTGCCGAGCAGGATCGCTCCTTGCTTGCGCATGGGGTCATAGCTGCTTCTTTCGTTCTTGATGCGAGGCCCGTTGAACATGATGGACAGCGAGCCCTTTTGCGCGTCGCCACCCATGGACCGCCAGTGGTGCGGTTCGCCGTCCGCTGTGGCGGTCACGAATCGCCAGGTGATGATGGGCAGGTCCGGGCAATACTTGTCGTTGGGGGACTCGTTGACGCAGCCCACCAGGTTGTTCTCCTGATCGGTCATGATCCAGGGGCCGGGCGCGGGTCCCCGATACCAGGCCGTGGCGTTGCCGTAGTAGGTGGTCTCCATGGTGCCGTCGCCGTCGTCGCGGCTATCGGTCTCGGCGTTGCCGTAATCGAAGCAGCAGCCGGAGTTGTAATGATGGCCGTCCACGACCCAATACTGACCCTGCGCCTGGTCGTCGACCGCAGTGCCTTTGGCGTCGTTCCAACGGAGGCCCATGCCCGGCACAATGAACACGCCATAGGCCTTGTGGCCCATGATCGTAATCGGGGCCATGTCGGCCAGCGGGACGTTGTTAAAGCCGCCCATGGCCGGGCCGCTGAATCCTCCGCGGGGCGCCTGGCGCAGGTGGTTGCCTTTGCCGGATTGATCGTAAAGGATGCTGATCCAGCAGTACGTGTTGGCGCAGAAGGCGTCCTGCGCGGCCGCGTCGGCGTATCCGCCCGGATCCGGTACAGGCGAAGCGGTAGGCTGAACCACGCCGATGTCCAGAGTCTTGCCGTCCGATTGCCGCATGACTTGGTAGAGCGGGCCATTGTAGGAGGCATACAGCGCGCGTGTCGTGCTATGAGCGGCCACGCAGGGCGTGCCGGCGGCGGCGTAGATGTCGCACGGGCCCTGCGGCCGTGGCGGCGCCGTGGCGGAGCCTGAGCTGGCTTGTCTGGCCATCATCAAAACGGCGCTGACTAGCATAAACGCCAGTGCGGAAGCGATCGCAAATTTAAATTTCGAGTTCATATTCATCCTGCCGATCTAGCCGGGCCTACCCCGGCCGTCAAAGTCCTCCAGGTTCCGGCGGCGGAAATGCACCGGTAAAGTAAACGAAAAAGCCTGCGTTCTGATTAAGGTTCAGTATATCTCTACCCGCCGCAGGTGGGAAGAGCTTTCCCGCCGCCGGCGTGTGCGACATAAACGTGGAAGATTAGGCGGTTGCTGACCGAGAGCTCCAGTAGTCTTCAAACGACCCGCTGAGCCGACAGCAGCGCAGGGCAAGGACTGCATTGGCGCCACGAACGGCCCAGAACATGCTCGAGCGTTTGAGGCGTGAGCCAATCACCTCCTTGCACCCGGCTTCGACCACGCCGGAGCCGACGAACAGACCCTGCGCCCGGAACGCGGGATAGCGCATGCGTTCCGCATTGCGCTGGAAATAGTCCGCCTCGTTGCGGACGAGCTGGGCGAGTTCTGGCCCGGCAGGCCGCAATTCGCCCAGCGTCTTCACCAGGGCTTCCATCTTGCCAGCGTCGAGTTGCTGGAGGCAGCAGGCCGTCCAGCGCTTGCGTGTCTGCTCGTCACCGGAAAACAGCTTGGCCGAGAGTTCCCAAAGGTGTTGCCGCGCGTGATAGAGGTCCACGATCTGAATGGCGCCCGGAAAATGCTGATCGGCGAGATTCCAGATCCAGACCGCCCCGTCCCCGATCACCACCCTCTTGTGGGCCCGGCTCCAACCCCGTCTCCAGGCCTCGGTATAGATGCGGAGCCCGAACGGTTCGGCGGTCTCGATCGCCGCCACATAGGAGGTGGAGGCTGCATCGCGCACCGGGCGGCCCTCCTTGTCCCGGCCGGTTTGGGTGAACACGCACCCCAGTTTGACCTCGCGCGTGTGTGCCGGCAGGCCCTCCACTTTGCCGCTGCGGCCTTCGGTCTCGGCCTTCACCACCGGAATGCCCGTGCCGTCCATCTCCATGTACAGGACGGGCGCCGCGGGCGCACAAACCTCTGGGAACTCCAGTTGCTTGGCGCGGTGCATTTGTTCCTGCTGGCGCGCCGCGATATCGGCGCCAATGGCTTCGGCCTGACGCTCCACCGCCTTGGCGGTGACCTCCAGACCGGCCAGCAACTCCAACTGACCCCGGCCCCGATCGAAGCTGGTCTCACTGCCGACCAGCGCCATCATGCGTCGTACCCCCGGAGAAGACTGCTGCCCCTCCACATCCAGTTCCCGATCCTGTGGGCTGTGGCCCTGATGGCAGCGCGGGCAGACATAGTAGGCGCGTTTCCACTCCACCGGTCCCAGGACCGTGAGCAGCGTCTTGGAGCGGTGATCGTGGTAGCGAGCCTGCCCGCCACAGGCGCACGCCACCGCTGCGGCGTGCTCGCCGCTGCGGTGCAAGAGCGCCGTCAACAGGGCCGCGCCGGCCCGATGGAGTGCCGCGCGAGCAGCCATCTCCACCGCTTCCAAGTCGAAACCATGGCCTTTGCGTTGGGCGGCAAAGACTACCTGGAGGAGCGTCTGGACTTCCCGCGTGACTTCTTGATGAACCGCAGCAGCCGTTTTTTTCCGCCTCCGTCCAGCCCGTCGGATCGGGCGCGACCGGGCGCAGCCGGCAAATCTGCTCATTGAGGGCGGTCAGTTCCGCGCTCAACTGCTGAAAACGGTGGAACTCCGCGACTTCTTCGGCCGCCTTGCGAAAAGCCAAGGGAGTGGCAAACGACTCCGCCACACTCTTGCCCTTGACTTTGCGGAGCAGCCGAAACTGCGGATGACCCGGATCCCCGGGCCGCGCGCAGTGGCAGGTGGGCCGGCCGCAACGGCGCGGAATGGCGGAAACGGTTCCGGGGCGGAAATCGCCCAGGGTGAGGAACTGCTGCAACAACTGGGCGCGTGCGGCTTCCAGCTCGGCGAGTGATTGAGACAAGTAGCGCCTCCTTGTCTGAGTACATGCCTATACTCAGAACAGGCGCAATTCCGGCCACACTGGCAAACTGTCCATTTCTATGTCGCGCACCCCAGTCGGCCTGAAACTCCCAGCTTGTAGTATATTATGCGGAAAGGAGGCGAGCATGTTCTGTGGCTTTTGTGGAGCAACGGTCCCAGAGAATTCGGTTTTCTGTAGTGACTGTGGCCAGCAACTCACACCAAAGACAGATGTGAGTCCTCAAGTCGTTTCAATTCCGCCCCCAACGGCAGCCCCGTTGCCGGTTGCCGCTAGCGCGGTCGTGCCCACTGGGACCGAAACCATCGTCCTGCGGGCAGGTGAGCAGATCTGGCACTTTGCCGAGGATGAAGGGCATATCGAGCCGGGCCAACGGCGGCCCGTGCTGATTCACGATGAACACATCGTGCATCTAGCGCACACGGACCGCCATCTTACTGCGGAAGAATTGCTGGGGCGGGTGCGGTCGATATTGGCTGCTCAACAGGTCCCCGTGGATGTGCGGTTGGTGAAAGTGAAATGGATCAAGGACTCCCGGGAAGTCAGATCGCGGCTAGTAGCATCCCTTCAGAACCATCCGTTCAGCGATATCAAAATGATTCTTGGTGTGGACTACATGGGCAACTGGGCCAGCATCCAACTTCACTTGGGCTTGGAGCCGGACCCGATCCCACCCGAGGCACCTTTGCCCAAGTGGTCATTTCCTTTAGACGCCGGCATCGCGCTGGGTGGTGGAGTGTTGCTGATCCTGCTGGGGTTGGGCACAAGCATGTCGCATGAGATGCTAGGGTTTCCGCTAGGGCTAGAGATGCTAGGGTTTCCGCTAGCGATGCTAGGGTTTCTCGGGGTTGCTTATGGTGGGATTCGGGCCTACCTAAGCTACAAGAGTCATATGGCCAAGGTCGCAGCAGAAGAGGCACGGCGGACGGCTGAACGGGTCCAACGCGAACTCAAGCGAGCGCAAGAGCGCTTCTCACGCACGTTCAAGGTGGACGACATGCGTCTGTTTTGCTCAGCTATGCGGCAGGTGTTTCAGGCAGTGGTAGACGACATTGTGAGCCGAGGCGCTGAGGTCGTTCGGGTTGAAGGAGGGCGAGGCGGTTACTTCGAGGCGCCGCAGCCGACACCGCGCCGTTCAGATGCAGCTGCGGCGGGCGTGTGACGGCCATGACGCCAGCGATCAATGGCTTCTTGGAGCCCCGGGCCAGAATCGGTTTCTGGCGAGGGGCTCAGGCTCTCGGTGAGACAGGGGTCGAGGTGTGGGAGGGAGCGGTTGCTCTGTCGGTTCTCGAGGTGGCCGGGGCTCCGGATTTCCAGGCGGCCCGCTTTCCTGATCTGGCCGCTTTAGATCCGCTCCAGATCGCGCAGCGTGTCGGTGAAGAGCACGACAAATTTCTGGCCGCCTTCCATTCACTGGGGCCCCAATTCGGGCTGAGTCTCCGCTATTGGCTGCGACGGCTTCCGGGACAAGAACCAAAGATTCGCCTCTTCTTGGTTGGGCGCAGCTTCGGCCGGACAGGGGAAGACGCCGCGAGCGGCCTCGGGCGATTTGACGAACTGGTGGATCGGAGCTTTCCGTGGGCGTATTACCGACTCCTCAGGCCCGGCGACTTGGACCCGGATGCAGCTCGGGCAGTGCTTCGGATGGAAGATGTGCTTTCACTGGCAGAAATTCTCAAGGGGGAGCAGCGGTTTGCGGCCTGGCATGACCCCGCTTTATGCGGTTTTCCATTCTACTACTTTCCGATTCCCTTCAACCCGGCGACCAACAACATGGTGGAGTTTTGCCGGGCACTCGCACAAGCTGGCCGCGGGAGTTCGGTCGTGGCAGACCTGACATTGCTGCCAACGGGGCCGATAACCGAGGTGGAGCGGGCCGAGCTGGGCAACTGGATGAAGATCTGTGAGCGCTGGGGACGGGATCAGCGTTTACCGGTCCCCGGCGGCCTGTACACTGACCCCCGGACGATAGAACTAGCGGCTGACCCGCACGCCCAGGAGGCAGCCAAAGCGTATCGTAACCTGCTGGACCGTTATAGCGGCCGACATCCGAAATGTTTCTTGTACTCCTTCCGGATTCTCTGGGACCAAGCGGAACCGCCAGAGAGGCTCGCGGCGGCGCTTGCTTCCCAGGCGGTGAAGAAGAACGCCGAATACCAAATCTGCCTCCTCGATCGGCGACATCCGGCCTTTGACCGCGCCCTGGCGGCGGCGCGTTGGGTTTACGTCTCGCCGGCCGTTTGCAACGACCAAATCTGGAGCCACCAGGAGGCTCCGGAAACGCTAAGGCGTCTGCATCGAATCGTGGATTTGGAAGAAGCCAGTGGCTTCTTCCGCCTTCCTATTCCTGGTAGGAATGGGTGCCCGGGGGTCAGTCTCGACTTCGGGTTGCTTGAGCCGAGCGGCCGAGAGGGAGTGTCCGCCAAGGGTGTCTCCATCGGACGCTTCATCTCTCATGGTCGGGTGACGGGCGAGGTAGCGACTTTCCTGCCCTCAGACCTGCAGAAACACTGCTTAATCGTGGGAACGCCAGGGTCGGGCAAAACCACGCTGTGCTTTTCCCTGCTGGCACAATTGTGGGAAGAGCACCAGACGCCCTTCCTGGTCCTTGAGCCGGCAAAGACCGAGTATCGAGCGCTGAAACGGCTACCTTGTTTTCGAGAAGATTTGTTGGTGTTCACTGTTGGGAACGAGCGTATATCTCCTTTCCGCTTCAACCCGCTGGAGGTTCCGGAGGGTGTGAGTCTCTCGGAGCATCTCTCAGCGCTGAACGCCTGTTTCGCTGGAGCATTCTATCTGCCGGACCCTCTGCCCATGATCCTGGAGGAGGCTTTACGGGAGGTTTACTACGAGAAGGGTTGGTCGGAGTACGGCGTCGGCGGCGAAAACGCGCAATGGGAAATGCCAATCCTGGAGGATCTTTACCACAAGGCTTTGGCCGTCGCTCGTTCGAAAAGTTACGCCAGCGAGGTAGCCAGCAACATCCGAGGAATGCTGGAGACCCGTTTGGGTTCGCTGCTCCGAGGGCCGAAAGGACGCTGTTTCAATACACGGCGCTCCGTGCCGAGCGAGGTGCTGCTAAGCGCGCCGGCAGTGCTGGAATTGGACGCCCTCAATGACGAAGAAAAAGCCCTGATGATGCTTTTCCTTCTGGTGCGGGTGCGACAGCAGGCCAAGAGGCGCGGAGGTACACGGACGGGACTCCAGCACGTTACCTTAATCGAGGAAGCACACAACGTGATCGGGCGAAGCGAGATGGGCGATGGAGGCGAACACCGAGCCAATCCTAAGCTTGTGGCCGTTCGATTCTTTACCCGAATGCTGGCAGAGATGCGGGCTTGGGGAGAAGGCATTGTTGTGGCCGACCAACTGCCCACGGCAATGGCGCCCGAGGTGATCAAGAACACCAACATCAAGGTCATGCACCGCTTGGTAGCGGCCGACGACCGCAAAGAAGTAGGTGCCGCAATGGTGTTCGACGATGCGCAGTTCGAACAAGCTGCGTTGCTGGTGCCGGGTCAGAGTTTCGTGTTTCAAGAAGGGTGGCCCAAGAGCCGGCTGGTAATGGAGCGGGACATCAAGAGCGAGCATCAACTCGAACCGCCTCCTGACGACCAAGAGGTGCGGCTGTGGATGGAGGAGTTCTCCGGGCGTGATGCCATGCGGCAGGCCTACCTGCCTTACAGCGGTTGCTGGGATGTGTGCCAGAGGTGCAACCCACAGATCCGGGAGGCCAATGAGCGGTATGCACAGCAGAAACTACCCGCCATCGAGGAGGCTAAGCGAAGAGAGCGAGGGTTTATGGCCACGGCTCAGGTTGAATATTACTTGGGTCTGCCGTGGTCGGCGCAGGATCGCATCGGGCAACACTGCGCAATAGTGCACTTTAAGGAGAAGATCGAACCTCGGCTAGGAAGCAAATGAGATTTGTTGAGATAGAGTCCGAAGGGGCTTGGCGAGGCGAGTTTCGGTGGCTGGATCCGGCCGCGATACCGGTCGGTGAGGGCGACCTTCACTGGCGAAAAGTGACGCCGGATGTAATCCGGGAGAGCTTCAACGCGCTGGAACGCTTTTCGCCGTTCTTGGAGGGAGCCGAGCTGGGGACCGAGGTAAAGGCCCGCCAGTGGAGAGATCGCTTGGCCGCATTCCGCGACGAAACCGGCCACCCTCTCTTTGCTGAAAAGGACCTGAGATACTTCGATCTTTACTTTGGCGGTGACAGCATACGTATCGAGCGCTATGCGGGACGCTACAATATTATTAATGGGCGGCACCGGCTTTGGCTAGCCCAACAGGAAGGTGTTCGGCGACTGCCGGTTTTTGTTGTAGAGCGAGTTATAGGAAACGAGGTGACAGACATGAGTGCGATGGAATTGGGAGATATCGAACGGGAATCGGTCGAGCAGCACGAGAAGGCCCACGACATGTTCGAGGAAGCTGAGGCGCACCGGGAGAGGGTTAAGAGGCTGGAGGCGGTGTACGAAGAGCTGAAGTCTTCCCAAGCGCAGGTGCGTAGCGAGGCAGGCGAGATAGCCCTAAAAGAAACCGTTCGAGCCAGGGAAGAGACGGAGAACCGTCTGGAGCAGCTTCGGGTTGAGCGAGACAGGGAACTGCAGGAGAACGAGAAGCGTGGGGCGGCTCTCCAGAAAGCTTTCGAAGGCCGGTTGAGGCTTTATTACGGAATGATGGCCATGCGTAATGAGGCCAAGGGGGAAATCGCAGGCCACGTTCATGCTGTTATGGACGCACTGATGCAGGACCTTCAAAAGATGGATGAAGTGCGGGTCATTCTCCGCGAGGCGCGGGAAAAACTGGAGCGACTCCAAATCTGAAACGCCAACGTGAAGGCGGTTGGGCGAAGCGGCAGCGAGGAGGTGAGCCGTGGCGGCATGTCATTCGTGTGGAGCTGAAAACCGTGAAGGCTATAAGTTTTGCCGACAGTGCGGAGCTCGGGCGGCGCCCAGCCCAAGCCCCGAAACCGTGCCTTGCCCTTCTTGCAGGAAGCCGCTTCGACTGGAAGCGCAGTTCTGCCGGGCTTGTGGAAGCCCGGTAGCGCCAAAACGTGAGGACGTTTCAAGATCGCCCGGCGCAAGCATCGCAGCCTCGGTTGCACCAGCACTTGTTGCCGAGATCCCGGAGCCGCCTCCGCCCGGGTCCACGCCCGTCGAGACACCGGCACCGTCCTCTCGGAAGCGGCTCCTGGCGTTGCTCCTAGGCGGCGGAACGGCGGTTCTTCTGATGGGTGCCTTCGCTTGGTACTGGATCTCCACTGCTGTGGAGCGGCAGTTCCGTCAGGCCGTCGAGAAACAACACCTCGTTTCGCCCGCCAGGGGAAATGCTATGGAGCTCTACCAGCGAGTCGTGCGCGAGAAGGGTAGCGCCAGTTCCACCGTCCGCAAACTGCGACAAATCGCGCTGCCTGCTCTGCAATCCAAGAGCGACGAGTTGTTCCGGCAATGGTACTCACAGCGCGGCATAGCCGCAACCAAACAGGCGTGGCGGCTGTGGTCTCGCGGGCAACTCGCTCCCGTGGCGGCATGAAAACCTTCGCGCGCGGAAAAGGTTTCAGGGGCTAGTACTACAGGCGGATATTGGGGAGACGCGCTGGACTGAGGTCCAGAAACTGCAAGACTGGCTGGCTGAGTTGAGCCCGCAGAACACGACGCTCCTAGCTCGTCAGGCATATGCCGCTGGGCAAGTCGTGTTCCTCGCCGGACAATATGGCGAGGCGCTCAACCACTATCGGCGGGCGCTGGAGCTCCAGCCTAACTGGTCGCTGGCGCTTAACGGAATCGGTCGGACCTGCCGGAACCTGCGCAACTTGGCGTGCGCGGAAGAGTACTACCGGATGGCGGCGGACGCTGACCCCAAGTGGATCTTCCCGCGGCAGAACCTGGGAGGCCTATACCTCGAGCTGAACCGCTTGAATGAAGCCGAGGCCGAATACTTGACTGCCGTCGACTTAGATCCGAACCGGGCAGGGTCGCGATTCTTGCTGGCGCAGCTTTACGAACAGGCAAAACGTAGGGAAGAAGCCTGCCGTGAGTACGGCACCGCTTTGAAGTTAGCCGAGAACTTGCAACGTCCGCCATTCGACCGGGAGCTGGTAGGCCGGCGCATGGCCAGAGTGTGTAGGTAAATCGCTCCTATGCCCAGGAGATGGGTCACAGCCGTCCTTGTCCTCTTTCTCGTTTCTGCGGCGTTCGGGGTGTGGTCTTGGCGACGCTGGCTGGGCGAGTTCGACTTGGTTGTTTACAACGGTCGAGTCTTTGACGGGGAGCGTTTTTTGCCCCGGTGGGTCTGCGTAGGTGTTCGCCAGGGCCGAATCAAGCGCGTGGGATTCCTTTACGGGGCGCATTCGCGCCGCTGGCTCAACGCTGCGGGAAATGTGGTGTCGCCTGGTTTTATCGACGTGCATACGCATGTCGAGCGAAACATCCCGCGGAGTGGCCCCTTTCGAGCCCCTAATTTCGTCCAGCAGGGCGTTACCACGTTGATAACGGGCAATTGCGGCACCTCCCGTGTGGACATTCGCGACCTTTTGGCAGGCCTGGAGGAGAATGGGAGCCAGGTTAACGTGGGTACGTTGGTTGGCGACAATTCCATCCGGCAGCGCGTGGTTGGAGACGCTGCGCGCCAGGCAACTAAGGACGAGTTACAGCGGATGCGTCGCCTAGTGGAGGACAACATGGCTGGCGGCGCCCTTGGAATCTCTACTGGGCTGGCTTACGCTCCCGGCGTCTACTCAACCCGCCAGGAGGTTGTCGAGCTGGCACGCGTAGCGGCACGGTACCGGGGTCTTTACGCAACGCATCTGCGCGATGAGGCGATCGGCGGCGACGAGGCGCTGGAAGAGGCGTTGCAGATCGGCCGGGAAGCCCGAATTCCTGTGCACATCTCCCACTTCAAGGTGGCTGCGAGGGCGCAATGGCGTACTGCGCAACGGCGGCTGGACAGACTGGAGCGCCAGCGGGCCGAAGGCTTGTCAGTGACTCTGGACGCTTACGCATACAATGCCTCTTCGACTTCCCTGGACATCTTGCTCCCGCCCAATCTTCGCGGTCGGGTCCGTTCGCGGGGTTTCTTCCAAGATCCAGCCCACAAACAGGCGCCGCTCGAGGCTATGCTGGCCCAACTAAGGCAAAACGGATTCCCAGACTACTCCCACGCCCGGGTGGCCTACTTCGGCGCGGATCGATCCGTTGAGGGAAAGTCTATTGCTGAGCTTGCTGGAGTGCCGTTGGGTAACGGAGAGCCGAATCTGCACCGCCAAGCAGAGACCGTTCTCCGGCTGCTGAGCCGCGGCGGCGCCCAGATGATCTACTTCGACATGTCCGAGGATGATGTTGAGACCATCATACGGGCGCCGCAAGCGTCATTCGGCAGTGACAGCGCAGTTCGGAGCGAGGAACTGCATTTCGTACACCCCCGCGGGTTTGGCAACTTTCCGCGGATTCTTGCCCGGTACGTCCGGGAACGGCAAGTGCTGACGCTTGAGGCCGCCCTGCGCAAGATGACAAGCCTCCCAGCGGACACCTTCCACCTGCCCGGGCGAGGTCGCATCCGAGAGGGCTTTGCGGCCGACCTTGTGATCTTCTCACCGGAGCGGATCGAGGATCGAGCCACCTACGAGAAGCCGCTGGAGCCGCCTAGCGGGATCTATTATGTCTGGGTTAATGGCGTGGAGGCCCTGCGAGACGGCCAGTTGACTGCTGCCAATGGAGGCCGACCGATTCGCCCGAGGTAGAACGGCCCGCCGGCGGCGAATCCCATGCCTCCTGACCTCAGCGAACGCGCTCCACTTTGAGATTCTTCAAGACATTTGTTTAGGCTCTTCTGACTCTCTTTTTTCGCGTCTCCTTTCTGTGTCTATTTCGGGGGCGGATGCTGGTGCGAGGAGCTATCGGGAAGATGGTCAGCAGCTTCTTGCTGGGAACCGGTCCCTCCTTGCCGGTTTTCGGCCGCCATGGCTAGGCTTAGCAAGGTGAGATCGCAGGCACGGTCGTCTTGCGCGTGCCAACTCGGCAGGTGCCAGCCGGGGCAAAGGCTTTCCAAGCCGTTCCGAGCTCATCCGGTCCCAGGCAGAACGGACGGCGAAGCAGCATCGCGGACCTCCGATCCAAACTCACTGATTATGACAAGCGTCGCCGCTGTACAGGAGCGTCGTCAATTTTCGCTGTCGCAAATCCGTGGCGGTCGTTTGGACAGGGGTTTTGCTACAATCGGTGTTCCGATGCCGAAAACAGAACGCGAGATGCGGCAGGACATCGTGGAAGTCGGCCGCATGGTGTGGCAGAAGGGCTGGGTGGCCGCCAACGACGGCAACATCACGATCCGCATGGACTCCGAGAGGGTGATGTGCACCCCGACCGGCGTTTCCAAGGGGATGATGCGCCCCGACGACATGATCATCGTCGACATGGAAGGCCGTAAGATCCTCGGCCAGAAGCAGGGGACCACGGAGATCGCCATGCATCTGGCGATTTACAAGCTGCGGCCGGATGTCCACGCAGTGGTCCACGCGCATCCGCCCGTCGCGACGGGCTTTGCCGCAGCCGGGCGGGCTTTGAATCTGGCGCTGCTTCCCGAGGTCATCATCGGCTTGGGATGCGTCCCACTGGCGGGCTACGGATTGCCGGGAACTCCCGAACTGATCGAGCCGATGCTGCCGCTGATCCCCAAATACGACGCCCTGATGATGGGCAACCACGGCGCGGTGTGCTACGGGCAGGATGTCTACAAGGCGTACTTCCGGATGGAGACCGTGGAGCATTTCGCGCGGATCACGCTCGTGGCGGAGCTGCTGGGAGGGCCGAAGGTTCTTCCCAAGCAGGAGGTGGAGAAACTGGTGGAGGCCCGGGCGCGGTATGGCGTCAAAGTCCCTTCGGCGGGTGAGCCGGCCTGCCCGGTGGCGGCCGAGGAGTTGAGCCCGGCCGGCGGCCGGATCGAGTTGACGCGCGAGGAGCTGATCGAGCTGGTGGAGCAAGCCCTGCGCTCGAGCGGACGGTTGTGATTTACAATTGGCTTTGATGGAACGGAGGTTGAATGGGTGAAGCATTAGGCATGATCGAGACCCGCGGTCTGGTGGCGCTGATTGAAGCCGCCGACGCGATGGTGAAGGCCGCCAAGGTGACACTGGTGGGTTGGGAAAAGATCGGCTCAGGCTATGTGACGGCGCTGGTGCGCGGCGATGTGGCGGCGGTGCGCGCGGCCACCGATGCCGGCGCGGCGGCAGCCCGGCGGGTAGGCGAGCTGATCGCAGTCCATGTGATCCCGCGCCCGCATTCGAGCCTGGAAGACGTGCTGCCGATCGGCAAGTCGCAAGGGCAAGGGAAGTAGGAACGGCTGCGGCGGGCGGGCGCGCGCGAAGCAGACGGCGGGCGCTCCGGCCTGGTAGGGCCCGCCGCCGCGGTGACACATCATGATACTGGCTCGCGTTGCAGGCAGCGTCGTCGCCACGCGGAAAGATCCGCGCCTGGAAGGGAAAAAGCTGCTCATCCTGAACCCGGTTTCGCCGCAGGGCGCGGTGGAAAAGGGTTATGTGGTGGCCGTGGACACGGTGGGGGCGGGATTCCGGGAACTGGTGCTGGCGGTAAGCGGAAGTTCGGCCCGCATGGCGGAGGGCTGCAAGGACACGCCCGTGGATACGGTGGTGGTGGCGATCGTGGACTCGCTGAGCCTGGATCAGCCATCCGAGTAAGGCGTATGTTTCTGGGCAGGGTGATTGGGCGGCTCTGGGCGACGGTGAAGAATCCCAATTTCGAAGGGCAGCGTTTGCTGTTGGTTCAACCGCTGACGCCGGAGCTTAAGAGCACGGGCAAGCCGCTGGTCTGCGCGGACACGACCGGGGCTGGAGCCGGAGAGCTGGTCTATTACTGCCGCGGGCGGGAAGCCAGCTACGCGTTTCTGCCGCGCGAGGTCCCATCGGACAGCACCATCGTCGGCATCGTGGACGAGGTGCATGTGCAGCGGGGCAAGCGATGATCATCGGGCGCGTCGTCGGCGAGCTGGTCTCGACCCAAAAGCACTCCACCCATGAGAATCTGAAGATCCTGCTGGTGCAGCCTCTGAATCTGGACGGCAGCGAGCGCGGTGACGCGCTGGTGGCGGTCGATTCGGTCCAGGCGGGCGTGGGCCAAACGGTCTTGCTGGCCACCGATGGCTACGCGGCTTTCTCGAGCGTAGGCCTGCCGCCTTCGCCGATCGATATGGCGGTGGTGGGAATTATCGACCGGATCGACCTCTCATCCTAACTCCGCGGACTCCCGGCGGCGCCGGCTCCGCTTGATCAGCCCAAAGGCGAGCACCAGTCCCATCGAGATCTTAGCCCAGTCGATGATCCAATAGCCCGTCTGCAAGGAGCGCAGGCGGTCCCGCGGGAGAGACTCTTCGGTGTCCAAAACGAAATCCGTGGCGGGGGTGAGTGCGCGCATCTCGGCTGAGATGAACCAGTGGAGGAACAGCACGCATCCCAACATAAGCGCGCAGAGCACCAGCGTGTAGCGCTTGCCGCCCGGGGCAAAGAAAAGAACCGCCAGCAGAACCAAGCCCAGCAGGATCTGTGTCCGCTCCCAATAGCGGGTCAGACGCCGCTCGGTCTCGGCTGCGCCGTGGCGAAGCAAAATTCCCAGCGCCTTCGGTTCTAAGTTGACCGTGAGGTTCAAGACCTCGGGGCGCGGCCGCCAAACCACGTCCTGCACCGTATTCCTCGCGAGCCACCCGGAGGAGAGGTGAAAGAGGCTGCCGGCGAGCCATGCGCCGGTCAAAAGAGCCGCAAGTCTAAAATAGTGCATTCTGTTCCGCCACCCATAGAGCCGCTCTGGGAACCTGTAACCTCAATCAGCCACGTAACGCTTGAGAACCAGACAGCCGTTGGTGCCGCCGAAGCCGAAGGAATTGGACATGGCGTAGTCGATCCGCATCGGACGAGCCTGGTTGGGCACATAATCCAGGTCGCAATCCGGATCCGGGAACTCGTAGTTGATGGTGGGCGGTGCGATCTGATCCCGAATCGCCAGCGCCGTGATTCCGGCTTCGAAGCCCCCCGCTCCGCCGAGCAGGTGGCCTACCATCGACTTGGTGGAACTGACCGCCAGCCGGTAGGCGTGCTCGCCGAAGCAACGCTTTATGGCCACCGTCTCAATCTTGTCGTTGAGTTCGGTGGAGGTGCCGTGGGCGTTGATGTACTGGACCTGTTCGGGGGCGATCCCAGCGTCCAATAAGGCGTTCCGCATGACGCGGTAGGCGCCGTCGCCGTCTTCGCACGGGGCGGTAATGTGATAAGCATCGCCGCTCATGGCATACCCGGCCATTTCGGCCACGATGGGGGCGCCCCGCCGGCGGGCGTGTTCCAGTTCCTCCAAGATCAGGATGCCAGCGCCTTCGCCGACGACGAACCCGTCCCGCTGCTTGTCCCAGGGGCGGCTGGCCTTCTCCGGCTCCTCATTGCGGGTCGACAAGGCGCGCATCGCGGCAAATCCGCCGATTCCCATGGGGCAGATCGGCGCTTCCGAACCGCCGCAGATCATCACGTCGGCGTCGCCGCGCTCGATAATCTTGTAGGAGTCCCCGATCGCGTGGCAGCCGGTAGTGCAGGCGGTGGCGGTGGCCGAATTCGGCCCCTTGGCCCCGACCCGGATCGAAACGTAGCCCGAGGCCAGATTGACAATCGTGGCCGGGATGAAGAACGGCGAGATGCGCCCCGGGCCTTTCTCCAACAGGTTCCGGTGCTCGCGCTCGATCACCTCGAAGCCGCCGATGCCGCTGCCGATGTAGACGCCCACCCGTTCGGCCTCCTCCGGCGAGATCTTTAGCCCGGACATGGCCATGGCGAAATCCGTCGCCGCAATGGCGAACTGGATAAAGCGGCCCATCTTCTTCAGTTCTTTGCGCTCAACGAACTTCTCGGGCTGAAAGTCGCGGACCTCGCCCGCAATGCGGCTGGAGAACTGGCTGGCGTCGAAAGCGGTGATGGTTGAAATTCCGCTGCGGCCGGCCAAGACCGCTTGCCAGCTTTCCTCCGTGCCTACCCCCACTGAGGAAAGCAGACCAACTCCCGTAACCACAACTCTTCTTCTCAAGATGGGATCCCCTTTGGACAGGCCCGCGACGGGACGCCGGCCGGGCTACTTCTTGGCCAGCTTGGCTTCGATATAGTCGATGGCGTCCTTGACGGTCGCAATCTTTTCGGCATCTTCGTCGGGGATTTCGACCTCGAATTTCTCCTCAAACGCCATCACCAGCTCGACGATATCCAGGGAATCCGCCCCCAGGTCGTCCACAAAGGACGCGGTGGGGTCCACCTGAGCCTCGTCCACCCCGAGTTGCTCCACAATGATCTGTTTCACTTGTTGCTCTACGGACATGAATCCTCCAAACGCTCTGCAAACTCAATGATTCTAGCGACCCAGCGGCGCTTGCGCAACTACCCTCGCTCGGCGCGCCACCAGCCCAAGGTCCGCCTCAACCCTTCTTCCAGGCTGAAGCGGGGCTCCAATCCCAGATCCCTCACCGCCGCCGTGACGTCGGCTTGGGAATGGCGCACGTCGCCGGCTCTTGGCGGCCCGTACGCCGGGGCAATCTCCACCCCCTCAATTCTCTCCAAAGTTTGCCACACCTGCTTCAATGTATACCGGTTGCCGTTACCGGCATTGTACACTTTCCCGGCCACCCCGCGCGCCCGGGCGGCCTTCAAGGTGACGTCCACAACATCCTCGACGTAGGTGAAATCCCGGGACTGCTCGCCGTCGCCGAATATGACCGGCGCGCGCCGTTCGGTGATGGCCTTGATGAACAACGAAATGACGCCCGAATAGGGGCTGGTAGGGTCTTGTCTGGGGCCGTATACGTTGAAATACCGCAGCGAGACCGTTTCTAAGCCGAAACACCGGTAAAAAACCTGAGCGTAGTATTCGCCGGCCAGCTTCTGAGCCGCGTAGGGGGACTGCGGCGCCGGCGCCATGGTTTCCACCTTCGGCAGAATCTCGCTGCCGCCGTAGGCAGAGGAACTCGCCGCATAGACGACTCGCCCGGCGCCCCCCGCGGCCGAAGCCCGCAGCACCTGAAACGTCCCGTCGACATTCACCTCATGGGACGGCACGGGGTCTTCAATGGAGCGCGGCACAGACGGGATCGCCGCCAGATGAAAGACCACCTCAGCGCCTTGGATCAGCGGCGCAATGGCGGCATAGTCCCGGATGTCAGCCCGCTGGAAGTCGATCTGCGAGCGGACCTCCTCCAAGTTCTTCTCTTTGCCGGTCAACAGGTTATCGATCACCACCACATGCCGGGCGCCTGCGGCGAGCAGCCCCCGCACCAGCGCCGAACCAATAAAACCCGCGCCGCCTGTCACTACATACTTCCCCATCCGGGTCCTTTCCTCCTCTCGGCCAGTCTTTCACACTCCAGGCGCCAAGAACGCGCGGCGCAACCCGCTAGCCTGCGAATTGCCTCAGGTAGCGCAGGCTCCGAGCCGTCAAGCCCTCCGGATCCTCGCTCTTGCCGAAGATCTCCAGGGACACCCAGCCGCGGTACCCCAGCCGCCTTAGCGTCTCCAGCACCGGGCGGAAGTCGTAGCCGCCCGTGCCGGGCGCGGCCCCGTCCATCTCATTCAAATGCACGTGCCGGATCAGATCAAAATACTTTTCCACCAACGCGGCGTGCGGTTCCTTCTCCGCCACGGCATTGTGCGTGTCAAACATGGTGGCGAGGCCCGGATGATGGATGCGCCGGACAATGGCCGCGGCTTCCTCCAGGCTGGTCACCACATCGGTTTGATCGGGCGAGAGGGCCTCGATCAGGAGGCAGCAGCCGCGCTCGGCCGCGTAGGGGGCCGTTTCGGCCAGACCGTCCACCAAGTGTGCGGTAGCCTCCTGGGGACTAAGCCCACCGGTGGCGGATCGCTGCCGCGGCGAGCCAAATACCAGCACGCCGCCGCCCAAGTCCGCGCAGAGGTCGATGAGACGCCGCAAATAATCCCAAGAGTTCCGGCGCAGCTCCGCATCCGGCGCCGTCATGTGCAATCCCGGCGGGCTGGCCAGCAGCCAGTGCAGGCCGGCGAATTCCAGGCCCTCCTGCGCCAGAATGCGCCGCGCCTCCTGACGGGAAGATGCAGGCAGCGAAGCGGGATCTTCTCCCAGGGTGAATGGCGCAAGCTCGAGGCCCTGGTAGCCGGCCCGCCGCACGGCGGCCGCCGTTTTGGCCAAGTCCCATCCCGCAAAGATCTCGTTGCAAACCGCAAAGCGCAGGTTAGTCATGGTTGAGTCCCTTCGGGTTTGGCGGCCACCACAACCAGCGAAAGGCCGGGCCAGGGCAGCAGTCCGTTGACTCGCCGCCAGAACCACACCGTCTTGTCGAACAACTTGAGGGTCGGCTTGGCGATGTAACTTCGCCGTAAGAGGCGCCCATAGAGCCACCAAGCCGGGGTTCCGATCTTATTCAACTGATGGACTTGTTCCACGCGAAGGCCCACCGAAACCAGCAGGGCGCACAGCTCCTCGCGCCGGAACCGCCGCCTCTGGCCCAGCGTCCGGTCGACGCTGCCGTATAGGCCCGGCCCTTGAGGAACCAATACCACCAGGCGTCCGCCAGGGACCAGGGTTTTTTGCGCCGATTGCACCACGGCTGCCGGATCTTCTACATACTCGAGCACGTTTAGGCACAGAGCGGTTTCGAAGGATTGCTCCAAGCCGCGGAAGTCTTCGGCGAGCGAGGGGTCCAACTTCCGCACCTCCACGTTGGGCGTCCGCAGGAAGCGGTTGCGGAGCGCGTGCAAATAGACGGGGTCATGCTCGCCGACGACGTAGCGCAGCTTCTTGCCCATCAGGCGGCCGGCGATGTTGCCGATGCCCGCGCCGATCTCGAGCACCGTGTCGCCGATGTATGGCCGCAGGATCCGCGCCATCCAGCTCAGGTACTGCGGCGTGCCGGTCAGGTTGTTCAGCAGTCCGCGCCCGTAAGGCTCGGCGTAAAGGTCGTCAATGATCCAGAAGTGGAGGATCGCGCCGAGGGCTTTGATCCCGTCGCGCCAGCCGATCTTCTTGCCCTCCTCATAGGTCCGGCCGTGGTAGCTGATCGGGACCTCGTAAATCCGGAAATTGCGCTTGGCGGATTTCATCACAATTTCCGGCTCGAAGCCGAAGCGGTTCGAACGGATGGGGATGCTCTTGAGTAAGTCCGTGCGGAAGGCCTTATAACAGGTCTCCATGTCAGTGAAGGCCATGTTGCAAAAGACGTTCGAGATCAACGTCAGGAACTTGTTGATCATCGAGTGACGCCAGGGCAACACCCGGCGCTGTTCGCCCGCCAAATAGCGCGAGCCAAAGACCGCGTCGGCATGGCCTTCGAGCAGAGGCTTGAGGAGCTTCGGGTACTCATTGGGATCGTATTCCAGGTCCGCGTCCTGCACCAGGCAGAAGTCCCCTTCGGCTTGCTGAATGGCGGTGCGCACGGCGGCGCCCTTGCCCCGGTTGACCTCGTGCCGGAACAGCCGGATGCACGGATGCTCCGCGGCCAGGCGCTGAAGGATCTCCCAGGTGCCGTCGGTGGAGTGGTCGTCCACGATGATGAGCTCGCGCTCCATCGATTCCGGAAGCGGCGCCGCCAGAACTTGGGCCAGAGAGCGCTCCACCACCGCCCGTTCGTTGTAGACCGGGATCAATACGGAGAGCTTCACGGGAATCATCCAGTATAAACGTCCCGTTGCGGGGCCGCATCTGGAAAGCCCGGCCTTGGGCGGGTCGTCCTATGGGCTGCAACAAGGCGGCGGGGCAACCAGCTCAGCGCTTCACCGGCGGTTCGCGCCGCGACAGAATCTCCCGCACGGCGTAGATGCGCCGCCCCTGGCTTTCGAAATAGGTGCGCATGAGCACCTCGCCGAGCAGCCCGGTGCTGAACATCAACAGGCCCGAGATCAGAAGCAGGGCTGAGGCCAGCATCATGGGGCCGTGTTCGACCAGAATCTCGTGCCCGGTCAGTTTGCGCAAGGCCAGATACGCCAGCATGAATGATCCTGCGGCCGTGCCCACCATGCCCAGCTTGCCGAAGAAATGCATGGGTCGGGTGAAATAGTGGAGCAGGAAGCGGATGGTCAGGATGTCAAACAAGACGTTGAAGGTGCGGCCCAAGCCGTAATGCGAGCCGCCGCTGGCGCGCACCGTGTTTTGGATGGGCACCTCGGCGATCCTGGCCCCGTAAAAGCTGGCGAGCGCCGGAATGAACCGGTGCAGCTCTCCGTAGAGGTTGATTTCCTTGATCACTTCCGCGCGGTAGGCCTTGAAGGTCGTCCCGAAATCGTGCAGGTTGACGCCGGAGACCTTGGCCATGAGCCAATTGGCGATGCGCGAGGGCAGCCGCCGCGTGATGGCGTTATCCACGCGGACTTTGCGCCAGCCGCTGGCGATATCGTAACCCTCGTCGATCTTGGCTACCAGCGCGGGCAGGTCTTCGGGGTGGTGCTGCAAGTCCCCGTCCATCGAGACAATGATGTCGCCGCTCGCTTCATGAAATCCCGCCGCCAGCGCCGCCGTTTGTCCGAAGTTGCGCCGCAGCCGGATGACCTTCAGGTGCGCGTCGGTCTCCACCAGGTTCGCCAGAAGCTCGTAGCTGCGGTCGGTGGAGGCATCGTCCACGAAGATGATTTCGTAGGGCCGGCCGAGCTGTTGCAGCACCGCCGTCAGGCGGTCATACAGGGGCAGGATCGAAGGTTCCTCGTTGTGTACCGGAATAACGATGGAAAGCATCGGCGCTCTTCCAGTCTAACAAGTCCCTGCGGCGCCCAAACGCACCGCAGCGGAGACCGGCGCCGGAAGCCGCGTTTCAGGCCTTGATCCGGTCGTAGTCGAACGGCTCATTGACCAGATGAAGGTAGGGTTCACCCTCACGCGGCAGATAAATCGTGCGCAGCTCGCAGCGGGGCAGATCGCTCAGCTTCACCGGGACCGCCTTGCCGCCCACCCATTCGTAAACCGGGATCTCCCAAGGATTGAAGGTGTCGCTCAAGCCGCGCTCTTTCGCGATGCGGTACAGGTGCACATTGCCGGGCTCGTGTCCGCCCAAATAGAGGCCGATGACGTCCAGCCGGAACTTGTCCTTGCCGAACAGCACGAGGTTGGCGAGATAATCCTGGCCCACCCGGAAGCCGTCCCCGTCGCGCCCGTAAATGCCTTCGATCATCGCCAGCCCGGTTTGCACCGTGCTTTGGTGGTCGCAGGTCTTATGCGCCCAGATTTCTTGCTCGAGCGGGCCGATGCCCGCGGCCTGGCCGCTGCGGTTGCCGGCGGTATCGTAGCGGGCGTAGCCCATCCGCTTATGGCGCTCGAAGAATTCCAGAACCTTCTTTTCGACGTCCGGCTGAATGTCCGGCTTGACGAAGTCCGCCACCTGGAGGACTGAGCGCCAGCCTCCGCAGAAATTCGTATAGGGATGCGCGACCAAACCCTGCTCGTTCTTGACTGCCTGGGTCAGGCACATGCCATGAGCCTTCCATTTGGCGATGTTCAAGAGCCAGGTGTCCGGCTCGCCCACGGGGGCGTAGTGCGGGATGCGCCGGAAGACCACTCCATCGGGGACCTTGGCCCAGTTGATCCCCATGCCGTCGCGCAAATGTTTGGGCCGCGGCTGCGATTCGTTGATCTCGACTCCCAGTCTTTCATGCAGCTCATTGAAGCCGCGCAAGTTCCAAGTGTCGTAAGCCGTGGATTCAATGAAGTGGAAGCGCCTGAGACCCAACTCCTTCAGCCCCGTGATCAGCCCGGCGTAAAAATCGGGGTCCGTGCCCACGCCCCAGTTCTCCTCGGGGGGACGCTGCCGGTCGTAGACGCCGGTCGCGTTGGGCTTGAGGATGATGCGGTGCGTCAGGGGCACGCCCGGCGTATCGCGCGGCACGAAGATTTCCCGGGCCAGCGCTAATCCTTCCTGGAACTTGGCCGCCGAGTCCATCTTTTCGCGCACGCGGGTCCGGCGCACGAAGACCGCCTTGGGGTTGCTCTCAATGAAAGGATGCAGGCCGAAGTAGCGGGGCTCAGCGAAACCGCCCGCACGGGCCTGCGCCCAGCCGGTGAATCCGCCCGCGGCGGCGCCCATCCCAGTGCGAAGGAAATCCCTGCGGGAGATATCCATCCCAGCCGCCCTCCTTTGCCTCATTATTGTATTGGAAAGCTCACGCGAACACCACGGTGGCGGCCCGCACAAGCTGCGGAATCGCCACTTCGGCAGCGGCGCCCCGGCGAGCCACTTTGACCTGCGCCGGGTCGGCCTCGGGACGCAGCAGCGTGGCCTGCTGGTAGTGGCCGTGGATGCGGGCCAGGACCGGAAATCCCGATGGCTGGCCGTAGTTGACAATGTGCAGAGCTGCGCGGCCGGAGAGTGGTCCCTCGCGCGGGGCAAGGACTGCCATCGCAACCGCCGCCTGCGCGTTGTAGAGACGCGCCGGACGGTAATCCCGGCCCGCGAAATCGATCAGATCCAGGGCGCACTCGCCCGGGTCGGAGACGGGCTCTTTGTAGGCGACGATCTGGCCCTGGCCCGCCGCGAAGACCTCGCGGTCCTCGTACGAACGCAGCAGCTTGAGTCCGGGGATCCGCCACCAGGCTCGCTCGCCCGGCTCGTCGGCCACGACCACCGCGCCGCCGGTGGCATGAGCCAAGATGCGGTCCCGAACCGGTCCCTGAGGCGCGGCGATGCCGCAGGCTGCCAGGAGCCGGATCCGGGCAGCGTCAGGGAGCGGCGGATCGGAGGCGGGGGCCAGCGCGGGCGAGACGTTGTGCCGGAAACACAGGTTGGCAATTTCATGAGACATGAAACCGGCGTCCACCAGCACCGTGATCAGCGGCAGGGCCGGCTGGCGGAACAGCGGCGCGTGGCTGCGGAGCCAGCGCGCGGTGCGGCCCAGACTTTGCCAGGCTGTGCGTGCGGCTTGGTTGCCGCCAAGCAAGGCCTCGCGGAAGCGCCCGTCCATGGCCATCAAGTAGTTGCCTCCGGCCAGCCAGGCCTCCGCCAAAGCCAGCTCCAGAGATTCGAAACGGACCGCCCGCCCGGAGGTGATGCCCGCGTCTTCATCCGGCAAGTACCCGAGCACAGGCGGAACCTTGGGATAGAGAGCCTGAAGGTAGCGGACAAGATAACAGTTCTGATCCAGCCACACGCTGCGCGTGGCGCTGGCCAGGGCCGGGTCTGGATTGCGCGTGCCGGGCCAGAGGCCCGCTTTCACCACGGTCAAGTCTCCGCCAGCGGCCCGCCCGGCTTGCTCCAACTCTACCGTGCGGATCGAGGCCTCGGGGATCACCTGGATTTGCGCTGCCCGGCAGGCTTGTTCAAAGGCCGGATGGGGCACGGCGGCCACCGCGGTGATCCCGCCCTCTTGAAGCAGGGAGACGTGGCGCGGGTCCGGATCCTGCCAGCGGATGGCGATCTCGCGCGTCAGATCCGTGGCCATGGCGCCTCAGGCGAAGCGTTTTTTGGCGGTGAACTGAGCCTGGCCGTACTCGCCGAGATCGACTGTGCCGCTCAGCACGCCGTCGGCCAGCACCGCGTCGAAGGAGTAGCCGAGGGAAGTTCCCTCGTAACGGTGCGAACTTCGGAATCGCACCCGGTTGCCGCTCACCGTTCCGCGCAGCTCCCCTGAGAGGAATTCGCCGTAATGGGTGCCGGCCAGCCGTTCGGCCGACTGCTCCAGATACAACGTGTGCCGGGCCTCGCCGTAGTCGAACTTCAGCACCGCGTCCCAACGGCCGGAGACCTGAACCGATGGAGGCAGGTCCGGGGGCGCCGCCTGCGCGGGCGGATGAGTGAAGACTTCGTAGATGCGGTCGGCGACAATCTTGTCTTCGCCGGGCATCATCATGTACGGGTTGATCGAGAACGAGCTTTCACCGCGGCCGCCGGCTTGGCTCGTGCCGGCCAAGTGGATGCGTGGATGGCCGGTGTCCAGGGCTTCGGCCAGTTGCGGACCGGTGAGGCCCACCTTGGCCGCATCCCAGTAGACCCGCAGCATGGGCGCCATATTCGAGGGCCCGGCAGGTTTGGTGATTTCGCTGCGCACGGTGGGGATGGAGGCCAGCCGCCGCCGGATAGTTTCCAGCCAGCCTTCCCACTCCTTCCATTCCGCGTCATGGTCGCGCCGGACCCAGGCCTCCACCGCGGCCAGCATCCCCATGATTTCTTCCTTGCCGACCTTCATGGAACGGCCGAAGGCATGGTGCGGTGCGCTATTGAGCCAGGCGGCTTTCAGTAGATCCTTGCGTCCCAGAAGCAAGCCCGCGCACTGCGGTCCGCGCAGGCACTTGCCGCCGCTATAAGCCACCATGTCCGCGCCGGCGGTGAGGTAGACGTTGGGGATGGTCAGCCGCTCGGCCGCGGCGTCCACGATGATGGGGATGTTGCGCGCGTGAGCCGCTTCGGCCATCTCCGGCAGCGTCATGGGATGCTGCCGGAGCGTCTCTCCGAGCAGCATGACCATGGCCGTGGAGGGACGCAGCGCGGCCAGGAACTCCTCCCGGCTGTTGGGAGTGAGAATCTTGACCCCGAGCATCCGCACGGCATGGTCGTACACGTTGCGGGATGGGCGCGGAATCACGACCTCGGTTTTCAGGCCCGGCATGTCGGTGGGCAGCCGCTGCATCTTCTCGGGATCCGCTCCCGCGATGCAGGCGGCGGTGGCGTGGGTGAGAGCCGCGGCGCAGCCTGCGGTCACGATGCCCCACTCGGCCTGCGTGAGTTCCGCCAGGCGCTTCCCCACGGCATCCATCAGCTCATCCAAGTGGACATAGTGCCGCGAGCCCTCGTCCATGGCCCGCTTCACCTCCTCCAGCGTTTGCGAGCCGCTGATGATGGTGAACGTGCCGCGGCAGTTGATGATCGGCCTCACGCCGATTCTCTCGTAGATGTTGCCTGCGCCGGTGGCCTGGGTTGCCGCCAGCGGGAGCCGGGCCGCCACCGCGCTGATGAGGCCGGCGCCGCTTGCCCGGAACACATCCCGGCGGTTGAATCGTGACAACCAGCTCGTTTTCATGCTGGAGCCCTCCGCGCCCTCCGGCGCACTAAATGTAGGCGATGCAGTCGATCTCCACGAGCGAATCGCCCGGAATCCCGCCCGCCGCCGCGATCGTGGTCCGCACCGGCGGCTCTTTGCCGAACCGCCCCAAAAAGACCTCGTTCATCGCGGCATAGTCTTTCAAGTCATTCAGGTATACGTTGACCTTGAGCACCTTCTCCATCGACGAGCCCGCCTCTTCCAGAGTCTTCTGGATCTGGTCAAGCACGTGTTTGGTGTGCTCCTTGATGTCACCCTTGAAGTGGGCGCCTACGCCGGAAATGAACAACAGATTGCCGTACGAAACAGCCGGGCTGAACAGGGGCGTGCGCGCAGGCGGCTTGCCGCCGGACCAGTGGACTTTCTTTACGGGTTTCTCCTCAGCCGCCTTCAGCGCCGGCGCAGCGGCCGCCGCCGCCAGTCCGCCTTTGAGGAGCTTTCTGCGATTGGTCTTGCCGTTCATGAGATTTCCTCCGCTTGTCGTGCGAGTCTTACGGCAGTATACACCCCGGCTTGGCCTGGGGGGAGCGCTACCGCTTCAAGACTTGCTCGACGGCCTCCAGAAGTTCGGACGGCTGAACAGGCTTGGCCAGAAACCCCGCCATGCCGTGGCGCAGGCAGAGGCTGCGGTAGTCGGGCGTAACATTGGCCGTCAAGGCCAGGACAGGAATGCCGGTGTAGCCGGGCAAGGCGCGCAACTGGCGGGTGACCTCGAAGCCGTCCACTTCCGGCAACTGGAGATCCATCAGGACAAGGTCGTAACGGCGGGCGCCGGCTTTTTCGATCGCCTCGCGCCAGTCTTTGGCGCAGTCCACCTGGTAGGAGTGGCGGCTCAGAATGTGCGTCACCACGCGGCACGCGACCTCGTTGTCCTCGACCACCAGGACGGCCTTCCGCTCGGGCGCGCCCAGCGGCATTTCGGGCCCTTGCTGGTTTGGGCCGGGCAGGGCCAGCGGGATAACGCACTTGCATACACAGCCCTCGCCGGGTTCCAAGCCGAACCAAAAGGATCCATTCAGCAGCCGGGTCAACTCGTAGACCAGTGACCAGCTTAGGTGCAGGCCGTTGCGTCGTCCGTCGACTCTTGATTCTTGCTTTTCGCGAGAACCCGGCGAGCCGGGCTGAGAAGAATCGGCGCCCGGCTTAGGGGTGACTTTGGTTTGCAGATTGAGCCGCAAGAATCCCTCCGCGGGCTCTCCCCAAATTCGGACCGAGATCTGCCCATGATTGCATGCGGCCGCCGCGCCGCGAATCAACTCCGAGAGCAACTCGCGCAGCCGGACGGCATCGCCCGAGACCGTTTCGGGGAGTTCCGGCGCCATCCAAACTTCTGCGGAAACGCCTTGGGAGAGATGCAGTTCAACGCAGCCGGGAAGCGCCGCGCGAAGGGTCTCCTTTAAATGGAACTCCTGCGGGGCGCTAGCGGCTGGGCTCAGGCTCAGATCCGCCAATTCCAGCGACTGGTCCAGCAGCGACACCAGCTCATCCAGGCAAGCTCGCGCCGTGAGCACGTAATCGCGCTGCTCGGCGCTGAGCGGCGTCTCCAATAGCAGGTCGATCATGCCCACCGCCCCGCTCAACGGCGTGCGGACCTCGTAGCTGAGGCCCGCAAGAAGCTGCGCTTTCCAGTCTGGCGCCGTCAGGGCCGGATCTTGCTTGCTTGTGTCCAGTGCGGCCAACCGCGGATCTCCCCTCGTAAACTTCATCGGAAACAGGATCCGCAGACTTTAGGCAGCCGCGCTCTTCAGCGGTCTTCACTGCCGAAAATGTTCGTGATCGCTTCGAAGGGACCGCGCTCATCGCCGCCGGTGCGCATCGGAGCCAGCTCGCGGCGCATCTTCTCCAGCGTCATGCTCTGAATGATGGCGCGTCCCGGGCCAGTCAGGGTGGCGACAAAGAGCCCCTCTCCGCCGAAGATCATCGTCTTGATGCCTCCGGCGAGCTGAACATCGTAGCTGACCGAGGGATCGAAGCCCACCACGCAGCCGGTGTCGATTTGGAGGGTCTCGCCGGGCTTGAGGTGGAATTCGATGAAGTCGCCCCCGCCGTGGATGAAGGCCACGCCGGGTCCGGTGAGCTTCTCCAAAATGAAGCCTTCGCCCCCGAGGAAGCCCGCGCCGATGCGCTTCACGAACTCGATGTTGATCTGGACGCTGGACTGGGCGCACACAAAACTGTCGCGCTGCACGATGAGGCTTTGGCCGGGGGCCAGCTCGAAGGCCTGGATGCGCCCCGGATAGCTGCCGGCGAACCCGACCTCGCCGTTGCCTGCGGAGCGGAAGTAGGTCCAGAACAAAGACTCGCCCATCAGCTTGCGCTTGAGCGCGCCGAGCAGTTTTGCCCCCAGGCTGTCGCCGGACATGCGGCTTTCCCAGGAGACGTTGGCGGTCTTGTAGAGCATCTTCCCCGCCTCGGCGTAAACCTCCTGGCCTGGTTTCAGCTTCAGGCGCGCCACCTGGAGGTTGTCGCCCTGAATGGTGTACTCGAGGGGCTCGACCGGGACGGACGGCACTGGCGCGGCGGCCACCGCCTTGCCGCAAGCCGAGCAGAAGCGAGCATCGTCCTTCAGTTGGGTTCCGCAATAGGTGCAAAACGCCATGGTTCGAGAATTCTCCGATGAGGTCATCTTACAATGGTGCTTACGAGGGCAGAGGCGGCAACGTTCCGCGAAGCCGGGAGGCGCTTGCGGTCCGCTGGGGCAGGGCCAAGGTGGAAGGCTGCGCGCCGGAACCTTCCAGGAGTTGACCGATGGACATTTTCGCGCACGGGCTGTGGGCCGGCGCGGCGGGCGCCGCAGCGAACCGGAGGCTTTCCCGGCGTCTTCCGATGCCTTGGCTTGTTCTTTGGGGCGTGTTTCCGGATCTGTTCGCATTCACGCCGACCTTTGTTCTCATGTTCTGGCTGCACTGGTTCGGCAATCCGCCCGCACCGCTCAGCCGCTTCGGCGGCGGCGTGCGCGAACTGCTGCCGGTCTTCCTCCAGCCGCATAACCTGTACTTGCTCAGCCATAGCCTCATCGTCTTCGCCGTGGTCTTCGGCGCCGTGTGGCTGCTGCGGCGAAGGCCGGCCCTGATGCTCCTCGCCTGGCCGCTGCATATCCTCATGGACATCCCCACTCACCGCGCCGGCCGTTTCGGAACGCCCTTCCTTTGGCCGCTATCGGACTACCGCTTCGACGGGATCTCCTGGGGCCAGCCGTGGTTCATGATCCTCAACTACAGCGCCCTTGCCGTCTGCTATGCCGCGCTGGTGCTGTGGAACTTGCTTGCCCGCCGCCAGAGTCGGACCAAAAGCGTGGCTGAAGCGCATGATCTCGTTTAATTTCAAATACTTGCAGCGGTCCTCTCTTGAAAGCTCCAGGAGCCGAACCCTATACTAAGGGTGTCGCTGCTCGAAAAACGCGGCGACGGGGGTTCAATCTTTCGTTCGGCGGAAGCCCTGGGTTCAGGGGAGACGGGCTGCCGGACCAAAGATCGGGGCAGGCAGTCCCTCTCTGGGGGCATCCGTAACGACCAGATGAGGTGAACGTATGCTCAAGCGATGGATCTTGGGTCTGCCGACCCTAGTGTGTCTTTTCGCGTTGCCAGTTTACGGGCAAGATACGGCAACGCTGACCGGTACGGTCACCGACCCCACAGGGGCAGTCGTGGTGGGGGCCCAGGTGACTGTAACAAATGTTGCCACCAACATTGAGACTGTTACAGAGACCAACTCCGAAGGCATCTACCGCGTGCCGTTCCTGCGTCCGGGCACGTATCGGGTGACCATTTCGGCGGCGGGCTTCAAGCGGTTCGTACGGGACAACGTGACTCTGAGCGTGGGGGCCACGGCGCCAATCAATGCCAGCCTGGAGATCGGCACGGTCACGGAAACCGTTGAGGTTCGGACTGCGCTTCCGCTGTTGGAGACCGAAACATCATCCACAGGCACGCTGGTTAAAGGCGACTACTTCTACCGGATGCCGCTGTACCAGCGCCACGTGCGGTCGATTCTCTATCTGACTCCCGGCGTGACGGTGAGCGGTTTCGGCTGGGGCGGGGAGCTGGGCGGCTTCCAAATCAACGGCGAATCCTCCGACCGCATCGGCTACTTCGAGGACGGAATGTACGGAGTGCGGCCAACCGGTGGCTGGACCACGGACACGATTCAGAACACGATCGATGAATTGAAGGTGCTCACCACGGCTCTTCCGGCCGAATACGGCCACTCGGCCGGCGGGGCGCTGGTGGTGGTGAAAAAGACCGGCGCCAATGAACTGCACGGTCTGGCCTCGAACCTTGTCCGGGTGGACGCCATGCAGCATCGGCGGTTCTTCCAGTTGGAAACCTTCAAGCAGCAGGGCGTTCATCTTCTGTTCATGCAGCCCGACGCCAACATCAGCGGCCCGATCTACATCCCCAAACTCTATGACGGGCGGAACCGAAGCTTCTTCCTGTTCGCCTGGCAGAAGCTGATCGAGAAGCAGTCCCAGCAGAGGATTTACACGGTGCCGACGGCCGCCGAGCTGAACGGAGACTTCAGCATGGCGGGGTCGGGCATCACGCCTTATCAGATCTACGACCCGCGGACGACCCGGCTGGAAAACGGCCTGTGGTACCGCGATCCTTTCCCCGGCAATATCATCCCCAAGAGCACCTGGGATCCGGTGGCCAAGAAGATCCTGGATTTGAATATCTGGGTGCCGCCAAACCGCACGGGCACGGCGACCTCCACCGGCTACATCGACAACTTCATGGCGATGCCCTACAAGAAGGTGTTCTGGAACAACTACTCCCTGCGCCTGGACCACCAGCTCAGCCAGAGTCTGAAGTCCTTCTTTAACTGGAGCTACAACGACCGCTGGGAGCGGCTGCCGGATATGAGCATCGCCAACCCGGATTTCGACTCCACGCGGCGAACGACTACGAACGCTCAGACTACGATGGGCATCGGCGCCACTTACACCATCACCCCGACGCTGATTAGCGAGGCGCGGCTGACCTACTACCGGTTCAAAGCGGACACTACCTCGCCGGTGTACGGCAAGAACTGGGCCGGTCTGTTCGGCATTCCCAACGTCGAGGCGGGCAGCATGCCGTCCATCACTGGGGTGCCCTACGTGGGCAACCCGGCGGTCGATGTCCAGGAGCATTTCAACTTCCGCGAGGACGTCAGCAAGCTCTACGGCAAGCACGCCTTCAAGATGGGTTACGACCTGCTGCGCGTCCGGCGGAACACTTACACTATCACCAACAATGCGGGCTCCTTCACGCTGGCCACCACCAACGGCCTCTACACCAACGGCTCCGCCATCCCCAATACGGGCGGCAAGGACCTGACCCGGCTGCTGACGGGCGCCGTTTCCTCGGCCACCTTCACGGTTAACCTGCTGAGCACTCTGCCGCGCAACTGGATCCACGGCCTGTATTTCCAGGACGACTGGAAGATCCGCCCGAGCGTAACCCTGAACCTGGGCGTGCGCTGGCAGGTGCAAAGCGTCATGAACAACAAGTACGGGCAGCAGTCCAGCTTCGATCCGAATGCGCCGGACAACATTGTGGCCGGCGCCATGGGCGTGATCACGCACCCGGCGAAGCTGCACAACAAGGACTGGAACAACTTCCAACCGCGGCTGGGCATGGCCTGGCAGGCGCGGCGGAACATGGTGGTTCGGGCCGGCTTCGGCCTGTCCACCGTGGACGAGCGGTTGCCGAACCCGCCGACCGAAGAGTACGGCTCGATTACCGCGCGGATCGACACGCCCTCCGGCGATTACCGTCCGAGGTTCCAGTTGAGCGCCGGTCCGATCCTGCCGTTGCAGTGGCCGGTGGTGCGCTCGAACGGGACGATTCCGTTCGTGGGGACCAACTACGGCAGCCGTACGGCAAGCTGGGTGGACCCGAACCGGAAAAGCCCTTACAGCATGAACTGGAACTTTAACATCCAGTACAACTTCACCACCAATTACCTGTTGGAGTTGATCTACGCCGGCAACCGCAGCGTGAACGGATTTGAGTCCATGCAGATCAATCAGTGGCCGTACGACTGGGCCTGGAACCTGTATCAGACCAATCTCACGCTGTTCAATACCATGCGCGGCAACCCGCAGGCCTACCGGCCGTTCACGAACTTCGGCACGATCAACTTCCTGACCAACGGAGCTAACTCGGTCTACCACTCCGGCACGGTCAAGCTGGAGAAGCGCTACTCCTATGGGCTGTCGTTCCTGACCTATTACACCTATGCCAAGAGCATCGACAGCAGCACGGGCAACCGGCTGATTCCGCGGAGTCTGGACCGGGCGCGGAGCGGCTTCGACCGGACGCACCAGTACACCGGCAGCATGAACTACGAGCTGCCCTTCGGCAAGGGCCGTAAGTGGCTGAACCGGGGCGGCGTCTGGGACGCCATCTTCGGCGGCTACGACATGGTGTTCATCTACCGGATCTCGAGCGGCAACCCGCTGACCTTCGGCTTCGCCGGCAGCCCCTACAGCTACATGCCGACCACGAACATCGCCTACCGGAGCGGGCGTCCGAACAGCACCGGCGACCGGGCGCGGCTGCGGGACGGCTGGGCGGACATCGGCGGCGACCGCTGGACGCGCGCGAACCAGAACAAGCTGATCCACTCGATGGACTTCTTCCGGTACCCGGAGGCCTTCACCTTCGGCAACGTAGGGCGGAACACCATGGACCGGCAGCGCTTCATTGACCACGAATTCTCCGCGCAGAAGGAATGGAAGATCAAGGAGCGGTTCACCATCCAGTTCCGCTACGACTTCCAGAATCCGTTCAAGTGGTACAACCTGGGTCCGCCGGATACCACGGTGAACTTCACCAACCCGGCGATCTTCGGCACCATCGAGCCTTCCACCGGCAACGAAGGCACCACCGCCAGCGGCGGCGGCCAGCCGCTCCAGAACATCACGCTGGCGATCCGCTGGTAACCCCATACACCGCTTCACCCGCGGGGGCGGCCTCACCTCCGCCCCCGCATTCTTTTCGGGCCGCCTCTCCGTTCCTCAGGGAAGCCTCCCTCCCGGACCCCACCGCGAGTTGCTTCAGGCGTTGGTCTCCGATATAGTCGAGTGTGGGCCTCAAGGCGGAAGAGACCGACTCCCGCCGCTAGCCCCCGGCGAGCCGGCCCAGACCCGTGGGGCGCCCCACGCAGTTTAAACATAATCAGGAGGCATTCTGCATGTTTTCCGGTAATCCAACAACGGAGGCGCGCGGCCGCACGGCTGTCGCGCTTCGAGTCTTCTTACTGCTGCTGACGGCAGCCTGTTTGACGTCCCCGCTGCTGGCCCAGGCCGAACACCGCGGCGGCGAAGCGAACCTGGTGCTGCCTGACTTGAGTCAAGCGCAGTTTCTGGGGACGATCAACGGCCACACGCTCCTGATGGGCGGCTTGCTGGTCAGTGCCTTAGGATTCCTGTTCGGCTTGATGATCTTCACGCGGCTGCGCAATTTGCCGGTGCACCAGGCCATGCGGGAGGTCTCGGAGCTGATCTTCCAAACCTGCAAGACGTACCTGGCGACGCAAGGCAAGTTCCTGCTGCTTTTGGAATGCTTCATCGGCGTGATCATTATCTTTTACTTCGGCCTGTTGCAAGGGTTCCCAGCCTACAAGGTGTTGATCATTTTGTTGTTCAGCGTGGTGGGCATTGGCGGCAGCTTCTCGGTGGCGGCCTTCGGCATGCGCGTCAACACCTTCGCCAACTCGCGGACGGCCTTCGCCAGCCTGCGCGGCAAGGCATATCCCTGCCATGACATCCCGTTGCAGGCCGGGATGAGCATCGGGATGCTGTTGGTCTCGATCGAGCTGGTCATCATGCTCTTCATCCTGCTGTTCGTGCCGGGCGAGCTGGCCGGTCCGTGCTTCATCGGCTTCGCCATCGGCGAGTCGCTGGGCGCGGCGGCCCTGCGCGTGGCCGGCGGCATCTTCACCAAGATCGCCGACATCGGCAGCGACCTGATGAAGATCGTCTTCAAGATCAAGGAAGACGACGCTCGCAACCCGGGCGTGATCGCCGATTGCACCGGCGACAATGCGGGCGACTCGGTCGGACCTTCGGCCGACGGCTTCGAAACATACGGCGTGACCGGCGTGGCGCTGATCACCTTCATCTTGCTGGCCGTCGCAAACCCGCTGGTTCAGGTTCAACTGCTGGTCTGGATCTTCTCGATGCGCGTGATGATGGTGGTGGCCAGCGGCGTGGGTTACTTCGTGAACAAGGCCATTGCCCGCAGCCGCTTTGCGGATGCGGAGAAGATGAACTTCGAACAGCCACTGACCACGCTGGTTTGGCTCACTTCGCTGCTGTCGATCTGCCTGACCTATGTGGTCAGTTCGGTCATGATTCCGGATCTGGGCGGCGACTCCTCCCTGTGGTGGAAGCTCTCCACCGTCATCAGTTGCGGCACCCTGGCCGGAGCCCTGATCCCGGAGTTTGTCAAGGTCTTCACCTCAACCAACTCCCGGCATGTGCGCGAAATTGTGACCAGCTCGCGCGAAGGCGGCGCCTCGCTCAACATCCTCTCGGGCTTTGTGGCGGGCAATTTCAGCGCCTACTGGCTGGGCTTCGCCATCCTGTTGTTGATGAGCATCGCCTACAGCGTCAGCACAATGGGCCTCGCGAGCATCATGGTGGCGCCGGCGGTGTTCGCTTTCGGATTGGTGGCCTTCGGCTTTTTGGGCATGGGCCCGGTGACCATCGCGGTGGACAGCTACGGTCCGGTGACCGACAACGCCCAGTCCATCTACGAGCTCTCCATGATCGAGACTCTGCCCAACGTCAAGTCCGAGATCCAGGGCCAGTTCGGTTTCACGCCCGAATTTGACAAGGCCAAGGACAACCTGGAAGAGAACGACGGCGCGGGCAACACCTTTAAGGCGACCTCCAAACCGGTGCTGATCGGAACGGCCGTGGTGGGCGCGACCACCATGATCTTCGCCACCATCGTCATGCTGACCAACGGGTTGAAACAGAATCTGGAGCTGCTGTCGCTGCTGCACGCTCCCTTCCTGCTGGGTCTGATCACGGGCGGCGCGGTCATCTACTGGTTCACCGGCGCTTCCACCCAGGCCGTGACCACCGGCGCTTACCGGGCGGTGGAGTTCATCAAACGCAACATCAAGCTCGAGGGCAGCGAGAAGGCTTCGGTGGAGGACTCCAAGAAGGTGGTCGAGATCTGCACCAAGTACGCCCAGAAGGGCATGTTCAACATCTTCCTGGTGGTCTTCTTCTCGACCCTTGCCTTCGCTTTCCTGGAGCCGTTCTTCTTCATCGGCTACCTGATCTCGATCGCCATCTTCGGCCTGTTCCAGGCGATCTTCATGGCCAATGCCGGCGGCGCCTGGGACAACGCCAAGAAGGTGGTCGAAACGGAACTGCGCGCCAAAGGCACCGAACTGCACGCGGCGACCGTGGTGGGCGATACGGTGGGCGATCCGTTCAAGGACACCAGCTCGGTGTCTCTGAACCCCATCATCAAGTTCACCACCCTGTTCGGGCTGCTGGCTGTCGAGTTGGCGGTGTCGGTAACCGCCACGCAGGGGCCGACGCTGAGCCACATCCTGTCAGCCATCTTCTTCGTGCTGTCGCTGATCTTCGTCTACCGCAGCTTCTACGGCATGCGGATCGAGACGGGCGAGCAGGGCTGAAGAGTTCACCTCCGGCCATTTCTTCGGGGCGTCTGCGGGCTGCAAGGTCCGGGACGCCCCTTTTGCTGCCTTGGATCCGGGTTTTAATCGTGACGGCTCCGCGGCAAGCCGCTCCGCTATCATGAGATTATGCTCAGCCGGCGAACTTTCTTGTTGGGCAGCGCCATGCCGGCCTTGCTGCCCGCCTTGGCGGCCCCTCCGGTGAACCGCTCCCGGATCAGCGCCATCACCGATGAAATCGCGCGCTCGCCGCAAGGCGCGATCGAGTTCCTGAAGCAGTACGGGTTGCAACTGGCCGAACTGCGGGAGGTTCCGGGCGGCGGCGGCGCTTACGAAAACCTCAGCGAGGATCGCCTTCGCGAAGCTGCCCGCGAATTGAGGGAGGCGGGCATCCGCGTGTCCTTTTTGGACGCCGGCTCAATGAAGTACCACCTGCCCGGCACGGAGCCGGCCCGGCCGCGGGCCGAATCCGAGGAGGCTCGGGCCCGGCGTCTCCAACGCGAGGGCGCCGAATTCGAGCGCCGCATGGAGCACATTCGCAAGGCGATCCGCGCCGCCCAGATCCTGGGCACGGACAAGGTCCGGGTGTTCGCCTTCGGCCGGGTGGCCGAACCGATGAAGCTGATGCCGCGCATCGCCGAGATCTTGGCCCCCATGGTGGACCTGGCCGCTTCCGAAAAGATTCACCTATTGGTGGAGAACGAAGCTTCCTGCAATGTGGCCACCGCCAGGGAGCTGGCGGAGCTCGTGAGGCTGCTGCCCTCTCCGTGGTTCGGCATCAACTGGGACATCGGCAACGGGATGCCGCACGGAGAAATCCCCTTCCCCGACGGTTACAACCTGCTGCCCAAGGACCGCATCGGCAACGTGCACATCAAGGGCCGCAGCGTCCTGAACTATCCCGAGCGCCAGGACTGGCGGGCGATCTTCGACGCGATGACCCGCGACGGCTACACCGGCGCCTTCGGCCTGGAGACGCACATCTTCGGGGAAGGGCAGATCCAGGCTTCACACGACGCCATGCGCGAGATCCTGCGCATCCTGGGAGAGCCTTACCGGGGCGCTTGAGCCGCCGTTGCCCCGGGCACGGGATTCAGCGGCCGCAGCAGCGGGCAACCCGCGCTACCTGGACCCGCCGGACGCGGCTGCCTTCCGGGACATCTCCACGGCGACGAGTTCAATGCCCTCTTTCTTGCCCAGATTGCGGGAGTACTTCTTGTCCTTGGGATTGTTCCAGTGCTCGTGGACGCCGAGACTCTGCAACGGAACGCCGTCCCCCTCGGGATCATACCGGACGCCGGAGGGCGGCTTGCCGGCCAGCGCTGCTTCGTGCAGGTAATTATCGGGGTTGCCGGTCACGTTGGTGGCGCGGGGCTCGGCGGCGAGAAAATCCAGCGCCACCGAGTCGATCGCCACCGGGTCCTGGGACAGAAAGAGACTCGCTGCCCATGCATCACCGAAAGAGGCGAACCGGATGACGTTGCCCTCGTTGTGCTCGCTCTGATAGAGGCCGTCAATCAGGTAAAGCACCGTCTTGCCGCCTAAGTGGCGGTGCCCGATCAACTCCACCAGCGGGTTGTAGGATCCCAGGGGGTTGGTTCGGCTGATGTAGGTATGCAACGAGCCGGGCGTCCAGCCGCCGGCCGCGGGAAAGTACACCGAACCGAAATGGTTCTTGGCGCACAAGGTGACGCCGGCCATGAAGTGCGGCCGGAACAAGGCCATGTTGATCATGTACCGCGCTTCCACCACCGGCTGCGGCAGGAAAGCTTCCTTGAGAGAAGGCTCCGCGAAGTGGATGGGATTGCTCTTGTCCGGCTTCGCCAAAACCCGGCCCCCCAAACCGTAATCGTTGTTGACGACAAACTGGACCGCCTGGAAGTCCGGCTTCGGGTTGGCGCGGATCTTGTTGTAGATGGGCGGGCCGATATTGCGCCCTTGGGCCGCTTCGTACAGCAGGATGTCTTGCCCCGGCACGCCGGCGTCGATCAATTGCCTGACCAAAGCATAGACCGCCTGCGGGCTCGGCAAGCCATTCAACGGCCGGGCGCCCTTGCCCCATTCCGGGCTGCGGTCCTGGTTGCAGTTAATCTTGATGGCGATCCTTTCGCCGCGCCGGTAACCCCGCTCGCCTCCGCCGTGCGTCCGGTTGAAATGCCGGAACAGCATCTCCCAGGCCTGAGATGCGGTCTTGGCCCCGGTCAGATCGCGTAACCCTGCCTCCATCATCCGGTCCACGGCCGCCTGGTCGGTATTGGCGTCGTCCCACCAGTTGCCGGTCTTTCCATCCCATCGGGTGGCGCTGGGGTCATGCACCCACACCACGCGCCCCGGATGAATGCCCACGCCCGCGCCCATGGGAGCGTTCGGGCCTTCGCTGGGCTGGAACGGAACCACAGGACCGCGCTGCGCGGCGGCTTCATCGGTCGGCGCCAGCGGCAGCCAGATCAGCAGCAGCGCCGTGGCCGCCACCCCGGCGGCCCAGCTCCAGCGCAAAGCCGGCCCCAGTCGGAGCGCCCTTTGGCGGAGGATCCGCGCTCCGGCCATCCCGGCCAGCCAGACCAAAAAGCCGCCCGCCAGCGGCGCCGAAGCGCGCTGGCACGGGTAAGCGGCGCGCGACGGTTTGGGAATCACGCGCGCCAGAAACCACCCCAGGGACGCAGCGCCAAGCAAAACAAAGAGCGCTCTTTCCCAGATTCGGGTCTGTTTCCCAGAAATCATGGCACACCTCCCCGCCGATGCGAGTATATCTTACGCCGCGGGTTGCTGTTGAGTCAGGCAGTGCAGGGTTCCAAAACCGAGAACCAGGTCGACTGCATGGATGCCCACTACAGGCCGGTCCGCAAACAGCTCGCTCAAGATGCCCAGCGCCAGCCGGTCGTTGGGATCATTGAAGGTGGGGACCAGGACGGCGGCGTTGGCGATGTAGAAATTGGCGTAGCTGGCCGGCAAGCGGTCCCCATCGAAGAACAGCGGCGCGGGCATGGGAAGGGGAATGACCTCCGGGCGGGAACCGTCCTCCAGGCGAAAGTCCGGTACGCGTTCCCAGTTCTCCGCCAGCGGGCGGTAGTTGACGTCGGCGGGGTTGTCTTCCCGGATCATCACCATCGTGCGCCGGTTCACGAAACGGCACAGATCGTCGACATGCCCGTGCGTGTCGTCACCGGCGATCCCCGCCCCCAGCCAGAGAATGTTCGTGGCTCCAAGGTAATCCCGGAAAGCCTTCTCATAATCCTCGCGTCCCAAGCCCGGGTTGCGGACCTGTACTTGCGGATCGAGGTAGCATTCCTCGGTGGTGATGAGCGTGCCGCACCCGTTGACGTCGATGCCGCCGCCCTCGAGGACGAACTCGCGCCCCTGGCAGCGGGCGCGAAAGAGCGTTTTGCCGAGCAGCCGCGCGGCAGTGTCCGGCACGCGCCGGTCCTTCTGCCAGTCCGGGTATTTGGCCCAGGCGTTGAAATGAAAGTGAACAATGGCGCTCTCGCCATTGCGGCGCACAAAGACCGGCCCGCTGTCCCGAGTCCAACTGCGATTGGTCGGATGCCGGATGAATTCCACCCGGGATATGTCCGCGCCTGCGCGCTGAAGATAGCGGCGGGCCATCTGTTCTTCGGCGGCGGAGCGCACCATCATCCGCACGATCTCTCCCGGGGCCAGCTTGCGCGCCATCTCGGCATACACCCAGCGGATCGTATCCAGCTTGTCCGGCCAGTCGGTGGGGTTATGAGGCCAGGCCAGCCAGGTGGCTTCATGCGGCTCCCATTCGGCGGGCATCGAAAAGCCCAAAGCGGCCGGCGTTTCCATCGGATCCCTTCGTTGAACTTCTGTCATAATCGTATTTTCAATCATGGCAAAGAACAGGAAACCACATCTGCGCTATCGCGAAGATCTCTCGGATCTGCCCGACTGGCTGCGGAAGAAGAAATGCCCGCACCGGCACAAATACCTGTCGGGTCCGCGGATCCTGCCCAAGGGGATCCACGGCAAGGAGAAACTGGCGGATTTGATCGACGAGAAGTTTCTCGCCTACAACTCCGCGCGCCTGCGCGAGGGATGCCGGCTGTTCGTGGAGAAAATGCTCGAGCCGGATGTCACCATCGGCATGAGCTTCGCCGGAGCGCTGACGCCCGCTGGGCTGGGCTGCTCCTGCATCGTTCCCCTGATCAAGGCGGGTTTTGTGGACTGGATCGTGGCTACCGGCGCCAACCTCTACCACGACCTGCACTTCGCCCTGAACTATCCGCTCTACGTGGGCCGCCACAACCTGGACGACGTGGATTTGCGGGCCAACGACATCGTCCGCATCTACGACGTCCTCGTCGGATACAGCGATTGTCTGATGGCGACCGACGAGATTCTCCGGAAAATCCTGGCCCAGCCGGAGTTTCAAAAGGAGATGGGCACGGCCGAGTTGCACTACCTTCTGGGCCGCTACGCCGCCGAGTGGGAGCGTAAGGCGGGCTTGAAGGACGTTTCCGTCCTGGCGGCTGCCTACCGCGCCGGCGTCCCCTGCTTCACCTCCTCGCCGGGCGACTCCACCATCGGCATGAACATCGCCGACGTCGAACTTCGCGGCAGCAAGCTCCGCATCAACCCCTCCATCGACGTCAATGAATCCACGGCCTACGTCCTGGCGGCCAAGCGCAGCGGGGGCAAAAGCGCCGTGGTGCTGTGGGGCGGCGGAAGCCCCAAAAACTTCATGCTCCAGACCGAGCCCCAGATTCAGGAGGTGCTCCGCATCAAGGAGTACGGCCAGGACTACTTCTTCCAGGTGACCGACGCCCGGCCGGACACCGGCGGCCTCAGCGGGGCCACGCCGAGCGAAGCGGTGAGTTGGGGGAAGGTCGATCCGGCCGCCTTGCCCGATGCGGTCGTCTGTTACACCGACACCACCATCGCCATGCCGCTGTTCACCCACTATGCGCTCAGCCGCCACAAGCCGCGCAAGCTGAAGCGCCTCTACGACCGGCGGGAACAGGTGGTGAAGGCTCTCCGCCGGGAGTACTTCCTGCACAATAAAGTGAAAATGCTCGACGGGTCTGATCCCGTGTTCTGATGACCGCGCGCCTTTTGCAGAAGATCGCCCGCGAGCACGGCACGCCCGTCGTCGTCATCGACCACGAGGTCATCCGGCGCAACTACGCCTCCTTCCGGCGCCACCTGCCCAAGGTGCAGGTTTACTATGCGGTGAAGGCCAATCCCGCCCCCGAAATTGTCCGCACGCTCTACCAGGCCGGCGCCAGCTTCGATGTAGCCTCTCTGCCGGAATTCATGCTGGTCTACGAGAACATCAAGCGCTTGCCGGCCAAAGAGCGCCAGCAGTTCATCTGGGACAAGATCGTCTACGCCAACCCGATCAAGCCGAAGGAGACGCTTCAAGCGCTCGATCGCTACAAGCCGCTGGTCACCTTTGACAACCGCGCGGAGCTGGATAAAATCCGCCGCTACGCGCCCCACGCCGGCCTGGCTCTGCGCTTGCGCGTCCCCAATACCGGTTCGATGGTGGAGCTCTCCTCCAAGTTCGGCTGCGACCCCGGCGAAGCGGTGGACTTGATCCAGGAGGCTTTCTCCTCCGGATTAGTAGTGGAGGCGCTGAGTTTCCACGTCGGGAGCCAGTGCACGAACTTCGACAATTTTGTTCAGGCGCTTAATATGGCGGCCGCGGTGATGCAGGAGGCGGCGCAGCGCGGCCACGAGATCAAAATCCTGGACATCGGCGGCGGCTTCCCCGTGCCCTACGACCGGCACGTCAAGCCGCTGAGCCAACTGGCCAAGAAGATCAACGTCGAAATCGCCCGGCTGTTCCCCGCCGATCTCCAGATCTTAGCCGAGCCGGGACGTTACTTGGTGGCTACAGCCGCCACTGCCGTCGCCACCGTCATCGGCAAGGCCGTGCGCGACGGCAAGACCTGCTATTACATCGACGACAGCGTCTACCACACCTACTCGGGAATCATCTTCGATCACTGCCAGTACACGCTCAAAGCCTTCAAGAAAGGCAAGACCGGAATCTGCGCCGTCTTCGGGCAGACCTGCGACGGCTTGGACACCATCTCCCACGCGCAGGAACTGCCGGAGCTGGACATCGGCGATCTGGTCTACGCAGAAAACATCGGCGCCTACAGCAGCGCCTCCAGCACCTGGTTCAACGGCTTTCCGCCGGCCAAGCTAGTGCACATCCATCAGTGACCCGCTGCGCTCAGGTGCCGGACGCGGATCCCTGGCAGCGCCGCGAAGCTGCGGTCATAGGTCCAAATCTCCGCCGCGCCGTTGTCGAGGGCGGTGAGCGCGATTTGAAGATCAAAGATGCGCGGGCCGCGAACGCCAAGATCCCGGGCAATGCCTAAAAGCCTCGCCGGGAAACCTGGCCCCGGCTGCCAGAGTTCTGCGCCGGCGGCTCGAAGATGGATCACAAACGCGGCCGCCTCCCGTGGCGAGGAGGGCTTGCCCGCGCATTGCGGGTGGGTGACCAGGCTCCAGAACTCGGTCAGGCAAGGAGAAGGAATTCCCCAGCCGTCCGGATTCCGGCTGGCCTCCAGAATCATGCGCTTGGCCCCGGCGTGCTCCGGCAGCAGGGACCGGTGCGCGTAAACCAACACGTTCGTGTCCAGAGCGATCATCGGTTGCGGCGGATCCACTCGTGCATGGCGGCGCGGTCGGAAATGTCCAAGCCTTCCGGGAGTCCCCCTTTTACCGTCACCCAGCGAATGCGCGCCCGACGCCGGGCAGTCTGAGGCCGCGCCATTTCGCGGAGCAGCGCCCGCTCCAGGATCGCCCGGATCGTCGTGCGTTCTTCGGCGGCACGCTTCTTCAAAGCGGTGAACAGGGCGTCCGGCAGCTCCACGGTGGTCTTCATATGGATTCCCATATTACCATAAATATGGATCACGGACCCCGCTGCGTTACACCGGCGGCGCGGCCATGATTTCAGCCCGCGGCCGTCCGCCTTCGCCGCCCGGCGGCCCGCTTCCTCCACCCTTGCGCCGGATCACCCGCCCCGGCTCTCCCGCGTCCTATATATTGAGGAGGGATTCGGATGCGAAGGACAATTCTCACGGTGGCGGTGCTCGTGGCCGCGGCCGCCATGCTGGTCGAGGCGCAGCGGCGGGGCGGATTCCGTGGTTTCGGCCGGGCCGACGAAGTCCCCACCCTGGCCAGGTCCGACGCCGAAAAGCGCGTCCTGGACACGTTGCGGGAGGCGCAGAGAACCGGCGCCACTTATCTCAACGTCTCGGCTAGCGACGGCCGGATCCTGCGGGTTCTCGCCGAAAGTTCCGGCGCCAAAAACATCGTCGAGATCGGGACCTCCACCGGACTTTCCGGACTTTGGCTGAGCTTGGCGGCCATGTCCACAGGCGGCAGAATCACAACCTTTGAGATCGACCGCGGCCGCGCCGCCACTGCGCGCCGCCACTTCCAGCAGGCGGGCGTGGACCACCTGATTACGGTCGTGGAAGGCGATGCCCATCAGAACGTCACCAAACTCAAGGACCCCATCGACCTGCTCTTCATTGATGCCGATAAGGAAGGGTACCTGGACTACTTCAACAAGCTCTTGCCTCTGGTCAAGCCGGGTGGACTGATTCTGGCGCACAACGTGAACTCGGCGCCGGACTACCTCCGCGCCGTCACCACGAATCCCGAGCTCGAAACGGTCTTTGCCGGCGACGGGCAGGACCTGGGCATCACTCTGAAGAAGCGCTGACGCGCTTTCGCCCGCCAACACCGAAGCCGGATCGTTATGCCGGCCGCGGCCCATCGAGTGAGCGCCCGCCCGCTTCTGCTAACTTGGTAGCAGAGGCGGGGTGAAGTTCCTCATCCAAAACTTCGGTTGCCGGGCGACGCAGGCCGATGGCGCGGCTCTGGCCGCAGCCCTCGAGGCGCGCGGTTTCCAGGCGGCCCGCGGCTGCGCGGAGGCCGATCTGGTGATCCTCAACACCTGCACGGTGACCTCCAGCGCCGACCAGGACGTCCGCCAGAGCGTGCGCCGCCTGCGGCGGGAAAACCCTACAGCCAAAATCGTGCTCACCGGTTGCTACGCGCAGCGCGCGCCCCAGGAAGCAGCGGCGCTGCCGGGCGTGGGACTGGTTGTGGGCAACACCCACAAGATGCAGATCCCCGAACTTCTCCTTGTGGAGCCCGCCTCCTGCGACAGCCGCATCTTCGTGGGCGACATCTTCGCGGAACAATCGCTGGCGCTGGCCCCGGTGCTGGAAGCCTCCGAGGACCGGACTCGGCCGAATCTCAAGATCCAGGACGGCTGCAACAACCGCTGTAGCTTCTGCATCATCCCCTCCGTGCGCGGACGCAGCCGCAGCGCTCCGCCGGACCAGGTCGTCCAGCAAGTGCGCGAGCTCGCGGGCCGCTGCTGCGAGATCGTGCTCAGCGGCGTCAACCTGGGCCGCTGGGGCAGGGAAGCGGGCATGCGCATGCGGCTGGCCGGGCTACTCCGGCGCCTGCTCGAGGAGACGCCGGTCGAGCGCCTCCGCCTCAGCTCGGTCGAACCGATGGACTTCTCCGACGGGCTGCTCGAGCTGATGGCCTCCACGCCCCGCATCGCCAAACACGTCCACGCGCCCCTGCAATCCGGCTCCGACGCCGTCCTGCGGCGGATGCGGCGCTGGTACCGTGCCCGGCACTACGCCGAGCGCATCCGGCGCGCCCGGGCGCTCATGCCGGAGGCGGCTATCGGCGCCGACGTGATGGTGGGCTTCCCCGGCGAAACGGAAGCCGACTTCGAGCAGACCCGGGCGCTCATCGAAAGCCTGCCGTTCACTTACCTGCACGTGTTCACCTACTCAGCCCGTCCCGGCACGCCCGCGGCCGAAATGCCGGACCAGGTGCCTGTGCGCGAACGCAAGCGCCGCAACCGCACCCTGCGGGAACTGGCGGCCGCCAAGAACCTCGCCTTCCGCCAGAGCATGGTGGGACGGCGTCTTTCGGCCGTGACCATCGAAGACGGCCGCCTGGCGCTCTCCACCAACTATCTGAAGATCGAATTGGAGCAGCCCTGTCCGCCCAACCGCCTCGTCGAGGTCGAAATCCAGCGCGTGACTCAGAGCGGCCTCGCCGGTCAGGTCATCCTTTGAGCGCCTGATCCAAATCCGCGATCACGTCGTCCGCATCCTCAATCCCCACCGAGAGCCGCACCAGGTTTTCGGTGATTCCCAGCCGCTGCCGCTGCGCGGGCGACATCTCACGGTGCGAGCTGATCACCGGATAGAGGATCATGCTGTGCACATCCCCGAGCGAGGTGGCCCGCACCACCAGCTTCAGCCGGTCGATAAACGCGAACACCGCCTCGCGCGCCGCATCCCGAATCCGGAAGCTCACCATCGCCCCGTAAAGCCCGGGTGGGAACAGGCGGGCGATCACCGCCGCGTCGGGATGCGCGCTCTGGCCGGGGAAGATCACGCTTTCAATCCGGGGATGGCTTTCCAGCCAGGCGGCGATGCGCGCGGCGTTGGCGCACTGGCGCTCCATGCGCAGCGGGAACGTCTTGATTCCGCGCATGGCTAGATAGGCCTCGAACGCCCCCAGCACGGGCCCGTTTGTCCGGGCCAGAGTGCGCATGGTTTCGTAGTGCGCTTCGTCGCACACCACGATGCCGCCCAGTACGTCGCCGTGCCCGGCCAGATACTTGGTCAAACTGTGGACGCAGAAGCTCGCGCCCAGCTCCAGGGGCCGCGCCAACAGCGGCGTGGCGAAGGTGTTGTCCACGATCAGCGCGGCGCCGGCTTGCTTGCACATCGCCGCGATCCGGTCGATTTGGCCCACCCGCAGCGTCGGATTGGAGATCGTCTCCATCAGCACGCATCCGGGCCTGTGCGCCGCGATCGCACGCTCCACGGCTTGCAGATCGTAAATGTCAACGTGGTGGACGGCGGTCCCCAACGGCTCAAACACCCGTACGAGCAGATTCAGCGTCGCCCCATAGAGGGCCTCGGCGGCCAGAATCGACTTGGGCCGGTCGATGAGCGCCGCCAGGATGGCCAGCTCGAGCGCCGCCATCCCGCTGGCGCAGGCCTGCGCCCCGTGCCCGTTCTCCAAAGAGGTGACCAGCTCCTCGAGCGCCGCGCCGGTGGGGGTGCCGTAGCGCGCATAGGAATAGCCTTCCAGCTCGTGGCCGAAGATGCGGTCCAGTTCCTCTTGCCGCGCGCTGATGTAGCTGGCGGCGGTGTAGATCGGCGTCGTGACCGGGATCTGCTCCGGCGGCTTCTTGCGGTCGCCGGCATGCACGGACTTAGTATGGATCTTCAAGTTACTTCCTCTTCCAGCGGACTCCATCCTTAGTATCTTCCAGGATAATGCCCTTCTCGGCGAGCGAAGCGCGGATCGCGTCGGCCCGGGCGAAATCGCGGGCCTTGCGCGCGGCGTTGCGCTCGGCGATCAGGGCTTCGATCTCGGCGTCACTGATTCCGATTTCGTGCGCCGTGGGCCGCAGCACATCGAAGATGCTGTCGAAGCGGGCCAGCAGGTCCAGCGCGGCGGCGGCATTGCCTTTCTTGAATTCGCCGGCGTCCATGGCCGTGTTCAAATCCCGCACCCAGTCGAAAATGGCCCCCAGCGCGCCCGCGGTGTTCAGATCGTCGTCCAGGGCCTCTTCAAAAGCCGCCCGGGCCTCCGCCGTGCGCCGTTCGATCGCCTCGCTCAAACCCTCCGGGAACGATTCGGTTTCCAGCCGCAGCTTGAAGTTGCGCAAGCGCTCGATGGCCGCCCCCGCGGCGCGCAGCGCGTCGAAGGTGAAGTTGAGCCGCTTGCGGTAGGGGACCGAAGCCAGCAAGTAGCGCACCGCCTCCGGCGCGTAGCCTTTGGCCAGCACATCGCGCAGCGTGTAGAAATTGCCGAGCGTCTTCGACATGGTCTGGCCGTCCACCATCAGGTGCTCGGCGTGCAGCCAGAACCGCGCAAACGGCTTGCCCGTGGCCGCCTCCGACTGGGCGATTTCGTTCTCGTGGTGCGGGAAGGTGAGATCGATCCCGCCGGCGTGAATGTCCAGCGTCTCGCCCAGGTACTTCATCGACATCGCCGAGCACTCGATGTGCCAGCCCGGCCTGCCCGGCCCCAGCGGCGTGTCCCAGTAGTGCTCGCCCTCCTTGCGCGCCTTCCACAGCACGAAATCGCGCGCGTTCTCCTTGTCGTACTTGTCCGTGTCGACGCGCGCCCCGTCCAGAATGCCCTGAAAATCGATATGGGACAGCTTTCCGTAGCCCGGGAAGGTCGAGATGCGGAAATAGACCGAGCCTTCGCTGGTGTAGGTGTGGCCTCGTTCGGCCAGCTTTTGGATGAGCGCCACCATGTCGTTGATGTGATCCGTGGCCTTCACCAGGTATTCCGGGCGTTCCAGCCGCAGCGCCGCGGCGTCTTCCAGAAAGGCCTGCGTGTAGGCCGCCGTATACTCCTGGATGGACTTGCCGGCCTTGATCGACTCCTGGATGATCCGGTCGTCCACGTCGGTCAGGTTCATCACATGCTGGAGCTGGTAGCCGCGGTAGCGCAGCCAGCGGCGCAGGATGTCTTGAAAAGTAAAGGTCCGCAGGTTGCCGATATGCGCGTAGTTCCAGACCGTCGGGCCGCAGGTGTACATGCGGACGGTGCGGCCGTCGGCCGGCTGGAACTCTTCGAGTTTCTGCGTCAGCGTATTAAACAGGCGTAAAGCCATAGGCTCTCTTGTGGGGCTGATTTTACATCGTAGCAGGCATTGCCCCAGTGGCGTGTGTCTCAGGATTTGCGCCGCTCCCCTTTCATGTGCTGCCACCCGTGGAGCCAGCCGCCAGTTCCCGTGGAGCGAGCCGCCAGGCTTGCCACGCCGGCAGCCCTGTGCCGGCGGGTGGCAGCCCGGCCCCTTTCATCCCCCGTTGTCCGCCCCCCGCTCATCAGTTGCTCGTTGGTGAGCTTTTTCTCCGCCGCCTCCGCCGCATGTGGAGCGCACTTTGTAGGGGCGGACCGGCGTGTCCGCCCCTGCTGCCCCCGGTGGAGCGAGCCGCCCGGCTTTCCACCCCGGCCTCTCCGTGGAGCGCGCAGTCTTGCGTGCCACACCGGCAGCCCTGTGCCGGCGGTTGGCGACTCATCCTCCCACATCCCCCGCTGCGCGCCGCGCTCATGGGCCACTCTTGCGATGAGTCTCTGTCCCGCACCCACCGAAATGGAAAGTCGCCACAGAACGGCCCGCTTACGATGTGGCCCTTACAAGCGACCTACTCACGGCCCGCTCATACTGATGACCTCGGTGCCGCCGGGCTGCAAGGGCAAGCACACAAGAGTACACGCTGCCTCGCCCCGTTGGCCCGCGGCTGGTCCGGTCTTGGCCTTTTGCCTACCACCAACTCACGGCTCTGTCGAATGTCCCCGCGCAGGCGATGCGTCCAGCTCCTCCCCCGGGTTTGGCCGCTGGCTTGGACTCGCGGCTTACGAGCCGCGATTGACCCGGATCGAGACTGCAATCGCCGGTCTTAACTCCCGTTCGATATTGGTGGTCGATCCGAAAGCAGCTACGTCCAGGAACGCGCGTTCACTCAGCCGCAAGCTGATCCCCCCGGTGGGATGCCATTTCTCCAAGAAGTACCCGCCGCCGCCCCGGAACTCGACCCAGCTGAACCGGTACTCCATTCCACCGTGAAAACGCGACCCCTGGAAGCCACGGGAGCCTTCGCCGACAACGGACCACCGGCCTCCCTGATAGGCGGCGCTCCCCGTGTAATCCACGGGCAGCCTCACTTCTAAGGTGGAAGGCGGCGCAATGCTGCTCTTGACAAATGAGCCCCCCTGCACCAGGCTCGCCATCTGATAGCGGTGACCAGTGAGCTTGTTCCACTGAATCCGGTTCCCGATGCCATTGACGCCAAATCCCACTTCCATCCGGTCCACCACCGCCGCCACCCCCACGTCCACCGCGTAGCCACTTCCGGATTTCGCCGTCAGGCGGTCCACCACCGCCGGGGCGGTGGCTGGCAGCACGGCCAGTTGCCCGTTGGAGTCCGTGTCGAATCGCACCGTTACCTTGGCGTCTTCGTAGCGGAACCCGCGCAGATAGTGGTAATTCATCCCCACATACACCCCTTCCCGGCGCTGCCTTCCCGGCAAAGCTATGCGGCCCCGGTAGCCGCCGGTCACCGCCAGCGCCGCCTGCCCCACGCTGGTGTCGTGGATCGCAAACGTCTTGTTAGCTAGAGACGCCAGCGGCACCGGGGCGGAGCTGCCTAGGATCTCCGTGAGGGCCGCGTCGATGTTCAGTTCAGTCTTCGCCGACAAGTAAGGTCCCGCGCCAATGTAAAACCCCTGAAAGGAGCCATCGTCGCGCTTCCAGACTTTTACCGTCTTGCCCCAGTTGGGCGAGGCCAGGCCTTCCGCCAGGAGATGGTTGGTGGGGCGGAATCCTCGGTACTGGTTCAGGTCCCGAGCGAGCTCTCCATTCACAGCGTCTTTCACAAACTTCCCCCGGGTTCCCGCCGGATTCCTTCCAATGACGTAATGCAATGGGTTTGCTACCGACTCCAGGACAAGCACTGGGTCAAACTCGTCGTCATTGGGATCGAAGTGTTTCCGGTAGGTCGATAACTGTATGAATCCTAATGGCAGCACCGTGGAGCCGTAGGGTCTCTCCTGTTCAATCATCTTGGTGGCGAGGTTTTCCGAGTGGCCGATGCCGCCCAATCCAATCTTGCGGGCGTCCCCGGCATAACTCTGGGCGTGGATCGAGGCGCAATACAGCAAAAAGGTCACAGGCACAACAAACCGCAGGCCCATCTTGGCAGTCCTCCTTTGGGACAGTATCCTGCCGAGAGGTTCTTTCTGTCAACAGGTCTTACGAACTATTTAAGTACCTCGGCACAAAAAACCCTTGACAAGATTGCCGTGCGGTGGTAGAAATTGGCTGTGCCGCTTCCAGTGGCCCTTCAGGCCGCTCAGGAGAGGCTCACGAAGCGCAGATGGAAAGGAGCAGAGGCAGATGGGCCGCCGTGGGAACGAGGTTGTAGGCCGATTGTTGGCGTGGTTAGCGGTTGGATTGTGGCTCGGAAGCGCCGGGATGCTAGCTGGGGAGGTGTCAGCTCACGGCGCGCGCATCCGGTTGTTGGAAGAACACAGCCTGCCCTCTGCTGGGGACGAGCCCGCAGTAAGCTACTCTGTCCGGGAGTTGGGTCGGCTCGAGGGGGCGGTGCGGGTCGCCATCCCGGAAGGCGGAGGGCACCTGCTGGTGCTGACCCGGCAGGGGGAGCTCTGGGCCTGGGGAGACAACCGGGCGGGGCAGCTCGGCACGGGAGATACCCTGCCTCAGGAGGGTTGGCGGAAGGTTCAAGGTTTGAGCGGCATCGTGGCGATCGCCGCCGGCT